>Ga0070713_100001341_pt1 | contig 15737 bp, 13 predicted proteins | sample LARL82metaG_FD_65465 | JGI IMG/M metagenome (GOLD analysis project Ga0070713, IMG submission 65465) | Corn, switchgrass and miscanthus rhizosphere microbial communities from Kellogg Biological Station, Michigan, USA - LAR L8-2 metaG | ecosystem: Host-associated > Plants > Roots > Rhizosphere ...
TCGAGTTCGTACTCGTAGAGGCGAGAGCGGAGGAGCTTCATCGCCCTTTCTTTGTTCTTGTGCTGGCTGCGCTCGTTCTGGCAACCGGCAACGAGGCCAGTGGGGATGTGCGTGATGCGGACGGCGGAGTCTGTGGTGTTGACGTGTTGGCCGCCCTTTCCGCCGGAGCGGTAGGTGTCGATGCGGAGGTCGTCGGGTTTGATGTCGATGACGATGGTGTCATCGATCTCGGGTGAGACGAAGACCGAGGCGAAGCTGGTGTGGCGGCGCTTGGCGGAGTCGAAGGGGGAGATGCGGACGAGGCGATGGACGCCGGTTTCTCCGCTCAGGAGGCCGAAAGCAAAGTCGCCGGAGATGGTGAAGGTTGCGGATTTGATGCCGGCTTCGTCGCCGTCCTGAATTTCGTTGATCTCGACTTTGAAGTTCTGGCGCTCGCCCCAGCGGATGTACATGCGCATGAGCATCTCGGCCCAGTCCTGCGACTCGGTGCCGCCAGCGCCGGGGTGAACGACGACGATCGCGTTGAGAGGGTCGGTCTCTTCGGAGAGCATGGTCTTCGCTTCGAGCTTTTCGGCGAAGTCGACGAGGGCGGGAATCTCGCGGGCAAGGTCCTCCTCGGTGCTCTCACCTTCTTTGGCGAGTTCGAAGTAGGCTTCGATGTCGTCGGAGCGGCGAGCGAGTTCGGTGTCGTCGGCGAGGAGGGTTTCGAGGCGTTTGCGTTCGCGCATGAGCGGTTGTGAACGCGAGGCGTCAGCCCAGACGGTGGGGTCTGATATTTTTTCTTCGATTGTGGCTAGTTCGCGGCGGAGGCGGGCCGAGTCAAAGATACTCCCGCAGATCGCGCACTTTGTCGCGGACCGGGGAGTAGGAGTATTCGAGATCGCTGAGCATCATGAGTTCTAGTTTACGGCAAGTTTGCGTTGGAAGCTGAAGGCAAGACCTAGTGTCGTGATGAAAGCGCAGGCATAGGCGAAGAGATCGCCGTATCTGGTGTAGAAGGTCAGGTAGTTTTCGTAGGCGAAGTGAACGCGGATGCTGGTTCGCTGGTGGCGGGGGGCGGCGGCGGTGACTCGGCCGTAGGGATTGATGGCTGCGGTGACGCCGGTGTTGGTGGCGCGAAGGATCCAGCGGTGGTTTTCGATGGCACGCATGCGAACCATGTTGAGGTGCTGCCAGGCGGCGCTGGTGTTGCCGTACCAGCCGTCGTTGGAGATGTTGACGAGAACGTCGGCTCCCTGCTGGGCGTATTGACGGACCTCATCACCGAAGATGGACTCATAGCAGATAAAGACGCCATAGGCGTGGCCACCGGTTTTGAATACTGCGCGGTCTTTGCCGGGCTCGAACATCCCGACTTCGTTGAGGAGGTTTTTGGCGAAGAAGAAAAACTCTTTGTAAGGGACGTACTCGCCGAAGGGGACGAGGTGCATCTTGTCGTAGTGGCCTGCGAAGTTGCCGTCCGGCGTAATGAAGGAGGCCCGGTTGTAGGGGCTGTAACCGGATTTTGAGTCTGCGTTTGGCTCGAAGCCCACATTGCCGACGATGATTGGGGTATGAGCAGCGCGGGCGAGCGCCGCCATCGCGGAACGGAACTGCGGGTCGGTATCAGTAAAGGGCGCCGGCGATTCGGGCCAGACGATGAGGTCGGTCGGAGTCGGAGTCGGGGTCGGCGCGTTGGGGTCGGCTCCTTCGACAGGCGCCTCGCGACGGATGAGATAGACCGATAGAGTTCCAGGCAGCTCCGGGATTCCCAGGAGATATCGCGGGGAAGGATACCGGCTGAGATACGAGAAGGACTCGAGGAGTTGTTGCGTCGAGGGCTGGGGGCCGGTGTTGGCGGCTCCTACCTCGAGATTCTCCTGAATAAGGGTCGCTGTGGCGGTGGTGGGAGAGGGCTTCGGGTTCGCGATCAATCGCAAACCGGCGATGTAGAGAACAATGATGCCGACTCCCGCGATCGTGAGCGCCGGACGAGTGAAGCGGCGCGCGCGGATGCGAATGCGGATGAGCCAGAAGGCATTGACCGCGGCAATGATAAAGGAAAGACCGTAGACACCGGTTATGGGCGCGATGCGCGTCAACAGGGGGTTATCGACCTGGGCGGTGCCGAGCAGGTCCCAGGGCAGGCCGGTGATGCGCGCGCGGGCCAGTTCCACGGCGACCCAGGCGAAGGGGACCAACAGAAGAGCGATCTGGCGTCCGAAGCGTCTGCTGAAGGCGACGATGAGTGTTCCGAAGAGTGCGTGATAGAGGCCGAGGTAGAGAGCGAATAGAAACAAGATGCCGGCGGCGATGGGTTTTGCCAGGCCACCGTAGAGGTACATCGTCTGGTAGATCCAGTAGCAATTGCCTAAGTACCAAATAACGCCACAGGCGTAACTGAGAACGGCTCCGTGACGGACGGTAAGTGGATTTGCTGTCTTGCTGTTAGCGAGAAGGGCCCAGAGGAGAGGCAATAACGCTATCCAGCAGAGGGTGGTGCGCCAGAAGGGCGTCGGTCCTGCGATGGGGAAAGGGAGAACTTGAAGGATGCCGGAAAGTACGGCCATGGCCCAGAGGCGCAGGGGGATTTGTCGCATCGCGTCTGAAGTCTAACATTCAACCTTCGATTGAGAGCTTGTTGGGAGATACAATCAACAAGGTATATGGATTTTGTGATTCACATTGTTGCCCGGATTGTCGTTCCGCTGTTCTTTCTTGGAATGGCTGGGTCTGCCGTTGTGATCGTGGTTAGTTTCGCAGAAGATTTGAAGGAGTTGCTGGAAGACGAAGATTAGCTGTCGACGGCGAGGGCTGAGATGTAACTTCCCTTCTACCGGTGGGTCGTGACAGCCTTCCACCCATGGTCGAAGGTGTACTGATGCTGACGAAGTCGTTCGATACCGGTGGAACACGTTTTCTTGAACAACAAACCCATAATGGCCTCCAAACAAACTATTACTAAGCCGCAATCGAACCGCGTCCGCCTGGTTGTGGCGTCGTCGGTCATGCTCACCTTTATTTCCTTCTGGCGAGCGGCGGCGATTGTGCTGAACGATCTCGGGTCTTCCGCGTTTTATGCCGGCGGCATTGCCGAAGAAGCGGTGGGCAAGGCTGCGCCCTGGTTCATCCTGGGCGTAATGCTATTCAGCTTCGCGGTGCGATCGGTCTATGTCGAGAGCTGCAGCATGTTCACCCGGGGCGGCGTCTACCGGATCGTGAAGGAGGCGCTGGGAGGGACCTTCGCCAAGCTGAGCGTCTCGGCGCTGATGTTCGACTACATCCTTACCGGACCCATCTCAGGGGTGTCAGCAGGACAGTACATCGTAGGACTGCTGAACGAGTTGTTCCGGCTGTGCGTGGCGCATCACTGGATGATCATGCTGCTGATGCACCCAAATGGAACTGCGCGCCAGTTTCCGGTGGATGGCACGTCGGCTGTGATTGCGGGGCTGATAACGATCTACTTCTGGTGGCAGAACACCAAGGGCATCGAGGAGTCGAGCGACAAGGCCCTGAAGGTGATGAAGATCACGACTGTCATGGTTGTGATCCTGCTTTCGTGGGGGATATTTTCGATATTCCATGTCGGAGCACACCTTCCGCCATGGCCTACGCCGAACAATCTTCACTTCAGCGAGGATGCTCTTGGCTTCCTGAAGCACACGGGATTCATGCGATCGCTGGGTCTATTTGGGGTGCTGATGGCCTTTGGGCATTCGGTTCTGGCGATGAGCGGCGAAGAGTCTCTGGCGCAGGTGAATCGAGAGATCCAGCACCCAAAGCTGAAGAACCTGAAGCGCGCCGCGATTGTGATTGCAATTTACAGCTTCATCTTTACCGGCGTGGGTACGCTACTGGCTGTGATGCTGATCCCGGACTCGGTGAGGGTTCCACTCTATCGCGACAACCTGATCGCAGGGATGGCAATGTTCATGGTGGGGCCGCTGGCGCTGCGGATCGGGTTCCGCGTCTTTGTCGTGATTGTCGGATTTCTGATTCTTGGCGGCGCTGTGAATACGGCGATCGTCGGTTCGACCGGCGTGTTGATGCGTGTGGCAGAAGACGGCGTGCTGTCAGATTGGTTTCGAAAACCGCAACGCAAGTACGGAACGAGTTATCGCATTGTGAATCTCGTCGCTGGCCTACAGATGTTTACGATTCTCGCGGCTCGCGGAAACGTGATTATGCTCGGAGAAGCTTACGCGTTCGGTGTTATCTGGAGTTTTACCTTCAATGCTTTGGCGATGCTGGTTCTGCGCTGGAAGTACAAGGGAGAACGTGGCTGGAAGGTTCCGCTCAATCTGCGGATCGGCAAGACCGAGGTACCTCTTGGATTACTTTCTGTCTTCCTGGTCCTGCTGACTACGGCAATTGTTAACCTATTTACTAAGTCGGTAGCTACAGTAAGTGGAGTTATTTTTGCGGCTGGTTTCTTTCTAATTTTTTCGCTCTCGGAAAGAAACAATAAGCGGCGTCACGACCTGACAACCAGGCAGATGAGGGAACACTTTCAGCTGGAGCATCAGGACAATGTGGGGCGTGAAGCGCTTGAGATTCGCCCGGGCGCCGTTGTAGTGACGATGCGCGACTCGGCTGCGCCTTTTGCGCTGAAGTGGGCGTTGACGCATACAAACACAGACGATCAGGATCTAGTGGTGCTGGCTGCACGAATGATGGGCGTCGGTGGCCCGGAATATGTAAGTGCCTCGGAGCAGTTATTCAGCGAGCACGAGCAGATGCTCTTTACCAAGGCGGTGTCGGTTGCCGAGAGCTTTGGAAAACATATTTCTTTGCTGGTCGTTCCTGCGGGAGATATTTTTGCTGCACTTGTACAGACAGCCAACTCGCTCGACGCAGCGGCGGTTGTATCAGGGTTATCGACAAAGTTGACCGCACAAGAGCAGGCCTACCATGTCGGCCAGGCGTGGGAGGCGTTGCCGGAACCGAAACGCCAGTTTACGTTCTATGTAATCAAGCCGGACGGGGCGGCGCTCAGCTTTCATATTGGTCCGCATGCGCCGACGATTGAGCCGCACGAGGTACAACTGGTCCATCGGCTCTGGCTCAATCTGCGACGAGCGCCGGAGATGCAGGATCTGCACCATAGCGATATCTTGTCCTACGCCTTGACCCGCGTGGCGACTGAGTTTGCAAGGGATAAACAAGGAACGCTGAAGGGTTTGCAGAAGTGTATGGAAGAAAACCATCGTCGCGACACTCATGGGCTGGGTACTTTGCGGTTCGAGGAGGTGGATGACTCCGGACCGGGATACGCAATTCAGGCACCCCGTTCCGACACACAAACTGAAGAAGATGGTGTTACTTCAACTAAGACAAAATAATTAATCGACCTATATTATTGCCTGAAGTTAGTTGGTTCTGTATGGTTCATACTATAGTAGTAAGAAATCGAACTATGCCTAGGTGTGACGCCGAGCAATGTGCGCATCGATGCCAACTGGAGGTAATACGTGGAAGTAAACCGAATTATTGCTGAGATTGATGCTCAGATATCCAAGTTACAACAGGCGCGCGCGCTGCTGGCTGGAACGACGACGTCCCATACCGGTAGAGGGCGCCCCAAAGGCAGCAAGAATGGCGCAGCTTCAACAAAGACGCCTCGCAAACGCAAGCTGAGCCCCGAGGGCCGGAAGCGCATCGCCGATGCCATGAAGAAGCGTTGGGCAGAGCGCCGGAAGCAAAACGCGAAGAGTTAGTTGTCGATTTGCCAGATACAAGAGCATAGGCGTCGCCAGTTGAGACGCCTATGCCTTTTTAATTTCTTGAAGGACCGCCCTGCGAGCTGGAGCCTCTACGAGGCTATCGGGTGATGATAACCTCGCGGAGACTATCCTTTGCGAGAAAAAACCGGTAGTTACTGAATCCGCTTAGCATGTTTTCAATCTTGCGATTGTTATAGATATTGAGAAGCGGATAGTTCCCTGCCCGCTGCATCTCGACAACATCCGTGTCGGTGAGGTGGTACCGGCAAAAAACTGTATCCGGACTGGATGTCTGATGGAAGAAGGCAAGCATCAATCCCCCAGGCTGCAGGACCTCGTGGATGCGGGATAACACAGGAACCACTAATGCTTCCGGAAGGTAGTCTGCGGTATCCCAAAGAATGACGACGTCGAATTTGCGGCCGGAGAAGTTCAGGTTGCTCTCGAGGAAGCGGTCGACGTCGAACCTGGGCGGCTCGCCGGCTTCACCGGGGTTGAGCCACTCCGGCTTGGACGCTTCTTCCACTACGTTCGCCATATAGATGCTATGGCCGAGGCTGGTGATGTAGTTGATGTTGGTGGACGAGGTAGGACCGATGTCGAGGATGCGCAAGGACTCCTGCGTTCGCAGGAACTTCATCAACTCGTTCCATCCGCTCGAGTGACGGGGCACACGACCGGCATCACTTCCACGCTGACTGCTTGTGTGGTCACCGCCGCCGAAAAGGTTGCGCATGAGTCCGCTTCCCTTTCTGTCTAAGCCTTTGGTTGAGAGAACAGCGTGGCGCTTGCGTCATCCGGCGCGGGTGCAGGTACGGCTGCGGAGGCAGCAGGAGAATGAGCCGCAGGTTTCGGCGCCTGGGCAGCGACAACTTTGAGTTCGACGCGGCCAGTCAGAACGGCGCTCTCTTCGATTGAGAGCCTGCCGGCGAGAATATCTCCACTCACGATGGCTGACTGTCGCAGGTCGACGCGCCCGGTGGCCTGCACGTTGCCGGTAAGGTGACCAAAGATAATGACATCGCGAACGTTGAGATTGGCCTTTACACGCGCATTTGGGCCGATGGTGAGACGGCTTTCGGGGAGGATGACGGTTCCTTCGACATCTCCGTCGATGTACAGATCTTCATTGCCGGAGAGCTCTCCCCGGATGACGACCGACTTACCGATGACGGTGGAACCTTCTGCTGGCTTCATATGTGTTTTGGTCTCCCTTGTGTTCTGTCGGTTGCAGTTGCGTCTTGCCCGAACTATACCCAAGCTCATGCCGAGAGGCAAACTGCTCAACCTTTGGCGGGGGCCCGGCGTCTTACGTAAGATGAGCAGAGTGAGCAGACGACGCGGCAGAGAGGTGCGGGTTGGCGAGAGTTGCAACAGGAGTGCATAGTGATGATTCGCGCTGTGCATTCCGGCTTAGAACGGTCTCCAGGCGTCACAAGCTAGGCAGATGGATTGCGGTAGGATCTCTCACCCTGCTAGTGCCGTTTCCATGTGGGTGGACGCAGAATGCCGCTGCAACAAAAGTTGCAGCCGATACCTCGTTGCTGTCGGTTCCGCCTCGCTCGCTGGTGGTCGATGCGGCTGCCAATGAGCTGATAGCGCTTCATCACAAAGATTCGTATCTGCGATACCGCATGGAGACTGTGAACGAGAAGGGCGATCAGGTCCGGGATGTCATCGAAAGTAAAGATGGGACTGTGGCACGGCTGATCATGAGGGACGGAAAGCCGCTGACGGCAGAGCAGGACAAGGCGGAGCGGGATCGGTTGACCGACATGATCTCTTCACCAGCGGCATATGCGAAACATGTAAAAAATACTGAGAGCGAAAAGAAGATGGCGGACACGCTGGTGCCGATGATGGCCGACGCCATGATCAACACCTACGCTCCGGGACAGCCGCAGTCGGGTCGTAACGGCGGAGCGCCGGAGATCGTTCTGGATTACACGCCGAACCCCAAGTGGGTACCGCCAAGCACACAGGCCCAGGCGCTGACGGGGCTGCAAGGGAGAGTCTGGATCGATGCGAAGACGCACTACGTGGTTCGGATGGAGGGAACGATCTTCCGCGGAGTGAACTTCGGATGGGGCGTGCTGGCTCACATCTATCCGGGGGGCAAGGTGGAGATGAACCAGGTGAACGTCGGAGGCAACCGCTGGATCTTCACCGATTTTTCCATGGAGCTAACCGTGCGTGCGCTGATGGTTAAGACGTTGAAGATCCACAACTCGGCAAGGGCGAGCGCCTTCCAGATAATTGCTCCGATGAGCTATCAGGACGCGATTCACTTGTTGCTGGCGACTCCGCTGCCGGACCGGTAGAAGCGCCGCCTCAGGCGGTGACGCGGGCCTTGGCGTGGATGGTCTGGCGGCGAACGGTGAGAGCTTCAATGCGGTCGCGCTGCACTTCAAAACCGCGTCCGATGGCCGTTGGCACGACGATCTCCCCTTTGGGGCTTACGGTGACTGCCGGCTCGATGATGTCCTGAGACCAGTAACGGCTGGAGGCGGAGACGTCGCCGGGAAGCGAGAAGTTCGGCAGCGAGGACAGAGCGATGTTGTGTGAGCGGCCGATGCCGGTCTCCAGCATGCCGCCGCACCAGACGGGAATGCCGCGCTCTTCGGCGGCGTTGTGGACAGCGATCGCTTCGCTAAAGCCGCCGACGCGGCCGACCTTGATGTTGATGATGCGGCAGGACTCCATGTCGATGGCGGCGAGGGCGTCGCGACGGTTGCGGATGGATTCGTCAAGGCAGATGGGGGTCTTGAGGCGCTTCTGCAGCATGGAGTGGAAGTAGAAGTCGTCGTACCAGAGGGGTTGCTCGATCATGAGCAGGTTGAACTGGTCCCAACTGGCGATGTGGTCGAGGTCCTTCATGCGGTAGGCGGAGTTGGCATCGCAACTGAGGGTGATGTCGGGCCAGCGGTTGCGAACCGCCTCGAAGATGTTGTTGTCCCAGCCGTGCTTGCACTTCAGCTTGATGCGCTGGTAGCCGGCTGCGAGCTCGGTTGCGATCTTATCCATCAACTGGGGGAGCGAAGGCTGGATGCCGATCGAGACGCCACACGGAATGACGGTGCGCGTTCCACCAAGGAGCTCGGCAAGGGAGACGCGCTCAACCTGTGCTTCGAGATCCCATACGGCGTTTTCCAGTGCAGCCTTGGCCATGCGATGGCCGCGCACCTGGCGGAAGATATGCGGGCAACTGCCGCCGCGTTCCACCTCGGCTTCGAGAAGGCTCGGCGCGAGTTCGGTTTCGGTGATCATCCATGCGGTGTCGATGGTTTCGTCGCTGAAGTAGGGATGCTCACCGGCGACACACTCGCCCCATGCTGTGAAGCCGTCGGATTCGAGTTCTATCAGGAGAATGCGGCGGCCGGTGGTGAGGCCGAAGCTGGTCTCGAATGGATGAGCCAGCGGCATGTTGATCTCTCGCATGTGGATGGCGTCGATGTTGAGCATGTGCAGTTCCCGTCTTTCCCTGAAGTTCTGAATCGTGGCTGATTGAATGTGATCGATGAATGGTTAGCGGACGATTTTACGACGTTGTCACTTGTCTGAGACTTCCTTCCAGGGGCCGAGCAGAAAACTGCCGTTACCTTGAGCATCCTTTTCATAGCCGACGACAGCGAGACCACGGCGGAACGCTGATTCGAGCGCCTCCCGATTGCGGCTCTGAAGGTCTAGCGCAAGGTTACGTTGCTGGGCGTCCTGCTTCCACTGGTAGATGGCATGCGGGACTGTGATGCGTTCGATGACTTCGATCGGCTGGGCTTCTCCGCGCAGGGTATTTACTACGCGGTCGGAGCGCAGCCACCACTCCGCGTATAGCCTATCCGTCGGGAGGCCTCCCTGCAATGGGGACGAGGAGGGGCCGTAAAAATCGGGCTGATAACGCCGGACGATGGCGCCGAGGCGGGCTATGTTCAGATGGGCGTTGCGGATCTCCAGCGGATCGAAGGTCCACTCCATCAGATCGAAGCCTCGGGCGATGGCGTCGTCGCGCTGGGCGAGTTTGAGACGGCGTCCGATGCCATCGTTGCGGTATTTCGGCAGGACGGCGAGCATATGCGAGTGCAGGTACGATTTACCGTTGCGGTAGCCGGGCAAAGACATGGCGAAACCGATAAGGGTATCGCCGTCGAAGGCTCCGATCGCCTGGCCTCCAATGCGTTGCGCGACGATGAAGACGCGCCGGGGGATGACGTCGCCGTCGCTATAGCCCCAAACTTCAAGCTGAATGACAACACAACGTTCAAACTGCTCAAGTGTCGTAAGGGATTTGATTTGGATTTCGTTCTGAGGGCCTATGTTCATGACCGTGGTGGCTCGCTGACGGTGTTCTTCGCCTGATTCCATAGTTTGTCCAGCTCCAAAGGGGTAGAGGCCGCCAGAGCGTCCGTGCTGCCCACGGCGGACTCCATGGCAGCAAAGCGGCGGCGAAACTTCGCGTTGGTGGCACGCAGGGCTGATTCGGGATCAACCTTGAGGTGACGGGCAAGGTTTACTGCCGTGAATAGGAGATCGCCCACCTCGGCTTCGATTGCGGGGAGGGATTGGGTGCCTGTGGCAGGCGTCAACTCTGCCTTCAGTTCTCCGATCTCTTCGTGAAGCTTGGTGAAGAGGCCATCGGTGTCCGGCCAGTCGAAGCCGACCTTTGCCGCGCGTGAGCCCAGTTTGCCTGCCTCCATCAGGGCCGGCATGGTGCGGGGAATATCGTCGAGCATTGAGGATTGGGAGCTTGCGACATCTTTCTTTTCGGATTGCTTGATCTGCTCCCAGTTACGCAGAACGTCGGTGGAACTCGGGGCCACGACGTCGCCGAAGATGTGCGGATGGCGGCGGATGAGTTTGGCGTTCAGGTTGGAGGCTACGTCCTGGAGGGTGAAGTAGCCGGCCTCAGAGGCCATCTGTGCGTAGAAGAGCACCTGCAGCAACAGGTCCCCGAGCTCATCCTTCAGATCGGGCCAAGCACGGCGTTCAATGGCGTCGAAGACTTCGTAGGTCTCTTCCAGGGTGTGGCGCTTGATGGAATCAAAGGTTTGTTCGCGGTCCCAGGGACAGCCGTCCGGCGCCCGCAGACGAGCCATGATCGCAATGGCTTCGGCGAGAGGAGCGGCGGCTCCTAACTGAGGACTCTCGGGCGTGGGTGTGGCCATACTTTCAACTTTACCCGATCACAGAGCCTTCCCGCCCTTCACCTCAATGGATTATGCTCTGCTTCATATGGTGCCTAAACCGGAAGCAGATACCAAACCGACGCGACGCATAAGAGGAATTGTGCTGCCGCTTGCGCTGCCGTACCTTGCGCTTTGCTTTCCGCAGATTTACGCGCGTTCGTTGCCGACGCTCTGGGGCTTTCCGTTCTTCTACTGGTACCAATTCGCCTGGGTGATACTCACTTCGATGCTGCTGGCGATGGTCTACCGCAAGCTAAAGAGTTAAACACAGAAAAGCTGGCAGGGTCCTATCCATGCTGCCCTGCCGCCTGGGAGAGAAGATGCAAGGCGCCGGCAGCATACCGGCGCTTTGCATGAAGGTGGGTTTGTCATGCGGGTTGTCGTACGAAGCTCTTTCAGCAGAAGCCGTTACTACTGACCGCTGGGGCGGGACGATGAGGCGGTGTTGGGCTGCTCGCCCATGTTGGAGAGCAGCTTGATGTCCACACGGCGATTCTTAGCGCGGCCGGCGGCAGTGCTGTCGCTCGCCACCTGCTGATCCTTGCCGATCCCAACGAGATAGAACTTATGCGGCGGGATGTTGTAGTTGGCCTGAAGGTAATTTGCGACCGCGTCGGCACGGCGCTGGCTCAGCTGATAGTTGTAGTTGGCGTCGCCAATCGAGTCGGTTCCGCCAGTTAGTTCTAGGATGTAGCCACGCGCGCTGGTAAGGCTTGCTGCCATATCGTCGAGCTGTTTCTTGTCGGCGGCGGTGAGCACATACTTGTCGAAGCCGAAGGTGACGCTTACCTCAGAGAGCTGCTTGTAATTGTCCAGATTGGCAACGACTCCGCTCAAGGTGTCGACACGGTTATAAGCCTCTTGTGCCGACTTATTGGCTGTATCCGCGGACTGACCGGCGGCAATCGCGTGCTGGTCGGCCGTGTTGGCTGCACTCTGGGCGCCGGCGATTCCGGTCTTGGCGCGCTCGTCGGTGTCGACGATGTAGCGGTGATCGGCAGCGGTCTTAGCGTCAAGATCGTTCGTCTGCTGGATGATAGGAGCGGTTTGCGAGCGAACGTAGTTCTTGGTCGAGCAACCGACGGTAAAGGCGATGACGAATGCACTGGCTAAAACGACGGTAAAGGCAGACTTTATATTTATGGATTGACTAGTCGAGCTCATAGATTCTCTCCTGGTTGGAAGTACATCAACGAAGTTCTAATAGCAATCCACGTGCCAAAGAAATTATTCCTATAACCTATTTATTTTCAACGCATTATGGCGGGGGAACAAAAAATCGTATCGAAGGCAGGACACTTAGGCCGGGAACTTTTGATCTGATAGCGCGTCAAATCTTCTAAGCAAACATATGCACAGTGGGTTGGGCGTGCGGCGACTACACTCAAGACGCAGGCCCTATTATTCGCATGGATTTACACCAGAAAATCCGAACTCTCCCCACCCAGCCGGGCTGTTATCTCTACAAAAACGCCGAGGGCGAGGTGATCTACGTCGGCAAGGCGAAGAACCTGCGCGCGCGGGTGCGCTCCTATTTTCTGGAGGCTTCGCAGGCCAATGCCAAAACCGGTTCGCTGATGCGCGAGGCGATCGACGTGGAGTACATCACGGTCGCGAACGAGCATGAAGCGCTGGCGCTTGAAAATAACCTCATCAAGCAGAAGAAGCCGCGGTTCAACATCCTGCTGCGCGACGACAAGACCTATCCGTACATCAAGCTGACGATGAGCGACCGGTATCCCAAGGTCTTCGTGACGCGCAGGTTGCGCAAGGATGGCAGCGTGTACTACGGACCCTACTTTCCTGGGAATCTTGCCTATCGGCTGGTCGATTTGATTCACCGGAGTTTTCTGATTCCAAGCTGCAAGGTTGATCTGTCGCGTTATCATCCGCGCGCGTGCCTGCAGTACTACATCAAGCGCTGCCTGGGACCCTGCGTGGAGGGACTAACGACGCCGGAGAGCTACCGAGAGACCGTCCGAGACGTGCAACTTTTCCTTGAAGGGCGGCCGAGCGAGTTGGAACACTCGCTGACGCAGCGCATGAAGGCAGCGGCGGAGGCTGAACAATTTGAGCTCGCGGCACGGCTGCGCGACCAGATCGTGACGGTTCACCAGATGCAGGATAAACAGCGCATGGCGACGACCGACAACGAAGATGCGGACGTCTTCGGCTACCACTTTGAGAACGACATGCTGGCGGTGAATCTGTTCCATATGCGCAGCGGCAAGATCGTTGACCGGCGTGATCTCTTCTGGGAGGATCTGCCCGAGTCGTTGGTGGATACGCTGGCCGAAGCGGTTGCGGAGACGGATGAGATGGAGGCTGTGCCTCGCATGGAGCCTGACCCCGCGGCAACCGCTCCTGAGATCGGAGAGGGCATCCCGGTGGTGCAGCACACGGCCGTGTCGGAGCCGGGTTCGGCGTTCAGTCCAGCCGCATTTTTCTCTGCGTTGGTGAAGCAAATTTATCTCGACCAGAGTTATGTGCCACGGTCGATTCTGGTTCCGGTCGAGTTTCCCGATCGGGCGTTGCTGGCAGAGATTCTGACAGAGCGGACAGGCAGGCGCGTCGAGATACTGGCCCCGCAACGCGGCGAAAAACGATCGCTCGTCGATCTGGTGTGTCAGAACGCGAAGCAGTCGTACGACCAGCGGTTCCGTGTGCTGCAGCCGGGGATGAAGGCGATTCAAGAGGCGCTGCAGGATGCGCTCACACTGGAGGAGTTGCCGCGCCGGATTGAGTGCTTTGATATCTCGCATATTCAGGGAGCAGAGACGGTCGCGTCGATGGTGGTGTGGGAGGATGGCGCGATGAAGAAATCCGACTACCGCAAGTTTCAAGTGAAGACCGTCACCGGCGTCGATGATTTCGCGAGCATGCGCGAAGTGATCCAGCGCCGTTACAAGCGGCTGCAGGACGACAAGAAGCCGTTCCCTTCCCTCATCCTGATCGACGGCGGACTTGGCCAGTTGCATGCGGCGTACTCGGCGTTGGAGGAGATTGGCGTTACGCTGCAGCCACTCGCGTCGATTGCGAAGCGCGAGGAGATTATCTATGTCTATGGGCAGGAGAACGAGCCTGTGGTGCTGGACCGGCGTTCGCCCGTACTTCACCTGATGCAGAAGATTCGCGACGAGAGCCATCGCTTCGCAGTGACCTACCATCGCAAACGGCGTCAGATGCGCGACCGGGATAGTGAGCTGCTCTCGATACCGGGCGTTGGTCCGCGAACGAGGCAAAGGCTGATTGAACATTTCGGCAGCGTGCGCGGAATAAAACAGGCTGCACCGGACGCCCTTACTGCCGTGGTGAGTGCGGCCACAGCCGAGAAGATCCGGAGTTACTTTGAGGCCGAAGTCGGGGGCAGTCCAGTGCTGCCGGTGTTGAACTAGCCTCTGCGCCGGTACACGTCATTGCTGAGTGACGTCAGAAGGCACCGCGCCACCAACCTTGAAGGTATTGCACGCTGCGATCGTTCCCTGTTCCAGGCCGCGACGAAACCAGCCGACACGCTGGGCTGAGGAGCCGTGGGTGAAGCTCTCCGGGCTCACTGTGCCTCGTTCCAATCGTTGCAGGTGATCGTCGCCCACAGCCGCCGCAGCCTGCAAGCCAGCGGCAATATCGGCATCGTGCACGATCTGACGCTGTTCCGTACCGTGTGCCCATACACCGGCGAGACAGTCCGCCTGCAGCTCAAGACTTACCGAGAGAGGGTTTCTCTGTGACGGGTCCTGGCTGGAGAGGTGCCGCACCTGCTGCTCGATTCCGAGAATGTTCTGCACATGGTGGCCGAGCTCATGAGCGACGACGTATGCCTGGGCAAAATCTGCATTGCTGCCGCCGAGTTGCTTGAGTTCATCCCAGAAACTCAAATCGATGTATACCTTCTCGTCCGCAGGGCAATAGAACGGGCCGCTCTGTGACTGGGCAGTGCCGCAACCGGACTGAGTGTAGTCGCGAAAGAGAACGAGCTTTGCGTGGCGATAGTCTCTTCCAGTCTGCGCAGGGAGAAGCGTGTCCCATGTGTGCTGCACATCATTGAGCGTCCATAAGACCAGTTGCGCGGAACGGTCTTCGTCAGGTCCGGACGAATAAGGGCGGCCGGCGGCGGCCGTGTTCTGGGATGGAGCTGCGCCGCCACCGGACAGGTAGCTCCCGATGTAGTTGCGCCCGGTGACGAGGCTGATCACGAGGAGGATGATGAAGCCGACGATGCCTAGGCCTCCTCCTCCAAAACCACCACCGCCAGAGGAGCCGCGTCTATCTTCGAGATCTTCGCTTGATCCGCCGGGCGTCCAATCCATGACTCGCTCCTGTCTTTGCACCTCTATTTTATAAGTAGGTGAGTGATCGACGCGGACCCTATGTCCGGGAGTTGCATTGTGCTACTCTCCGAAAATCAATGCAGAAACCTAAGTCTGAACTACCTCGCGTTCTGAACGCATCCCACGCAACCTCAATTGTTGTCGGAATCATTATTGGAAGCGGCATCTTTCTGGTACCAAGAGAGATGATGGCCGCTGTGGGATCGTCGGGCGGCGTTTACGCGGTGTGGCTCGCAGGCGGCCTGCTCTCGCTCTTCGGTGCGATGACCTATGCGGAGATTGCTGCCGCGCATCCGCGATACGGCGGCGAGTATGCCTTTCTGCGCGAGGCTTACGGCGACCTCGCCGGCTTCCTCTTTATGTGGACGCAGATTACGGTCTCCAAACCGGCTTCGCTTGCGACGATCGCCGCGGGCCTCGCGCGCGTCCTGGGAACCTTTGCGGTCTTCAGCGTGTTTACGCAGCCGGCCTTTGCGCATCTTCTCTGGGGCCAGGTCTTTGCGATTGCGGTCACGTGGTTGATC
>Ga0070713_100001342_pt1 | contig 15725 bp, 17 predicted proteins | sample LARL82metaG_FD_65465 | JGI IMG/M metagenome (GOLD analysis project Ga0070713, IMG submission 65465) | Corn, switchgrass and miscanthus rhizosphere microbial communities from Kellogg Biological Station, Michigan, USA - LAR L8-2 metaG | ecosystem: Host-associated > Plants > Roots > Rhizosphere ...
TCGCGCCGCCATACAGCTCGATCTCGTAGATCAGCTTCGCGCAGTACCGGCGGAGAAAATGCAGCTCCTCGAAGCCGGCCGAGCGCAGGAATCGCTGCACGTTGTTCGCGCCGAGCTCCGTGTAGCGCTTGAGCCATCCGCCCGTCTCCAACAGGTGGTCGAACAACATCGCGTAGCCCTCGGTGATCGAGTTGTCGCCCAGCCAGCGATACTCGAACGCGAGGTTGGGACGCATGTACGCGAAGTGGAGCGCGTGTCCAAGCTCGTGGAGGAACGTATTCCAATCGGTCTGACCACCGTGTGGACGAAGCACGAGGTAGACCTCGTCGGGCACGCGGACCGGCGAGCAGAACGCGCGCGATCGCTTGCCCTCGCGATCGCCGGTATCGAGCGTGATGCGTCCCGACGCCAGCGGATCGATGCCCATGTCGTTCACCTGCCGGCGAATCGACTCTTCCATCCGGTTGGGCGGAAAGTATTGGTCGAACTCACGTGCGCGGAACAAGGCCTTGGCATCGGCGCGCGTGAGCGACGCGACGTCCATCCCGAGCACGCGCTTGCTGAATTCGGGAAGCGTGTCGTCCCAGAGCGACTGCGTGTCGCGAAGAAACCGCGCGCATTCGTCCTTGAGCCCGGCGAGCGAGACACCGCTCAGCAACTCGAACGTCGCGTTGTAGTTCGATGCAAGACCGAGCTGCTCCGTGATGTCCCGCTCGCGCTGGAATCGCTCGCGCCGCATCGGGGCGAGCTCGCCCTCGACCAGCTGCGCGTACGCCTTCTCCATCGCGTGACGTTCGGCCGGCTTGGGGTTGTTCGCGATCTCGATCCCCAACGCCTCGTACTCGATCTGTCGTCCGTCGGCGAGCGTGACGATGGCCGACGCCTCCCACGCGATCTCCTGCTCGTCCAGCGCGGCGAGTTGGCGTGCGCTCTGCGACTCGGCTTGCCAGTCGAGCAGCAAGCGCGCCGACCGTTGGTCTTCCGTTCCGTCGGTCGCGCCGCGGAATGCGTCGAGCGTCAGCGCGAGCGCGTCCGGACCGAGAATCGCCGCGTATCGCGCGTAGATCGGTTGCAGCTCGGCGGTCGGCTTCTGGCCGGAGTGCGCGAGATAATATTCGCGCGAAATCTCCTGCATGAACGCTTCACCGTCCGCGCGAAGCCGATCGGCCGTCAGCGATGTCCCGTGCGATGTCACGTGGCGATTCGCGCTTGAATGACTGTCCCAACCTGATCCGCGGCCACTCGCTCCTGGAGCAGCGTATCGCGGTCGCGCAGGGTGACCGTCCCGTCTTGCATCGTTTGGCCGTCGACGGTCAAGCAGTACGGAGTGCCGACTTCGTCCTGACGGCGGTAGCGGCGCCCGATGGCACCCGACTCGTCGTAGAACACCGGGAACATGGTGCGCAGTTGCTTCGCCAGCTTCTCGGCGAATTCCGGCATGCCGTCCTTCTTCACGAGCGGAAAGATGCCGGCCTTGATCGGCGCGAGCGACGGATGCAGTCCGAGCACGGTGCGCCCCTCGTCTTCGCCTTCGACCGTCTCTTCGCGATAGGCGTTGACCAGGACGGCGAGCGTCGTCCGGTCCGCGCCCACCGACGTCTCGACGACGAACGGCACAAAGCGCCGGTTGTTCGGCTGGTCGAAGTACTCGAGCTTCTTTCCAGAATACTCCTGGTGTCGCGTGAGATCGAAGTCGCCGCGATTGTGCACGCCCTCGATCTCCTGGAAGCCAAGCGTCCCGCCGAAATCGAACTGCACGTCGAACGCGGCGCGCGCGTAGTGCGCGAGCTCCTCCTTGGTGTGCTGATGGAACAACAGCCGCGCCGGATCGAGTCCGAGCGACTTGTGCCACGCCATGCGCTGCTCTTTCCAGTACTCGAACCAGTGCATGTCGGTGCCCGGCTCGACGAAGAACTGCATCTCCATCTGCTCGAACTCACGCGTGCGGAAGATGAAATTCCCGGGCGTGATCTCGTTGCGGAACGCTTTGCCGATTTGCGCGATGCCGAAGGGTACTTTCTGCCGCGTCGACTGCTGCACGTTCAGGAAGTTGACGTAGATGCCCTGCGCCGTCTCCGGGCGCAGATACGCGATCGATGCGCTGTCCTCGACCGGACCCATGAACGTCTTGAACATCAGGTTGAACATGCGCGGCTCAGACAGCGTGCCTTTCATGCCGCACGCCGGACACTGCGCGTCCGGCGTTCCCGGCGTTCCCTTGATCTTGGGATCGTCGGCGCGGAAGCGACGCTTGCAGTTGCGACAGTCGATGAGCGGATCGGTAAAGCCGGCCACGTGACCGCTCGCTTCCCATACCCGCGGGTGCATCAAGATCGCCGCGTCGAGCCCCTCGATGTCGTCTCGCGACCGAACCATCGCCGACCACCAGCGATCCTTGAGATTCTTCTTCAGCTCGACGCCGAGTGGGCCGTAGTCCCACACGGCACCCGCGCCGCCGTAGATCTCGGAGGATTGGAAGACGAATCCGCGCCGCTTGCAGAGCGAGACGAGTTTTTCTAGGACGTCCGGTGTGGGCATAGGGGGACTATGAAAAAATGGCGGCTGTGGCCGCTGTCGAGACGACTCGAGCAAACCAATCGGATGGACCGCCGGCGACGCGAGCCGTCGTACAAAATAGTCAGCAATTCCACGGGCCGCTCGCGCGGTTGGAATCGCAGCCACTCACCCGGCGACGGTCCGCCGGCTCGGCGTTAGATTCGCCGCATCGAGAGCGGAATCGGGACAATGCGTCGGGCAACCTACCTTCTGGTTTCAGCGCTTGGGGCGACGGCGCTCGTCGTCGGGCCTCAGGCGGCACCTGCGCAGGCACCGCCGCGTGATTCGACGCGCGCCACGGCAATCCGGTTGTTCTCGCGGTTCGCCGGCGCATGGTCTTGCACCGGTGGATTCGCCCGCGGCGGCACGCTCTCGGCGGACCTCGCCTTCATGCCGGCACTTGGCGGCAACATCGTTGGGTTCGAGCATGTCGACCGCACGCCGGGCAGCTACTGGCAGCGCGCGACGTGGGCCCTCGACCCGAAGCTGCCGAGGGTCGTCTCGGCCGGCGTGGCCGGAAGTCAGAAGGACGCGACGGGCTCGCCCGCGGCGTTCTACTCGACGATGCTGCGCGAGACGTCGATCACCTTGCAAGCGGATACGCTGGGATCGCCGCCGTTTGCTCCCAACCGATTCACATATCTCTCACCTGCGCGCGACTCGCTCGAGATGCGTTGGGAGGTGTTGCGAAACGGAACCTGGTCGCTCGGCGATTCACTGATGTGTGGGCGCGCGGCGCGGCCGCGACAATGACTCGCAACCGGGAACCGGCGCGCGGCGACGCGGATTCCTGACGCATTCACACTTCACGAGACGATCACATGCGTACTATTCGACTTGTCGTTCTGCTAGCAGTCGCCGCGACCGCCTTCACCGCGTGCAAGAAGGGTGGCGGTTACATGACCGAGCCGACGTCAGCCGCCGCGTCCAACTAGAGCACGCGAATCAGCAGGCGCATCATTGTTGGGAAGGACCTCCTGAGGACGCGGGCTTCGCGAGCTGTCTGAGCTCCGTCTGCTGCTGCTCGGTGAGTTGGTTCTTGATGCGCGCCATGAGCGTGAGCTGTGTGTGCTTGATGTCGCGCTCCACCGTCAGTACCCGATCGACTTGTTCGAGCAAGCGCGCTTCGTCGATCGACGTCCCCTGCATGAGCCGCTGAAGCTTCTCGCCCTCTCCACTCATCTTGAATTGGAGATCGACGAACTTTGCCTGCGCCTCCCGCATCGCGTCCTGGATGACAGAACGCTGGCGATCCGTGAGGCCGACGGTCTGCTGATTCGACATCACGAGCTCGGGAGGAAACAGGTAGCGTGCGAAGGGATCGTCGCTCGACGCGGACGCCGTGCACGGGTTCGAGAGAACCTGCGTCGAGGGGATTTTCGTCCTGATGAGGATGACGCCGTTCGCCGCCGTGCCACCGTACGCCGCCACTGCCGCTGGACCCTTCAAGATCTCGATCTGTTCGATGTCTTCCGGGTTGATGCACAGCGGCTTCGCAGCGTCGCCGCCTGGCCCCGACCCTCGGGCACCCCGTTGCGCTTGCGCGGCAGACGTAACGCAGAGTGCGAGGCCGAGTGCGAGCGTGATCTTCTTCATCGTCAGCTCCTTAGTGTTGGACGGCCGCGCGTGACGCGCCGTCGAGGACGGAGGACAGAATCTTGGACGACGCGAGGACTTCGCTCCCCGACGTGCGGAGCAGGCTCGCGGTTGGAGACTTCCACCTGCTGATGCTCACGGTGTCGTCTGCGCCGAACGAGCCTCCGGACCCGTCGCGTGGACTGACGCTGTGTTGCCGAGCTTTACGAACCCCAATCGCGACGGCCAGCACGATCGCGGCGGCTGCCGCGATCCGCAGCAGCGGAATGCCGGACCGACGCGGTAGCGACCGACCCGCCCGGGCGCGATCGACCATGCCTCGAAAATCAGGCGCGCGACCACGATCCTCCTGGCGCAGCGCCTCGAACCGCGCGCGGAGCTCGTCGTCGTCTGGCAGATTCATCGCGTAGCCCCCGTTGCGAGCGTGTGCGCGAGCGCTTTCTTGCCGCGCTCATAGTGTGTGCGCGCTGATCCGACGGAAACGCCCATCACGCGAGCCGCCTCTTCGATCGTCATGCCGTGATAGAACACGAGCTGTAACACCTCTCGCTGTCGCGCCGACACCGTCGCGAGCGCCGCAATCAAGATCGCGCGTTGCTCGGATGATTCGGCCGTCGCGTCCGCGCCCGGCGACGGGTCCGCCACGTCCATCGTCGCGTCTACGCCTGCATTGCGCGCCATCCACGCATGTCGACGGCGGTGCTCTTCGATCGCCGTCATGCGAATCACGCCGAACACCCACGTCCTCAGACTGGAGCGACCATCGAACTTGGCCCGACCGGAGAGCACGCGGAGATACGCCGTCTGCAACGCGTCTTCCGCCAGTTCCGGGTCGCGCGCGCAGCAGGCGAGAGCCCATCCCCAGGACTCCGCGTGCAGCGCCTCCAGTTCGCGCTCCAGCTCCGATCTTTCCATGCGTCAGCTCGTGGCTGGAACGTTGCCCTCGAGATATGAGTGCAGCGAGCGTCCGATCCATATGACAGCGACGCGGATTGACCGCACAGAGGCGGTCAGGTATCGAGCTCGGCGCTCAGCTTCGGTTCCGACGGGGCGCGGCGACCGAGCAATCGCGCGACGATCTTGTCGCCGTGATAGCGCCCGTTCTCGATGAACACCTTGTTCGCGTCGAAGCCGGCGACCACCACGCCGGCGATGAAGACGTTCGGGACGCTCGTCTCGAGCGTGTCGGGATCGTGCGTGGGAATTCCCGTCGCCGGATCGATCGGGACGCCGATCGCACGAAGCAAATCCACGTTCGGCGCAAAGCCGGTCATCACGTACACGAGATCGGCCACCAGCCGCTCTTCACCACGCGGCGACGTGATGACGACGGCGCCCCGTTCGATTCGGCTCACCCGACTGTCCCAGCGCGCCGCGATGCTTCCCTCTTTCTCGCGATTCACGAAGTCGGGCAGCACCCACGGCTTGATCTTCTTGTCGAACGTGGGACCGAAATGCACGAGCGTGACGCGCGCGCCCGATCGCCACAGGTCGAGCGCCGACTCGGCCGCCGAATTGCCACCGCCGATGACGACGACGTCCTGATCGAACGCCTCGTGTCCTTCGCGATACACGTGCGAGACGTGCGGTAAATCCTCGCCGGGTACGTGGAGGTAGTTCGGTGAGCCGAAGTAGCCCGTGGCGACGACGACGGCCTTCGCTTCGGTGCTGCGCTCGCCGTGTGCGCGCGAATCGGACTGGACGACGAACGCGTCGCCGGCGCGCACGATCGACGTCACGCGCTCGTACTGCCGCAGCGGAATCGCGAAGTGCTTGACGACCGCGCGATAGTACGCGAGCCCGTCGCGACGCGTCGGTTTCTCCGTCGCGATCACGAACGGCATGTCGCCGAGTGACAGTTTTTCCGCCGTCGAGAAGAAGCGCACGTACGTGGGATAGTGCGCGATCGTGCTCACCACCGCCGCGCCCTCGAGGACGACGCACGACAACCCGGCGCGCTGCGCCGAGATCGCGGCCGCCAATCCGCACGGACCGCCCCCGACGATCAGAAGGTCAAGCATCCGATCACAGGCCGATGATCTGGTCGCGCCGCGTCCCGACGCTCACGTAGGTGATCCGCGTCTCGATCAACTCCTCGAGCCGGTCGAGGTACGTCCGAGCCGCGGCCGGCAGATCCTCGAGCTTTCGCGCATCAGCCGTCGACTGCTTCCAGCCGTCGAGCCACTCGTAGCGCGGCACGATCTTCTCGAGCGCCGTGATGTCGCCGGGGAATTCGGTGTGCAGGTCGCCGTCGTACTCATAACCGGTGCAGATCGCGACGCGGTCGAGCGTGTCGAGCACGTCGAGCTTCGTCACCGCGACGTCGGTGAGCCCGTTGATGCGTGTCGCGTAGCGGACGACGATCGCGTCGAACCAGCCGCAGCGACGGGCGCGACCGGTCGTCGCACCGAATTCCTTGCCGAGCGCGCGCACGTGCTCCGCCATCGCGTCGTCCATCTCGGTCGGGAGCGGACCGGTGCCGACGCGCGTCGTATACGCCTTCACGACGCCGAGCACTGCGTCGATCGCCGTTGGTGCGATGCCGACGCCGGTTGCCGCGCCGCCCGACGTCGTGCTGCTCGACGTCACGAACGGATACGTCCCGTGATCGACGTCGAGCAGGGAGCCCTGCGCGCCCTCGAGCAGAATCGCCGCGCCGCTCGTCATGGCGCGATGGATCATCAACCCGACGTCTTCCGCCAACGGGAGCAGTCGCTCGGCGAGCGCGCACAGCCGATCGACCGTCTCCTTGGTGTCGGCGCGTTTGGTGCTGCCGAACGCCGTGAGCTGCGCGTTCGCGCGCTCGACGCCTTGCGTGACGAGATCGAGCAGCCGATCGCGATTGCGCAGATCGAGCACGCGCACGCCGCGTCGCGCGATCTTGTCCTCGTACGCCGGCCCGATGCCTCGGCCCGTCGTGCCGAGCGACTGCGAGTGGGAGCTCTCGCCGTCGATGAGCTTGTGATACGGCAGCACGAGATGCGCGCGGTCGCTGACGTACAGCCGTCCCTCGACGTCGATGCCGTCGGCGACGAGCCCGTCGATTTCGGTGAACAGCGTGTCGGGATCGAGCACGACGCCGTTGCCGATTGCGCAGCGCACGCCCTCGTGGAGGATGCCGCTCGGAATCTGGTGCAGCACGAACGAATGCTTGCCCAGATCGACCGTGTGTCCCGCGTTCGCTCCGCCCTGGTAGCGCACGACCCAATCGGCGCGCTCGGCGAGCACGTCGACGAGTTTCCCCTTCCCTTCGTCGCCCCACTGCGCGCCGACGACGACGACCGTGCGATTGCTCTGCGTGAACATGGGCGGGCTAGCTCAAAGGAGGGCAAAAAAATACGCCCCGCGGCTGTCGTCGGGGCGTTGTTTGAATCTACGGGGACGGACTGGGGAGTCAACTTGGCGCGGCGCTCACAGCAACACGACCCCGATCATCCACGCCGCCATCGCGAGCCCGATCGCCACTTTGATCGCCGCCGCCACCACACGCCCGATCAGCGCACCCCATGCGACGCGAGTCGCTACGCCGTGATTCTGCTCGCGACTCCACTCGAACACGAAGGCACCGATGAACGCGCCGGCAAACGCGCCGATGATCGACCCGATGATCGGGATTGGCACACCCATGAACGCGCCGACCATTCCGCCGATGATCGCGCCCCAGCCCGCCCGCCGCGACCCGCCGTACTTCTTCGTGAACCGGCTCGTGAGCACCCACTCGAGGCCCTCGGCGACCGCCATCAGCACGCCGACGCCGATCACCGTCATGAGGCCGATGCCGCCGCCCGGCACGAGCAGATGGTAGCACAGCGCCGCGGCGAACATGACCAGCGTCCCCGGCATCCCGAACGGGATCATGATCAAGCCGAGGACGATGGCGGCGATCAGAAGTAGGTCTTGCATCAGCCGAGCTCCGTTGCCGTGTGTGCGAGAACACGAGCCGCATTCGCGATCCCCGTGCCGCGCATGAACTCGAGCGAATCGCGCGACGTGTGGATCCTCCCGAGCGTACGAAGAGTGCCACGGCTGAGTGTCAGTGTCTCCCACCCCGCGTCGGCGAGCGCGACGTGATCGGTCAAGATGCCGGGAATGAGGCGCAGGACGCGCAGAGGTTCGCCCGTCGACCGCGCAGCCGCCGCGACGAGCGACACCAGGCGCGCGGGGCGCGCGCCACTATACATCACGACCAACGAGCCGTCGTCGTCCACGCTGTCGCAGTTGAGCGCGATCGACGGCGCGTGCGCTCGAGCCCAAGCCCGCGCTCCGGCAAGCGCGAGCTCCTCCGCGTCGGTGATGAGCACGCCAACGCGCGCGGAGGCGGGAATCGCCGCCGCCGCCTCGAGGACCGCGGCGACACCGCTCGCGTTGTCCAATGCGCCGTCGTTGCGCGCACCGACGTAGGAGAGCATCAACGGAATCGCGCCGGCGCACGCGAGGCCGAACAGGCTCCACGTGAATGCGGACGACACCGTGGCCTGCACCGCGGCGAGCAGGATCAGTCCACTGAAGGCAATCGTCGTCGCGAGCACTCCAGAAACGCGCGCGAGCATCGCGATGGGTTGCCACTTGGAATCGATGTGCGCCACGAGCCACACGAGCGGCGCGTCAGCTCCGCGCGCCGCCTCGAGGTTGACTCCGCGTCGTCGCGCCAGCGGAAAATCGAGCACGCCGCGCCGCGCGACATAGCGGGCTGCGAGGTTGACGAGCGCCAGCACTGCTGCCGCGGTTAGCGCAGCACCGATCGACCTTGGCGCGAGTGCAAGCGCGGCGGCAAACGGAACGATCAACACGCCGCCGAGGGGCGTCGCGTACGCGCCGGCAAACGCCGAGTACTCGAACGGCTGCTCTCGCGCCGTGAACCCGAGTGCCTGCAGCACGTCGCGACAATACGCTCTGGCTTCAGCGGCCGCCGGTCCGCCGGCCGGCCGTGACGCGGCGCCGAGGCGAGCCAAGTGCGGCGACGCGACGGACATTACACCGCGGTCGCGAGCTCCGCGCTCCGAAGCATCTCGACCACGACGGCGATGCGTTCGTCCTCGAGCGGCAGGAGCGGCGATCGCACCGGACCGCCGATGAGACCGACGTGATCCATCGCCGCCTTCACGCCGGCCACGCCCATCTCCCCGACGATCGTTCCGCCGAGCGGCGTAAGGCGCGTCTGCGCGGCCTCGGCGGCGGCGGCGTCACCGCGCGCCATCGCATCGTAGACTTCGAGCGACAGCGCGGCCGCGAACAGTGCGACGGCGAGAATTCCGCCGCGAGCGCCGGCTCGCAGCGCATGCTGAAAGATGGCGGCGTTGCCAGTGAGGACGGCGAACGTCTCCGACTCCGCGTCGAGATATGCGGCGAGGAGGCTGCGATCTCCGGAGCTGTCCTTGATGCCGATGACGTTGTCGTGCACGGAGAGCTCGGACACGAGGCCGGGCGTGAGCGCGAAGTGCATGTACTTCGGAATGTTGTACAGGATGACTGGCACTGGACTCTCGTCGGCGATGCGGCGATAGTGCCGGGCCAGCGCCGGTCCCGTCATCGCGGGGCCATAATAGTGCGGCGCGACGACCAGGACGGCATCCGCGCCGCGGGCAGCCGCGTCCCGCGTCAGCTGGAGGCAGGTGCGGGTCGATTCAGCGCCCGTGCCGACGATAAGCATTCTATCATTCGGCACCATCTCGCGCGCGACGTCGACCATCGCCGCGCGCTCGCTGGCGTCGAGCAAGGCCGCCTCGCCGGTCGAGCCGGTGACGACGATGCCGTGCAGCCCCGCGGCGAGGTGCGCGCGAATGTTGGCCGCGAACGACGCGACATCCAACTCGCCGCTCTGCGGATAGAAGGTCGTGATGACGGGGGCGAAGACCCCGGCAAGTCGCGTCGTCATTGCGAGAGAAAGTCCAAGGTTCCGGTTTGCAATCCGCTCATCTGCTCCGCCGGCTCTTCCGCCGGCACGTCGGTCGCGGTCGTCGCCTGCGAGAGCCGCGAGAACATCTTCATCTTGAGCTCGAAGTCCGACGGGTTGCTCGCCGCCGCCTTCGCCACCTCGAACGTGCACTCGCCGCTGCTCACGAGTTCGGCGAGACATTGGTCGAACGTCTGCATGCCGTATTGCTCGCGTCCCTCGGCGATGAAATCGCGTACTTCACCGATGCGCGTGCCGTCGAGGATCAAGTCGCGAATGGCCGGCGTGTTGATCATGATCTCGGCGGCGACGACGCGTCCCTTCCCGGAGCGGCGCGGCAGCAAGCGTTGCGACACGACCGCGTACAGCGACTCGGCCAATCGAATGCGGATGACGTCCTGCTCCTCGGGCGGAAACATCGCCATGATGCGGAGGATGGTGCTTTGCGCGTCCGGCGTGTGCAGCGTCGACATCAGCAAGTGTCCCGTCTCGGCGGCCTTGATCGCGGTGTCGACCGTCTCGGCGTCACGCATCTCGCCGATCATGATGACGTCGGGATCCTGGCGCAGCGCGGCCCGCAGACCCATCTTGAAGTCCGTCGTGTCGGAACCGACCTCGCGCTGCGTGATCGACGACGAGTGATCGGTGTGGAGAAATTCGATCGGATTCTCGAGCGTGAGAATGTGGCGGTTCTCACGCTCGTTGATGTAGTTGATCAGCGCCGCCATCGTGCTCGACTTGCCGGAGCCGGTCACGCCGGTAACGAGAATCATGCCGCGCCCCGCGCTGGCGATCTTCGCCAGGACGGGCGGGAGGTCGAGCTTCTCGAACGTCGGGATCTCCCACGGGATCACGCGCATCACGATCGAGAACGAGCCGCGCTGCTTCATGATGTTGACGCGGAAGCGTCCGATCCCCGCCGCGGACCAGGAGCAGTCGTAGTCCAGAATCTTGTCGAGGCGCGCCTTGTCGTCCTCGTTACTCATGAGATGCAGCGCGATGGCGCGCGTCTGATCGGGCGTGAGCTTCGTCTTGGTCAATGGAACGAGCTCGCCGTTGATGCGCGCGCGAAACACGTCGCCCGCTTTGACGTGGAGATCGGACGCGCCTCGGTCGACGGCGGCTTTGATGATCTTTTCCATGGTCAGTATCCGGCGTGCTTATCGACGACGTTCCGCAAGGGTTCCCCGCTCAAATATCGGCGCCAGTTGTCGAGAAAGAGGTCGAGCTGGCGGGGCCAGAACCGGCCCGGGGATACCGGCGAGACGTGCGGGGTGAGGAGGACCTGTGGAACCTGCCAGAGGGGACTGGTCGACGCCAGTGGTTCGCTGCGAAAGACATCGAGGACCGCACCGCGCAAGCGGCCGTCGCGAAGGCGCTCGATGAGGGCATCGTCGTCCAACATCGCTCCGCGCGCGACATTGACGACGATCGCCGACCGCGGCAACAGGTCGAGACGCGCCGCAGTGAGTAGCCCGGCCGTCGCGTCGGTGAGCGGGGCGGCGAGCACGATCACATCGTGCGACGGCAATTCGTCGTCGAGTTGTTCGAGCCCGATCACGCGGGCGAACCCCGGGGGCGCGCCGAGGCCGACGCGGCGGCGCACGCCCGTACACGTAGCGCCGAGCGCGGTCAGACGCTGCGCCGCTGCACCGCCCAACCCGCCGACGCCGATGATCAGGGCACGAACGGTGTCCATCTCGCGCAGGACGGAGTCGAGGCGAACGAATGGCGCCTTGTTCCATTCCGTTCGGCGCTGCTGATCGATCGCGAAGTCCAGTCCGCGCAGAAAATGGAGCACGCCGGCCACGACGTACTCCGCAATCGGGATCGCGTGGATCCCAGCAGAGTTCGTGAACAACACATCGCTGTTTACCATTTCCGGATACAGCGCGCTCCCGACGCCCGCGGCCGCGGAGTGGACCCACTTGAGCCGTTTGGCCTCGAGAAAGAGGAGACGCGGCGCGCCGAACCCGAAATACACCTCGGCGTCGCGGACCGCGGACATCACTTCCTCGCTCGGCCGCGGGGGGCCGTCTCCGTCCGAGCTGGTGGCGGCGCGCACGATGTGAACCTCCCACCCGCCGGGCGCCTCGCGAAGCAGGCGGGCCTCCCCCTCGGCGGTGATCGCCCAATTCTTCGACGTGGCGGCGAGGTCGACGACGAGCAAGCGCTCGCCTGCGCGGCGCTCAGCCCCCGCCATGAACACTCAGCACGTCGGGGCGCACCTTCAGGGTCTCGCTCAGCGTCTCGAATTGAATCGCCGGTCCGGTCAGTCGGAGCTCGAACGTCCGATCGTCCATGTGATCGTAGGCTTGTTGTGACACGACGATGATCCCGTGCGCGTCGAGCGTGTCGCGGATGACGTCGAACGCGGTGCCGGGCTTGGTCCGCACGGTGTACGTCACGATCCGTCGCAGCCGGCGAATCTTGTGCTCGAGCCGTCCCAGCGTCGCGAGCACCACCATCACGAGCAGTCCGGCTCCCGCCGCTTCGACGTACAATCCGGCGCCGATCGCGATACCTAACGCGGCGACGACCCAGATGGTCGCTGCCGATGTGAGCCCGGTGACCATTCCGCCGCCCTGCATGATCGTCCCGGCGCCGAGAAAACCGATCCCCGATACAATCTGAGCCGCGAGCCGCGCGGGGTCACCCACGCGCGGGCCGCCGTCGACGAGCCCGATGCGGATCGACACATCGGTGAGCAGCACCGCGCCCACGCAAATGAGAATGTTCGTGCGCAGGCCGGCGGGCTTGGCCTTGACCTCGCGTTCCAACCCGATCGCTCCGCCGAGCACGACAGCGAGCGTCAGCTTGGCGAGCAGGTCGAGACGGAACGCGGCGGTGAGGTCAGCCCACGGAACGTCCGCGGCGCGTGCGGCGATGGACAACAGGATCGGGGAGATCTCCTGCCCGTCGATGCCCACGCGCCAGGTTCGTCAGCGCATGTCGAGATCGCGCAGATCGCCAGGCGTCGTATCGGGCGACGAGTCGCCGTAACTGATGCTGCGCGCCTGTTCCTCGAGCTGCGCGATCGAGGCCTCGTCGGGCTCGGTCGGGGTGGCAAAACTACGGAACACCGTGCCGCCGCACTTCTCACAGGTGACGGCGTTCGGCACTGCTTGATCGTAGAACTTCTCGTTGCCGCAAGTCAAACACACCAGCGTCACGAGACCGCGGGGGCCTCCCTCATTCGCCATGATTCGCTCTGGGTTGAGTCCACAGGCGAACCCTGCAAGAGGCATGCGGCAATACTACAAGGTCGAGCGTCGAGGGTCGAGGGTCGAGCACGCTCGCGGCCACCGGTGGCGAGCGCCGCGTCGATGGCGTCGATCAACGAAGGCTTGCCGAACGTCCGCGTCACGTCGAAGGCGATCTGCAGGGCGATCAGGCCCAGCGGCACGAGCACCAGTCGCGCGCGGCGGCGCGCCGGAGCGAGCGACTGCCAGTAGACGAGCGAACAGAGGACGACGAGCGCACACTCGAGCCACGCGTCCAGCGCCGGGCGAGTGTACAGCAGGTGCCCCACCATGGGCCCGCCGGGCCACGTCGGTTTGAGGCCGGTGATATAGTCAGCCGGCCAGTGCGACGCGTACGTCAGCCACAGCGCGACGGCATCGCCGGCGGCGCGCGTCGCGAGCCAATAGACGAACGCCACGATGGTCGCTCCGATGCCGACCGAAACCAGCGAGTGTGAGATCTGGCGATTCTGGTGGCCGAGCATGTCGGCGACGAGCTCGATGCAGTCGGGAGCAAACGCGACCGGAACGAGCAGCGCGAGCGGGACTCGAGGACGCTTGGCTTTGACGAGCAGCGCCAGCGCGGCGTGGCCGGCGAACACTCAGTACGGGCGGGCGGGGCGACTTTTTTTCTGCGCGCACTCCTCGCACAACGTCGCACTCGCGTGGAGACGCGCACCGCAACTCGCGCACAGGCTGTACACGCGAACGCCGTTTGGCGTTACGTCACGATAGATCGACGGCTTGCTCGAGAACATCCCGGCGTTCAGATCGAGCGGGATCAACAGCGGCCGCGGCGCACGGCGCTCGATGCGCCACGCTTTGATACGCCCAATGAGTCGACGAAGGAATTGCCAGCGAAGGGGCCGCATACATGCCGGGGAAGAACTGACCCCTCAAAATGCACGGCTCATGCCGCGTCGGTCGCAAACGGTGAGCAAGGTCAAAATCCCATCCGCTCGCGCACCGCAGCCATGGTTTCGCGCGCCAGACCGCGGCATCGCTCGGCGCCCGTCGCCAGGGCGTCGTTGATTTGCGCCGGCTGCGCCACAAGCTCAGCGGCGCGCCGCCGAATCGGCACGAGCTCCGTCTCCATCGACTCGGCGAGCACCTTCTTGCAATCGATGCAGCCCCACCCCGCGGTGCTGCACTGCAGCGCGACATGCTCGACGGTCGCCGGCGTGCTGAACGCTTTGTGCAAGTGATAGATGTTACAAACTTCCGGTGTCCCGGGATCGGTTCTCTTGATGCGCTTGGGATCGGTGACCGCGGGGCGCAACTTGGCCCAAATCGATTCCGGCGACTCGAGGAGGCCGATGGTGTTGCCCATCGACTTCGACATCTTCGAATGTCCGTCGAGTCCCATCACGCGCGGGGTATGCGTCAAGATGGGTTGCGGCTCGGGAAAGAATTGCTCGCGCGCCTCCGATCCGTCCTCGAGACGCGTCCCAGTCGGCCGGCCGAACAGCGCGTTCCATTTTCGCGCAACCACGCGCGACAGCTCGAGATGCTGAATCTGATCTTCGCCGACCGGCACTTTGTCGGCGCGATACAGTAGAATGTCGGCGGCTTGGAGCACCGGATAGTTGAGTATTCCCGCGGCCACGCTCTCCTGCTGACGCGACTTCTCCTTGAACTGTGTTTGCCGCTCGAGCTCTCCGAGCGGTGTGATGGTGTTGAGAATCCACGCAAGCTCGGTATGTTCCGGCACCTGCGACTGCACGCACAACGCGGCGACGTTCGGATCGATGCCGGCCGCGAGCAACGTCAGCGCCAGATCGTGCCGACGCTGGCGCAACTGCGCCGGCTCGTAGGCGAGGGTGATGGCGTGATAGTCGACAATGGAAACGATCGTGTCGAATTCGTGTTGCAACCGCACCCAATTCTTGACCGCGCCGAGGTAGTTGCCAATGTGCAATTCCCCGGTCGGCTGAATTCCCGTAAAGATCCGTGACATCTGCGCAAATTAATACGAGCCGGGCGCTGCTGGCGACCTGCGTCGCGGCCGCCGCGCGCGCGGCGCAAATCATTCGCGAGCGCGCCGCGAACCGCCACGCGATCACCTGGGAGACGAAAGCGCACGCGGATTTCGTGAGCGACGTCGATCGCGACGCCGAGCGCGCCATCACCGAGACCGTGCTCGGTCGCCATGCCGACGCACGAATCCTCGGCGAGGAGCTCTCGCCGGCGATGAGCGACCGGCGCGGGCTGGTCTTCGTGGCCGATCCGCTCGACGGGACGACCAACTTTCTGCACGGCTTCCCGTGGTACGCCGTGTCGATCGCCGCGATGGTCGACGGCGAGCTCTCGGCGGGCGTGGTGCTCAACGTCGCCAACGGCGAGTTGTTCACCGCGACGTCGGGCGGGGGCGCGCGTCTCAACGGACAGCCGATCTCCGTCTCGCCAATCGTCGAGCCGAATCGGTCGCTGATCGGCAC
>Ga0070713_100001345_pt1 | contig 15711 bp, 11 predicted proteins | sample LARL82metaG_FD_65465 | JGI IMG/M metagenome (GOLD analysis project Ga0070713, IMG submission 65465) | Corn, switchgrass and miscanthus rhizosphere microbial communities from Kellogg Biological Station, Michigan, USA - LAR L8-2 metaG | ecosystem: Host-associated > Plants > Roots > Rhizosphere ...
GCGCGGCTTACTGCGGCAGGATGCCGGTGGTGATGCCGGGCAGGATGGACTGGACCTGGCGGGAGACGTCGTCGGCGATCGCCTCGTCGTCGCCCCGCTCCAGGGCGTCGAGGATGCGGGCGACAATGAGCGCCGGATCGGACTTGTCCACATCGGTCAGGTGCGCGATGAGCGGGGTGTCGGCGTAGCCGAGGTGCGCGCCCACGACCTGGGTCTTCTGGTCGGCGAGTTCGAGCCGCAGCGCGTTGGTGAGGCCCCAGAACGCGGTCTTGGATGCGGCGTACGCTCCGGGCCGGGCGAGCCAGCTCAGCACCGAGTGGATGTTCACGACCGCGCCGCCGCCGCCCCGCGCGAGCACGGGCGCGAAGGCGCGCACGAGCAGCAGCGGCCCGAAGAGGTTGGCCTCGAACGTCGCCCTTATCTGCTCCTCCGGCGAGGTGAGCAGCGACGGCGCACCGCCGACCCCGGCGTTGTTGATGAGCACGTCGGTGTCCGGTTTCGTCGCCGCGGCCGCGGCGATCTGCGCGCGGTCAGTGACGTCAAGGTGGACCGGGACGATCCGCGGGTCGTCCCAGGGGTGGTCGCGCCGCGCGGCGGCGTAGACCTTGGCGGCGCCGCGCGCGAGGGACTGGGTGACGAACTGCTGACCGAGGCCGCCGGCGGCGCCGGTGACGAAGACGACGCGGTTGCGCAGGTCCATGGCTACTCCTCATAACTTCGGAAAATTGAAGCCAGCTCGGTGAGCGTATCATGCTGACTACAGGTTTGTGTAGTCAGCTGACCGCAAGGTCGGCAAGGAGGGGGCATCATGGCGGCGCAGCGGCCAGAAGAAGGCGGGACCGCCCTGTCATTCGCCGGGCACTGCCCGATCGAGCGGGCCATGGGGCTGGTCGGCTCGCGCAGCGCGATGCTGATCATGCGGGAGGCGTTCTACGGCACGAGCCGGTTCGACGACTTCGTGCAGCGGGTTGAGATGGCGCCCGCCACCGCCTCCACCCACCTGCGCGCGCTCACCGACGCCGGCCTGCTGCGGCGGCAGCCGTACCGTGAGCCCGGCGGCCGGTCCCGCGACGAGTACGCGCTGACCCCGGCGGGCACGGACCTCATGCCGGTGGTCTTCGGCCTGTTCGAATGGGGACGACGGCACACCGACGTGCATCCCTTGGTCGAGTTCGCGCACGCCGGCTGCGGTCACCCGATCGAGGTGCGGGTGCAGTGCGCGGCCGGCCACGCGGTCGCGCCCGACGAGATCGAGTGGCGGCCGGCCGCCTCCGGTGCGGCTACGTCGGCCTGATTTCCAGGTAGCGCTTGCGTGGGGCGCCGGCCGTGGCGCTGGTCTTCTCGCAGGTCCGTGCGTACGGTGGTGCCGTGGCTGACATCACCGGAACATACGAGCTTGGCCCGGCCGACGGACAGGTGCTCGTGCGGACCGGTCGCGAGGGCCTCGCCGCCCGGGCCGGCCATGACCTTGCGATCGAGATCACCCGCTGGTCCGCGCGGTTCACGGTGCCCGACGCGGCGAGCGGTGGCCTCGCGGCGGCGACGCTGACCGCTGAGCTGGACCTCAGCTCCCTGGCGGTGCGCCAGGGTACCGGCGGGGCCAAGCCGCTCACCGACCGGGACCGCAGGGACATCCAGAACTCCGCGCGGAAGATCCTTGGCCAGGCGGCGCAGGCCAGCTTCGCCTCGGCCCTGGTCGTCCCGGCCGCCACGGCTTCCGGGTCGCCCCTAAGCGGGGCAGTCGAGGGCACGCTCACCTTGCGCGGCACCTCGCGGCCGCTGCGGCTGCGGGTCACCAGCCCCGGACCGGGCCATTTCCGCGGCAGCGCCACGGTGCGGCAGACGGACTTCGGCATCACCCCGTACTCGGGTTTCCTCGGCGCGCTCAAGCTCAGGGACGAGGTCGCCGTCGAGTTCGACATCCGCCTCAAGGAGATCCAGAACGGAAGCGGGTAACTCCGGCACGCCTGCGCCACCTCCCGGCGGTGCCGGGCGCTCGCGTGGCTGCCGGTAGAGCAGCACGGCAGCTTATCGCTCACGGTGATGGCTCGACCTCAGCGTGGCGCTTTGACCAGGGCAGTTCCGTGCAAGATCATCTTTCCGGGGTCATCTAGTCACCGAGAGTGTTCAATCGCGGTTGCCGACCGGGGGAAGCATGCAGAACGCGCCGTACCGTGAGTTCCTCGCCCGGACGCTGCCGCGGCCACCTTGGCGGCCCGGCGCCAGCCGCGTGCTGACCGCGACGCTGACACTGGCCGGCACGCTGGCGGTGGCGGTTCCCGCCGCCGCGCTCACCCCGCCGTCGTCCGCGGCGACCGGGCGCCTGGTGCCGGTCGGCGCGGTGCCCGCGCTGCCGTCGGGCGCCCGCGTCACCGGGGCCCTACCGGGGACCGCGGAGGTGAGCGGGGCTGTCGCCCTGCGGCTGCGAGATCCCGCGGCGGTGACCGCGTTCATCGGCGCGGTGTCCAGCCCGCGGTCGCCGTCCTACCACAAGTACCTGGCCAGGGGCGAGTTCACCCGCAGGTTCGGCCCGAGTGCGGCGGCGGTGGCCGCGGTGGAGCGGCAGCTGCGCGGCGACGGGCTCACGGTGCGCGGCGTGTCGGCCAACCGCTTGCTCGTCAGCTTCGCGGGCACGGCCGCCACGGCGGAGGCGGCGTTCCACACCGGGCTGCGGCGCGTCGTGCTGGCCGGGGGCGGTACGGGGCAGGCGACCACGTCCGCGGTCCGCCTGCCGGCGTCGATCGCGCCCGACGTGACCGCCGTCATCGGGCTGGACCGGCTGGTCAGCGAGCACAGCGCGGCCGCCGCGGCCCGCCGCGCGCCCGCCGCGGCCGCGCATCCCGCCGCCGCCATGCCCGCCGCGCGCGGCGGCGGGCCGGGTGCCTGCGTCGCCGCCAAGGCGCTCCAGGCCGACGGCGCGCTGACCCTGGAGCAGGTGGCCGCGTCCTACGGGCTCGACCCGCTGTACCAGGCCGGCGACCTGGCCGCCGCGCAGACGATCGACGTCATCGAGTACGAGCCGTTCGAGGTGTCGGATATCGCGGCGTTCGACCGGTGCTACTTCGGCACCGATCACACCGGTCAGGTCACGGTGACGTCGGTCGACGGCGGACCAGGGACCGGCCCGGGCAGCGGCGAGGCCGCGCTCGACGTCGAGGACATTTCCGCCCTGGCGCCCGCCGCGAAGATCCACGTCTTCCAGGCGCCCAACGGGAACGGAATGTTCAGCGGGCTCGATGACGTGAACGCGATCGCGGAGGCGGACGACGCCAGCCAGGTCACCACGAGCTGGGGACTGTGCGAGGCCGCGCTGCAGCAGGGCGCGCCCGGCGCGCAGCAGGTGGAGAACGAGATCTTCGAGCAGACCGCCGCGCAGGGCCAGACGGTCTTCGCCGCGGCCGGCGACGACGGCTCCGACTCCTGCGCCTACCACGGGCCCGCGGCCGTGGCGCCCGACCTGTCGCTCCTCGACCCGGGCAGCCAGCCGTATGTGACCTCGGTAGGCGGCACCACCGTGACCGACGTGGCGCAGCCGCCGCTTGAGACCGTGTGGAACAACGGCAACAGCGGCGGCGCCGGGGGCGGCGGTATCTCCGCGAGCTGGGCCATGCCGCCGTGGCAGGACTCCGCGGCGGTCCCGCAGGCCGCGGCCGACCAGGCGTGCAGCAACGACCCGTCCGGCACCGCCGACAACAACCACGTACTGGGAATCCCCACCACCCTTCCGGTGGGGACGGCCTGCCGGGAAACACCCGACGTCAGCGCGCTCGCCGACCCGCAGACCGGCCCGACGATCTTCTTCAACGGGTCCTGGGCGCAGTATGGCGGCACGTCGTCGGCCGCGCCGATGTGGGCCGCGATGCTCGCCGAGATCAACGCGTCGAGCGGGTGCTCGATGCCGCACGGCACCGGCTTCGCCGATCCGCTGCTCTACCAGGTCGCGTCCGCCTCCGCGGCGGGTTACGCGGCCGCCTTCAATGACGTCACCAGCGGGAACAATGACAACCTCGGGGTCGGCGGCGCGCTGGACTACCCGGCCGGGCCCGGCTACGACCTGGCCACCGGGCTCGGCACGCCGCGCGTCACCAACGCCGACGGCACACCCGGGCTGGCGGCGCAGCTGTGCGCGGCGGCGGGAAACCCGACGCGGGCGCCCCTGGTCGCGTCGCTTACCCCGGTCGGCCCGCACTCGGTGGCTGGCGGCGGGATCTTGCAGATCCGCGGTGCTAACTTCGGCACCGCGGCCGGATCGGTGTTCTTCGGTGACGTCCGGGCCAGGGTGGCGACCTGGTCGGCGGGCTTCATCGCGGTCGTCGTGCCGCCGTACTACGTTCCGGGTGGCACGCCGTCCGGTTTCGCGGGACGGGCCAACGTCACGGTCGTCACCGCGGGCACCCCGCACCAGTCGAGCGCGCCGGGCGGCGCCTCGGTGTACCAGTACACGGCGGACTCGGCCGGGTCGCCGGCCGTCGACTACGTTAGCTCGCCTAACGGCCCGCTGGCCGGCGGAAACACGGTGCACGTCATCGGCGCGGCCCTGGCCGGCGCCAGCAGCGTCCGCTTCGGTGACGTCCCGGCCACCTCGTTCACCGTGCTGAGCGATAACGACATCAGCGCCACGGTCCCGGCGAGCGACGGCAACTGCGCCACCCCCGCGGCACAGGGGGTGTGCGCGGTCGCGGTAACCGTCACCACGCCGTTCGGCACGAGCTCCGGCCCGTCGATCCGGCCGGCCTACCAGGGACCGGTGGTATTCGCCCCCAACGGGGCGTACGCCGTGCCCGCCGCGTGCGGCTGCGAGATAGCGGCCGCGCCGCAGGAGTACGACTACGCTGCCGCCCCGGTCATCACCTCGGTGAGCCCGGCGTTCGCCAGCGAGAACGGCGGATCGGCCGTCGTCATCTCCGGCCGCGGGTTCAACCTGCTCACGTTCGAGTACGCGAACGTCGGCCCGGCCGGCCCCGAGTCCTCGCAGGACTTCTCCATTGTGGGCGTGACGCCGACGCAGCTGGCCATCACGATCCCGGCGGCGCCGGAGGCCGCCACCGTGGAACCGCTCGCGGTGCCGCTCTCCGTGCTGAGTGCCGGGCAGCTGTCCAACGTCTGGACACTCGGTTACGCGGGCACTCCGGCGCTCACGAGCATCTCCAAGCACCTGGCCGGGCAGGCCGCGCCCGGGAGCCTGACCATCGCTGGTCGCGGCCTAGCGGCCGTGACCAGCGTCGTCTTCCAGCCGCAGGGAGCGCTCGGCCTCTACACGTCGACCTCGACCGCCATCTCCGCCCAGACCGACACGTCACTGGCCGTCGCCATACCGCAGACCTTTGAAGTCCCGGTCGACGTGCTCGCCTGCAGCGCGACCGGGTGCAGCCCGGCCGATCCCGCGGTGGACACGCTGCTGCTCGCCTACGAGGGCAGGCCGGCCGTCAAGTCGAGCAGTCCCGCGTCCGGTCCCGCGCGCGGCGGCACGACGGTGACCATCCAGGGCGCGCTCGACTCCGAGGTGAAAACCGTGTTCTTCGGATCGGTGCACGCGAAGATCCTCAGCCAGCCGTCCCTGGCGCCGAGCGGCCCGGTCACCGTCCTGGCCCCGCCAGGCCGGGCCGGGACCACGGTGAGCATCAGCATCACCACGCTGGGGGGAGAACTGGCGGGGCGGCCGCGCAGCGCCGTCACCCCGGCCGCCGTCTTCACCTACCAGGGGTGCGCCCCGGCGCCGTCCATCAGGCCGCAGACCGAGCTGATCCGGCATCACCCGCAGTGATGCCGTCCCGCGGACCGATGATCAGCTCCGCCTCAGAGATCTCCGGCATTGCCCTCCCTTTACGGCAATCCCACGCAGCCGAAGGCCGCCCAGTCCTCGATCTCCCACGAGCGTCTCATGGCCGCGCTTGCCTCACGCAACGATCGCGGCAGGCTCAGCCCGTTGTCGTAATTGCCGTACATCGCCAGCACCGTCTGCCTCGCCAGGTTGTCATAAACCGGCCAGCGGGAGGCGACGATAAGCCTGGCGCCGGCGCGCAGGAATGAGCCGGTCAGGCCGTAACAGTTGTTAGTGTCGCTGCCGTCCATGACGCCGGAGGAACACGCGGAAAGGCTAACGACCGGGGCACGAGCGAAGCGCACCAGCTGCATGATCTCCCACGCGGCCAGCTTGTGGCGGTCGTCCTTGGCCTCGGGCACCAGGTGAAGCGCGGATGCGAGCGGGTACTCCGGGTCGTGCGACGCGTGGCAGCAGAAGTGGATGATGTCGTACTGGCCGCCGAGCTCGGTCAGGATGTGCTCCTTGGTGCAGTCAGCCGCCGACACCACGGTAGCCCGGTCGCCCCAGATGTCCTGCAGGCCGCTGACCTCGGCGCGGGTACCTGGCAGGTCGGTGCCGGCGTAGCCGACGATGAGCATGCGCTCACGGTGGCGTTCTGTCCGTGCCCGGGGCAGGTCCGCGGCGACGCCGATCGACGGGACATAGACGATTTCGTAGTCGTCGGCGACGTAGGGCGAGCCGTTGCGCAGCGCCTCCATGGGAAAGCGCCCGAGCCAGAACGGCGCGCTCAAGACGACGCGCGACACTCCCCGGTTACGCAGCGCGCGGTCGACCGGTCCGAAGAACGGCTCGTAGAATTCCTCGCTCAGCTCGCGGAAGCGGCCCTCACGGGACAGGTCGGGTGCGTCGAAGCCTTCGGCCGGCGACGGGACCGACCTCTCGAGTGCCCACTGGACCGACGTCAGCGTGCCGTCGGGGTAGCAGATGATGGCCGTGAGCCCCCGCCCGGGCGTGCCCGCCAGGCTGACGATCGCGGTCGGCGCGTCGGCCAGCCGGGTCCTGAGCCTCCCGAGCTGGGCCGAGATGTCGGGCAGTCTGAGCTCCTCGCTCAACGGCTCGGGTTCGCGCGCCAGGGTAAAGCGCGCCTCCCCGTCCTCGACGCGCACGACCGGCCGGGGCGCGACGGAGGCGAGGCTCTGCTGCGCCCAGTGCAGGCGTTCCTCCCTGGACATTGTGTAAAGCCTGACGGTCATCGCCCGGGCAGCCTCGGTCGCGGCCAGTGCCCGCACCGGATCGCCTGCCTTCGCGTACATCCAGGCGAGTTCCGCGATGACGTGGTTGACCTCCTCCTGCCGCCGCAAGACGAGCCGTTCGTCGTCGGATGACCCCAGGTAGGCCAGGGCGACCGCGGCGGCGCGTTCGAGCAGGTCCGTCGCGGCGGCGTCATCGCCGCGACGGCGGTACAGGACGTGGAGCTGCCAGAGGTCGCGAAACCGGGCGCTGTACGGCGGCGTCCGGTTCACTCAAGTACCGACCTGAGGTCGCTCTCGGCTAGCGCGGACTCCGCGTCCGTCGGGTGGTCGAGCGCCAGCAGTACCCCGCCCCGCGACCGGCGGATGTTGGCGAGCAGGGACTCGGGAGCGGGTGTGCCCAGGGCGATGGTGTAGTGCTCGATGGCCCGGCGCCGCTGGTCGTCATCGGTCGGCGGCCGCTCGAGCAGGTCACCCATCAGGTGATGAACGCGGGCCACCTGCTGCTCCGAGCTGAGGGTGGTGGGCGGCAAGTCATTCCCGCCTACCAGCGAGCTCCGCGCCTTCGCCTCCCTCATGGCCGCCGCCGCATAGCCGGCCATGGCCCGCTCGCAGGCGGCCAGCGCGGCCTCACGGATCTGCGTTCTTCCCGACGCCGACTCGACCGCCTCAAGCGGGTACTGCGCCAGCATGCTGTTGATCCCCATGGCGACGTTGTGCTCGCAGAGCGCGCGGTCGTCATCGTCAGAGGCCATGCGCAGTGCGTCTTCATAACAGTCGAGAGCGTGCAGGGCCATGCCGAAAGAACCGGTCATCCGGTAGAACTGGCGAGAGAAATTGCCGTCCGCGTTGAGCAGCCAGACGTAGTCTCCGGCTTCCTGGTATGCGCCGAACGTGATCAGGGACCTGACGAACATCGCGGCGACCAGCCAGTGCAGGTGCGCGTCCGGCTCGTCGGCCACGGTCTCCTGGGAGATCCGCATGACGTCGTCCGGGCCGTCTGTGCCCCACGGATGGGCCTTGCGCTTGTGCTCACCGAGGAACACGGTCATCCGCTCGCCCAGTTCGCCGAACACGGCCGGCATCGGCGGCTCGATGGCCGAGTTCTCCTCCTCCAGCCGCTGAGACTGGCACTGCGGACAGCGCAGCGGCACCCAGGGCAGCACTTCCAGGCGATCCTGATGGCCGCAGTCGGCGCAGTGTATGTCGACGTGCTCGAGATGGCGGACGAGAGCACGGCCCTTCTTGCCGCACGCGGGGCACGGCGTGCCGAGGAGCTTCTCCGGCGACACCATGATCAGGTGCGGGGGGAACGCTCGTTCCTCGTAGGAGCAGGACGGGCACTGGACGTAAACCTGCGCGTTATATGACAACTCATCGGCATAGCCGCAGGCGCGGAACATCCTGGGCAGCTCTATAAAGGTCGTTTGTTCCATCTGATTCCCCCGCGACCCTGGACCGCGCCTCGCGGCAAGCCCCCTTTAGTCGAGCATAAGCAGATAATTCACGGCGAGCCAGATGGACATCGGCCCGGGCCTGGTGCTCGACGACCTCACCGGTCGCTAGCATCGCCGCACGGGGACCGGGGGCAAGGCGACCCAGAACGTGGCGTCCCGCTGCAAGCACGACGGGCAGGCGAGCCGGCCAAGCAGGTCATAGCGCCAGCCGGCCGCCAGCGCCCGGTACCGCAGGTCCCGTTCGCCGAGCGCGTCGGGGTGGGTGTACCGCGCGATGCAGCTGCCGAACTCGCACCACAGGACGGGTATCCGCAGTTCGTTGCCGATGATGGCCGGCACGAGCACCCGGTACCGAACGGGGGCTGGCTGGACGGGCGCAGGCGGGGCCTGCGGCGACTGGGCGGGCGCCGCCGGGAGGGAGGCCGGTCCGGCAGCGGGAAGCGCCGGCGGGAGCCAGGGAAGTGACTGCGGCGGCCGGGGAATGAACCGCGGCGCTTCCCCGGCCGGCGGCCGGGGAATGAACCGCGGCGCCGGCCCGGCCGGCGGCCGCGGGGCGGGCTCGGGCCGCGGCACGAACCGGGGCCGTGGCGGCACGGTGTCCTGGGGACGGGGCGGTGGAACTGGCTCCGCCGCCATCGAGAGAGTTCCCTGCTGATCAGCGGCAGGCCAGTCACTGGGGTGCCTCATGGCTCACCTCGCACTTCCACGCGCTGGCCCCCGGACGGGCGCGCGCGAAGATGGCCTGCCACCGCAAGGCTCGCAAAAACCTCAATCGCCGCGTGTCGCCTCGCTCGTTACGGAAGTGTTATCCAAGCTCGTCAATTTCGTGTGCAGCTGATTGCGGAAAGCGGTCATCAGCGGCACACGATGACGTGACGTTGCGGGTGGTCTACGCTTCGGCGGTGAGCCGCCGGGCGGCGTCGGCGATGTGCCCGGCGTCGATCCCGGCCCAGGCGAGCAGCTCGCTGCCCGAGCCGGAACCGGGCATCTCGCGCACCGCGAGGTGCGCGAGGCGCAGGTCACGCTGCCCGGCGGCGAGCAAGGCGTCGGCGACCGCCGAGCCGAGGCCCCCCTCGGGGTGGTGATCCTCGGCGACGACGACGCGCCCGGCGGTGGCCGCCGTAGCGGCCGCCAGGGTCGCCGCGTCGACCGGCTTGACCGAGTAGCAGTCGATGACGCGGGCCGGGATCCCCTCGCCCGCGAGCTGGTCCGCGGCGCGCAGGCACTCATGCAGCGTCACCCCGGCGCCGACCAGCGTCACCTGGTCCGCCGGGCTGGAGCGCAGCACCTTCGACCCGCCGACCGTGAACGTCTCGCCGGGCGGGTACAGGCCGGGGTAGGACCCGCGGGTGGTGCGCAGGTAGCTGATGCCCCGGGTGCCGGCCATCGCCGCCACGAGCGCGACGGTGCTCGTGCCGTCGGCCGGGTAGAGCACCGTGGAACCGTGCACGGCGCGCATCATGGCCAGGTCCTCCAGGGCCATCTGGGAGGGTCCGTCGGCCCCGATCTCCACGCCTGCGTGCGAGCCGGCCAGGCGCAGGTTCACCCCGGAGACGGCACCCATCCGGATGAAGTCGTAGGCCCGGGTGAGGAACGCCGCGAATGTCGAGGCGAACGCCTTGTAGCCGCGGACGGCCAGCCCCGTGGCGGCCGCCACCATCTGCTGCTCGGCGATGAACATCTCGAAGTACCGCTCGGGGAAGGCGGTCGCGAACTCCGACGCGTAGGTGGAATTGCTCACCTCGCCGTCGAGCGCGACGACCTTGTCGTCCCGCGCGCCCAGGGTGACCAGCGCGTCGCCGTAGGCCTTGCGGGTGGCGACCTTGTCGCCGGGCTTGTACTCCGGCCAGTCCTCGGCCGGCTGCGACTTCTCGCCCTGCTGCGGGAGCGTGCTCGGGTGTTGCAGTGCGGGTCCCTGCTTGGCGGGTTCCGGCACCGGCCCGCGGACGATCAGGTCGCGGACGCCGCCCAGCTCCGCGATCGCCCGGTCGGCCATGTCCGGCGGGAACGGCTTGCCGTGCCAGTCGGGGCTGTCCTCGACCTCGGAGAAGCCCTTGCCCTTGACCGTCTTGGCGATGATGACCGTCGGCTGGTCTCCGCCCGTGTGGCTGGCCGCCTCGATGAGCGCGTGATCGATCACGCTGAGGTCGTGCCCGTCGATTTCTATGGTCCGGGCGCCGAAGGCCATGGCCCGGCTGGCGTAGGCCGCCGTGTCCCAGCCCAGGTCGGTGGCGCCTCGCTGGCCGAGCCGGTTGACGTCGATGATGGCGATCAGGTTGGACAGCCGGTAGTAGGACGCCTTGTCGAGCGCCTCCCAGATGGAGCCCTCGGCCAGCTCGCTGTCACCGCACAGCACCCAGACCCGGTACGGCAGCCGGTCGAGGTACCGGCCGGCCAGGGCGACCCCCACGCCGTCGGGCAGGCCCTGCCCGAGTGACCCGGTGGCCACGTCAACCCAGGGCAGCGCCGGCGTGGGATGCCCCTCGAGCCGCTCGCCGAACCGCCGGTAGCCGTGCAGCAACTCGTGCTCGGATACCGCGCCGACGGCCTTGAATACCGAGTACAGCAGTGGCGACGCGTGGCCCTTGGAGAAGATCAGGTGGTCGTTGGCCGGCGAGCGCGGGTCGTCCCAGTCGTAGCGCAGGTGGCGGGCGACCAAGTCGGCGAGGATGTCGGCCGCCGACATGCTTGAGGTTGGGTGGCCAGAACCGGCGCTCGTGGAGCTGCGGATCGAGTCGACCCGCAGCTGCGCGGCCAGGTCGGCCACCACGTCGAGTGATATGTCGCTGTTAAGTCCGGTGGTGGTCATGGCCACCCCCCTGCCCATGCGATGCCGGGCCATGCGTGCTTCAGTAACGTCATACCGGCGGCGGTGCTTCGGGGGAGGTGCCTATGGGTGAGTACGAGCTGTTCACGCTCGGTCTGGCCATCGTCGTAGTGATGATCGCCGGCCGGAGCCTGGCCAACCGGCTGGAGATCCCCCAGGCGGTCGCGCTCGTCCTCCTCGGCGTGCTCGCCAGTCTCATCCCGCAGGTGCCGAACGTCGAGTTGCCGCCCAACCTGGTCCTCGTGGTGTTCCTGCCGCCGCTTGTCTACAACGCCGCGTTCTTCACCGCTCCGCGGGAGACCAGGGAGAACGCCGTGCGGATCACCACGCTCGCATTCGGGGCGACGGCCGTGACCATCCTCGCCGTGGGCGCGGTTACCCGCGCGGTGCTGCCCGCGGCCGGCTGGCCGGGTGCCCTGGCGTTCGCCGCGGCGGTGGCGCCGACGGACGCGGTGGCCGCCACCTCGGTGCTGACCCGGCTTGGCGCGCCGGCCCGCATCGTGACGATCCTGGAAGGTGAGAGCCTGATCAACGACGGGGTGGCACTGACCGCGTTCGGGCTCGCGGTCGAGGCCATGGCGCACCCGTTCACCTGGGCGCACGGGGTGACGCGGCTGGCCGAGGTGGTGGTCGGCGGCATCGCCTACGGGCTGGTCGTGGCCGTGGTTATCGGGCGGGCCCGGCGATTCGTCCGTGACCCGTCGATCCAGATCATGATCACCCTGATCACCCCGTTCATCGCGTACGTGCCAGCCGAGCAGTTGCAGGTCTCGGGCGTGCTCGCCACCGTGGTGACCGGCGTCTACCTGGGGACCCGGACCGAGGGCATGCTGCAGGCCGCGTCACGGGTCAGCGGCGCGATGTTCTGGCGGACAGTGATCTTCCTGCTCGAGTCCTCGCTGTTCGTGCTGCTCGGCCTTGAGCTGCGCTCGGTGGCCGACCACCTGTCCCGTGGCTACTCGGTGGCCTGGCTGGCGGGCGCGTCGGCCGTGGTGGTGGCCGTGGTCATCGGGACCAGGATGGCCTGGGAGCTGCTGGTGTCCCCGTTGATCAGGTTCATTCCTGGCCCGCATTCCGGGTTCGTGCGCAACCCGTGGCGGCAGCGGCTGATCATCGGCTGGGGTGGCATGCGCGGCGCGATCTCCCTGGCCATCGCGCTGACGCTGCCGCTCGAGGCGGGCGGCCAGCCCTTCACCGAGCGGCCCACGCTGGTCTTCCTCACCGCCGTCGTGGTGGTGGTGACCCTGGTCGGGCAGGGGCTCACGCTCGGGCCGCTGCTGAACGCGCTCGGCCTGGCCGAGGGTGACGAGCAGCGGCGGCGCGAGGCGGTCGCCCGCAAGCGGGTGGTCGAGGCGGCGCTGGCCAGGCTCGACGAGCTCGCCGAGGCCGACGAGGTGGACGAGGACACCGCGAACGTGTACCGGCAGTTGTTCGAGCTGCGGCTGGACCGGGTCCGCGCGGTGCTCGACGATACCGGCGGCGAGGGCGGCGGGCCGCGCACGAGCGGCCTCCGCCAAGAGCTGGTCCGGGTGCAGCGCGCCAAGCTGGACGAGCTCTACCGGAACCGGAAGATCAGCGACGAGATCCGCCGCTCCATCTCCCTCACGCTCGACCTGCAGGACGGCCCGCGGGGCGGCCTGCCGCCAGTCTGACGCGCCAAGCGGCCGAAGCGCTCGCCAGCCCGGCCGGCCTGGTGACACAATGCGGAAGGGTGAACACTGCACAGGCTGAGAAGATCGGCGCCGGCCGCGGCTTCTTCGCCGCGCTCGACCAGAGCGGCGGCAGCACGCCCAAGGCGCTCGCTGAGTACGGAGTCGAACGGGACCGGTACGGGACCGACGAGGAGATGTTCGACCTGGTCCACGCCATGCGGACCCGGGTGATGACCAGCCCCGCGTTCGACGGCACCCGGATACTCGCCGCGATCCTGTTCGAGCAGACCATGGACCGCACCATCGAAGGCGTGCCCACCGCCCAGTACCTCTGGGAGACCAGGAACGTCGTCCCGATACTCAAGGTGGACCTCGGGCTGGCCGCCGAGCAGGACGGCGTCCAGCTCATGAAGCCCATCACCACCCTTGACGACCTGCTCGAGCGGGCGAACAGGCACCAGATCTTCGGCACCAAGATGCGGTCGGTGATCAACGACGCGAGCGAGGCCGGCGTCGCCGCGATCGTGGCCCAGCAGTTCGACTACGCCAGCCGGATCCGCGCGGCGGGCCTGGTCCCGATTCTCGAGCCCGAGGTCAGCATCTCGAGCCCGCACAAGGAGTACGCCGAGTCGCTGCTGTGCGAAGCCATCGCGAAGAACGTCGAGACGCTGCCTGACGACGCGCGGATCATGCTCAAGGTCACCATCCCGACCCGGCCCGGCCTGTACGCCGAACTGGCGGCCGACCCGCGCATCCTGCGGATCGTCGCGCTGTCCGGCGGCTACAGCAGGGACGAGGCGTGCGCCCTGCTCAAGCACGACCCGTCACTGATCGCCAGCTTCTCCCGCGCGCTGCTCGAGGGGCTGACCGAGGGCCAGAGCGACGAGGAGTTCGGCGCCACGATCGAGCACTCAGTGGAGGAGATCTACCAGGCGTCCGTGGACAAGCAGCCGGCCTGAGCCCAGACGGCCCGAACTTCCCCGGGTCCGAGCGCGGCGACACAATGAGCGCATGCGTACCATCGCGCTCGAAGAGCACTTCCTGAACGCCGGGCTCGCGGCGACCGGGGCCTGGCATCCCAGCCTGCGCGACGTGCTGCTTGACCTCGGCCAGGACAGGCTCGCGAACATGGCCGCGGCGGGCATCGACCTGCAGGTCATCTCGCACGTTGCCCCCGCCGCGCAGCCGCTCCGCGGGGCCGAGGCCGTCCAGGCCACCCGGCGCGCGAATGACCAGCTCGCCGCCGCGGTCGCCAGCTACCCGGGCCGGCTCGCCGGGTTCGCGACCCTGCCCACGAGCGATCCCGCCGCGGCCGCGGACGAACTGGAGCGCGCGGTCAGCGACCTCGGCTTCGTCGGCGCGCTTGTCCACAGCACGCTGGGCCCGAACGGCGCGTTCCTCGACGACGCGCGGTTCGAGCCCCTGCTCGACCGGTTTGAGCGGCTGGACGTCCCGCTCTACCTGCACCCGGCGCCGCCGCCGGCTGAGCTCCGCGAGATCTTGTTCGGCGGGCTGCCGGAACCGCTGGCGGGGCTGCTGGCGACCAACGCCTGGGGCTGGCATGCGGAGGCCGGGCTGCACGCGTTGCGGATGGTCACCACGGGGGTCTTCGACCGGCACCCGGGGCTGCGGATGATCATCGGGCACTGCGGCGAGATGCTCCCGTTCATGCTCGACCGCATCGACCGCATCCTGCACGGGCTGACCGGGCTCGCGCTGTCCCCGTCTGAGTACTTCCTGCGCAACGTCTGGGTGACGACCGCGGGCATGTTCAGCGTGCCGCCGGTGATGTGCGCGGTTCAGGTGTTCGGGGTGGACCGGGTGCTGTTCAGCGTGGATTACCCGTTCGGCTCGAACCAGGCCGGGCGCGAGTTGCTTGAGAAGCTGCCACTCAGCCCGGCGGACCGGGCCAAGATCGCCGGCGGCAACGCCGAGCGAGTCCTGCGGCTCCCGTTACCGCGCGCCCGGTTGGGGAACGGGTGGGGAACGGGTGGAACGCGCTCCCGTTCGGTGTAAAGCAGAGCAGGAGCGGCGGACCGCTACCAGCGGGGCTGCTTGCGCTCGTAGCCGGGGACGGCCCGCTGCATGTAGCCGGTGTCGTCCCGGTTGCGCAGGCCGCAGGCCAGGTACTGCTCGTGCAGCCGGGCCAGCGCGTCCCGGTCGAGTTCGACGCCGAGCCCAGGGCCGCGCGGCACGCGCAGGGCGCCGCCGGCGAAGGTGAACGGGGTGCCGGCCACCACGTCCTCGGTCTTCCACGGCCAGTGCGTGTCGCACGCGTAGCTGAGGCTGGGCACGGCGGCGGCCAGGTGGACCATCGCGGCCAGGCTGATGCCCAGGTGCGAGTTGGAGTGCATCGACAGGCCCATGCCCCAGGTGTCGCAGATCCCGGCGAGGAGCTGCGAGCGGCGCAGGCCGCCCCAGTAGTGGTGGTCGGAGAGGATCACCTGGACCGCGTTCTGCCTGACCGCGGGGGGCAGGTGATCGAAGGCCACCACGCACATGTTGGTGGCGAGCGGCATCGGGGCCTTCCGCGCCACCTCCGCCATGCCGTCGATGCCTGCCGTCGGGTCTTCCAGGTACTCGAGCACGCCGTCGAGCTCGCGGGCGACCTGGACCGACGTGTACGGGGTCCACGCCGCGTTCGGGTCGAGCCGCAGCGGGTGAGCGGGGAAGGCCTCGCGCAGCGCGCGGATGGCGGCGATCTCGTGCACCGGCGGGAAGACGCCGCCCTTGAGCTTGATCGCGGTGAACCCGTATTCGT
>Ga0070713_100001346_pt1 | contig 15710 bp, 13 predicted proteins | sample LARL82metaG_FD_65465 | JGI IMG/M metagenome (GOLD analysis project Ga0070713, IMG submission 65465) | Corn, switchgrass and miscanthus rhizosphere microbial communities from Kellogg Biological Station, Michigan, USA - LAR L8-2 metaG | ecosystem: Host-associated > Plants > Roots > Rhizosphere ...
TCGCCAGGATCGAAGTGGGCAGGACCGGCATGTCGGATCTCCGATGCGAAAAGTACAAAATCGGTTTGAGTGAAAGATCAGAGCCTAAAAAAAACCATCCTTTCGCAGCGTCGCGAAAGGATGGTTGCTGTTATTGGGCTGAAGTTTCGGCGGGGGTCGGCGCCGGGGATTCGGCAGTCACTTCAGGAGCGGCCACCGGACTGATCTTGACCGTAGCCAGGATCTTTTCCAGTCGGTCGAAGACTTTATCGCGGTTCACGTGCTTCATGACGCCGTCCTCAGAGGCGACGGTAGTGACGTTCAGGGCGAATTCGTAGCAAGCTCCATTCTGGAAGGCATGGAAGTATTTCGAATCGCTCTGGCGGTTGCCTTCGCCTGAAACCGCTTCTGTAGCGCGAAGTTCAAGGCTACCCAGCATCAGCTTAGAGTTCGGGACGGATTCGGTCTGGACGGTCACAGTTTGAGTCGAGGCTGTAGTTGAAACCGCGGGCTGCGAAGTTGCGGACTCCTTTTGCGCGGTGACATCCGCGGCCGCCTTGTTGACGTCTCCCGAGGACGGAACAAGAGGTGTGGGCTTGGGTTGCGGAACGGCAAACTCGCTGCATTGATCGGCGCTGAGAGTCCTATGGACGCTCACGTTGAAAAATGCCGACGAGAAATCGGTATTGAGGAAGCCGGTTTCGGGCAACTCAACCGCGGCGAGGGCGACCCCACCAGGCTGCACGAAGTTCATGGGGATGGGGTGCGAGGCGAGTAGATCGGTGGCGGCATTGCCGGTCTCAATGGCATAGCGCCGAGGATATTCGAAGCTGAGGCCGTACGCCTTGTCGGTGTAATTTGCAGTTGCAGGCCTTCTGTGGACGACTTTCTTATGCGCAGGCTTGGTCTCGGCTTGCGTCACAGGAGCAGAGGTGACGGTTTCAGGTTGGGGTGCGGCCGAGGTTTCGGGAATCTGGATGTTGGAAGTGACGGGTTTCTGCTTGTCGCTGGAACATCCGACGGTTACGGAGCAGATGATTAGAACAGCGGCGAAGACGAGCGCGCTGGTGTTCGTGCCCCAGGTTTTTATTCGGTTTCCCCAAGCCAGGGAGCGAGTTTCTGCGGTGGTGCGAACTGCGTTGATGCGGGTCATGGTGGTTGCCTCCTGCCGGGTCGCGGCGCCTTGACTCATGCACCCAGGACGCCATGCGGGAGAGCATTGATTTGACGTGAGTTAGGCGATGGTACGGTGAAGAGCCTCGTGGGGCGCGAGACACGGTGTGGGCGCTTGGACACGCGGCGCAGGGGCGAAGGAGCCAAGTTACGGCCTCTCGAAAGAACGAGAGAAGTCCTTTCAGCTAATATTTTCGAATTGAAATCGTGTGTGAGTTTCATCGGTCCCGAGGTCAGGGCAAAATCCCCGGCCTAACGTAAAGAGCGCGACGTTAGGAGGGACGGCGGCTTCGGGCACCACAGGAAAAGTGGAGGGAGCGATGAGCAGGGCTGGGCGGGGCGGCATATTTTGTCTGTTTCTATTGGTTTCGGGCGCGGGATGGGCGCAAGGCGCGGCGCCGGAGAAGATCATTCCAGAGAAGATCATTATCGACACCGATATTGGCGATGACGTGGATGACGCGTTTGCGCTGGCTCTGGCGGTGAAGAGTCCGGAATTGCAGGTGCTGGGCGTGATGACGACGTTTGGCGATACCGAGGCGCGGGCGAAGATCACAGACCGGTTTCTAGCAGAGGTGGGACGGACAGAAATTCCCGTGTTAGCGGGAAAAGCGACGCCCCCGAAAATGCCCATGTCGCAACGCCGGTACGGGGAGAATCGTCTTGCGAAATCTTCCCACCCGGACGCGGTGGAATTTTTGCTAGGACAGATTCGGAAGTATCCCGGAGAAATCACGCTGATCGCGATTGGACCGCTGATGAACGTGGGAGAGGCCATTGACCGCGATGCGAAAACATTTCGAAAGTTGAAGCGCGTCGTGCTGATGGGTGGATCGGTTCGCAGGGGATATGGGGATCTGGGCTATACGGAGCCGGTTGCGGCCATGCCGGAATGGAATATTTTGAACGATGTCGCTTCGGCGCAGAAATTGTTTGGCTCGGGAATCCCGCTTTTTGTGATGCCGCTGGATTCGACCCAACTGAAACTGGATGAGGTGAAGCGAGCATTCCTGCTCAGCCGGGGAACGCCGGTAACCGATCAACTGGCCGTGCTGTATCACTTGTGGGGACAAGAGACGCCGACGTTATTCGATCCAGTGACGCTGGTTTTTGTGTTGCGTCCGGAGTTGTGTCCGGTGCAGGCACTGCACATTCGAGTGGATGAAAAAGGTTTCACGCGAGAGGAACCGGGCGCACCAAACGCGCAGGTGTGCCTGCATTCCAATGCGGAGGATTTTTTCAGGTTCTATTTGAGGAGGGTGGCGGGAGTTGGGGCGCGCGGTGAAGGGTGAGTCAAGTCTGAGTAGCGAAAACTGTGAGGTCAGAATCCCATCCCAAGGTCGCAAAGGGCGTTAGGATGGGCCACACGCGGTGAGGTGAGGGCTAAAAATGGTTCGAATTGCCTTGGGGTTGGCGGGAGTTGCCGTGCTGGGTGCAGCTTCGTTCGCACAGACAAAGCAGGATGTCGACCTGATCGTCAGCGGCGGAACTGTGGTGACGATGGATGGGGCACGCAGGGTTCTTCAGGACGGCAGCATCGCGGTCAAGGGCGACACGATTGTCGCGGCCGGGCCGCGGGCGGAGGTCGAAGGCCGCTACCAGTCGGCGCACAGGATCGATGCTCGCGGCCGGCTGGTGCTGCCGGGATTTATCAACGGACACGCGCACGTGCCGATGACGTTGTTTCGCGGGTTGCACGACGATGTGACCCTGAACGACTGGCTATACAAATACATTTTTCCGGCGGAAGCGAAGAATGTGAATGAGGAGTTCGTGCGCTGGGGAACGCGGCTGGCGGCGGCAGAGCAGATAAGGTCGGGCGTGACCACGTTTGCGGATATGTATTACTTCGAGGACGCAGTGGCAGAGGAGACGAAGGCGGCAGGGATGCGCGGGATACTGGGGGAGACGTTTATCGATTTTCCTGCACCGGACAATAAATCCAACGCGGAGATGATGGCTTATACGGAGAAGTTTTTGAAAAAGTGGCAAGGGGATGCGCTTATTCATGCGGCTCCGGCTCCGCATTCGATTTATACGTGTTCGAAGAAGACGATTCAGGACGCGGGAGAGCTAGCGAAAAAATATCACGCACCGCTGTTGATGCATGTCTCTGAAATGAAGAAGGAGTGGGAGGACAGCGAGAAGGCTAACGGGATGTCTCCGGTGCAATATTTGGAAAAGATTGGCGTGCTCGGGCCTGACCTGGTGGCGGCGCATTGCATATTTGTGGACGAGGCGGACCGCAAGTTGCTGGCAGAGCGGCAAGTGGGGTGTGTCCACAATCCGTCGAGCAACATGATGATTGCGAGCGGCGTGTCCCCTGTGCCGGAGATGCGTGCGGCGGGAGTGGCGGTGGGGCTCGGCACGGATGGTCCGGCGGGAAGCAATAACGATCTGGATCTGATGGAAGAGATTGACCTGGCGGCGAAGTTGGCCAAGATTACGAAGATGGATCCACTGGCGCTGAACGCCAGGGCTGTGGTGGAAATGGCGACGATTGATGGGGCGCGCGCGCTTCACATGGAGAAAGAAATCGGCTCCCTCGAAGCGGGAAAGAAGGGGGACCTGATCCTGATCGGTCTCGACGAGCCGAATGCGGTGCCGATGTATGACGTGTATACCCAGATTGCGTATTCATTGAAGGGGAGCGATGTGGAGACGGTGGTGATTGGCGGGCGAGTTGTGATGCGCGAGCGTAAACTGCTGACGGTCGATGAGCCGCGAGTGCTGGAGAAGGCGCGGGAGTATGGGAAGTCGGTTAAGGCGTCGCTGGGGATGGAGTAGGGGAATCACAACATCTGCCGCAAAATGAGCAAGTCAAAAACTGCCACTCTCGACGCGAAGAATGCGGCTAGAGGGGGCACCCACCTCCGCTTTGGAATGAGGAATTATGCGAGTTGAGGAAATCGCCAGGCGAGAATTCTTGAAAGCAGCGGGTGCGGGTTGGGCAGGCGGAACTCTGATCGGGGCAACAGTTCCCGCGAGTGCCGAGAGCGTGGCGGAAGGACATACGGCGTACGATGTGAGGGCCTACGGCGCGAGGGGTGACGGGCAGGCCGTCGACACGGCCGCGATCAACCGAGCCATCGACGCGGCGAGCGCTGCAGGCGGCGGAACGGTCCTATTCCCCGCCGGAAATTATCTTTCCTATTCGATTCACCTCAAAAGCCATGTCGGTTTGTACCTCGCGCATGGATCTCGGCTGGTGGCGGGGGATCCGCCGGCAGCGGGAGCTAGCGGCGGATATGATCTGGCGGAGTCGAACCAGCCCTGGGAGAACTACCAGGATTTCGGCCACAATCATTGGCACAACAGCTTGATCTGGGGCGATGGGCTGGAAGATGTCTCGATTTCGGGGCCGGGACTGATCTGGGGGAAAGGACTGAGCCGGGGCTGGAAAACTGGACCTCAGGCCGAACAGCCGGGCGCGGGGAACAAAGCCATCGCACTCAAGAATTGCCGCAACGTGCTGCTGCGGGATTTCTCCATCCTGCATGGCGGACATTTCGGAATTCTGGCGACTGGTGTCGATAATCTTACGATCGACAATTTGAAGATCGATACGAACCGAGACGGCATGGACGTCGATTGCTGCCGGAACGTACGCGTCTCCAATTGCAGCGTCAACTCCCCTTGGGACGATGGCATTTGTCTGAAGAGTTCCTACGCACTGGGATACGCGCGAGCCACGGAGATGGTCACCGTCAGCAATTGCCTGCTGAGCGGCAGCTACCAGGAAGGAACGCTGCTGGATGGCACATGCAAGCGATTCGGCGCGGAAGAGAAAGTCCCACGGACGGGCCGCATAAAGTTTGGAACGGAATCGAATGGCGGGTTCAAGAACATCACAGTTTCGAACTGTGTTTTTGAGGGGTGCAATGGGTTCGCGATCGAGTCAGTGGATGGAGCCGTCATTGAAGATGTAACCATTACGAACCTGACGATGCGCGATCTGGTGGGAGCGCCCATTTTCATGCGGTTGGGTGCGAGAATGCGCGGCCCGGCGAACGTTCCGATCGGCGTGCTGCGACGAGTGACCCTGAGCAACCTGAGTTGCCAGACTGCAGCCACGCCGCCCATTTGCTCGATTCTTGCCGGAATTCCAGATCACCCAATTGAAGACGTGAAGTTGAGCGGCATTACGATTTTTCATCAAGGTGGCGGGACGAAGGACGAAGCGGCGCGCCAGCTAGAGGAGAAAGAAAAAGATTATCCCGAGCCGAGTATGTTTGGAGTCACGCCCGCGCATGGATTTTTTGTGCGGCATGTTCGCGGGCTGGAGATGGAAAGCATCAAGATCGGATATGCGAACGACGAGGCTCGGCCGGCCGTCGTTCTGACAGATGTTCAGGGTGCCGACCTCGATCGCGTGAAGACACGATCTGCGGCCGGTGTACCCACTTTGGTCCTGAACGATGTCAAAGATTTCAGCGTGTTTCGGAGCAAGCCAGTGCCGGACACTGAGTTGCAGACGGCAGCTAAGAAGGATCTCTAGCGTGGACGGCAGTTCGTCACGGACAAGTTTGGGCCTGCATTTTCAGGAATCCGTCAGATTGGTCTGATAGGGTGTTTGCGTTGCTTGGGGAACACTGTCGATGGACGTATGGATACGTGTCGGCGGTCTTGCGGCGATCTTCTTAGTGTCAGTGGCCGAGATGGCGGCTGGGCAAGCGCAAACCCAGTCTACGTTGCCGTCAGCGCCCGGGACGGGTAGCTCTCGAGTGGCTCGGGCGATTCGGGTGGAACGTCCGCCCCGGATGGACGGCACCCTTAACGATCCTATCTGGCAACAAGCCCCTCCCATCACCGATTTCCGGCAGCGCGAGCCCCTGGAAGGTCAGCCGGCCACAGAGCCCACCGAAGTACGAGTGCTGTATACGCGGAATGAAGTGTACTTCGGGATCGCGTGCCGCGATTCCATGCCGCATGGCGTCACGTCCAAACAATTGCGGCGCGATGTGAGCCAGGAGTATGACGACTACTTCGAAATTGTCATCGACTCTCGCCGGGACCGCCGCAATGCCTACGTATTTCAGGTCAATCCACTGGGCACGCAGCGGGACGGTCTGATGACCGACCAGCCGCAGATGGACAGCACGCAGGACGGCGATCCGGGGTGGGACGGAGTCTGGACCTCTGAGGCGCGCACCAGTGAGGACGGGTGGACGGCTACGGTCGAAATTCCCTTCTCGACGCTGAACTTCATGAAATCCAACGATGTGGTCTGGGGGCTGAACTTTAAACGGTTCATCCGGCGCAAGAATGAGGAAGATTTATGGAGCGGCTGGAGGCGGTCGTTCGGCGTATCGAAGATCAGCGAAGCAGGGGAACTGGACGGCATCAATGATATTGGCAGCGGGCGGCTTTTTATTGTGAAGCCATACGGACTGGCCGGATTCAGCCATCTCCCGCCGAGCGCTCTGGGCAGCGGGCTGACGCCGGGGACGAGCGCGCTTTATACCGGTGGGCTGGACATCAAGTTTGGCATCCGGTCGAACCTGGTTGCGAATCTGACCGGGAACACCGATTTTGCGGACAGCGATGTGGATGTGCAGCAGTTTAATCTGACGCCTTATAAACTGTTCTTTCCGGAGAAGCGTCAGTTCTTTCTTGAAAATGCTGGCGTCTTTTCCTTTCCCATGAGCATTGGGGAAAGCGGCGACCAGCTATTTTTCAGCCGGCAAATCGGAATTGATCCGGTGACTGGGCAGGAGGTGCCGATCAATGGCGGGGCGAGGGTCACGGGTTCGCTGGGCGGATTCGAACTGGGAATCATGGATGTGGATACGAGGTCTTCCGGACCGAATCCTTATGCGAACTATGCGGTGGTGCGCGTGAAGCGCTCGATCGGAAATAACGGGTCGTATCTTGGAGGCATGGGCATTGATAAGCGGTTTGGAAATCCGGCGGGAAACTTTAATCAGGCAGCGGGAGTGGATGGAAAGTTAGTGTTGTTCAAGAACCTTGCCCTGAGCGGATTTGCGGCCCAAACTCGGACACCCGGATATACGTTGTGCGCGGAGAATCCGACAAACTGCCAGGGCGGGCAGACCAATCTGGGGGCGGGGCTGGTCTACAAATCGAACTGGCTCGACCTTTTCGCCGAGCACCGGAAGGTTGGCCCGAACTTTAATCCGCAGGTTGGGTTTCTGGAACGCGCCGATTGTATCTGCGATTTTGCCGATGCGAATTTCAAGACTCGCCCGCAAATGGCAGGAGTGCGTGAGTTGAATTTCGAGGGTTTCATCTTTCATGGCCCCGACACACATGGCCTGGTGCAGACGCAGGAGTGGCAGGCGACGTTTCGCGCGGAATTTCACAATGGATCTTACAGCGACGACGATATTGTCGATGTATTTGCCCAGCGGCTGAGTATTCCGTTCAATATCTACAAGAGCGTTTACATTCCGGTGGGAGTCTACAACTGGACTCGGCACCAATTTACCTATGGTTCACCGATGAACCGGAAGACAACCGTGAGTTTCTATGAAAGGTTCGGCGGATATTACAACGGGACGTTGAATGAGGCGAGGGTTCGGGCCAGCTATCGCGCCAGTGAACGTCTAGCCTTCAGCTTCAGCGAACAGTGGAACAAATTCCATCTGATGGTGACGGATGGCGGCCTGAGCAGCGTTCCACGAACCGACAATTTTGCCGTAGTGTTCGGCGCGCTGGAGACCGATTACGCGTTTTCACGATTCTTATCGCTCTCGACGATTTTGCAAATGGACACAGCGAACGCACAGGCAGCCAGCGCCAACATCCGGCTGCGCTGGAACTATCGTCCCGACAGTGATCTTTATGTCATTTATACGGCTGGTCAAAAATTCGCGAGCCTGGCGGCAGTGAATCCGGCGCAGTTTTACGAGAACCGGTTCGTGGTTAAGTACACGTATTCGTTCCGGCCGTAAATTAGCTGATCTCTTGTAAACTCTCTGGATGAAATTCAGGCATGGACTACTTCCGGGCACAGCTGGACTTGTGTGTGCCATTTTTCTGCTGGCGGCGGGACCGGCTAGCGCGCAGAAGGTGGCAATCACGTTCGACGATCTGCCGCTAAATGGCGATCTGCCGCCGGGTATGACGAGAGTAGATATCGTCCGGAAGACGCTGGCTGTATTAAAGGCGCGGCATGTGCCTCCGGCCTATGGATTTGTCAACGCCAGGAAACTGGAAGGAAATGCGGATGCAGCGGAAGCATTGAAGGTGTGGGCCGCTTCGGAGCCGGTTGGGAATCACACGTACTCGCACATGGATTTGAATGAGAATCCAGCGGAAGCCTTCGAGCGAGAGATCGATTCAAACGAGCCTGTCCTGGAGTTGATAGCGGGAAAGAACGCGGATTGGCACTGGCTGCGGTATCCGTTTTTGCGCGAGGGCGACACGGTAGAAAAGCGGCGGGCGGTGCGAAGCTATTTGCAGGCACACCAGTATCGTGTGGCCCAAGTGACGCTGGATTGGGAAGACTACCTGTGGAACAGCGCCTACGCTCGCTGTGCCGCGAAAGACGATGCGAAGTCGATTGCGTGGTTGCGGTCAAGCTATCTAGACACGGCGTCTTCGTATTTGGACTTGGGGAGGCATCTGACGAACCTGGTTTACGGTCACGACATCAATCACGTGCTACTGCTGCATCTGGGAGCGTTCAGCAGCACGATCGTGCCGGATGTATTGGACCTGCTGGCACATAAAGGATTCACGCTGGCGACGCTGCAGGAGGCAGAGAGCGATCCGGCGTATGAGACGGATCCGGATGTCGGGTCGAAGCATGGCGGAACATTGCTGGAGCTTTGGATAGAAGCGAAGAAGATACCGTTTCCGCCGGTGGCAGCGAAGCCATACAGGGAACTTCGGGAAATCTGCCAGTGAGTGCCTTTGAGTCGGCTCCCGCCTTTCGATAGCGCCACAAGGAGCGCCCCGTTCGTTCGAAAGCTCGTAATCTCTCGAGTCCCTTATAATCAATAGATTCTCTATGGCGGCTGTTCTTGACCGAATTATTGCGGCAACGCGAACGCGGGTGGCGGAAGCCCAGCGCGGGACGGATTTGCGCGAACTGGAGCGGCGAGCGGAACAGCACGTGCCACGCGGGTTTCGGCGGGCGCTGGCAGAGAAGGGTCGGGACGGAGTGGCGGTAATTGCGGAGTTGAAAAAGGCGTCGCCGTCGAAGGGGTTGATTCGAGCGGAGTTTCATCCGGCGGAGTTGGCGAGAGAGTTGGAGGCGGCTGGTGCGGCGGCGCTATCGGTGCTGACCGATGAGGAATTCTTTCAGGGGTCTCTGGGAAACTTGCGGGAGGCTTCGACGGCGGTGCGAATTTCATGCTTGCGCAAGGATTTTATCGTCGATGAGTTTCAGTTGCTGGAGGCGCGGGCGAATTGCGCCGATGCTGTGTTGCTGATCGCGGCGGCGTTGCCTGCGAACGAATTGAACTCCCTCGCATCAGGGGCGCGGCGGCGTGGGTTGGATGTGTTGTGTGAAGTCCATGACGGAGACGAGTTGCAGCGGGCGCTGGATGCGGGATGCGATTTGATTGGCGTGAATACGCGGGATCTGAGGACGTTTCATGTTGATCTGGAAACGGCGTTTGCGCTGGGTGCGAAAATTCCGGCTGGCGCGGTGAAGGTTGCGGAGAGCGGGATTCGTTCCGGAGAGGATGTGGCGCGGTTGAGGGCGGCGGGGTATGACGCGTTTCTGGTGGGCGAGTCGCTGATGCGAGCTGCGTCTCCGGGAAAAGCGCTGCGGGAGTTGATGCGAGTGCCGAGCCACGAAGAGCGGGTGCCGAGCGGGCGATAATGCGGTTGCGGCGAGGATTCTCGTTTGTGCCGCGGACGGTGCTGGCGTGCGAGGGCTCCTTCGACTGCGGTTTTGCTCCACTGTTCGCGACGCAAGCTCCAAGCTCAGGATGACTGGACCAAAATGGCGAAGCGAAAATGACTTGGGTAAAGATCTGCGGCACGACGAATCTGGAGGACGCGCTCGTGGCGGTGGAGGCGGGCGCAGATGCGGTGGGATTCGTATTCCATGAGAAGAGTCCGCGGTACGTGAGTGCGGAGACGGTGCGGGAGATTGTTGGGAAGTTGCCGCAGAGTGTGGAGAAGGTGGGAGTGTTTGTAGATGCGGATTCCAAAACCATTCTCGATCATGTGTCTCGCACAGGGTTGACGGCGGTTCAATTGCATGGAAAGCGATCGAGCGAAAGCGTCTTGAGTGATCCCCGACCAGCGATAGAGAGCGTCGGGGCGCAGAAACTCATCACCATGGTTCCCGGTGATTCTTTGAAAGATGGCGGTTTTTTCATGGGAACCGCCATGCGAGAAAGAACATTCGCGGTTCTGCTGGACTCGGTGTTCAATGGAAACACCGGTGGCACGGGCACAACCTTTGACTGGGAGCAGACGCGCGGCATGGTACACGCCGTTGGCTTGGACGTGCACGTCATCGTCGCTGGCGGGCTGACTCCCGCCAATGTCGGTGTTGCGATGAAAACTCTTCATCCATTCGGAGTGGATGTGGTTTCTGGTGTGGAATTGCGGCCAGGGAAGAAAGATCCGGAGAAGGTGCGGGCGTTTGTGCGTGCGGTGCGGGAGATGGATCGGAAGGGGAGTTAGGCATGGGTACGGTTGCGCGAAGTTCGAAAATCAAAATTCCAACCTCGGCCGCAAAGGGCGTGGCTAGGATGGGGCACCCTGCGGTGTCTTCTATCCCTTCGCGTTCTGTTCCTGCGAATGAACCGGGTCGCTTCGGGGTTTATGGTGGACGGTATGTGCCGGAGACGCTCGTAGCTGCGCTCGAGGAGTTGGAGCGCGAGTATGCGCGGGCCAAGCGGGATCCCAGGTTTCAGGCGCGGCTGAATGAACTGCTGCGCACTTATGCGGGCCGGCCTACGCCCTTGTTTTTTGCGCAGCGGCTCACCAGGAAACTCGGCGGCGCGAAGATTTATTTGAAGCGGGAAGATCTGCTGCACACCGGAGCACACAAGATTAACAACTGCCTCGGACAAGGGTTGCTGGTGGAGCGGATGGGGAAGCATCGCGTGATCGCGGAGACGGGCGCGGGGCAGCACGGCGTGGCGACGGCGACGGTGTGTGCGCTGCTGGGGTTCGAGTGCGTCGTCTACATGGGGACCGAGGACATGCGGCGGCAGGAGTTGAATGTGTTCCGCATGCGGCTGTTGGGGGCGGAAGTGCGCGGCGTATCGTCGGGTTCGCGGACGCTGAAGGACGCGATCAACGAGGCGATGCGCGACTGGGTCACGAACGTGCGAACGACGCATTACCTGTTAGGAAGCGTGCTGGGGGCGCATCCCTACCCGACGATGGTACGGGATTTTCATCGCGTGATCGGGCGCGAAGCGAGAGCGCAGATTTTAAAGGCCGAGGGGAAGTTGCCGACGGCGGTGATTGCCTGCGTGGGCGGGGGATCGAACGCGATCGGGGCTTTTTACGATTTTCTGAATGATAAGAAAGTCCGCCTGATTGGAGTGGAGGCTGGCGGACGCGGCGAGGCGCTCGGGGATCACGCGGCGCGGTTCCGCGGAGGATCGCCCGGCGTGCTGCAGGGAACGTATTCATATGTGCTCCAGGATTCAGGCGGGCAGATTGCTCTGACCCATTCGGTGTCGGCGGGGCTGGATTATCCGTCGATCGGGCCGGAGCATGCTGCGTTGCGGGATTCGGGACGGGCGGAATACGTCCCGGCCTCGGATGCGGAAGCGCTGGAGGCGACGACTTTTCTGGCGCGTACGGAAGGCATTATTCCCGCGCTGGAGTCGGCGCACGCCGTGGCGGAGCTTGTGAAGCGAGCGCCTCATATGAAGAAATCGGAAATCGTGATCGTGAATGTTTCGGGGCGCGGAGACAAGGATATCGGGATCATGCGTGAGAATTTGAAGTTGGATTGAGTGAAGTTGGATTGAGTGACGTTGGATTGAGTAAAGAGAAGGCATTTACCACTAAGCCACACGAAGGATCTCGATCGTTCATGCCGCTCACTTTCTATAAAAAGCCGGCGCTGGTGGCATACGTGACGTGCGGGGACCCGGATCTCGCGACTACGCGGGACATCGTGCTGGCTGCCATCGCGGCTGGGGCGGATGTGATTGAACTGGGCGTGCCGTTCAGCGATCCCGTGGCGGATGGGCCGGTGATTCAGCGGGCCAGCGAGCGGGCGCTGAGGCACGGGACTGCTCTGGGGCAGGTGCTAACCCTGGCGGCGGAAGTACGGCAGCATGCGCAGTCTACGGGCCTGATCATTTTTTCTTATCTGAATCCGGTTTTGCGAATGGGGATGGAAAAATTCTGCAAGGTGGCCCGGGCCGCGGGCGTGGACGGGGCGCTGGTCACCGATCTCCCGGTGGAAGAGGCCGGGGGATATTTACGGGCGATGCATCGCCATGATTTGTCTCCGGTGTTTTTGGCGGCGCCGACGAGTCCGGATGAAAGGCTGAAGCGGATTGCGGAGGCGTCTCGCGGATTCGTGTACGCGGTTTCGCGGACGGGAGTGACGGGCGCGCGGCAGCAACTGGCGGAAGACGCGCGGAAATTGGTGAAAAGGTTGCGGCGCGTGACCACCTTGCCGATCGCATTGGGTTTTGGAATTGCTACGGCGGAGCAGTTTGTCGAAGTAGGAGATTTTGCGGACGCGGTGGTCGTGGGGAGCGCGATCGTAGAGACCGTCGAACGCAATCCCGGGCGGGAGGCGGCCGCCGTAGGAGAGTTTGTGGCACAGTTGTTGGCTGGCATCCGTCAACCAGCGGCCGCGACAAGATAGAGTCAGAATCCCTATCCTAAAAGTCGCAAAAAACGCGACGTTTAAGATGGGGCCCCAGCGTCTTATTCGCGCACTCAGTGCTGAGATGGTATTAGGGTTCACATGAACATCGAGGATTGGCGGAAGAAAATCGATGAGGTCGACCGCAGGCTGGTGGCGTTGTTGAGCGAGCGGGCGCGGGCTGCTGTGGAGATTGGGAAGCTGAAGCGGAATACTTCGATGCCGATCTATGAGCCGGACCGGGAGCGCATCGTGTTTGCGAATGTGCAGGAGGCGAATCCGGGACCGCTGCCGGGGCGCGATTTGGTGCGTATTTACGAGCGCATCATCGACGTGATGCGTAACGTACAGAAAGAAGAAATCGTGACCAAGACCGATGCCTCGGAGTCGGGCACAGAGTTGGATTCGGAAGTGAATGATTGAAGGCGGCAGGTGGCGATGGGCTACTTGGAGAACCCGGATCGGAATGGAGACAGCGGCGCCGCGCGGCGTGAGGAAGAGCAGATTCGTTGTTCCGAATGACAGAGCTTTTTTACCAGCAGGACGTCGAGGTTTTAGAAAGACAATCGCTAAAAGTTATAAGCCGAGAGCCAGGAAGCTGAGAGATTCCTATGATTGTGGCCATGCAGGAAGGCGCGGATGAAGCGTTGATTCAGCAGGTAATCGAACACCTGGTGAAGATCGGATTTGAAGTCCATCGTTCCACCGGGGCACGCATGACGGTCTTAGGGGCGGTGGGGTCGGGGATTGATTTTGACATCCGCAACCTGGAGTTGTTGCCGGGCGTGCAGGAAGTTCACCGCATCAGTTCGCCGTACAAGTTGGCGGGAAGAAGCTTTCGACCCGAAGGTACGGTCGTGCAGCTGGCGAATGGAATTGGCGTCGGCGGCAACGAGATCATTGTGATGGCGGGGCCATGTTCCGTGGAATCGCGCGAGCAGATATTCACGACCGCAGAGGTGGTCGCGAAGGCGGGTGCCAAGGTCCTACGCGGCGGGGCATTCAAGCCGCGCAGCTCTCCATATTCCTTTCAGGGTCACGGCGAAGACGCGCTGAAGTTGATGCAGGAGGCGGGAAAGAAGTTCAACCTGCTGGTGATCAGCGAGGTCATGGAGATTTCACAGATCGCGATGATGATGCCCTACGTCGACATCCTGCAAGTGGGCGCGCGCAATATGCAGAACTTCAATCTGCTGCGCGAACTGGGGAAGGTGCGTAAGCCGGTGCTGCTGAAACGTGGGATCGCCGCGACCCTGGAAGAGTTGCTCCTCTCGGCGGAGTACATCATGGCCGGGGGGAATTATGAAGTGATCCTGTGCGAGCGTGGCATCCGCACGTTTGAGACCTACACGCGCAACACGATGGATATTTCCGCGATTCCGATCATTCACAAACTCTCACATCTGCCGATGACGGCAGATCCGTCCCACGGAACCGGTCGCCGCGATAAGGTTGCGCCAATGGCGCGGGCCTCGGTCGCGGCTGGAGCGGACGCGCTATTGATTGAAGTGCACTGCGACCCGGATAATGCGCTGTCGGATGGTGCGCAGTCGCTGTTCCCCGAACAGTTTGCAAAGCTCATGGATGAACTCCGCATGATTGCGCCGGCCGTGGGGAGAAAGATTGGGTAATGGGAAAATTCAGGAACTGAAGAATTGAAAAGCGCTGTGGGTTTACGTTTGCAATTACGCTCTTACTGAATTTCCCCATTACTCAATTCTTTTGTATGGCGATTCGGCAAATCACGATCATTGGGACAGGGCTGATTGGCGGGTCGCTGGGGCTTGCGCTGCGCAAGAAGAATTTTTCCGGACGGATTGTGGGCTGCGATCGCGAGGCAACCCTGGAACGAGCGCGGAATCGAGGCGCAATCGACGCCGGAACCGCGAATCCGGGTGACGCCGTGCATGGCAGCCAAGTTGTAGTGCTGGCCACTCCTGTGCTGGCGATCGTGGATTTAATCGAACGTCTTGGACCGTCCCTTCCAGCGAAGACATTGCTAACGGATGTGGGCAGCACGAAGACCTTGGTAGTGGAGCGCGCGCTAAAGGTCTTTGGAAAGAATGCCGGGAAAAGGTTTCTGGCGGGGCATCCGATGGCGGGCAAAGAGATGAGCGGAGTGGATTATGGGGATGCAGATCTATTTCAGAAAGCAGTATGGTTTCTGTCTCCGTTGCCCGGGCAAAATTTGAATGAAGGCATGTTTGCCGAGTTCGCGGGGTGGATCGACCACATCGGGTCGCGGATTGTGATGCTGCCGGCCGAAGAGCATGACCGGCTCTGCGCCTGGATCAGTCACGTCCCGCAAATGATTTCTACGGCGTTGGCGGCGGCTCTGGTCGAAGAATTCGGGGACGAGGCTCCGCTGCTTCCTGCGGGCGGCCGCGCTCTGCAGGAGATGACGCGGATTTCCGCGAGTCCGTACTCGATGTGGCGCGATATCGCCATCAGCAACCAGGCCAACCTGGAAAAGGCCTTGTGGAAGGTGGAGCAGCGACTGGCGCACATTCGCGAGAACCTGGGTACTCGGCAGTTAGCCAAGGAGTTTGAGCAGGCGCACGCGCTGAAGAAGGTTCCAGCCAGAAAGAAATAGATTAACCACGGCGACACCGAGGCACAGCGAAGGCGAATGCTTTCTTTCTATCGCAGTCAGGCATCCTCGTATTGTTTTAGAGCCTTCTTCTTTGGGAGTCAGCTCCTGCGATGAATTTTCATTTAGAATCCATTCGCTATGAATAAAGTTGTGGCCAGTGCGGACGAGGCTATCCGCGACGTGTTTGACGGCGCG
>Ga0070713_100001347_pt1 | contig 15708 bp, 15 predicted proteins | sample LARL82metaG_FD_65465 | JGI IMG/M metagenome (GOLD analysis project Ga0070713, IMG submission 65465) | Corn, switchgrass and miscanthus rhizosphere microbial communities from Kellogg Biological Station, Michigan, USA - LAR L8-2 metaG | ecosystem: Host-associated > Plants > Roots > Rhizosphere ...
GCCGAGGGCGAAGAACGACGCCGACCGCTCGTCGAGGTGCATCCAGACGCGGATGCCGGGGTGGCGCGCGAACGCCATCGCCAGCGGGGCCGACCGCGACCCCGGCGCCACGCACACCGCCTCCAGGCCGCACCGCGCCAGCTCGTCCACGAACGTGGCGGCGAACGCCTGGGTAGCCTGACCGTCAGCCATGGACACGGTGACCTGCGTGCACGGGTTCAGCCAGCACGGCGACAGCTGGGACGAGCTGCGGTCGCTGGTGCCCGGCGGCCGCCGCTGGCTGACGCCCGACGTCCGCGCGACCACCCTGGCCGAGGCGGAGGCGGAGCTGCTGGACCTGTGGGAGCGCGAGGGCGCCGAGCGCACCGACCTGGTCGGGTACTCGCAGGGCGGCCGGATCGCGCTGTACGTGGCCGCCGGCCACCCGGACCGGGTGCGCACGCTGACCACGATCGGCGCGCACGCCGGGTTGGAGCAGGACCGTGCGGCGCGCGCGGAGGCGGACCGGGCGCTGGCCGGCCGGATCGAGCGCGAGGGCGTCGACTGGTTCGCCGCGTACTGGGCGGGGCTGCCGCTGTTCGCCGGCCTGGCCCGGCGCGGACCGGCCTTCCTGGAGCGGCTGGACGCCGGCCGCCGGCGCAACGACCCGGCGCTGCTGGCCGCCCAGCTGCGCGGGCTGGGCGCCGCCGCGGTCGAACCGTTCTGGGACCGGCTGCCGCGGATCGACGCGCCGGCGCTCGTGCTGGCCGGCGCCGAGGACGAGCGGTACGCGGCGTTCGCCCACCGGCTCGCGACCGCGCTGCCCCGGGCCCGGGTCGCGCTGGTGCCGGACGCCGGCCACGCCGCGCACCTGGAGCAGCCGGCGGCCGTGGCGGCCCTGCTGGCGGGTCACCTGGGCCTCACAGCAGCAGACCCAGCGTCCACAGCAGCGCCCACCACACCTCCAGCACGGCCGTCCGCCTGAGCGCGCGGACCAGGACGGGCGGTTCGCGCGAGGCGGTGGCCCGGGCGACGACGAACGCCGCCGGCGCGGTCAGGAGCGGCAGCAGCGCCCAGGCGGACGCCCACCGCAGCGCCACGACCACGACCGGCACCAGGAGGGCGCCGGCCAGGAGCGCCACGATCAGCGCGCGGGTCGCCGGCCGGCCCATGCGGACGGCGAGCGTGCGCTTGCCCGCCTCCGCGTCCGTCTCGATGTCGCGCAGGTTGTTGATCGCGAGGATGGCGCAGGCGAGGAGGCCGGTCGCGCAGCCGGCCGCCCAGGCGGCGGGCGGGACCCGGAGCTCGTGGACGTACGTGGTGCCGGCGGTCGCCAGCAGGCCGAAGAACACGAAGACGAACACCTCGCCCAGGCCCTCGTAGCCGTAGGGACGGGGGCCGCCGGTGTAGAGCCAGCCGGCGGCGACGGCCAGCGCCCCGAAGAGGATCAGGACCCAGCTGGTGGCCAGCGCCACGGCGATGCCGATGACGGCCGCCACGCCGAACGCCGCGATCGCCGCCAGGCGCACGTGCTCGGGGGCGACGACGCCGGACGAGGCGGCCCGAAGCGGGCCCACGCGCCTGCGGTCCGCGCCGCGGACGTGGTCCGAGTAGTCGTTCGCGTAGTTGGTGCCGACCTGGATCGCCAGCGCCACGACGAGGGCGCCCAGGCCGGGCAGCGCGCGCACCGCGCCGTCGTGGACGGCGACTGCCGTGCCAGCGAGCACGGCCGAGACGGCCGCGGCCAGCGTGGCCGGCCGCGCGGCCAGCCACCAGACGCGGGCCGGGCTAGGGCCGCTTGGGGAAGCGGGCGAAGTCCGGCTTGCGCTTCTGGACGTAGGCGTCACGGCCCTCCTGGGCCTCCTCGCTCAGGTAGTACAGCAGCGTCGCGTCGCCGGCCAGCTGCTGGATGCCGGCCAGGCCGTCGTCGGCGGCGTTCATCCCGCCCTTGATCATCCGCAGCGCCAGTGGGCTGTGCTGGAGCATCCTGCGCGCCCAGGCGACCGTCTCCTCCTCCAGCCGCGCCAGCGGCACCACCTTGTTGACCAGGCCCATGTCCAGCGCCTGCTGGGCGTCGTACTGCTCGCACAGGAACCAGATCTCGCGCGCCTTCTTCTGGCCGACGATCCGGGCCAGCAGGCCCGAGCCGTAGCCGCCGTCGAAGCTGCCCACGCGGGGGCCGGTCTGCCCGAACCGGGCGTTGTCGGCCGCGATCGTGATGTCGCACACCACGTGCAGCACGTGGCCGCCGCCGATGGCATAGCCGGCCACCATCGCGATCACGGGCTTCGGCGTGCGCCGGATCTGCACCTGGAGGTCGAGGACGTTGAGCCGGCCTACGCCGTGGTCGTCGCGGTACCCGTCGTCGCCCCGGATGCGCTGGTCGCCGCCCGAGCAGAACGCCTGGTCGCCGGCCCCGGTCAGGATGATCACGCCGACCTCCGGGTCGTCGCGGGCGACGTTGAACGCGTCGGTCAGCTCGAACAGCGTCTTCGGCCGGAACGCGTTGCGGACCTCGGGCCGGTTGATCGTGATCTTGGCGATGCCGTCGGCCGTGTCGTACCAGATGTCCTCGTACTCGCCGGATCGCTGCCAATCGATCAAGTCCTTACTCCTAGAGCAGTCACTAGTATGGTTACCCATGGTAGCCGATCCGCTGCGCGACCTGGCCCGCCGGCACGGCCCTCGGCGCGCGGTCTCGGACCGCTCGGCCGGCTTCTGGGTGACGTGGTTCGACCTGGACGACCTCGCCCACACCTGGGCCCGCCGCTTCGAGTCGCTCGGGCTGGAGCCGGGCCAGCGGGTGGCGGTCATGGAGCCCGCCGGGATCCGCTTCGCCGCGCTGCTGCACGCCTGCCTGCGCTCGGGCGCCGCGATCGTGCCGGTCTCCCCGCGCTGGCCCGCCGCCGAGATCGAGCGGGTGCTGGCCGACTGCCGCCCCGCCCTGCTGGTCCGCGACGGCGAGCCGGAGCCGCTCCCCGCCCCCCACGCCGGACCGCCCGGCGACGCGTGCGTCCTCTACACCTCGGGCACGACGGGCCGGCCCAAGGGTGTGCGGCTGACGCTGGCCAACCACGTGGCCTCGGCCGAGGGCTGCCGGCGCCAGCTCGGGACCGGCGAGACGGACCGCTGGCTGTCGCTGCTCGCCCCCCACCACGTGGGCGGCCTGGCGATGTTCCTGCGCGCGGCCGTGTGCAACCAGCCGCTGGTCACGCTGGCGCGGTTCGAGGAGCGGGCGGTGCTGGAGGCCATCGAGGCGGACCGGCCGACCCTGCTGTCCGTCGTGCCCGTGATGCTGGCGCGGCTGCTGGACGCGGGCGGCGCGGACGCGCTGCGCGGCCTGCGGGCGATCCTGGTCGGCGGCGCGCCGGCCAGCGCCGGGCAGGTCCGGGGCTGGGCCGAGCTCGGGCTCCCGGTCTGCCCGACGTACGGGCTGACCGAGACGTGCTCCCAGGTCGCGATCGTGCCGCCGGGCCGGGCGGCCGCGCTGGCCGGCACCGCCGGCACCGTCTGCCCCCACGCGTCCGTCGCGATCGAGGACGGCGAGATCGTGGTGTCGGGCCCGGCGGTGTCGCCCGGCTACGTGGCGGCCGGGATCGAGCCGGCGCCGCGGGGCGGGCGGTTCCGCACCGGCGACGAGGGGCGCCTGGACGACGGCGTGCTGACCGTGCTCGGCCGGCGCGACGCCACGATCATCACGGGCGGCGAGAACGTGCACCCGGAGGAGGTCGAGGCGGCGCTCCGGGCGCACCCGGCCGTGGCCGACGCCGCGGTGGCGGGGCGGCCGGACGGGCTGTGGGGCGAGGTGGTCGCGGCCTGGGTCGTGGCCGAGGGGGCGTCGCCGGCCGACCTGGAACGGTGGTGCCGCGAGCGGCTGGCCCCGTTCAAGGTGCCGCGCCGGTGGTCGTTCGTCGAGCGGGTGCCCCGCAGCGAGGGCGGAAAGCTGCTGCGCCGGCTGCTGCCGTAAAGGGCTACTCACTACCCTATCCGCCGTGGATGGCGGAAGGCGGGTCCAGCTCGGAGCATCGGCGATCGTCCTGGACGATCGCGGCCGCGTGCTCCTCATCCGTGAGAACTACGGCCGGCACCGGTACGGCCTGCCGGGAGGTGCGGTCGAGCCCGACGAGACGCCGTGGGCGGCCGCCGTGCGCGAGGCGTGGGAGGAGACGACGCTGGAGGTCCGGCTCCGCCACCTGGTGGCGGTCTGCTCGGGCCCGCTCGGGAGCCGGGTCTGGATGGTCTCGTTCGGGTTCCGCTGCGACGTCGTGGGCGGCGAGGCGCGGGTGCCCGAGGGCGACGAGATCGCGGAGGTGGGCTGGTTCGCCCCGGACCGCTGGCCCGAGCCGCGCACGGTGATGGGCCCGCTCCTGCTCGCCTCAGCCCTGCGCGGCGACCGCGGCGCGCACCTGGACGCGCCCCGCCCGGGCGAGGAGCCGCCCGGCTCGGTCTGGCCGCCGGAGCGCTGACCGCCCATTTCGCTCCATGCGGACCAATGTGCGAATTGGAGGCGACGGACGGCCGGCGCGCGGCCCCGGCCGTCCGGTCGCTTTGTGTGGGGGGGATTGTCCTGGCGAGGACGGTAGTCAGCCAGGCCTGCCACCACCACGGACATCCGTACAGCGGAACCCGTACGTTCGGCGGCCTCCTCGAGACCCGACTAACTCTGTTGCACAGAGTACAGGGTCAGGGCCGGCGGGCGGGCACCACGCAGGAATGCCAGAGCGAGCGCACGACCTCCAGCGCCGCGTCCAGCGTCGTCGCCTCGACGTCGAGGCCGGCGACCAGCGCCGCGTAGTCCTGGCGCCAGGCGGCCGGGATCGCCGGCAGGTCGTCGGGCAGCTCGTGCGTCCCGCGGACGGCGAACACGGTCCGCACCCGCACGCTCAGCCGCTCGCGGTCCACCAGCCCCTTCTCGATCAGCAGCACCAGGTCCACCAGGTCCTTGGTGCGCGTGTTGGGCCGGTCCTCGTACGGCCGCGTCAGGGCGTGCAGCTTCTCGGCGGCCTGCTGGGTCAGGCACGCGGCCTCGACCGTGACCGCGGGCGGGTAGCTCGCGAACGCCAGCCGGGACGGGAACGTGAACGACTCGGTGCCCCCCGCCAGCTCGTCCGCGCGGGCCACCACGTCCAGCCGGAGCGCGGCGAACGTGCGCCCGGCCAGCCGGGCGTCCACCGCGAACCGCCAGCCGCCCCGCCCCCCGCTGTCCGCGGACAGCGGCCGCGGCGCCTGCACCGCGAACGTGAAGAAGTCGCCCTGGACGTCATCGGCCAGCGCCTCGACCAGGCATAAGTGCGCCTGGCGATCGTCGTCGAGCGGCTCCAGGAACGCGAGGTCGAGGTCGCGGGTGGCCCGGGCGCGCAGGCCCAGCCGCAGCTCCAGCGCCTGGCCGCCCTTCAGCACCCAGCGCGGCGCCCCGCCCGACGTGTCCGCGGCCAGGCGCAGCAGCAGCCGCTCGAACGCGACGTGGCGGCGCAGGCGGTTCGGGTCGACGCGCCGGCTGAGCGCCTCCACGCTGAGGCTGGCCTCCAGGCCGTCGCGCAGCGCCAGCGGCGTCCGGTACTCGCGCTGCTGCATCAGCGGCCCATCCGGCTCAGCGCCCGCTCGACGCGCAGGGCCGCCAGCTCGCCGAACCGGTCCGACCGCTCGCGCAGCCGGCGGGGCACCACCAGGCCCTCGTCCACGGCGTCCGCGACGGCGGCGTCCACCTGGTCCTGCGTCAGGGCGGCGGCGGCCGAGTCGAGCAGGCTGCGCTCCGGCGTGGTGATCAGGTAGCCGGACTCCCGCTCGGTCACGTCGTCGCGCGGCAGCGTCGCCCGGTGGAGCGCGACCGCCGGGTCGCGCGCGCGGAACCCGGGCGGCACCGTGAGGTGGACCAGCGTCGGGTTCACGTCGCCCAGCCGGTAGACGGCCAGCGCCGACTGGTGCGACACCACGCCGAGCTGCCGGCTCCACAGCCGCCAGCGCACGTACACGTCCTCCTCCCGCTCGGGCCAGTCCGGGAGCCGGAAGAGGGCGCGGCCCACCCGCGTCCAGCTGCCGCGCTCCACGTGGTACCGCTGGGCCTGGTGGCCGTAGCCGACCTCTCTCGCCTGCTCGCCCGTGAAGTACCCCGCCTGCCGCAGCGCCAGCGCGTTCAACTCCCGGCGGAGCTCCGCAGGATCTCGCCGCACGAAACTATATATCTCATATAGGTTCGTGCATGGCCATGACGCCAAACTACATGGCGGATTGCGTTTCTCACAGGACCGGCGACACCACCTCGGAGCGGTCCACGTCGATCAGGCCGTGGTCGGTGACCTTGAGATGGGGGATCACGGACAGCGCCAGGAAGCTCAGGGCCATGAACGGCGACTCCAGGCCGACGCCGAGGTCGCGGAGCGTCCCCTCCAGCGCGCGCAGTCGGGCCGCCACCTCGGCCAGCGGGCGGTCCGTCATCAGGCCGGCGACCGGCAGCGGCAGGTCGGCCACGGCGCGGCCGTCCCGCGCCACCACGATGCCGCCCCCCAGCTCGACCAGCCGCTCCACGCAGGCGGCCATCGAGCGGTCGTCCATCCCGACCACGACGACGTTGTGGGCGTCGTGCGCGACCGTGGACGCGAACGCGCCCTCGCGCAGCCCGAGGCCGGTGACGAAGCCGACGCCGACCCGGCCGGTGGCGTGGTGGCGCTCCACCACCGCGATCTTGGCCAGGTCGCGGTCCGGGTCCGACTCCAGGCAGCCGCCGGCGACGCGGCCCTCGACCGCCTCCTCCGCCGTGAGCAGCTGGTTCGGGATCACGCGGATCGCGCGGGCCTGGCCGCTGCCCGCCGGCACGCCGAACGCGCCGGGCCGCAGCGGGGCCGAGCGGACCGTGCGCCGGGCCCACTCGGGCACCGGGATGGTCGCGAACACCGGCTCCCGGCCGCGTTTCAGCACCAGCCGGGGCTCGAACCGGACCAGGTCGTCCAGCACGACCAGGTCGGCCTGGTAGCCGGGCGCGATGGCCCCGAGTCCCGGGAGCCGGTGGAACTGGGCCGGGTTCCACGTCGCCATCACCAGAGCGTCCTCGGGCCGGACGCCGTGCGCGACCGCGACCCGCACCATCTGGTTGATGTGCCCCTCGGCCTCGATGAAGTCCGGCTCGCGATCGTCGGTGCACAGCATCAGGCCCTCGGGCCCGAACTCGTGGACCAGCGGCAGCAGGTCGACCAGGTTGCGGGCGTTGGACGCCTCGCGGAGCATGATCGCCATGCCCAGCCGGCGCTTCTCGCGCGCCTCCTCGAACGTGGTCGCCTCGTGGTCGGAGGCGATGCCGGCGGCCACGTAGGCGTTGAGCGCGCGGCCGGTGACGCCCGGCGCGTGGCCGTCCACGTGGTCGGTCAGACCCGTCTCGATCTTGGCCAGCTCGCCGGCGTCGCCGGCGATCACGCCGGGGAAGTTCATCATCTCGGCCACGCCGATGACCCGCCGGCGCCGGAGCAGGCCGGCGATCGCGCCGACGCCCAGCTGCCGCCCGGCCGATTCGAAGCGCGACGCCGGCACGCACGAGGGCGCCATCACGAACACGTCCAGCGGCAGCGCGTCCAGCGAGTCGAGGACCCAGTGGATGCCGTCCGACCCGAGCACGTTGCCGATCTCGTGCGGATCGGCCACGATCGCCGTGGTGCCGCGCGGCAGCACCGCCCGCGCGAACTGGTCCGGCGTGAGCTTCGACGACTCGATGTGGACGTGCGCGTCGATCAGGCCGGGGACGACGTGGGCCCCGTCCAGGTCGATGACCCGCTCGCCGTCGTACCGGCCCAACCCCGCGACGCGGCCGTCGGCGACCGCGACGTCCACGTCCAACCACTCCCGCGTGAAGACCGAGAACACCCGGCCCCCACGCAGGACGAGGTCGGCCGGCGCGTCGCCCCGGGCGACCGCCAACCGGCGCTCCATTCGGCGCGGCCCCCCAGCGTGCAAAGTGCCCTTAACAGTAGTCGCTTGGCACCGATTTACGGCGCGAGCTCATCTGCCACCCGTCGCAGCTGGCCGCCCGCGTCCTCGGTGACGGCGCCGCCGTGGTAGCAGACGATCGCGGCCACGTCCAGCTCGGCCAGCTTGCGCACGGAGCGGGACGCGGTCGCCATGTCCGCCGTCGCCGTCGGGCTCGGCCCCTGGAGCCGGCCGGCCTCGGCCGTGAGCGCGTCGCCGGCGATGATCGTCCGGCTCCGCTCCAGGTACAGGCACATGTGGCCCACCGTGTGGCCGGGGGTGGCCACCGCGCGGACGCCGCCGGCGAGGTCGAGGCGGGCGCCGTCCGCCAGCGGCTCGTCCACGCGCAGCTGCTTCAGGCGCGCGAGCAGGGTGGCGATCGGCGGGAAGGCCTCCACGAAGTCGGGCCGGTCGAACCGGGGCTTCTCGATGCCCACGATGTACGGCACCTCGACGTCGGACGCGAGCACCCGGGCCCCGGTGGCCTCGACCAGGTCGGGCAGCGAGCCGACGTGGTCCACGTCCTGGTGCGTGAGCACGATCCGCTTCAGGTCGCCGAGGCCGGCGCCCGCCTCGGCGAGGGCCGCGGCGATCAGGTCGCGCTGGCCCGGCAGGCCCGTGTCCACGAGCGTCGCGCCCTGGACCGGGTCCAGGACGAGGCTCAGGTTGAGGATGCGCGTCTCGCCGTCACGCACCATCGGGAGCTCGAGGACGTGGAGGTCGTCGTTCAGCTGCATGGCCGGAGGGTACGCTCGGAGCGGATGCCACACGTCGGAGGGCCCGCCCGTCGTCCCTGCATGAACACCATCCAACCGACGCTCGAGCGGTTCGCGGACCAGAAGACGGTCGTGCTGACCAGCAATGGGAAGCCGGCGCTTACCATTGAGCCATGCAGTTCGACCGCTTCACGATCACGCTCCTCGTCCTCCGGCCCGACGCACCGGACCTCGACGAGGCGGCCGCCGACGCGCTGCAGGACGCCCACATGGCGCACCTGGCCGACCTCCACGAGGCGGGCCACCTGCTCGCCGCCGGGCCGCTGCTGGGGGACCCGGACCGCTCCTTCCGCGGGCTGAGCATCCTGAGCGTGGACCCGGAGCGGGCCCGCGCGCTCAAGGAGGAGGACCCGGCGGTCCGGGCCGGCCTGTACACGATCGAGGCGTACCCGTGGATCGTGCCGGGCGGCGCGATGGCGTTCTCACCGGCGCGGTTCCCCCGGTCGATGGCCGACGCGCGATCAGTGTCAAGTACGGATGGCAGCGAGGAGTGATCTCGCGGTAGTCTCCCGGCCAACAGGAGGCCCCGTTCATGGAACACCGCGCTCGCCGTTCGTCCCCCATCCCCGACACCGGAGGTCCCGGTATCACCAGGGTGGAGGCGGCCGGGGGATAATTCGGATTGGGGACGAGGCTTCAGGGAGCGGAGGAGAGGACCTACCTATCTCTCCTGCCGCACAGCCGTGACCAGCCTCGCCCCACTGTTCCGAGTCTATGACCCACCCCGAGCGTCAAGCAAACCAGTTGCATCGCCTCGCTTGACGCCCGCGGGACGTCGGAGCAGACTGCGAAGCTGCGGAGATGGCCGGTCGGGACGCGCGTGCACGCGGGACTCGGCTGCGCCGACCGCGCGGAGTCGCGGTTGACGCGGCGGCGCTGAAGCGGGCTCGGCTCGACGCCGGGCTGAGCCTGGCGGAGGTCGCCGGCGACCGCATGACCCGGCAGGCGGTGCACCTCTTCGAGACGGGGCGCGCCCGGCCCACGCTGGTCAAGCTGCGCCAGATCGTCGAGCGCCTGGGCAACATCTCGATCGAGGCCGCCCTCGCCGACGTGGACGAGGACCGCCTGGCGGAGCTGGACGAGCAGCAGCGATTCCCGGAGCTCGGGACGCTTGCCACACGGCTCCTGCGCGACGTCAACAGCACGAAGCGGACGCGAGCGATCGTCACGTATTACGCGGGCAGGGCTGTGGTCAACCAGGCCCCGGCCCGGGCGCTGACGCTGTTCCGGCGGGCCCGGCGGCTGCTGCTCCGCGTCGCCGAGCCGTGGCTGGCGGCGGAGGCGATGGACTGGGAGGCGGCCGCGCTCTACCTGATGCAGGACCCGAGCGCCACGGAGGTCGGCGCCCAGGCGCTGGAGCGGTACCGGGCGCTGCCGGAGCGGCAACCGCACGTCGAGGCGCGGATGCTGGAGCACCTGGGCACGTATCGCCTGCAGCGGGGCGAGCACGCGGGGGCGATCGAGCGGTATCGCGAGGCGCTGGAGGTGGCCGGCGCCCGTCTCGAGCTGGCGCGGCTGGCCAACATCTACCACGGCCTGGCCGAGGGCTGCCGGCAGGCGGGCGAGATGCGCCAGGCGCTCGACTACATGGAGCGGGCGGTGCATTTCTATCGGACGGAGCACGACGTTCGGGGCCCGGTCAGCGCCAACCTGGCCCGGGCCGAGAACGACTACGGCGTCCACCTGATGCGGATGGGCCACTGGGAGCGGGCGGAGGAGATGATCCGGGCGGCGCTGGACCACTACGAGGAGATCGGGGTGGCGGCGGGCCGGACGCACGCGCTGCTCAGCATGGGCGAGCTGCACCAGCTGCGGAACCGGCTGGACGAGGCGGTCGACTGGACGGTCCAGGCGATCGAGCACTCGCAGCGCCTGGGCGAGACGGTCGCCCAGGCGACGGCGTACCAGCAGCTGGGCGAGCTGTGGGCTGCGTCGGGCGACGCTGCCGGCTTCGAGGCGTGCTTCGACCGGGCGCTGGAGATCCTGGACCGGGCCGCCCTGCCCGAACGCCGCGCGGAGTGCGTGGCGCGCCAGGCGCGCCTCCGGACGGCGGCCGCGGCGGGCCGCCAGTAGGGGCGTCGCGCGCCGTCTCAGGACGGGACCCTGCCGGCTGGTGTCGGCCTGAACGCGAGCCGCAGCGCGCTGGACCGCACATTCGTACGAATGCGCGCTTGGCCGGCCCTGGGAGCTACGCACTTGTACCAATGCGTAGCTCCCGCGCCACGGGAGCGCCGCGGGCCCTCCTGGTCGTCAGCAGTTCGCATGGGCCGGCCGGGCGCGGGCCGGACCGTACCATTCCCTGCATCAGTAGTGAGCAGAGCATGACCGCCAGGACCGACGCGATCGCCGAGCGCCTCGTGCAGCTCGGCTTCTCCCACTACGAGGCCCGGACGTACGTCGGCCTCCTGGTGTGCGACGAGGCCGCCACCGGCTACGGGATCTCCAACGACACCGGCGTGCCCCAGCCGAAGGTGTACGAGACGCTTCGCAAGCTGGTCGAGCGCCGGGCCGCGATCCAGGTCGGCGAGCGGCCCGCGCGGTACGCCGCGACCCCGCCCGACGTGCTGCTGGGCGCCCTGGAGCGCGAGTTCCAGACCCGGCTGGAGGCGGCCCGCCAGGGCCTGGAGAGCCTCCCCCACCTCGGCGTCGGCGACCCGCCGCTGCAGGTATCGTCGCTGAGCCGCTTCGAGGCCGCGGCGGCGCGAGCCGAGGCGGCGATCGGCCGGGCGAGGACCCGCGTCTACCTGCACGGCCGCGCCGACGAGCTGCGCCCGCTGGCCGAGGCCGTGACCGCCGCCTCCCGGCGCGGCGTCGAGTTCGTGCTCGTCCACTTCGGCCCCCTGCCGTTCGCTCGCCCCCGCGGCCAGGTCGTGCGCCACGAGAGCACCGAGGGGACGCTGTACCCGGCCCGCCAGTCCCGCCATCTCGCGATCGTCGTGGACTCCGAGTGGTCGCTCTGGGCGCTGGCCCGCGACGGCCAGCGCTGGGAGGGGATGCACGGCGACGGTGCGCTCCTGGCCAGCCTGGTCAAGACGTACATCCGGCACGATCTGTTCGTGCAGCGCATGTACGCGGATGCCCGGGAGCTGTTCGAGGCGCGCTACGGGCCCGGCCTGCTCGGCCTGGGCATCGCCGCGGCCGAGCCCGCCGCCGAGACCGGCGAGGGGACGACCGCGGAAGACGCCGGCTGACGCGGAGATGCGGCGGATCGACGTCCACGCGTATCCCGGGACGCAGGTCTGGGTGGACTCACAGGGCCCATTCGTCGAGGGGCTGGCCCGGTACTGGAACCGCGAGTGGGTGGGCAGGCCCGAGGATGCCGTCGTCGCCGAGTTCCGGGAGGCGGGGGTCGAGCCGGTGCTCGTCGCCTTCGACATCGAGACGGCGACCGGGGCGCCCCCGTGCGACAACGACTACGTGGCCGGGATGCGCGACCGCCACCCCGACGTGGTCCTGCAGGCCTGGGGCGCCGTGGACCCGCTGAAGGGCGAGGCGGCCGTCGCCGAGGCGGAGCGGGCGGTGCGCGACCTCGGCCTGCTCGGGTTCCACTTCCACCCGATCATGGGCCGCTACTCGGTGGACGACCCGGCCCTGCGGCCGCTGTTCGAGACGATCACCGCGCTCGGGGTGCCCGTGATGATCGACGTCGGCACGACCGGGATGGGCGCGGGGCTGGACGGCGGCCTCGGCACCCGCCTCTGGCACGCCCACCCGCGGGCGATCGACGAGCTGGCCGCCACGTTCCCCGACCTGACGATCGTGGCCGCCCACCCGGGCTGGCCCTGGATCGACGAGATGACTGCCGTCGCCCTGCACAAGGGCAACGTGTTCTGGGAGCTGTCGGGCTGGGCGCCCAGGTACTTCCCCGACAGCCTGCGCCGGGACGTCCGCGGCCGCCTCAGCGACAAGGTGATGTTCGGCAGCGACTACCCGAGCATCCCCTTCGACCGGCTGTTCCGCGAGTGGGGCGAGCTCGGCTACAGCGACGAGGTCATGGCCCGGGTCTTCTGGCAGAACGCCGAGCGGGTCCTCGGCCTGTCCCGGGGCGCCGAGGCGAGGTCGGCCGTCCGGTGAGCCGGCCCGTCGCCCTGGTGACCGGCGCGTCGCGCGGGATCGGCCGCAGCGCCGCGCTGGAGCTGGCGCGGCGGGGCCACGACGTGGTGGTCAACGCCAGCCGCAGCCGCGAGGCGGCCGAGGTCGTGGCCGCCGAGGCCGAGCAGGCCGGCGCCCGCGCGATCGTGGTCCTGGCCGACGTCGCCGACGAGGCCGCCGTGCGGCTGATGGTGGGCGAGATCCGGACGGCGTTCGGCCGGCTCGACGCCCTGGTCAACAACGCCGGCGTCACGACCGGCACCGCGCAGGCCGACATCGACGGGCTGCGCATGGACGACTGGGACCGCGTCTTCGCGGTCAACGTGCGCGGCGTGTTCCAGGTGACCCGGGCCTGCCTCCCGCTGCTGGAGGCGGCGCCGGCGGCCGGCGTCGTCAACGTGTGCAGCATCGCGGGACTGCGGCCGGGCGCCCAGCCGTTCCCGTACGCGGCCAGCAAGGCGGCGGTCGCCAACCTGACCCGGACGCTGGCCGGCCAGCTGGGCCCGCGCGGCATCCGGGTCAACGCGGTCGCGCCGGGGTGGGTGGAGGGCGAGTGGATGGAGCACGCGCTGGGCGACGACTACCGGCGGCTGATGGACCGGCGAGCGCGGCAGACGCCGCTTCGGCGCTGCGCGACCCCGGACGACGTCGCCGTCACGATCGCCGACCTGGTGACGAGCAGCCCGTTCGTCACCGGCGAGGTCGTCGTCGTGGACGGCGGCTTCTCGGCGACCACCTGACGTGCCGCTCGGCGGGGTCGTCCCCCACCCGCCCGAGCTCGCTGCGCGCTACCGTGCGGCGGGCTGGTGGGAGGACCGGCCGCTGGACGACGTGTTCGACGAGCGGTTCCGCGTCCACGCCGGCCGGGTGGCGCTGCACTGGGGCGGCGAGTCCGTCACGTACGGCCAGCTGGGCCAGCGGCGCGAGGCGCTGGCGGCGCGCCTGCACGGCATCGGCCTGCGGCCGCTCGACCGCGTGGTCGTCCACCTGCCCAACCGGCCCGAGTTCCTGTACCTCTACTTCGCGCTGCAGCGGCTGGGCGTGGTCCCGATCCTGGCGCTGGCCCCGCACCGGCGCCTGGAGATCGACCACTTCGTGCGGCTGGCCGGCGCGGTCGCCTACTTCGGCACCGACGGCGACCTGGCGACCGAGGTGCGCCGGGCCAACCCCGGCCTCCGCCACACCGTGCTGCTGGAGGAGCTGGACTGCAGCGGCGCGGCGACCGCGCCGCCCGTGGTGGTCGATCCCGACGACCCGTGCGTGCTGCTGCTCTCGGGCGGCACGACCGGGATCCCCAAGCTGATCCCGCGTACGCACAACGACTACCTCTACAACTCGCGCGCCGCGGCCGCGGTGCAGGAGCTGGGCCCGGACAGCTGCCAGCTCGCCGTCCTGCCGCTGGCCCACAACATGCCGCTGGCGTGCCCCGGCGTGCAGGGGTTCCTGCTCCACGGCGGCCGGGTCGCGCTGAGCCCCGGGACGCGCGCGGCCGACGCCCTGCCGGTGATCGAGCGCCACGGCGTGACCCACGTGGCGGCCGTGCCCGCCCTGTACATCCGCTGGCTCGCAGACCCCGCGTGCCGGGCGCACGACCTGACGTCGGTGCGGCTCGCGCAGTCGGGCGGCCAGCGGCTGCAGCCCGAGGTGCGGCGCCAGCTCGCCGAGGCGTTCCCGAACGCGTTCGTGCAGGAGAACTTCGGGATGAGCGAGGGCACGCTGTTCTTCGTCCGCCGGACGGACCCGGACGAGGCGCGGATGGAGACCGTCGGCACGCCCGTCAGCCCCGGCGACGAGGTGCGGCTGACCGACGAGGAGGGGCGCGAGGTCCCCGACGGCGAGGTCGGCGAGCTGACGGTGCGCGGCCCGTACACGCTGCGCGGCTACTACCGGGCGCCCGAGCACAACGCGCGCGCGTTCACGCCGGACGGGTTCTACCGCTCCGGCGACCTGATGCGGCGGCATCCGACCGGCGCGTTCCTCGTGGAGGGACGGATCAAGGACCTGGTCAACCGCGGCGGTGAGAAGATCAGTGCCGAGGAGGTCGAGAACCTGATCCTGGGCCACCCGGCCGTGCGCGACGTGGCTTGCGTCCCCGTCCCCGATCCGGTGCTCGGGGAGCGGATGTGCGCGTGCGTGGTCCCGCGCGACGGCCGCGCGCTGACCCTGGAGGAGCTGGTGCCGTACCTCCTCGGCCTCGGGATGGCCAGGTTCAAGCTGCCCGAGCGGCTGGAGCTGATGGACGAGCTCCCGCTCTCGCCGTTCGGCAAGGTATCCAAGAAGGCGCTGATGGAGCGGTTGACATGAAGGACGCGGCGGAAGAGCTGATCTGGCTGCTCGCCGACGAGGGCGTCGAGCACCTCTTCTTCAACCCCGGCACCGACACCGCGCCGATCCAGGAGGCGCTCGCGGCCGCCCGGGCGGCCGGCTCGCCCCACCCGCGGTCGGTGCTGTGCCTGCACGAGCACGTGGCGCTGTCGGCGGCGCTCGGGCATCACGCGGTCAGCGGCGGGCCGCAGGCGATCCAGGTCCACGTGGACGCGGGGACGCTCAACGTGGGCGGCGCGCTGCACAACGCGCAGCGCAACCACACGCCGGTCGTGATCATGGCGGGCCGCTCGCCGTACAGCACCGACCCGGCCGTGCCGGGCCACCGCGACGCCGCGATCATGTGGCCGCAGGAGCAGCCGGACCAGGCCGCGGCGATGCGCGCGTACGCCCGGTGGGTGATGGAGGTGCCGCGCGGCCGCGAGCTGGGCCGGATCGTGCGGCGCGCGTTCCAGGTCGCCCAGACCGAGCCGCGCGGGCCGGCGTACGTGATGCTGCCGCGCGAGATGCTGATGGACCCGCCGGCCGACGCCCGGTTCCCGCGGCTGCGCGCCCCGCGGCCGCCGGCGCCCGACCCGGCCGG
>Ga0070713_100001349_pt1 | contig 15697 bp, 12 predicted proteins | sample LARL82metaG_FD_65465 | JGI IMG/M metagenome (GOLD analysis project Ga0070713, IMG submission 65465) | Corn, switchgrass and miscanthus rhizosphere microbial communities from Kellogg Biological Station, Michigan, USA - LAR L8-2 metaG | ecosystem: Host-associated > Plants > Roots > Rhizosphere ...
GAGCGAGAGCTCTGCGAGGCAACAGCCACTGTTGAGCTTCGACCTCGCCCTGCGCGAAAGCCTCGTGCAACCGAGCCCCGGCGCGCCGCGGTCGGCGACTCGGCGGCCGCCAGCGCTTAATGGTTGAGCACCGCGCGGGCCAGCCGTGCGGGGGCTCGATTGTTAAATCTTCATCTCGCCTTCAAGCGGACCGTTTCGACTCTGTAGCCGGTAGCATGTCGCGCCGATGAAAGTAGGCGAGCCGCCCCGATTTTCAGGCGCGGCGGATAACACGCACTGCTTCCGGAGGGTCACTTGGTCCAAACGCTACTTGTTTTGGCTGTCGGTCTCGCCACGTTTGGTGTGATCGCCCTTGCCCGGAGGGTACACTCCAGCCGGGTGCCCGACTCCCTGTCACCCCAGGTGCTGATGCGCATCAATACCGACTACTCGGAATTGCCGCAGTAGCGCTGGCGCGCTTCGACGGGACTCGGGGCGCGCCTTCCCCGGAGCTAGTCGGGAAACTGGAGTGGCACGAGCCCATCTCGCTTGGTCCAGCCCAGAACCTGCTGCGTTTGCGGGTCGAACACCAGGTGCTCCACTCCACCAGGCAGCAGGCCAAAGCGCCGAAAGCCAGTATTTGAAACGTCCCAGGCGGTCGCTGGCAGCTGCTGGACGATCGGCTTCGAGCGCTCGATGGACTGGATGCATGCCCGCACTGCGGCGTCAGTGGCCACTCTCTCTTCCACTGAGTTTCGAAACTGGCCACCCTGGATGTGTCGCAACCTCAGATTCAGTGCGGGGCCGAAGAATTTCGTGGTGGGGAAATAGATGGCCGTGAAGCTACGGCCGCCGCATGTCAGCTCTTCCTGAACCGGCTCGTTCGGAGAGAACGTCGTGGATTGTGCAGAAGCAGGAATGCCGCCTTCAGCCGGATAATTGGATCTCAAACATGGTCGCTTGGTGTCGACCCCGTTCTCCGCGTTTTGACTACGAGCAACCGCACGAGCCCGCAGGTTCCGCCGTTTCCAATCCATCGACGGGATAGCCGTCATACCGCCAGCAATCGAGGCCGCCGATGAGTTCCTTCACGCGGAATCCGAGCTGGAGCATGTTCAGCGCGCCTTTTGTCGAGCCGTTACAGCGGATCCCGTCGCAGTACGTCACGATCAACGCCCCTTTATCCAGGTGGGCCGTCGTCGCGTTGCTCATCGTTCGATGTGGGATGTTCATCGCGCCGGGAATATGGCTCTTCCCGTAAGCTTCCGCTGATCGCGTATCGACAAGAAGGATCTTGTCTCCTCGCTCAAGAGCCTCGTTCAAGTCCCAAGGATCGATTTCGTACTCGAGCTTCGCTTGGTAGTGTCGCAGTTGGTCGTCCATTAGTAACCCCTATCAGGAGTAGTGAGCAGTGATGACAGGGACCTGCACCTCGCCGCGACATTCTTGATCAGAAAGCGCGTTCCAGGGGTGCTGCTTTCGCCGATTCGATGGGTGTGCGGTCCTTGATTTTGTGCGGATGCTGGTCGTTTCGAGTCCGTGATGTTTACGGAGCAGCCGATGGCGCATGCCCGAGAACGACGTGCACCTGGTGGTGGCCGCCGTCCTCGATGAATGGGATCGCCCCGGCATCCACGACTCCGCCATCGAGGGCCGCGTGCGCCACTCCGCGACATCGGCGCTCGGGGTTCGACACCAGAATCTCATAGCGTGTGCCGTGAAACGTCCACGTGATCTGATACGTTGGCCACAAGGACGGAATGCACGGATCGATGCTGAACGTGGCGCCGCGCCGCCGAAGCCCGAGAATGTATTCCAGTCCCGCCCGATACATCCACCCGGCCGACCCCGTATACCAGCTCCATCCGCCGCGGCCGGTATTGGGAGCCCGCGCATACACATCACCGGCGACGGCGTACGGCTCCACTCGGTAGCGGGCGACGTCGCTCTTTGTGCGTGTGTGGTTGACAGGGTTGAGCATGTGAAACAGCTCGGCCGCTTCGTCTCCGCTGCCAAGTCGTGCCAGCGCCATCACGACCCAGGCCGCCGCATGGGTGTATTGACCGCCGTTCTCGCGCACACCGGGCGGGTACCCCTGGATGTAGCCGGGGTCCTGAGTCGACGTGTCGAACGGTGGATCGAGCAACGGCAGAATCTGAGCGCCGCGTGCGATGAGCGCTGTCCGGACCGCATCCATCGCGCGCTCGGCGAAACGCTGCGGCACGGCGCCGGACAGCACGGCCCACGACTGGGCAATCGAATCGATCTTGCACTCGTCGTTCTGCGCCGAACCGAGCGCCGTGCCGTCGTCGTAGTACCCGCGCCGGTACCATTCGCCGTCCCATGCGAGTTCGAGCCTGGATGCCAGGCGGCGGGCCTCGTCGCGATATCGAGCGGCTCTGGCGTCATCGGCTTTCGTTTCGCACAGGCATGCGAATTCGGTGAGCACGCCGTGGAGAAAGAACCCGAGCCAGGTGCTCTCGCCCCGTCCGCCCGCCCCGACGCGATTCATGCCGTCGTTCCAATCGCCGCTGCCGAAGAGCGGGAGCCCATGCGCGCCGGCCGTCAGGCCTTTGTCGATGGCGCGGACGCAGTGCTCGAATATGGTGCCATCCTGGAGTGAGATGCCCGGCGTCCCGTAGGATTCCTGCTCGTCAGCCGAGAGCTGCGGCGCGGAGAGGAACGGCACGCGCTCGTCGAGGAGATCGCGGTCGCCGGTCGCGCGGACGTATTCCGCAACCGAGTAGGGAAGCCAGAGCAAGTCGTCGGAGCAGCGGGTGCGAAGTCCGCGGCCCGACGGCTCGTGCCACCAGTGCTGGACGTCACCTTCAACGAACTGGCGGCCTGCGGCGCGTATCAGATGTTCGCGCGCCAGCGCTGGCGTTGTGAAGAGCAGCGCCGTCACGTCCTGCAGCTGATCGCGAAAGCCGAACGCGCCGCCGGGCTGATAGTAGCCGGCCCGAGTCCACAAGCGGCAGCTGACATCCTGATACAGCAGCCAGCGGTTCAGCAGCGCGTCGAACGAATCATCCGGTGTCCGCACGCGGACGGCGTCGAGTGTTGAGTTCCACGACTGCCGGACGTCCTCGAGAGCGGCTTCAGCGGCGCGGGTATTGCCGTGGCGCGCGATGAGTTCGGCGGCATGCGCAGCGGTGGTGCCCTGGCCAAGCAGGAACACGATCTGACGGCGCTCTCCGGGTTGCAATGTAATCCGCACCTGGAGCGCGGCGCACGGATCGAGTGCGCCGCCGCACTGCCCTGACAGCTGTGCATGCCGCATCGCCGCTGGCCACGACAGCGAGCCATTGCGCCCGATGAACGATGTGCGATCCGCGGTGACGGACGCCGGCATTTCGCTGGAATAGGCGAAGGCCAGGCAATGGGCCCACTCAGCGTTATAGGCATTTCTCGCAAAGACCGCACCGGTCGCCGGATCGAACTCGGTGACGACATGCAGATGCTGGCCGTCGCGCGGAGGGCCAAGCGCCCATTCGTTGTAGGCAAAGACGCTGACCGTTCTGGCCCGCCCGCCGTCGTTCACCACCGTCAGCCGCGAGAACTTCACCGGATCTCCGGTGTGGACGAACACCTCCAATTCGTGGCTCATGCCGTTCGTGTGACGCGAGAAACGCGTAAGCCCAGCAGCGTGATAGATCACCATTCGTCCGCTGTCGGCGCTTCGTGCGAGCGGTCCCGGCGTGGGTGTCCACACCTCGCCCGACTCGTCGTCGCGAATGAAGATCGCTTCGGCGGTCGGGTCGGTCGTCGGATCGTTCGCAAACGGAGTGAGCCTGTTCTCACGGCTGTTGGCCGACCAGGTCGTCGTCGACCCGGACGCCGTGACGATCGTGCCGAAGCGCGGGTTGGCGATGACGTTGGCCCACGGCATCGGCGTTTCGTCTTCGCCGTCGAGCACGATCACGTACTCCCGCCCCTTGTCCGCAAATCCCCCGACGCCATTCGCAAGCGCCAGCGGTGGGAACTCGACGTCCGGCCGTGTGCTGCGGGATGACGCGATCTCGTACGCCGTCGCCCTGGGAATCAAGACGGGCACCAATGCGGACACGGGATGCGGTCGATCGAGCTGCGCGCGGAGGTCTCCTCGATCGCTGCTGAGGATCGCGTGCGCGACGGCTTCGAGCAGGACGCGTTCGGCGCGTCCCATCCGATCCGACCGGAGCACGTAAACGCCTCCCGGACGATGCTTCCACGTGCTCCAGGGGCCGTCGTCGAGGATCGCCATCAGCTGCGCCTGTATTTCGTCCAGGTAGCTGACCGGGTGCTCGTTCGCGATCACGACGTCCGCGGTCAGGCCCTTCAGCCGCCAGTATTCCTGCGCCTGCAGAAGCTGCCGGACGAGCGGCACATCTTCGTCCCCAGAGATACGCACAAGCAGGACCGGGAGGTCGCCCGAGATGCCGTGTGGCCAGAGACCCGCTTGCGTCAGCTCGTTGGACGCGATCGTTGCCGCGTTCGCGCGAAGCGAGCCGTCCGCGCCGAATACGCGCGACGCAAGCCGCTCGAAGAGCACCGCGTCGTCCGCCGAAATGCCCAGGTGATGGAGGCCGCTCTGCGCATGCGTGATCGCCAGCGCGAACGTGCGGGACGCCGCGCTTGGGTCGTGATATTTCTGCGCCAGCGCTTCGGCTGTCTGGCGGTCCTGCGCCATCCCGGTCGCGAAAGACAGCCGGGCGCTGCTCCCCGGGGACAGTCGAATGCGTTGCCGCAGGCTCACAATCGGATCGAGGACGACACCTGTTGTGCCAGAGAGCGCACGTCCGTCGACCGCCACGGGTTCGGCGGGCGTGCGACCGCGACCAAGGAAGCGCGTACGGTCCGTTTCCCATTCGACGGCGCCTTGCGCGCGTCCGTCGAGGCTCAGCGAATGAAACGCCCACGCGTGCGGTTCGCTCGAACTCCGCCGCCGCCGATGACACAGCAGGGCCATGCATTCAGGAAGGTACTCGGTTTCGACGAAGAGCTTGCCGAATGCCGGATGCGCGAAGTCGTCGGCGGCAGACGTCAGAACCAGTTCGGCATAGCTTGTCACGTCGATCTCGCGCATGCGGGCCCCGTGATTCCGCACCGTGAGACGGCGGACTTCGACATCGTCTTCGGCGGAGACGGCGACATCGAGCTGCGTCGAGATGTCCTCGTCCCGGCGCCGGAAGCTCGCGCGATCCGACGCAAACGTGACCGCGTAGTCGTCCGGCTCCTGCCGGGTCGGTTGATACGTCGCGGACCATACGGCCCCGCTGCGCACGTCGCGGAGATAGATGAACTGACCATCGCCGTCGCGTGTGCTGTCGCGGCGCCATCTCGTGACCGCCAGTCCGCGCCAGGCGCTGCCGCCTCCGCCGGCATTCGTCACTGACGTGACGTACACACCGTTCGACAGAAACTGCGTGTGCGGGACGATGGTGTGCGGGGATCGAATGCTGCGGACTGGCGCTGCGCTAGTCGGCGCGGCAACGCGCATCTCGTCAAGCGGGCGCGGGTCGATGGTCGCGGACTGCCGGGGCACGCGCTCCTGCAGGAGCAACTCGGTCGCCTGCACGCGGGGGTCGGCGTGAAAGCGCTCGACCATGGGGTCGCCAAGGAGGGCGTTTGCCAACGCCACGAGCGTCATGCCCTCGTGGTGCGCCATGTACGTCTGGACGACGACCCCAGCGGCGTGCCCATCCTCCACGGCCCGGTCGGAGTCTCTCTGGGTGTAGTCGATGGCGTCGAAGAAGCCGTACTCGCCCTCGAGGCCGGTTGCGGCCAGCCTACGCAGATTGGCCGTGCTCGTGCCAGGGTCGATCGTCATGGCGAGCGCAGTCGCGTACGGCGCGACGACAATCTCGTCTCCGAGTCCGCGTTTCATGCCCAGTCCGGGAATGCCGAACGCCTTGTACTGATAGATGTCGTGGCGATCGACGATGCTGTACGCAGACTCCGAGATGCCCCACGGCACACCGTGATCGCCGGCGTAGTCGATCTGGCGGCGGACGGCCACCCGGCATGATTCGTCGAGCAGCGTGTCCGGATAGCTCCGCATGATGAGGAGCGGCATCAAATACTCAAATAACGTGGCGCTCCACGACAGCAGGACGGGCTCGCCGCGCACGCTCGTGATTGACCGTCCGAGACGGAACCAGTGCAGCTCGGGCACCTCGCCCTTCGCGATCGCCAGGAAGCTGGCCAGTCGAGCCTCCGATGCCAGCAGGTCGTAGTTCGACGGATCCAGGCCGCCCGCCCCTTCGGGGCTTGGAAGACGGCAGCCAATCGCGAACAACGAACGCTTCGGGTCGTACAGAAACGAGAACTTCATCGCATCGAACAGTGCATCCGCACGGGCTGACAGCGCGGGCGCCATCGTTCGCAATCCGATCGCAAGCGTCAGCAGAGCTCCCGCGAGATTGCCGCTGTCTACGGTGGAGATGTAGCGAGGCGACAGCGGCTCGAGCGTACGTGTGTCGTACCAATTCAGGAGGTGGCCTTCGACGCGCTCCAGCCGTTCGATGGTGGTCAGCGTCGAGTCGATCCGTGCGACGAGCGTCGCCGTATCGATGAAGTCCAGGTCGTGTGCGGCCAGCGTCGCCAGCATGCCGAGCCCGATATTGGTCGGCGAGGTGCGGTGCGCGACCGTGAGCTGCGGGACGATCTGGACGTTATCCGGGGGCAGATGATGATCGACAGCCGTAACGAACGTCGCGAAGTACTGCCAGGTCTTGAGGGCCACACCGCGGAGGTACTCGCGGTCGGTCGCCGTTAGGGTCGCGCGCCGCTTCGGAAGCGGGCGGCTCAGCGCAAACGCCATGAGCGGCGCCAGCGCCCAGACGGCCAGCACCGGCAGCGCGGCGGGCCAGGCGCTGGGGCGCCAGGCTGCCACCATCATGAGGGCGACAGCCGCGAGAAGGGGGCTGGCCGCCATGCCGACGATGAACGCGCGCACTCTCGGCCGTCCGCCGCGAGCAGCGCTTGCTGCGGTCGTTTCCCACTCGAGCAGAGACTTGCGCGTCACGCCCAGCCGGATCAGCGTCACGCCAATCGCGTGCAGGCGTTCGCAGCCTTCGTTTGCCATGAACGCGAGCTGCAGTCCCGACCGCGCGGCGGCGCTGCGCAGATCGTCAGCGGCGCCGCGGAGGAAGACAGGCCACGACTGGGGTCGGCTCGGCCCGGCGAGCAGGCCGAGCAACTCCCCGAGGAGCGGAAAGAGAAGCCCGGACAGCACCAGGGTGGTCCACGTCCACGGATTCCCGGGTAGAAAGGTCCAGCCGCACAACAGCGCGGCCACTGTCGCCGGCGGGAGGAGGCTGCGGCGGAGGTTGTCGAAGATCTTCCAGCGCGCGATCAGCGGCAGCCGGTTGCGACGGAGGCCGGAACGGGACGGCGCGAACGGGAACAGCCACCAGAGGATCTGCCAGTCGCCGCGGACCCAGCGATGCTGGCGGCGCGCATGGGCAAGGACACTCGAAGGGTAGTCGTCGACGACTTCAAGGTCCGTCACCAACGCGGTACGCGCGTACAATCCTTCGAAGAGGTCGTGCGAGAGCATCGCGTTCTCGGGCACGCGATCCTCGAGCGCCGCGATGAACGCGTCTACATCGTAGAGGCCCTTGCCGGTGTAGATCCCCTCCTGGAACAGATCCTGGTACACGTCAGAGACGGCCGTCGTGTACGGATCGACGCCCGTGTGACCCGCGTACGTGCGCGCGAACAACGATCCCGCCGCGCTCGCCATCGTCACGCTCACACGCGGCTGCAGGATGCCGTAGCCGTCCGTCACCCTTCCCAGGCGGCTGTTGAAACGCGGTCGATTGAGCGGGTGCGCGATGATACCGATCAGCTTTCTCGCCGTGTCGCGTGGCAGACGTGTGTCGGAATCGAGCGTGATGCAGTACCGCACGGACGGCAGGATGTCGAGCCGACCAACCTGCGTGGAGAAGCTGGTGTCCGCCGCGCCTCGCAGCAGACGATTGAACTCTTCGATCTTGCCGCGCTTGCGTTCCCAACCCATCCAGGCGCGCTCGCCGACGTTCCACTGCCTGTCGCGATGAAAGAGAAAGAAGCGATCGGCGTGATCGGCGCCGAGCTTGACCGTGAGGGCCTGCACGCCGGCACTGGCCCGAGCCAGCATCGCGGCGTCCTCGGGCGCGTTCGCCGCGCCCCGATCGGCGAAGTCGCTCAGAATCGCGAAGTGGACGCACCGATCCAGGTTGCCGAGCGCAAGCACCTCGAGGTGTTCGAGGAGCGAGTCGACGCCAGCGGCGCTGGCCAGCATCGTCGGCACGATGACCATCGTCCGCGCCTCGTCTGGCACTCCGTCAGAGAAGTCGAGGCGCTGCAGACGCTTCGGCGCGATCAGCCGGCTGGTTAACTGCTGGATGCACGTGATGGCGAGATCGCTGGCCGGCAGTAACAGCAGCAGCGCCGCCGCGATCTGAAGGGCGGGTGACCCGCCAGCCCGCCGCACGTACTCACCCGCTGCCCCGAGTATCGCCGCGGTCAGCGTCGCGATCGCGCCGAGATAGAGCGGCGACGCCCAGAGGAAAAGGAAACGCTGCGCGCGCTGGGCGATGCCGGGATGGTAGGCCACGTCGGCTTCGAGATCGGGGCGTCCTCGATCGAGCAGGTGATAACCGACATGGGCGGCGCGGTCGGCCGGAGATCCGGCGGCGGCCGCCTGCCGGGCGCTCTCCACCGCCCGCAACGCGACCCGCACCTGCCCATCTCCACTTGATGCCGCCAGCTCTTCGACGGCCTGGCGCTGCCGATCGCGGCTCAGAAAATCCATGCGGCTGTACGCGCCGGCGGGATCGCGCCGGAGCGCCTGGTCGACGAGGCTCACGGCTTCCACGTACTGTTGCCAGTCGAGCGTCGCGCACAGGCGGAGGCTCGTGATCGCGTTCGCGACGGACACCTGCGCGACGCCCTGCCGCTGGTGTTCGCCGCGCACGGCGTCCTCGGCCGTCGTCTGGCGGGACGCCAGATGGTCGTCGACCGCCGTGCGAAGCAGGGACAGACGCAGCCCGTACTCGCGGACGCGGTGGAGCAGCTGCACCACGAATGCTGTCGTGACCGATTGGGGGAGCGTGGCGTCTACGCGGTCGGTGTCATCCTCGACCCGCGATACGTAGACGTCGGCGGCGCGGCGTTCCGCGCGGGCCGACAGCATCTCGTCTGCCAGGCGGCGGAGATTTTCGATGAGCGCGAGCGTCAGCATGCTCGGCCATGCCCAGAGCTCGCCGATCGTCAGCGGCGCGACACGCTGATAGCTGTCGAGGAACTGCGTGAGCTGCTGCCGTTCCAGCCGGCTGTCGCTGTGTCGGACCAGCTCGACGGCGACGGCGTAGATGCGGGCGTGACCCGCTTGTTCGCGCGCAGCGAGCGTCGGCAGCCCGCGAAAGTACGTGCGCGGCAGCTCCTGGCGAATGCGCGTGACCTCGGCGGTCACCAGATGAAAGTTGTCGAGCAGCCATTCCGCCCCCGACGACACGAACTGGCCGGTGCGCACGTCTTCGGCCAGGGTGCGATACGCGTGCCGAAGGACGCGGACGTTGTCTTCGAACCGCGGAAAGATGTTGCGCGCGCGGCGCCGCCGGTTCGGATCGAGCGTGAAGCTGGCCGCGAGCGCGAGGGCGCGCTCGTCGAGCCGTTCGATGCTGAGAAGCGGGTCGCGAAGAGGCTTCTCGGCTGGAGTCGGACGGCCGTGCCAGCGCCAGCGGTGCATGCAGCCCCCTCGCAGAAGATGCTTTGGTGAGGGCTGATGGCCGGAATGGCCGCAGAGCTCAGTAAAGCTCAGTGAATGAGCTGTCAGTATATCGCGTTGAGCGAGTGACGACAGCGCGGGCTGTTCCGTTGTGAACATACTCGCGGGCAGCGAGTGTCTGTGCTCGAAGCGTGAGCACTCTCGAGCACGCACCCTCGGAACACACCGTCAGGCCCGATCCCATGCCGGCCGACCAGCACAACTCAGTCAGGGGACACACGCACGCAATCAGCGACGCCAACCGCATCCAATACCAACTTGAAGGTGGCGGCGCCCCAAGCCAGCGACTGCCCAGGTCAGAACGAACGCCGGTCACAAGGTTCGCTCACTGGTTGTTCCGGCGACTCACGCGTTCGTGAGGGGCGGATCAATCGTGAACACACCGGCTGTGTTCAATTCGAGACAGCCCGGATTCCGGGATCGGGCCAGAGTAGCTCGGCAGGTCATTGATGATGTTCAAGTTGATTACGACGATGAGGCGAGGTTCCTCCTGCGGCATGTCGCCGGCCTGGGCCGACTACGCCTCGATGGAATTCGCCCGGGCAGGCGCCGCCGAGCTGTTGCGGGACGATCGCGTGCTGCGCGTGATGGTCGTGCGCAACGAGGTGCCACCGGCATTCGTCGAGTGGGTGGAACGGTGACGCTCGAGGATGAAAACACGCGATCTATGAAGATCCCAGGACGCGTGATGTTCGATGCCTGTCGTGAGGCCGCTCCAAAAGACCGCCGCGTCTCCTTTTAGAGGGCTGACGATGGATCTTGCGGACACAGGCGAACCCGTCGCGACGGTCAACAGTCGCGCGATGGTTTACCAAGGGACGCGTCATTCCGTTTCGGAGTGGCACATCTTGAGGGCCGCTGCTCCCAACCTGCTCATCACGGGAGTTCCGGATGCGGTCGAACAATCGCTGGAGGCCTTGACCCCACATCTCGTCCCTTCCGTCTCGTATTGGTCGCTCGATGCGTCATGGCCGCCACCCGGTGACGTGAGAACGCTCGTGATCCGCGACGTTCAAGGCCTGTCCCTCGCCGAGCAGCAGGCGTTGTCATTGTGGTTCGACCAAGGTGCGTCAATGCAGACCCGCGTCGTCTCCACTGCGACCTTGCCTCTGTTTCAACACGTAGAGGCCGGCCTCTTCATGGAAGGGCTGTATTACCGCCTGAACGTCTTGACGTGGGCTACCGAGGTCGGCCCCGCTCGGCGGGCGACCACGACTCTAGACCAGGCTGGGAAAACAGCCGGCTGAAGGTGTTCTCAATTGAACAGCCTCCTTCCGCCGCCAGGGTTTAGCGTGAGGGCGGTGCATCGGGTGCTCGCAGCCCCTGATGCTCACGACTGAAACTGACATCTCTTTCAGATTCCTGGAGAGAAGGACGCGCCTATGTTGCAAGGTGGAATGTGATCAGCAGCCCGAGTCTCGGCCAGTACCAGGGGCTCTACACGTATCTGCACGAGCGATTTGCAAATCGTCTCGTGCTCACCTTTTCGGAGATCGAAGACCTGCTCGGGTTCTCGCTGCCAGAGGAGGCGCGCCGCGATTTGGCCTGGTGGCGCCCCTCGGAGACGACCGCCGTGGCAGCTACGCAATCGAATGCCTGGGCGCTCGCCGGGCGTACAGCCACGGTGAATCTGTCAGCGCGGTGCGTGGTGTTCGAACGAACGGTGTCGTCGGTCGCGTCGCCCACGCGCGACAAAGAACGTCGAGATCGCTGAATCTGAGACACCCGCTTCGACTCGAAGGAGGGTCGAGCCCATGAGTGACGAGCTCGCCTCGGAGGTCGTTCCGTATTCCGCATTCCTGGAACGCCGCGAAAGGCGCCGACGAGTTGCCGAGGACCTTGCGCGGAGGCGTTTGGATGTCGTCGTCGTGGACGAGCCTGCCGTGAGAGCGCCGCAGTCCTATCTCACCGAACGTGCGCGACGCTGGTGGCTGGAGTAGGGCTACCTACTAGGCGCCCTTCTTGAGCGTGACCGTCGCCAAGCAGCCGTCGCAGCGCCACTTCTTCGCGCCCGTGGACGGCAGTTGTACAAATGCCGGCTCCGCAGCCTTCGAACACGCATGCGAAGCCCTGAGCCGTATGATCAGCGCGGCCCGGCGGTCCTTCGCTCGCGACTTGTCCTGACGGATTTTTTTAATCCGCGATTCCACGAGCGTTTCGACGGCGTCCAGGCTCTTCAGATCCAAGATCCCGACCAGCATGAGCTTGTCCGCCAACGTGTTTGGCGCGGCGGCCTTCGCCGCAGGTACCGTCAAGGTGAGCCGTTCCCGGATCGTCCTCGGATCAGTCTGTCTCGACGTCCTCGCGTCCCGCGTCTCTTTGGCGGCCGACATGAACGGGCCTTCCTGGCGCTCTCGCGCCGTTGGGCCGGCGGGACTGACTGCGCACTACAGACAGGCGCGCTCGGCGGGTGACCTCCGCTGCACTGTGCTTTCGCGCTCGACACGCTCTTGAAAAAGCAGCCGACAAAGTACCCTGTGCTTCGAGAACAGGGTGAGGTGTTGGACGCGCGTCGTGAGAGCGACGCCTGTCATCGACGCGCGTGTTACTTCAGCGAGAGCTACGCGACTCTGACGTTCTCGCCGCGCGGACCCTTCGGCCCCTGTCCCTTCTCGAACGTGACCGCCTGCCCTTCGCGCAGGTCGTCGAAACGGGTTTCCGCGCACGCGGAATTGTGGAAGAAGTATTCGTTCCCATCGCCCGCCAGGATGAACCCAAATCCCTTGTCGCTGACGAGCCGTTTGATCGTGCCGTTCATGGGCGCCATTGCAGACTCCGTTCACATCCATTGATAACGAACTGTGGCAGGAAGTCGTGACTCGGAGCGCCTACGCCTGCCCGGAGGCCGGTCGGCGCTGGATGGACGCAGGCTGGCTTACAGTGGAGACACAAACAGTATACCTGAATCCTCAAGCCCTCGCGCTGAAGTCGAGCCTGTCGTCGGTGCGCCTGACGCCGCTGGCTCTACGGCAGTGTCGGCGGGGCGAGGAGGAACGGCTGGTCGCGGAGCTCGCGGCCGAGTCGCGCATGCCGCTGGCGCCAGGCTTCGAAGCGGCCGGCGACCCTGTCGAGGAGCTGGGCTCTAGGCGGGGAAGGTTCGAGCAGAGCCGCCTGCTTGAGAAAGCCTGCGCCGATCCATGTGTACCAGCTTATGTTGTGCCGGCGGCGCATTTGGTCCTCGAAGAAACCGGCCAACACCAGGCACTGGGCGCCGGCGGTTTCCACGAGCCGACTGTCGCGCGGCAGCGTCGAGTCGAAGACGAAACGATCGAAGACCGCGCTGAGCGTCGTTGGCGTTGCCATCTCGATCGCGGCGCCCGTAGATACCTGAGCGTAGTGCGCCAGCAGGCTGGCGTTGTACAGCAGCTCTGGTGGATCCACAACAGGTCCCGAGACGTCCTTCAGGCGCTGGAAGAAAAACTCCAGCGCCTGCCGTTGATCGGTCGCGAGCAGTTCCCGAAGCGGACCCATTGCCTCAGTACATCCCTCCGCCCATTCCGCCGCCCGCCTGCGCGGCGGCTCCGGTCTTCTCCTCCGGCAACTGCGAAATCACCGCTTCGGTCGTCAGCAGGAGCGAGGCGATCGATGCCGCGTTCTGCAGGGCAGAGCGCACCACCTTGGCCGGATCGATGACACCGGCCTGCACGAGGTCCTCGTACCGTTCGGTCTGTGCGTTGAAGCCTTCGTCGTCGTTCATCTCCCTCACGCGCTGAACGACGATCGACCCTTCGTGGCCGGCGTTCGTGGCGATCCAGCGGAGAGGTTCTTCGATCGCACGGGCGACGATATTAGCGCCAAGCTGTTCGTCGTCGGGCAGGTTGAGAGTCCGGAGTCCGATCGCGGCCCGCAGCAGCGCCACGCCCCCGCCAGCCACGATCCCTTCCTCGACGGCGGCTTTGGTGGCATGCATCGCGTCCTCGACTCGGGCCTTTTTCTCTTTCAACTCGGTTTCGGTGGCTGCGCCAACTTTGATGATAGCCACGCCGCCCACGATTTTGGCGAGCCGCTCCTGTAGCTTCTCGCGGTCGTAATCCGACGTCGTGTCTTCGACCTGCGCGCGCAGTTGCTTGACGCGTCCTTCGATGGCTTCCTTCGTGCCAGCGCCTTCGATGATCGTCGTGTTGTCTTTGTCGATCGTGATCTTCTTGGCCTGACCGAGGTCTTCGAGCTTGACCGACTCGAGCCGGATCCCCAGATCTTCAGTGACGGCCTTGCCGTTGGTCAGGATGGCAATGTCCTCGAGCATCGCCTTGCGGCGATCGCCGAAGCCCGGCGCCTTGACGGCCGCGACGTGCAGCGTGCCTCGAAGCTTGTTGACGACGAGCGTCGCCAGCGCGTCGCCTTCGAGGTCCTCGGCGATGATGAGCAGCGGGCGGCTCGCCTGCAGCACCTGTTCGAGCAACGGCAGCAGATCTTTCATCCCGCTGATTTTCTTCTCGTGGATCAAGATGAAGGGGTGCTCGAGCACGACTTCCATCCGGTCGGGATCCGTGACGAAATAAGGCGAGAGGTACCCGCGGTCGAACTGCATTCCTTCGACGACCTCGAGCGAGGTGTCGAGCGTCTTCGCTTCCTCGACCGTGATCACGCCGTCCTTTCCGACTTTGTCCATCGCGTCTGCGATGATGCGGCCGATCGTCTCGTCGTGGTTCGCCGAGATCGTGCCCACCTGGGCGATCATGGAACCGCTCACGGGCCTCGCCTGCGCCTTCAGCGAGGTCACCACGGCCTCGACCGCCGTGGCGATCCCGCGCTTGAGGGCCATCGGGTTGGCGCCAGCCGTCACGTTCTTCGCGCCCTCGCGATAGATCGCCTGCGCGAGCACCGTGGCTGTGGTGGTGCCGTCGCCGGCGACGTCGGAGGTCTTGCTCGCCACCTCGCGAACCATCTGCGCGCCCATGTTCTCGAGGGGATCTGCCAGGTCGATTTCTCTCGCCACCGTGACGCCGTCCTTGGTGATCGTGGGCGATCCGAATGACTTGCCCAGGACGACGTTGCGCCCTTTCGGGCCGAGGGTCACTTTCACGGCGTTGGCCAGGCTGTTGACGCCGCGGAGAATGGCGTGGCGCGAGGCGTCGCCGTAGGTAATGCGTTTGGCCATGTCAGCGCCCCTTCTTGCTAGTGTCGGTCTTGGTCGTGGCGCTCTTTGTTGCAGCCACTTTTTCGGCGACGCCCTCGATTGCGGCGAGGACTTCCTCCTCCTTCATGATCAAGTACTCCATGCCGTCCAGTTTGATTTCCTGGCCGGAGTACTTCCCGAAGAGAATCGTGTCGCCTGCTTTCACGTCCAGCTTCATCCGGTCGCCGTCGTCGCGCACTTTGCCGTTGCCGGCGGCGATGACGGTTCCACGCTGCGGTTTTTCCCGGGCGGAATCCGGGATGATGATGCCGCCGACTTGCTGTTCGCCTTCGTCGAGGCGTTGAACGAGGATCCGATCGTGGAGTGGTCTGACAAACATGGGTCAACTCCCGGCTGTTGAAACTGCGTGAACGAAGAATGCTTATGCCTGCACGGCGGCGCATGCAGGGGCGAGTTTCGCGACCAGCGCCTGCCGACGGGCTCTACGCTTGTCTGCGGGCGCCAATTCGAACGAGAACGAGAGCGGACCGAATTGGTTGATGATGTCGTTCGGCGTGTTCAAATGCCTAAACAGGCTCTGTTGGATGTCGTCGCTTTCACCAACGTAAACCCACCGTCGGGCGGTGTAGATGGTGTACACACCGGAGGCGCGCGGAGCCTTCCTGCGAACCGCCTCGAACGTGAACATGTAGCCGTCGCTATCCCGATCGGCCATTCGATCGATCTCCAATCCGCAACCGGCCGCCGTCGTCGTTCAAGCCAGGGGCCGCCACGCGCGAGGACGCCTGCTCCTCCGTCCGTTTCTGCAGGCTCGCCGCCAGCGCTCGAACGCGCTGACGACGATGGAGCTTGCGCTTCCGATCCTTTTGGAATCGAGCTCGATC
>Ga0070713_100001350_pt1 | contig 15692 bp, 15 predicted proteins | sample LARL82metaG_FD_65465 | JGI IMG/M metagenome (GOLD analysis project Ga0070713, IMG submission 65465) | Corn, switchgrass and miscanthus rhizosphere microbial communities from Kellogg Biological Station, Michigan, USA - LAR L8-2 metaG | ecosystem: Host-associated > Plants > Roots > Rhizosphere ...
GAGAGACTCCGCGAGCATCTCGGCGTCGACCGCTGGCTGGTCTTCGGCGGCTCCTGGGGTTGCGTGCTCGGACTCGTCTACGCGGAGCGCCATCCGCAGCGCGTGAGTGAGATGGTGATGATGGGCCTGGCCACCGGCCGCCGCGTCGAGACCGACCTGCTGACGCGCGGCCTCTCCGTGCTCTTCCCCGACGCGTGGCAGCGTTTCCGCGACGGTGTCCCCGAGGCGGATCGCAACGGCGACCTGCCCGATGCCTACCACCGGCTGCTCTGCAACCCCGACGCCGCGATGCACGACAGGGCCGCGCGCGACTGGTGTGCCTGGGAGGATGCCATCGCTGCCGGCGCGGGACCGCACCCGGGCTTCGAGGATCCCGTCTACCGGCTCTGCTTCGCGCGCATCGTCACCCACTACTGGCGCAGCGGGTCGTGGCTGGAGGAGGGCCAGGTACTGCGCGACGCGGGCCGCCTGGCCGGCATCCCCGCGGTGCTGGCGCAGGGCGTCTACGACCTCGGCAACCTGCTCGGCACGCCCTGGGAGCTGGCCCGTGCCTGGCCCGGCAGCGAGCTGGTCCTCGTCGACGACGCCGGGCACCAGAGCGACACGCCCGGCATGGTGGAGACGCTGGTCGGCGCCACCGACCGCTTCAGCCGGCGCTGAGCAGCTCCGCGAGCCGCGCGCCGTCGATGTTGCCGCCGGATACGACCGCAACTGTGGGCAGGTCGCCGTCGAGTCGCGTCGCGGCGGCATAGGCAAGCGCACCCGCGCCCTCGGCCACCACCTTGTGGCGCGTCGCCAGCGTCGCCACGGCCGTGCGCAGCTCGGCCTCGGGTACCTCGATCCAGCGGTCGATGACGGCGCGCAGCCGCTCGTGCATGGACGCGTCGTACGGCGCCGTGGTGCCGTCGGCGATGGTCTCGGGGACCAGCCCCGGCGGCGGCGCGCCCTCGCTGAAGGTGCGCGGCCAGAGCGGGTAGCCGCTCGACTGCACCCCGATCACCTCGATGCCGGGATCGGCGCTGTGCAGCACCGAGGCGACGCCGCTCGACAAGCCGCCGCCGCCGACGGGCACCAGCACGCGGCGCACTTCGGGAACCTGCTCGAAGAGTTCCATCGCCAGCGTGCCGTGTCCTGCCATCACCGTCTCGTCGGCGAAGGGATGGATGAAGTGCTGGGTCATCGACTCCCAGCCGCGGCCGGCGATCCACTCGATGACGCGCTCGCGCGGCCAGCCGAGGATCTCGCCGCCGAGCTCGCGGACGCCGTCGCGCTTGGCGGCGGGCGCGGAGTCGTACATCACCACGGTGCAGTGCGTGCCCACCATGCGCGCCACCCAGGCGGCGGCCAGCGCGGCGTTGCCGGCGCTCACCGTGACGATGCCCGCGCGCAGCGAGTCCGCGTCGAGCGAGCGCACGGCGTTGAGGAATCCGCGCACCTTGAAGCTGCCCGTCGGCTGCAGGTTCTCCAGCTTGAGCCAGAGATCGCCCCCGGCGGCCACCACCGGCGTGGGGCGCAGCTCCGCGGTGCGCTCGCGGGCGCGATGCACCGCCTCGATGTCGATGACCGATGCTCCGAACACTGGCGCGCATGGTAGCCGCGGCGCAGACTCGACGTCGAGATGACTGACGACGAGCTCCCCAGGCTCCGAGCCGCCCACCGGCCACGGACACCGGCCGGGCTGCGCCATCGCCACGGTGCTGGCCCGGGCCGCCGCGCGCTGATTGCTCAGCGGCGGCGCCGGGCTTGACCCGCCGCCCGCGGCTTGACCCGCGGTGGCGGCGGGCCCTCCGGCGCGGGCTGCCCGCGCAGCCCTTCGAGTCGCTCCTGCACCCGGCCGAGCAGGCGCAGCAGGCGCTCGCGCTCGGTTTCTGACAGATTGGCGAACATCTCCTGGGTGATGCGGTGGGTGACCGGCAGCACCACGTCGACCACGTCGCGACCCGCGTCGGTGATGTCGACCAGGATCATGCGGCGGTCGTCGGGGTGCGCCAACCGCCGCACCAGGCCGCGGCGCGACAGGGTGTCGAGCAGGGCGGTCATGGTGCCGCTGGTCATCAGCATGCGCTCGCCGATCACCGACGGCGGCAGCGGGGCGCCCTCGCCTTCGACGATGGCCAGGATCTGGAAGGCGGCGGGGGAGAGGTCGGCGTAGGGACGGCGGCGGCGCTGCAGCTCGCCGAGCAGCAGCGTTGCGCTCCGCGTCAGGTTGACGGCGCACTCGGTGGCCGACCGGCTGGCGCCGGGGAACTCCTCCTCGAAGGAGTCCCCCTGGCGCAGCGGGAGGCGCAGGGCTTCAGCCAACCGGCACCGTGTAGTCGGCGACCTCGATCTCCTCGCAGAAGGAGATGTCCGGGTGGCCCTCGACGCCGGCGCGCTGCATCACCTCGGGCAGCGAGGGGTCGGCCGCGAAGGCCTGTGCGCCCGCGGCGTCGCGGAAGAGGTTGACGATGACCACGTCGTTGGCATCGCCGCTGACCTGGTAGAGCCGGTGGCCCAGGGCGCCGTGGCGGCGGCGCACCTCACCGTGCTCGTCGAAGACCGGCTTCCACGCCTGGTAGTCCCTGACCCGGTGGCGAACGATGACAGCGACCATAGTCCGAACCCCCGTGTGACGTCGGGCCGCCCCGGCGGTGGCTCGGGGAGGCTGCAATCGGCTCGACATCAAGTAGCTTGATATCAAGGTATATCGCAAGGCGGGGAGGATGTCAAGGCCCGAATCTCGGGCGCGCGGATGGACGTCCTTGCCAGCCCTTCGACAGTCCCGTTGCAACCAATCCCGTCTGACCCGGGATATAGTCACCTGCGGTTCCCCCCAAGATCTCAGGTTCCCCCCGGTGCACACAGCGTTCTCTCCACGTCTCCGACTCGTCTCGCGCCGCCGCGCTTTCTCCGTCGTGGTCCTCGCCTGCGCGCTGCTCGGCGGCGTGGCCGTGGCGCCGCGGCCGGTGAGCGCCGCCGGCCCCATCCCCACCGGCGACACCGGCTGGGACATCTCCTGGCCGCAGTGCACGACCAACAACGGCACGCGCACACCGCCGGCGTCGTCGCAGTTCGGCATCGTGGGCATGAGCGACGGGCGCTCCTTCACTCTCAATCCATGTGCCACTGCCCAATACGCCTGGGCGAAAGCCCAGGCCGCACCGCCGTCGATCTACATCGTGCTCGACGCGCCGCACCAGAGCGGCACCTACGTCAACCAGGGCATGACCGGTCCGGCCGGCAACTGCGCCGCGCCGCCCAGCGCCATGGCCTGCAACGACTACAACTACGGCTGGAACAACGCCAGGACGGAGTTCGCCGCCGCCTCGACGAGCGGCATCACCTCCTCGGTGTGGTGGCTCGACGTGGAGACCGGCAACTGCTGGAACTACGCCTGCAACGGCTACGACACCACCAACAACTGGCGCGTCATCCAGGGCAACATCGACTATCTGAAGTCGCAGGCGGTCACCGTCGGCATCTACTCGACGGCGTACCAGTTCGGCGTCATCACCGGCTCCTCGTACAGGCCCGGCGTGCCGGTCTGGCTGGCCGACTACAACGGTGGCGATCCGTCGCTCGACTGCGGGCCCAGCTCCAAGAGCTTCGGCGGCGGCCAGGTCTGGCAGGTGCAGAGCGCGCCGGTGACGCTGAGCGACGGCAAGCAGTACGACCCCGACTACTCCTGCCCGTCCGAGCACGGCTACTGGCTGGTGGCCTCGGACGGCGGCCTCTTCCCCTTCGGCACCGCGGTGAACCACTCCTACGGCTCCACCGGCGGTGAGCACCTCAACGCGCCCATCGTCGGCATGGCGCGGACGGCGAGCGGCAACGGCTACTGGCTGGTGGCCTCCGACGGCGGCATCTTCCCCTTCGGCGACGCCGTGTACCACTCCTACGGCTCGACCGGAAACGTCAAGCTCAACAAGCCGATCATCGGCATGACGCCGACGCCGACCGGCAACGGCTACTGGCTGTTCGCCTCCGACGGCGGCCTCTTCCCCTTCGGCGACGCGGTGTACCACTCCTACGGCTCGACCGGGAACGTCAAGCTCAACCAGCCCATCGTCGGCATGGCGGCGATGGCCGACGGCAACGGCTACTGGCTGGTCGCCGCGGACGGCGGCATCTTCCCCTTCGGCGAAGCGCGGGACCACTCCTACGGATCGACGGGGAACGTCAAGCTCAACCAGCCCATCACGGGCATGGCCGCCACCGCGGACGACGACGGCTACTGGCTGGTGGCCCGCGACGGCGGCATCTTCCCCTTCGGGGAGGCGCAGTACCGCTCCTACGGGTCGGCCGGGAACATGAAGCTGTCCGCGCCGGTGGTGGGCATGTCGATCACCCCGGACGGGCTGGGCTACTGGATGGTCACCTCGGCCGGGCAGGTGCTCAGCTTCGGCGACGCGCTGGCCTACGGCGGCATGAACGGCAAGCCGCTGGCGGCGCCCATCGTGGGGATGGCCGTCACGCCGTAGGCGCGCGGCGTCAGCCGGTGGCCGCGAGCGTCGCGCTGCCGGTGTGGCTCTGGCCCGTGGCGTCGACCCAGGCCACGGTCACCTGGTCGCCGGGGTGATGGGCGCGGACGGCGCTGCGCAGGTCGGCGGCTGACCGGACCTGCTGCCCGTCGACGCTGACGATGACGTCGCCCGGCGCCAGGCCCAGCGCCTCCGCCGGGCTGCCCGGCTGCACGCCCGCCACCAGCGCGCCGGAGCCGGTGCCCGCGTTGCTGAGCTGGACGCCGAGCAGCGCCGTCTGCGCCGCCGGTGTCGAGGGCACAGCGCCGCCGCCGGAGCGCAGCCGCTGGGCCACCGACATGGCGCCGGCGATGGGGATGGCGAACCCCTCCGAGCCGCCGGTGGAGAAGCGGAAGCGCCGCGAGGAGGCGGCGGTGTCCATGCCGACCACCCTGCCGTCCTTGTCGACCAGCGGGCCGCCGGAGTCGCCGGGGAGGACGGTGGCGTCGACCTGGATGAGGCCGCTCAGGGTCTCGCTGGTCTGGCCGCTCTCGTCGGTGGCGGTGATGGTGCGGTCGAGGGCGGTGACCTGGCCGCCGCTGCCGGTGGGCGAGCCCGAGCGGCCCAGCGCGTTGCCCACGGCGACCACGGCGTCGCCCACCGACACTGCGGAGGACTTGCCGATGGTCACCGTGGCCAGCCCGGAGGCGCCCTCCAACTGGAGCAGGGCGATGTCGTCGTTGGGGTCGGTGCCCACCACCCGGGCCCGGTAGACCGTGCCGGTGCCGCCGATCTGGGCCTCGATGGCCCGGGCGCTCTCGACCACGTGGTTGTTGGTGAGCACCTCGCCGCCGGAGGTGATGACCATGCCCGTGCCGGCCACCAGGCCGTCGGGGAAGGAGGCGGTGATGTCGACCACCGCGGGGGTGACCCTGGCGGTGAGGCCGGCCACGTCGACCGAGCTGTCGCCCTGGAAGGCGCCGCCGAGCACGTTGGGCTGCTGGTCGCGGTTGACCAGGCCGACCAGGGCGACGCCGGCGGAGATGACGATGAGGGCGATGCCGATCAGCGCGGCCAGGGCGCGGCCGCGCGAGGGTGGACGCGCGATGGGCGGCTCGCCCCAGGGTGACTGGCCCCAGGGTGGGGGCGGCGGCGGAGCACCCCACGGCGGCTGCCCGTCCCACGGCTGTGCGGGTGCGCCGCCGGGGTACCACCCGCCGGGGGGCGGCGGCGGCCATTCCTGCGACGGCACGCCGAAGCCGGGCGGGGCGCCGATGGGCCGATCCTCGGGTTCGCCGGCAGGATTCGGGGGCTGCGGGGAGGGTGTGTCCACCTCGGCCCATGATGACCTGGGTGCGGCTTGCCGAAACGTTACGGGTGGTCCGGGCGTTTGCCCCTTCGACATGCGACGGTGGGTGGTGGCGACGGCCGTTCTCGTGGCGCTCCTCGGCGCGACGGTCGGAGCCCAGGCTTACGTCGGCACCCGGAGGGAGGGGACCGATGCGCAGCGCGCTGCCGCCCTGCGCGCCGAGTGGAACCGCGACGCCGCCCTGGGCGTGCCTGCCGCGCTCCTCGGCCCGCTGCGCGCCCGCCTCGACCACCGCGGCGAGGCGCCCTGGTGGTCGACCAGCTGGTGGACCCGCACCCCGCAGAGCCAGCTCGACGCCCTGCAGGCCGACACCGACGCCGCCTGGCACACCGCCGTCACCCAGGCGCGTGCCCGCGAGCTCGACGTGATCGCCCAGGCCGGCAGCTTCATCACCCAGGCCGGCAACCTGGCCCCCTCCGGCATGACCACCACCGTCGAGACCTGGTCGAACGCGCTCCACGCGGCCGCCACCCCCAAGGCCATCGACGACCTGCACACCGCCCACCTCGCCGTCCTCACCGCCGCCGAGGCCGACGTCGCCAAGGCCCGCGCGGCCGCCGCCGCCGCGCTCAAGCAGGCGGGCGGCCCCACCGGGCTGCTCGGCCAGGTGGCCGCCCTCGACGCCCAGGCCCAGGCCGACAACCTCGAGGTCGGCAGCATGGACCAGCTCGCCGCCCAGCTCCACGCCCTGCTCGCCGCCGCGCAGCCGGCCACCGCCGTCGAGGCCCAGCTCGGCGCGGCCATCCAGGCCTTCCGGCAGACGCTGGCCCTCAACGACAGCGTCGACGCGCAGATGCGCCCGCTCATGTACGACGTCGACCAGGCCGTGGTCGAGGCCACGCCCAACGCCGCCTCGTTCAACACCACCTACGCGACGCTCAGGTCGACCTTCGCCGCGGCGCGCACCCAGGCGCAGCTGCTCACCGCGCAGCAGATGCAGACGCAGCTGCAGGCGCAGGTCACCGCCGAGCTGGCCGCCAACGCCTGCGGGCACAACACCGGCAGCGGCAAGGACATCGTCGTCTCGCTCTCGATGCAGGAGCTGGTCGCCTTCCAGGACGGCTGCGTGGTCAAGGCCACGCCGGTGACCACCGGGCGTCCGGCATTGCCCACCCCGGCGGGCTCCTACCACGTCTTCCTCAGGACCACGCCCTGGCTGATGCACTCGGACTGGCCCCCCGGCTCGCCCTACTGGTACCCGGACACCTGGGTCAAGTGGGTGCTCGAGTTCCGCGGGGGCGGCTACTTCCTGCACGACGCCTACTGGGAGCCGAGCGGCGACTACGGTCCCGGCGGCGAGTTCAACCAGGCGGCGGCCAGCCACGGCTGCATCCACATCCCCACGCCGTTCATGCAGTGGCTCTACGGGTGGACGCCGGTGGGCACGCCCGTGCAGGTGATCAACTAGAAGAGCGTCGAGAGACGCCGCCGCAGGAGCCGCGGGCCGTGCTGCACGGCGACCGGTGGCACCAGGGCGGCGACGCGGTCGCGGGCCAGCTCGGTGAGCGTGTCCACGTCGACGCCCGCGGTGGCGATGGGGTCGCCGACCACCACGCGGATGCGGCGGCGCAGCCAGAGCTCCAGGGTTCCCGAGATGCCGACAGGGACGACCGGAACTCCGGCGCCGGTGGCGAAGTGGGCGAAGCCCTTGTGGAAGGCGAGCACCTCGCCCTCGCGCTCGCCGGTCCTGCCCTCGGGGAAGAGCAGCAGCGAGGCGCCCTGGCGCAGGCAGGCGTCGACGTGCTCCAGGAGCGCGCCGTCGCCGTGGCGGGCGCGGTCGACGGGGATGACGCCGCCGACCGAGCGCACGAAGGACTTGGTGCGCTCGCTGAGGCCGAGGATCTCGCCGATGACGTGCAGCCGCGGCCGCGCCGGCAGGCGGCAGAGCAGGACCACGACGTCGGCCCAGCCGAGGTGGTTGGCCACGATCACCGCGTTGCCGCGCGGCAGGTTCTCGAGTCCCTCCACCTCGATGCTGAAGAGCGCGCGCAGTGCGATGCGCACTGCGCCGCGCACCACGCGGAAGGGCAGCGTGGCGCGGGTCTGGATGGGGAAGTCGAGCAGGCGCGCCTGCAGGTCGATCGGGGCTGCGTCGACGGCCATGGCTCAGCGCACTTTGCGGATGCGGTGGACCATCAGCGTGCCCAGCGCGAACCAGACCGCTGCCGAGCCGAAGACCATGCGGAAGCCGAGGTTGTGGCCGGTGCTCATGCCCAGGAAGTGATGGCCCGACTCGTTGAGCCTGTGCAGCACGCCGGCGAGGATGGCCGGGGCGAGCACCTGCGGCAGCGTCAGCGCGATGTGCCAGAGCGCCATGTCGCGCCCCGCGGCGCGGTCGGCGTCGGGGAGCACGTCGCAGGCCAGCGCCCAGTCGACGGCGTAGTACATGCCGTAGCCGACGCCGAAGACGATGCCCAGCCCGTAGAGAGCGAGCGGGGTGCCGATCAGGCTGAAGAGCAGCACCGAGGCCGCGCCCACCTGCAGCGCGCCGGCGATGTAGACGAAGCGCTTGCGGCGGTGCCACCTGTCGGAGAGATGGCCGCCGATCAGCGCGGGAGCGATGCCCGCGCCGAGCACCGCGAGCAGCCAGAGCGCACTCTCCGCGCCCGCGTTGTGGCTGCCGGGCCTGCCGGCGTCGACGACGTCGCTGAAGTACAGCGTCATGAAGGGCACGATGCTGAAGATGCCCATCTGCATCAGGGCGCGGGTGGCGAAGGTCCAGAAGAAGTCGTGGTCGCGGAAGGCGCTGAAGAAGGCGCGCAGCGCGGGCATCCGCGCGCCGAGCGCGACGGTGCCCGCGGCGGTGAGCGTGGTGCCCAGCGCCAGCGGCAGCAGCGCGCCGCCCAGTGGCGCGACGAGCATCACCAGCACACCGAGCGTGGTCAGCGCGAAGAGCGCGCCGGTGGCCAGTGCGTTGCGCGACAGGGCGATGCGCGGCGCGGCGGGCAGATGGTCGGAGGGCTGCTCGTGCGCGGCGCGCACGGTGATGAGCAGTGTCAGCAGCAGGATGATGGCGACGCATGCGTAGCCCGCCACCACGCCGGCGCGCGTCGAGCCGAGCACGGTGAGCACCACGAACACGGCGCCGACGCCGGCCACGGTGCCGACGCCGTTCATCGTGCCGAGCATTCCCGAGGCGGTGCCGCGCTGCGACGCGGGCACGACGTCGGGGATGATCCCCGCGTAGGCGGCGCCGGCCACGTTGTTGGAGCCCTGTACCACCAGGTAGGCCAGCACCAGGAAGAGCGGGCTGACCGCCGCGGCCAGCAGGCCGAGGCCGAGCACGTTGAGCGCGGTGCCGGCCACCATCCAGGGACGGCGGCGTCCCCAGCGCGAGCGGGTGCGGTCGCTCAGGAAGCCGGCCAGGATGGGGACGAGAAGGGCAAAAACTCCGCCGGCCGCGGTGGCCCGGCCGATGAGCAGGTCGGCGTCCTTGTGGGAGACCACCAGCAGGGCGCTTACCGGCACCAGGGAGATGAAGAGCGGCTGCCAGTGCGCGGCCTGCCCGAACCAGAAGGCGTTGACGGCCGCCATCCGTCCCCTGCCCAAGCGCTCGGACCGCGCCGCGGTCGCCGCGGTCATCACCGTCGTCGTGGCCATCGGTCCACCACCCTCACATGTCGCGGCGCCGGGGTGCGTCGCATGGCTGTCGCTATGCCGTCGCCGGGCGAGCATGGTCATCACCCCGCGATGGCAACTGTAGAGAAGAGCCAGGCGCCCGCCGGACCGCAGGTCAGCGGGAGCGGCACGGGGCTGGCGATTGCTTTCTGGGTTGCCATGGCGCGTCCGGCTAGAAGTGGGCGTTGTCGATGAAGACGTGGAGGAAGGCGAAGATGGCCAGCATCAGCCCGACCCAGCAGACGAAGATGCCGGCGGCGACGTAGACGAGGCCGAGCAGGACGCCCTTGAGGACCTCGAAGCTGCGGCTGGGCACGGGGGCCGGCGGCAGCGGAGCGGCGTTCCATTGTGTGGTGGGCCTGGGGTTCATGTCGTCGTACTCCTCCCCTCGCGGGGTGCGGTTTCGGTGTGCGTCCATGCTCGCCGCGGGCGGCGCCTGCGGACATCGGGTGCGGCACCTGAACTTTTCGAGCGCGGGCGTCGCAGGTCAGCCCAGCCGGAAGGCGACGTAGGCCACCGGCAGGGCGACGATCAGGCTGTCGATGCGGTCGAGCAGGCCGCCGAAGCCGGGCAGCAGCGTGCCCGCGTCCTTGACCGCGAAGCTGCGCTTGACCAGCGACTCGACGAGGTCGCCGAAGAGCGCGGCGGCGGCCAGCAGCGGCGGCAGGGCGGCGACCAGCCAGAGCGGCCAGGCGGCCGGCAGGGCGAAGCCCATCACGGCCACGCCGGCGTAGGCGCCGAGCAGGTTGCCGGCGGCGCCGGCCACGGTCTTGTTGGGGCTGAGCCGCGGCGCCAGGCGCGGGCCGCCGATGAGGGTTCCGACCACGAAGGCGGCCACGTCGGAGAGGGCGACGGCGGTGCCGGCGACGAGCAGGCCCGCCGGCCCGGCGCTGGTGCCGCGGGCGATGAGCAGCAGCGAGCTGAGCGCCAGCGGCAGGTAGACGAAGCCGAAGAGCGAGGCGGTGACCTGGCGCCAGGCGCCCTCGCCGCCGTCGCGCACCACGGCGACGCCGGCGATGGCCAGGAAGCCCGCCATGGGCAGCATCCCCAGCGCGCCCGGGGCCACGCCCGCCACCGCGACGGTGAGCACGCTGAGGCCGCCGAGCACGCGCCGGTAGGGCAGCTCGATGCCGGCGACGTTCTCGAACTCGCGCAGGCTCTGGAGCATGAGGAAGAGCACCACCAGCAGCGAGACCGCGCCGCCGGCGCAGACGCCGGTGACGAAGGCGGGGCCGGTGAACGCCCAGGTGCCGCAGCGGCGCAGCAGCACGCTGTCGCGCAGGCGCCGGCCGCGGCGCAGGTTGCGCAGCTCGGCGGCCAGCACGAGCAGCAGGCCGGCCGCCAGCAGCGCGCCGATTCTGGCCATGGCCGGCAGGAACAGCGGTGAGCGCAGCGGGTCGTGGAACATCACCGTGTCCTCGTGGTGGAGAGCTCGCGCCGGATGGCGGAGCAGCGCTGGACGAAGGTCACCGCGACGCCGGCGGTGATGGCGGCGAGCATTCCGCGCAGCACCGCCGGCGTGGGCAGCAGTAGCGCGGCGGGCGCGGCGGCGGCGAGCAGCAGCATGCGATCGGCCTTGCCCATCACCCCGCCGTACTGCCGCGTCCCCCCCGCGGCGGCGGCCACGGTGCCGAGGTAGCTGGTGCAGAGCACCGCGGCGAGGCAGGCCGCGCCGAGCATGGCCGCACCGCCGCGCGCGGTGAGGGCGAGCAGGACGGCGGCGTCGGCGACGCGGTCGGCCGTCTCGTTGAAGACCTGGCCCAGCGGACGCGCCGACCGCGTGCTGACGGCGACCATGCCGTCGAGCGCGTTGCAGGCCAGGCGTGCCACCGCCAGGGCGGGAACGCCGAGCCACAGCAGGGGGATCCGCGACGAACCGAGCACGCAGCCCGCGGCGGCGAAGGCGGCGGCCAGCCCGCAGGCGGTGAGCGCGTCGGCGCTGACGCCGCGGCGGATCAGTGCGGCTTCGACGCCGCGCAGGGCGAGGCGGAAGCGCGGCTTGACGGCGTAGACGCCCATGGCTCAGGCCTCCAGCGCGGTTGCGGCCGCGTCGCGCAGGGTGCGCACCCGCGACTCGATGCGTGCGGTGAAGGTCTCCGCGGTGTCGCTGCGCGTGGCCGCGAGCGGCTCGCCGACGCAGACGGCGCAGTGTCCCGGGTGCGGCAGCGTCGCACCGGCGGGCAGCACCTCGCGGAGCCCCGAGATGCCGACAGGGACGACCGGAACTCCGGCGCGCAGGGCGAGCAGCGCGGCGCCGCGGTGGAAGCGGCCCAGGACGCCGTCGCGGCTACGCGTGCCCTCCGGGAAGATCACCACCACGCCGCCGTCGTGCAGCGCGTCGACGCAGCGGCCCAGCGCCGCGCCGCCACCGCCGTGCCGGGGCAGCGGGGTGACCTCGGTCAGCGTACGCGCCGCCGCGGCGCGGGCCGGGCGGGTGAACCAGTAGTCGGCCGCGGCCGGCACCACGGCGCGGCGGCGCATGGCCGGCGGCAGCGCGGCGAGCAGGACGGGGAGGTCGAGGTGGCTCTGGTGGTTGGCCACCACCACGCAGGGGCCGGCCACGCCGCGCAGGGCGCGCTGCCCGTCGATCTCCGGGTGGCAGATGGCGCCGACCACGGGCAGCACGACGCAGCGCTGGACCGCCGCGCGCAGGGCCCGGGCGCAGGCTGCGCGGTGCGCCGGCGGCGGGCGGTGCAGGGGGATGGAGGCGGGCAGCGTGCTCATTCGGGGTGCGCTCCGTGCGACGGGTTGTCCCGGCCTGGATCTCGCTGGCGGCCGGCGTTGCGCCGATCGTCAGGGGAGGCCGGGGCCCGTCACATCAGGAGCGGCACCCGATCTTTAGAGAGCGGCGTCGCCGCTCAGGAAGCTCGGTCGTCCGCCTTTCACTCGGAGTGCGAATCAGGTTCGAGGCTCTCGTCGCGTGGTGGCGGCGCCTGGGGCTGCCGGGTCTGCAGCCCGGCTGGCGTCCCCGGCTGCGGCGGTGTCACGCGACGGCGCAGCGTATCCAGTTCCCTGATGTCGCCCTTCCCGCGGCGTACGCCTCTTCGAAGGTCGTCAGTCATGGCTCGATCCTCGCGGACGCTGCAGGAATGAGTATCCGAACCCCGCGGGCTTCATCGAGGTCGGTCACCACCACGCCACCCGAGTTGGGTATCGGTTCGGTCGGCAGTCCGTCCTCGCCGACAGCCCACTCCTCGACGAGGAACACGCCTTGCCGCTGCGGGGATGTGAGCGCTTCCGAACCACTCCCGAAGGCTCCCGCAAGCCGGCGGCCATCGCGGAACTCGATCACGAGGAGGCACAGGTGGGGCAACAGACCATGGAGGTGCACGTGGTCCCAGATGGATGGCGCGGGTGGGCTCAGGTCCCGCCGCAGCGTCGACGGCAGCCAGGTCAGGCGCCTTCCCGGGCGCATGGCGTCCGTCACCTGGCCGAAGCAATACCCTCCAACGAGCGGAGCGATCACAACCGCCAGCACTGCCCACCCTGCAACGCGCCAAGGGTAGGCCGCGAGACGATCGCCGATCGCGTAGAGGACCGGGATGGTCACGGGGGCGAGCAGCACCTGCAGCACGAGTGAGGCGGCGATCGACTGCACCAGCACGGTGAGATCGGTGGCGGGGAGGCTGAACGTCTTTCCGCGCGACCACGCCATCCGGGCGAGATACCCCGGCACCACGGCCAGGAGCGCAATCGTCAGTGCGGCGAAGCTGGTCGGCACGTGCCGTAGCCTGCATGCGGTAACGACGCCCGCGTTCGGTCCGGGTCACTAAAACTCTTGGCGCCTTCCTCCAAAGTGGCCCAGTGATGGCCGAACGCTCCGGCCGCAACCGGCTGGCCGCCCGCCCCCCTCAGCGCTGGCCGAGCGCGCGGGCCAGCTCGGCGCGGCCCATGCGGGAGCGCCCCGGCAGGTTGCGGCGCTTGGCCATCTCGTAGAGCTCGGCCCGCGTCTTCGGCGTCGAGGCGCCGGTGCGCTTGCGCCGGGCCACCGCGGCCGCCTGCTTGCCCAGGGCGGTGCGGGTGCTCTTGGGCAGGTTGGCGATGCTGCGGCTCCGCCTGGCCGCCGAGATGGCGTGGGTGATGTTGCGCTTGGCTGCGCTGCGCTGCTTGGCGGTCGCCATGGTCTGGCACCTCCGTGGACGAACGCGTCTGCACTTGATATCGACCCTACCGCCGCGGTACCGCCGCGGCCCAGGCCGCGAGGTGCGGTGCCATGCTTGCGGCCGGCATGTCCGCACCCCACCTGCTGGAGCGCGACCGCGCCCTCGCCGCCGTCACCGACCTGCTCGACCGCGCCGCCGCCGGCCGGGGCGGGGCGCTCTTCGTCAGCGGCGAGGCGGGCAGTGGCAAGACCTCGGTGCTCGAGGCCGCCCGGCGCCTGGCCCAGGGCCGCTTCGCGGTCGGCGTGGGCCGCGGCGACGTGGTCGAGGCGGGGCTGCCCTTCGGCGTCGTCGACCAGGCGGTGCGCGGCATCGGCGCCGACCGCTTCGACCCGCCCACCCACGGCGGCCGCGACGCGCGTGCGGCGCGCTTCTACGCCAGCGTGCGCTGGCTGGAGGAGGCGGCGGCGCGGCAGCCGATCCTGCTCGTCCTCGACGACCTGCACTGGGCGGATCCCGACACGTTGGCCCTGGGAGTGGTCGTCTGCCGGCGCATCGGCGGGCTGCCGGTGGCGGTGATCGGGGCCATGCGCCGCCATCCGCCCGCGGCGCTGGAGGCCGCGCTCGGCCTGGCCGCCGAGGACCACGCCGCCATCGAGCGCATCGAGCCGCTCAGCGCGGAGGCCGCCGCCGCGCTGCTCCGCGAGCAGCTCGGTGAGGCCATGGACGCGGACCTGGCCGCGCGCGCATACGAGGTCACCGCCGGCAACCCGCTGCTGCTCGGCGAGGTGGCCCGGAGCGTGGCGGGCGGCGGCGGCCTGCCCGAGGGCCGGCGCCTGGTGCTGGCCCGCCTGGTCGGCGGCACCCGCGACGAGCTGGCCCTGGCCCGCGCCGGCGCCGTGCTCGGGCGCAGCTTCCGTGCCGCCGGCGCCATCGCCCTGGCCGGCCTCGACCCCGCCGCGGGCGACGCCGCCCTGGAGGCGCTCTGCCGCGACGGCCTGCTGGTGGCTGCGGGGGACGGGCGCACCGAGTTCGTCCACGCGCTCTTCCGGCAGACGCTGTACGAGGACGTCGAGGGACCGGTGCTGCAGCGGATGCACGAGCGCGCCTTCCGGCTGCTCCGGGCCGCGGGAGCCGGCGCGGCGGAGTGTGCTGAGCACGCCCTGGCCGCGCGCCTGGCCGGCGACACCGAGGCGCGCGAGACGCTGGAGGCCGCGGGCCTGGCCGCGCTCGAGGCCGGCGCGGTGTCCTCGGCCGCCTCCTGGCTGCGCGCGGCGGCGTCGCTCGACGGCGCCGGCCTCGGCGAGACCGGCCGCATGGCGCTGGCCGAGGCGCTCATGCTCGACGGCGACGGCCCCGGCGCGCTGGCCGTGGCCCGGCAGATCCTCGACGACCCGCGCACCGAGGCCGACCGCCGCGCCCGCACCCTGGCCCTGATGGGGCGCAGCCTCTTCCGCGACGGCGACCCCGCCGAGTCGGGACGCCGCTATCGCGCCGCGGTGGAGGTGGCCGAGTCCGCGGGCGGCCTGCTCGCCGTCGAGGTGCTGCTGGAGCACGCCGCGGTGGAGCTGTTCGGAGCCGGTCCGCGCACGGCGCTGGAGATCTGCCGACGCGCCGAGGCGGCCGCCGCGGGGGAGCCGCCCGCGGTGCGCGGGCTGGTCGACGCCGCGCTCGGCTTCTGCCGCGTGGTCGCCGGCGACCCGGACGGTTTGCCGCTCTCGCGCGCCGGAGCGGAGGCGGTGGAGCGCCACTCCACCGCGGGTCGGGCGCCGACCATCACCTGGCACGCGGTGGCCGCCTCGGTGCTCGAGGAGCACGCCGAGGCCGATCGCGCCTTCGCCGTCGCCGAGCGCTGCGCCGAGCCGGGCGACCCCGTGATCTGGTCACTGGTGGCGATAACCCACGCCGACCACATGGCGCGCACGGGCCGGCTGGGCGCGGCGCTGGAGGCTGCGGCGCGTGCGGCCTCGATGGCCGCGCTGGCGGGGACGCCGCAGCCGCTGGTCGGCGCGGTGTTCGCCGACCTGCTGCTGCTCGCGGGCCGCGACGAGGAGAGCGCGGCGGCCTGGGCGGAGGCGCAGCGCGTCGCCGGCGCGCGCGGCGAGGGGCTGGCCCTGGCCTGGCTGGGACTGACCCGGCTGCGCCGGCTCGGCGCCTCCTCGGACC
>Ga0070713_100001351_pt1 | contig 15683 bp, 19 predicted proteins | sample LARL82metaG_FD_65465 | JGI IMG/M metagenome (GOLD analysis project Ga0070713, IMG submission 65465) | Corn, switchgrass and miscanthus rhizosphere microbial communities from Kellogg Biological Station, Michigan, USA - LAR L8-2 metaG | ecosystem: Host-associated > Plants > Roots > Rhizosphere ...
AAAAACAGACGGTGTGTCTGTGGACAATCTAATTGCTACCTCATCAGACCAATCCATAGTTCAAGTCTTGGGTGTTACACAAGACGATGGGCACATGATGTCCAAAATAAAAATAAACGCAATAAAAGCAGGAGATGCAAAGATTGCAATTGCAGCCCCTGGTTTTTCTTCATCCGAATTTGATCTAACGGTATTCAAAAATTCCAACATTGCTACAAACCTCTTGATTAAAACCACTCCCACATCATTTGCTACCAATGGTCCAACAAATGGATATGTTGCAGTTGAAAGTGCAAATAGTGATGGAATACCGACTCCTGTTGCCTCTGATATGCCAGTATCAATAACTACTTCTGATAGTAAAATAGTTAATCCTGTTGATACTCAGATCGTAATTAAAAAAGGCGAATATTATGCAATTGGAAAATTTGTTGTAGATCAACCAGGTACTGCACTGGTATATGCTTCATCACCTTCAATGCAGGCAGTTTCGTCACAAGTAACTGTGAACAATGTTGATTCACAAAATACTGTTCAGGTTTATGTTTATCCAACTACTATTAACGCATTCAAATCTACCACTGCTTATGTTATAACACAACTACATGACTCATCTGGAAATCCTGTAATTGCAACAAACGATGTTCCGGTAACTGTTCAAGTTACTAATGCCACGGGGACAGGTTCTATTAACACTAGTAAACAGAATCTATTGTTTCAAGTAAACGAACCGATGGTGATCAAAAAAGGATCATACTGGGCATATGTTCCAGTGGAGGTGTCTTCTGGGGCAGCTGGAAAATACAATGTCACTGTATCTGCAAAAGGAAATCTGGTCTCATCTCCTGCACTAATTACTGCAAATGCTACTGGTGTCATACTTGATACCAAATCTGCTAGAATGAATGCTCTTCCAATCATGATGACAGGACAAAAGGAGTTGATAGGAGTTGTCCATCTTGAAGATCCATCTGGAAATCTACTACTTCCAAAAGAAGACTTGTCCATTCATATAGATTCCTCAAATCCTTCCGTAGTTTCTATTCCTGATGTTCAATTGGTTCGTGGTTCTCAAGCAGCTCTTGTATTTGGACAGGTTGGAACGGTAGTTAATCCCGTCACACTTAATGTCGTAACCGATAGCCCCCAATCAATATCTCCAACAGTCACGGGTTCCGCTTCTGGTATTGATTCATTAAATGTCCAACCATTGTTATCCAAAGTTCTTACACATGGCACATTTCCTCTTTCATTTTTCATGACAAAGGATTCTTCTTTGGATGCGCCTACAAGTGATTTTGATCTGTCTGTGTCTCCTATCGATTCTATTCAAACAGGCAAGTTGTCAATGATTAAAACCCAGTCAATATTAGTATCAAATGCTACATTGGTCAAGGATGGTTTACAAGCTTTTTCAGCTACTGCTCCGACATATTCTACAGTTTTCAATATTGAGGGATTATCTATGAACGCAAAATCAATTTCTATGGTTTATCCAGATAAATTAATTGCAGGACTAAAAAGTACCGTTGCAATTGAACTTCTTGATGCACAACAAATACCTGCATATGCAAGCCATGACATTGATGTAAAATTTGTTTCAAGTAATCCGTCTATCATCCAATTTCCAGATAGTGTAAAAATCGCCGCAGGTTCTTATTTTTCAACATTTGATGTTGAAGCAAAAAGTGATGGACAATCTGAGATTGCAATGCTTGCAGATGAAATACCATTATCAAAGTTTACCGTAAATGCAATGAGTATAGTACCAGATGTTAGCATAGAGTCAGCTGATTTTACAGAATCTAAAATACCAATATCTGCAGAAATCACAACATCATATAAGCAACTTCCACTCAAAGGCCTATCTGTAGACTGGAAGATAGATGGAGCACAAATTAAAAGCATGGATACTGTAACAAATGATGATGGAAAAGCAAAGATAATGCTAGTATCTGATTCACCAGGAACTATACACATCGATGCGTCTGTCTTGGGTGGTGAATTCCAACTCACGCATGCTACTAAAGATGTTACTGTAAATGCACCACTTGTAGCAAGCAGTTCCGGGTCTACGACTCAAAATAATATTTCACTATTTGGAGTAAGTCCATTATTTTTGGGCATTCCGATTGTAGCAGGTGTGGGAGTATTGCTCTTTAAGAAAAAAGAAATGTTTGAAAACATTTCAGAAAAGATCAATCTTCAAGAAAGATTTTCTGAATTAAAAGAGAAAATGGCAGAAAGGCGCCAGAATTAACATTTGGTGACTAGTCTCATGTATGACATGTGTGTTAAAAACGCGTTACCCACTTTTTCATTACGTGCTAGCATGAATAAAGAAAAAAATCCTTCAAAGAATGTAGCCGTAATTTGTAGCGGAGATTGATGTATGACTTGAAACAGGGTCAAAATCACAACTGCCATGACCGCAATCAATACTGTAGAATAATACGGAATGTATCTCTTGGTTTTGGGATCGTGCCATGCCGAGAAGAACTTCACAGCAAACTATGCCGGTTTCTACAATATAAAATTGATCTGCCAACTCTGGAAAATGAGAATAACCCCTACGTATATTTGAGTGATGTTCAATGCTAGATGCCTTATCTGAAATAACTATTGTTAGAATGATTGCCGCATTTGTAATGCTTGGGCTGGCTTCTTTTTTTGATCTAAAAAAAAGAGAAATAAATGACATTTTGTGGATTGGTTTTTCTGCATTATCTGTTGTACTGATTTTCCTCAGTCCTGACATCTGGGCATCACTTAGGATTGTAGGCGTATCTCTGATTATTGCACCAGTTGCTCTTGTATTGTGGAGATTTGGTGTATTTGGGGGAGCTGACGCGTTTTGCCTGATTGTGCTTGCAAGTCTTGCTCCAATGTTTACTCTCAACGCATCACAAATAACACCCTTTTCCACTCTCACAAATGCCGCAATATTGTCTGTCACTCCTCTTTTTGTGAATCTATGTAGAAATGTAGTATCTATTATAAGAAAAGAAGATATCTTTGAGGGAATTGATGAAACCAAAACGAAAAAAATAATTGCTGTTTTCATAGGTTACAAGGCAAAAAATCCAAAGTACAGTTTCTCTTTGGAGAGAATAGTTGATGGTAAAAAACGACTTGATTTTTCCTTAAAGCATGCAGAACAAGCATTGTTTTGTAACGATGATGGAACATGGGTCACACCAGGTGTACCATATGTTCTCTATATCACTGCAGGATTTGTAGTTCAAGTTCTTTATGGCGATTTAATTTTTAACGCAATACGTTTGTTTTGAAAATAATCTGTGGCCTCGGTTTGTTTGATTCTATGTGCTGGTAGATCTTTCTGCAAGTGCCAACTTTGCATCCACTATTCCCAATAATGCTCTGTTGATTCTATCCAAATGTTCGTTTATGCTCTGAATGTCATTTCTCATCTTCTTTGATTTTATGGCCTCAACTTCAAGTGTAATATCTGAAACACAGTCAACAAATACATCCGAGAATGTAGTGTTTGTTTCATCAAATGTTAATACATGTCTCATGTGTTATTGTGTGTCTTTTTACTATAAAAATACTATTACCAAATATGGAAATTAAGTTATACAAATTTTGATCGCTGTAAAAACATTTGATCATGATCTCACATTTTTCATCTTTGAAATGATTTTATTTTTTTGTAACTTGTTCCTTTATGATATGACACACTAATTTTTTTATATGTAAATTCAAGGTTTATTAGTTGTAATACTTGAGCTAATACATGGCATTAAAAATTTCATTAATAATGTCGATTGTCTCAATAATACTACTTGCAATTTATGGTGCTGATTCTATTGCTGCAATAACTGAGAATTTGGGTGTTCAGAATAGCGCATTTCTTAACATGGATGTAAAGGTCAGAGGAGTTATCTTTGGCATGATTCCTGCCGCATTACTGATTATTTCATATTTTATCACTAGAAAAGAGTCTTCGAAAGGTCTTGGAGTCTTGATTGTAATAGGCGGGGCACTGATGATAGCCGGAGTTGGCATCATATTTGCATTACAAGGAAGTGCAATTCCTGACTCTGGAAAAGGAGAATTTGGAGCCGTAGTAGGTATTGGCATAATTATTGCTATCCTTGGTGGACTCAAAATAAAGAAATCACGTTAAATCCTAGTCTAATGATATGTCAATAACGCCTGATAAAAAATCAACAGGTGCATCTGATTGTTCACCTGTTGTGGAAACTGAATATTGCCTAGAGTGTTATACTGAACTCTATTACTATACAAAATCTGTATGAAGGTGTTGTACTCGCATGTCATACTTCCAAATCTTTTAATTGTAAATACGGGGGTTTGATATTGTGAAAGCTATCATTCTCTCAGGTGGAATGGGTAAAAGGCTAAAACCACTGACCGATTATGTTCCAAAATCTCTTGTACCAGTATGTGATGTTCCAATAATTGAATGGCAAATAAAATATTTCAAGAAATTTGGCATAAAAGATATAATCGTATGCACAGGGCATTTATCAAAAACATTGACTTCGTATCTAGAATCAAAAAATTTTGGAGTAAGGATCCAATATTCTAATGAAACTGTTCCACTTGGAACTGGTGGTGCAATAAAAAAGGCAATAAAATATGTAGATGATGATAACTTTTTTGTTATCAACGGAGATGTAATCACAAATATTGATTTAAAAAAATTAAAAACTTACCAGAATTCAATGGCAGTGATACCACTTAGGACTGCTTATGGTGTGGTACATGTATCAGGAGAAAAAGTGATAAAATTTGAAGAAAAGCCTGAAATCTTTAATCACTGGATGAACGCTGGAATATACTATCTAAACAAAGAAATCATAAAACAACTTCCTACTAAGGGAAATATCGAAGTCACTGCATTTCCAGCATTGGCAAAACAAGGAAAACTACATGTTGTGAAATTTATCAATGTATTTTGGAATTCTGTTGATTCTCACAAGGATATTGACGAATGCGTTACAAGTATGGTAAACACTAGACATGAAAAATTTCTTTCAAAGTGATCATTTTTGAGAATCGGAGTTAGTCTAGGATCTCTGCTTTCAGTTGAACAAATAATGGAATGTTCAAACACATTGGCAAAATCAAATCCTGATTCTATATGGATACCAGAAACATGGGGCATGGATTGTTCTTCTGTAATGTCAGCAGTCTCTCAAATTGCAAAAAAATCAAAAATTGGGTCTTCTATAATGAACATCTATTCACGCAGTCCCGCACTTGTTGCAATGACTGCTTCTACTCTTGATGTCTTATCTGGGGGTAGGGCGATAATTGGACTAGGTACTAGTAGCCCTGCAATAGTTGAAGATTGGCACGGTACCAAGTTTTTACAGCCTGTTGCAAGAATGCGTGAATATGTAGAAGTCATACGTCTTGTCTTGTCTGAAAAAAAATGTAACTATGATGGAAACTTTTTTCACCTGAGAAATTTTGCACTCCTAATATCAAAACCACGAAAAGATATTCCGATCTATCTTGCTGCTGTAAATAAAAAAATGGTTGACTTGACATGGGAGATTGCAGATGGAACAATTTTCTACCTAAGACCATTAGCTGAATTAAAAAATATCATACCTAAGATGCAAAATAAAAGGAAAATTGATGTGACATGTCAATTAATAACGTCTATTTCAAATGATGCTGATAAATCCATACTGCGTGCAAAAAAAACTCTGGCATTTTATGTCTCAGTAGGCAAAATTTATCGCGAATTTCTAGCAAAAAACGGATTTGAAAAAGAAACAAGCGCCATCTTTGATGAATATAAAAAATCAGGACTCGAAGAAAATCATGTTCATGTTTCAGATGCCATGTTGCGAGAATTGGCAATATGTGGTACTCCTGATGATGGAAGAAAACAACTTTTAAGATTTGTAAACGCAGGAATTGATCTTCCAATTCTCCAATTTAATCCGTCTGAGGATGTTCGAGATTCTTTTAATCTGTTTGTTTCTACTTTTAAGGAGTCTATGAATTGAGACGGGTAGGCATTGCTTCATCAGGGCTTGCAGAATTTTCAAAAAGTGATTCTTCAATAGAATCTCTCATGTTGTCATCTGTCAAACCGATTTTTGATAACACGTCAAACCTGTCTCAAGATGATATTGAGGTGGTTCTTACATCAACTAATAGTGATTCCAAGTATCTATCAAACGTGGTATCTGAATTGTCTGGAATCTCTCCCAAAGTGTCACATTCTGTTGAGAGTTTGTGTAATTCTGGAACTAATGGAATAGTTTCAGCATATTCCTACATTGCATCAGGACTTGCAGATGTTGCGCTAGTAATTGGTGCTGAAAAAGCTGATAGCCCTGGCCTTGTACTTGAATGGGATGTATCCAGAGGACAATACAAACATCCGATTTACTGGGCATCAATGTTTGCAAGTGCACACATGCGCAAGTTTGGTACTACGATGGAAGATATTGCTCATGTTAGTGCAAAAAATCATAATAATGCAGCTGATAATCCGTTTGCATATTTTAAAAAAACATTTTCGTTAGACGAAATAATACAATCAAAACATCTTACCGATAATCTTCGACTGCTTGACTGTTCAATGCCATGTGATGGGGCAGCCTCGATATTGCTTGCATCTGAGGATGTAATAAAAAAATTCACTGACAAACCAGTTTGGATATCTGGAATAGGTCAACAATCCCTCTCAGCTGGATTTACAAAAAATGAGGATCTTGCTTGCATGAAGTCTAACATCCAATCATCTCACCAAGCATATGATATGGCTAAAAAAACACCAAATGACATTGATGTAGCAGAACTCCATGATGCTTTTAGCATATGTGAAATAATTGAACTCGAAGATCTTGGTTTTGCTAAGCCTGGTTCAGGAAGCTCGTATGTTAGAAATCTGTATGACACTAATGACAAAAAAATAAACCCACGAGGTGGATTGATTGGATGTGGTCACCCATTGGGTGCTACTGGCATCGCTCAAACAATTGAGATATTTCAGCAATTACAGGGCACTGCAAAAAAAAGACAGGTTGATGGTACCAAAACCGGATTGGTACATAACATGTCTGCAGCGGCCACATCGTCTACTGTTTTGATATTGGAATCATGACAAGATTTGAACAAGAATTAAAAAATAATGTCTTTGTAAGTAGCTTTTGTACTAGATGTGATAAACACGTATGGCCCCCAAGCGATGTGTGTAATTCGTGTTTTGGAAACGTAATTTGGAAACCAGTTACCAGAACTGCAAAATTAATTGAATTCTCGCGTAAAGGTGATGAAATATTTGGTATTGTTGAATTTGAAGATACCATACGGGTGATGGGCCGAATAATGACTACGTCTGATCTACAAATAGGACAAATGTTGAATCTAATAGAGTGTGATTATGACGGAAAGGCAAAATTTGTCCTAGCACCAATTGTCTAGTTGGCTGTTCTCAGTTGATTGTCCGCTTTTTCTAAATATTCTGACATGGTCATATACCCCAAATGAAAATAAAATGTAAGACCACATTAAAACAATGTCTGCTGGATGTCCGGTGTAATACGTATTGGTAAAAGTCGCATATTGAAATCCTATGTCTCCTATTGCAAAACAAAGTATTCCAGTACATATGAGAGACCATGTAAAATTTACCTCACCTCTAAAAAAAAGTGCGATTCCAATTATTGCGGGTATGAAAATGATTGAATCCAAAATTGGATAGGCTGTAGCTAACACATTTTCAAATACTGTGACATCAGGTTCTGGAGAATATGCCATGTATATGCTTGGAATGGCAATAGTTGCAGAAATCATGATTGCAGCTAGTATCATTTTTTTTGTTATTGCTCTTCTTACAGGTTTTAGATAGTACATCAAAAATCCAAGCATCAGTGGATACCCAGCTATGTAAAACACATCAGCGATTGAAGGAAATGGGTTTTTATCATATATCAATTCATATGCCGTCCAAGTTGTTTCTGCAAGAAACCAAGATACAGATGTTCCAAGTAAAAACAACCATGCCTTACCATGATCTCCTGTTTTTTTGAATCTTAAAACTAGTATACTTGACAAGATTACAAATGCGGCAGTAGTTATGATATACATTACATCAGTTACTTGTTTTACAACTTCTTTTCCTAACATTGTAGAGACAAGAATTGTAAATCCTGAACAAACTATTGTTATCAACAATAGCTTCTGTAATTCATCTTTCTTTGATATTGATAGCAAGAAAACTACCTTGCCATGGTCTTGATCAGTAGATTGATGCCATTGTCGTCTATATGTTCAGCAAGTTCTACCCTTATCTGCTCCACTATTGCAGTATACGCATTGCCAAAAATCGACTTTAAAACCGATTCTAGATACTCTGGATGATCATAGCAGTCTGGGATGTAGCATTTGTACTCTTTTTGGAGCTTTTTTGAGACTTTTTCATATGCTGGAGCACTGATATCGTTGAGTACCTTTTGGATTGCAATAGATGTTAATGCTTTCATTACATCTCTTTTTTGAAAGGTCATCATTTTTACATAATCTCCTTTATGTTGTCATGTGGGTTGTGTGTATTTGTAATGGACCACATGTGTAAATCATTGCTCAATTTTCTCATCCTTGAGATATTTTGAGTTTGACCAAATGTATGTGAATAACAGCTTTAGTGTGTATACCATGGAATACGAATCAGTCCACATGGCCAAAACGTTTTGTGATACTTCGTTTGTATTTTTCATAAATAATATTGCCTCTTCTTCGTCTTTGATGATAAAACATAGATCTTCTTTGATTTTTATTGGCATTTTTTTAACTTTGTTTATCAAATCGCCTTCAAAGATGTATGCTGTTTTTTCAGATGATGATGAAACAAGCTGTGCATCTGCATTAGAGTTTGAAATCCATTCCAGATATCCTGCATGATAAAATTTCATGAAATCCTTTTCGGATGCTAATACCTGTATGGTTTCTTTTGATCCTGTTAGCATTGATTTTATTTTTCCAGTCATTTGGTTTATGCCTTGCAGCATCTGGAATTTTCCATCCTTGATCTCTTCGTTGTTTACCTTAAAACTTGGTAGCGTATTCCAAAGCTCTACTAGGTTTTTTTCCTGAGTCTCTAAACTTTTGACTCGCTCTTTTTCTGCATTTATCAGAGCTGTTATTGCTTTGTCAAGAGGCAGACCCGTAAATTTGATGGGATGTTGAAATGTGGCTGATACAATTCCTTTGTTTTGTAAATTAGTCAGCAAGTGGTATGTTTCAGTCCTTGGAACTTTTAGTGCCTTGCTTACTTGGGTAGCTGTGCTTGAACCATATTTTTCCAAGTACAAAAATACTTTGGATTGGTTAGGAGTCAGGCCAAATTTTGATAATTCATTTCTAATCTTGTCAAATAATGCTTCATGGTCATGTGATACTGTATCATGATGCATTTTGAGTGATGATATGTTACTTGCATCAGTTGTCATATTACAAGTCATATCTATGAATTGGCTTTAGCCTGCTGTATGTAACGGAGTATTACACCTTAATTTGGTCAAATTATGGGTCTAGAGGATTGTACTATATCTTGACTATTCCTATAATGTCAAAACGCGCTTCATTTCCACTCTAGATTTGCTCTTTGCCATGGTCATACATCATGCCGTTCAAGTTGACTTCTCTTATTATGGTGTACTCGATTTTATCATTCTTGATCGACCTATCTACATCAATATGTCCATGATATGACTCGATATTGGCTGCAACCTCCTTGAACTCCTCGCTATTTTCAAACATCTGTAATTGTGATTCACTCCACTTCCAATCGCTATTTGGATTGCATGAATAGACTACCCAGAAATACTTGCCATTTATTGTAAAAATATCAAAGGGGAATATCATGCAATCAAAAGGCCTATTTTTATAAATTGAGCATTTCTTATCTGTACTATTCCAAAAGACACATTCTGAATTATTCATCTTTTTTACAGTCTGTACAGTTTTTCCCCTTATTTTGATCTCCTTGACATGCTCCTCATCATACTTGTTGATTGCCTTGAGCTTGGTAATGTCTCCTGGGAACAACAGTGGAGCTGTAAATGATGTACAGCAACTGTTATGTTGACATGTACCGCAGAGGGATTTGTACGAGCCTCTCTTGTATGTCTTCGGTACCGTCTTGATTATTTCTTCAATAGTTCCCAGTTTGTTTCGTAGCAGGTAAATTCCAATTGAGGCCAAAGCAATTGATATGATATTTGTGATTGTGAGTGTTTCGCCTAGAAAACTGGTGGCAAAAATTATCCCAAATATGAAATTTGTAGAATATAGTAATACAGTTCTTGTTGTACCGATTATCTTTAGTGCTGCAAGAAACAGAAATGTTGCAAATCCTGTTCCAAAAAGTCCTAAAAGTATGACACTTGGAAGTTGCCTCAAGTCCATTTGGAATGGGACATTAAATCCAACCATTGCAGCTATAACAAATGCGGCTCCTGCAAATGATGTCAATTGTGTAATCCTCTTCGGGTCAATTATGCCAGTAACATATCTACATAAGATGATGTCAGTTGCACAAAAGACGCCTGATAACAAGATCAATAGATTGCCTTGGATTATGTCTGTGATGGATAGGTGGGATTGAACCAAGTCATATCCTATGGGTATGATTATTATTCCAGTTATTATGGCTGCAAACGGAAAGACCTCCTTTTTGAGTAGTCTGTCTTTGAAGATTGTCAATGATATGAGTACTGCAAATATTATCTCACCATTTGTAAGAATTGACCCGTTTACTGCAGTAGATTGTTTTAGGCCAAAAAAGTATGCCACAAGTCCTGAAACCTCTGCTAGTGCAATTGCAAGTATGAATAGGAGGTTTCGCCTTCCCAATTTTGAAACTGGCGTTGCATCTTTTTTTATTGGTGTGAAAAATATTCCATTGACCAGATATACTATGGCAACAAACATCAACGGGCTTAATTCTGTAGGAGAAGTCTGTGAAAATGAAAATAGCTGTTTTGGTAGCGAATGGACCATGCCGGTAAGTATAGCTGCTATGATCGCTAACAAGTAACCAGATCTGGTAGAAACCAGCTTTATTTTTATACTATTTAAGTAACTTAACGACATGTTATTTCCATTATTGGGAAACACTAGATCGCTAATAACGGTTGTGTCATACGATGAGACACACAACTTGCTTTATCATTTAGGATTTAAGGTACTTTCATGTCTGGCTTGGATGCCCTCATTGCCAAATCCCTAAAGCTAATTGTAAAGGATAACTTGGGTGATGTAACCTTTGAAAAGATTGAAAGTCGACTATTTGAAAAGTACGGGATAGGTTTCACTCAAGCAGTAGAGGACTTTGGAAAACTTGATTTTGTCCTTAGGGAGTTTTTCGGAGGCGGTGCAGAAGGCATTGAGAAAAAGATCCTCGACAAGATTGTTGTTATGGCAGAGTCAAAAGATGCTGAAAAACAATGGATAACTCTGGAAGACTCTAGACTGATGGAATTAATACTTAGATCATTAGGAGACGAAGACAAGAAAAATATCATCAATACAGTTATGGGAGAGCCAAAAATAATATCTGACATACTAGAGACAAGCAATATTCCTCAAACTTCGGGTTATAGAAAAGTCAATTCCTTGATTGATGATGGTATGTTACTTCCAAAAGGATATGTTACAACACATGACGGAAAAAAGGTCACAAAATACCAAGCAATATTTGAAAATGTCAGCATATCAATAGAAAAGAACAAGATTGTTGTCAAGATACTGCCTACTAAAGAGTCTGTTGACGAAAGCCGTATCATGCAAATTGTCTGCTCTTAAGGTGTTACCAACATGTTTTCCTTCAAGAAATCTCACCGAGAACCAGACATTGTTCCAGAAAAAATTTCTGAAAAGATAGACTATAAGATATTTCTTGTTATCGCAGTAGGGCTAGCAGTATACCAATTTTATCTTTATAGTTTTAAGAATCCAGATGACCCAAACATCGAACTTGTGGAAACCATTGTTACTACAGTTACTGCCCTTGTTGCGGCTGTAGCAGGATTTTTCATTGCCAAAAGGTATTGGAAGTCAAGTGTCTTTGGGACATCTTATCTTGCATTGGCATCAGGAATGTTGTGTAATGCAGCAGCTGAGAGAATCTACTACTTTTTAGAACAGCAGGGGCAGACCCCTAGTCCATCTGTTGCAGACTGGGTATGGCTTGCATTCTATCCTCTCACGTTTTACCACTTGGCACGAAATATCAAATTCTTCAAGCCAAAAATTAGCACGCCGGTAAAAGCCTTTGTGATATTGCTCCCAATTGTAATCACTGGAGTGTATGCCTTTTTGGATTTTGGTCAAGAACAAGGTTTGACTACAAATTACTTTTTAGGTCTTGCATACATTGTTGGCTCTTCTGTAATAATGTCTGCTGCTATTTTGGGTGCAATGATATTTCGTCAAGGGACCTTGGGTACACCATGGTTGATACTGGCAATAGGCATAGTCCTTACCACACTTGGAGATAACTGGTATTCGTACCTTGATGTATACAATCAATACAGTGTCACACATCCGTTGAACCTTCTTTGGTATGGCGGATACTTGGTAATTGCATACGCACTATACAAGCACAAAAAAGTACTCTGAGAAGACATTTTTCAAAAAAAGTGTCTGTAATATTTTGACACATCTCGGTCTCTATTATCTGAAAATTTTCATCTCATAATGTTTGAAAACTGTACTTGGTGCACAACATCGTGGGTTGTTAATTGGTACTGTAATGTGCGCAGCAGGTATTGTGATATTTTTTAATTTCTCGGTATCTGATTTTCTTACTCCTGGATTTGTACAAAAGGGAATTGTTCTTGAAAATTACGAAATAAAGGGCGATTCGTCATATGTTGGAACAATACATGTTGATCAAACTGGTATTCCGTATACGATAGTCCTGTCAGATAATGGCTCTCCAACAAACTTTGATGTGCGAATTGGAAATTCTCAAGAGGATCTAGTGCATGAAACCATATTCAAAAAAGGTGTTATCCAGTTTACTCCTGGCACTACTGGAGATTATGTCATCAGCATACAAAATCAAAGTGGACAGTCTGCTTCAGTCTCTCTAAGTTATGGCATATCTCATGATTATACTGTGAATTCTCTCATGACTACCGTCATCTGGGTTTTGCTCATAATTGGGGGAAACTATGTGATACTTCATAGATACTTGCCAAAAATTGGCATCTAATTTACTAACATCAAGGAAACTTTAGAGTACTTTTTTCCAACTCGAGAATTGGAATGTATAGCGACATGCCATCAGTTCCAATCTTTTCAACAAAACTGTAATCACCTGTAAGCCTCTTTAATTCTATGAATTTCTTGGCAGGCGCATTACTTGATATCAAATAATGTATGACATTGCCTCCTACCGTTCCGGTTTGTATGAAAATTATGTTCTGGCCGTTATAGTTCTGGTGATAAATCAGTGGGACAGCACCCAAGACTGATTGGGATGAATATAAAATGACTTTTAAAAGATCTCCATATTCTTTATACTTTAGATAGGTTATCTCGTTTTCTGACATATTCTCTTCTTTCGTATCATGACATATTAACGCTGACACTTCGTAACAATTTTTGAACGACGGTGACATTGTTGACAAAAAATAGGCATCTGGGTGTTAGTATAATTACCACCTAGTCTATATCGTCAAACTTGACTACAGGATCAGAACTAAAGTGACATCTGAACAACCTGAATTGTATGCTGCAAAAAATGCGCCACGTAAAAAAAACAGCAAGAAAACTAATCAACGAATTGCAAGAACTAGAAGGCAAAGAGGTTACAATTGGGAAGATACTTTGGTTAAAAGATTCAATGCTGTTGAAGGTTGGAAGGCCTTTAGGCTTGGCTCTCCAAGTGTTGGGCTTCCAGATATTCTTGCAGTAAGTACTAGGGAAAATGTCATCTATACCATCGAGGCAAAATCTGGTACAAATACAACTTTGAGGGTACCATTTGATCAGATACAGCGTTGTCTCAAATGGATACACACTTTTGAACTATATGAGACAAGAAGGATGATTGTCGCATTCAAGTTTTCTTCCAAGAAGAGAATAGGTACTGGAAAATACGAACATCGTGAGCTTAGAGAATTTTTTAAAATTTGGGATGAAAAACATCCTGTAACAGATTTTATCTGTACTTATGATGGGGACACATATGCCATGTCTGAAGGTAAAAGACAACCTTTGAAACTAGAATCATGTGTTATGCCTTTTGCTAAAAAATCGAGTAGCAATTAACCGAATACTTCTTTAATCCGATACTGTAAACCTAAAATAATGAGCTTTGAAGATTTTGTCGATGAACGTAGCTTGGTAAGCCGCGATGCACTTGGTACAAAAGAAATAAAATTAAAGTTACTTGAAGTTGAAGATGACACCTCGGATCACATTTGGAGATTTGGAGTTCGAGTCAAGGTAAAGAAAATCCTGATAACCATAAAACACATCAACACCCAACAGATTGAGGAAGGAGAATGTGACCTACATGATATCGAAAAAGAGATGAAGGAAAAAAGACATTACAGCTCTACAAACCGTTGGCTTCCAACAACTGATATCAAAAATGGCTACATTGTCAGTTCCAGACACGCATCACTGTTGGCAGATGCAGTAGCACTAGATTACATCACAATCTAGGTCAAGTTTGCAATAACATCATGTTGTTTTAATTTCCAGATGGTATTCTTTGTTGAATTATTTTTTCCCTTGAAAATTACAAAATTTATTCTCTGAATATCATTTCCATTTTTTAAGACAAGTCTTTTCATGGTAGATTCTTTTGCTATCTGTATGTCTAGTCCCATCTTGCGGATGGATTTCTTGAGATGCTCTCTTTGGTTCTTGCCTTGTGGGGGGATACTAAACGGTATTGTCTCAAGTTTTGTCTTGGGCCATTTGGTAACAAGTACGTTATTTTTTGATGTTACCAGAACTCCTGCACATTTTAGTACAAATCTTCCTTGTGCAAGGTCTTTGAAAAATTCTAGTGTGCTCTTGTCTGTTAGTACTTCTTGCCTGTCAGGCTCTACCATGGAACCTAGTCCGAAATATCTTCCGCTGTGATATAGTAATGGGCTCTTGGTATCATCATGTATTATGTGTACAACTTTTCCTACTAGCATAACATGGTCGCCTAGTTTTTCTTTTCTGACCAGTTTGCATTCTACATTTATTGTACAACCTAAAATCATTGGACTCTTGATCTTCTGGGGTGCAAATGTCTCGAAAATATTTTTGAGATTCATCTTGTCTATTTCAAATCCTGAATATCCTCCTGCTACGCTTACTTGAGCCGTCTGTTCTTTTGAGGCAACATTTACTCCAAACTCTTTTGTTTTTTCAATGTTCTTCAGAGTCTGAGATCCTTTGTGGATAAAAATGGCAATTAGGACTGGGTTGTATGAAATTTGTAAAACCCATTCTGCTGCCATTACGTTTGGGCCTTTTGTACTATATGATGTAATCATGCTTATGCCCGTTGAAAAATATCGTTCTGCTTTACTTGGAACTTTTCTTGCCAACAAACTTTCAATGTATATCCAGTAATTGTTCTTTTTTACAGAAAACTTTATGAAAGCAGGATGGCCGAGTCCATGCATGATAAGTCAGGAAATCACCATAAATGG
>Ga0070713_100001352_pt1 | contig 15674 bp, 10 predicted proteins | sample LARL82metaG_FD_65465 | JGI IMG/M metagenome (GOLD analysis project Ga0070713, IMG submission 65465) | Corn, switchgrass and miscanthus rhizosphere microbial communities from Kellogg Biological Station, Michigan, USA - LAR L8-2 metaG | ecosystem: Host-associated > Plants > Roots > Rhizosphere ...
GCGCCGAGATTGTGCGGATCGGTGACGCCGTCGAGCACCAGCACCAGCGTGTCGCTGCCGTCGCGCTCCATCAACGCAGCCAGGTCGTTTTCATGCGCCATCGGAGGCGCCTCGTACAACGCCGCCACGCCCTGGTGACGCGCTTCGCCGGCGAGCTTGTCGAGCTGCTCGCGCGGCCGGTGGTTCACGGTGATCTTCAGCGCCTTCGCGCGCTCGACCAGTTCGTGCACACGCGGATTGCGCTGGCCGTTCTCGACCACGAGCTCACGCACGCGTTCGACGTCATTGCTCAACGCACCTTCGACGGGATTGATGCCGACGATCCAACTCTCACTCATGGCTTGCCTTTCGGTTTCGGTTTGCGCCCACTGCGCTTCTTGCCGCCGCTCGCAGGCGTCGATGCCGGTGCCGATCGGGCTGACTGGCCCTGCCGCTTGCCGTGACTCGGCTGACCATGCGCCGACTTGGCCGGTGCCGGCGCGCGACGCGGACGGCTGCTGCTTTCCGCAGACGGTGTGGCAGCGCGCGAACGCGGCGGCGCATTATCGCTCGGCACGTGAATCTCCGGCACTACGGCATCGCGTCGGCCGAACGCGCGGCCGATCGCCTTGGCTGCCCGGCCGAACATGCCTGGCGCCTTGGCGGGACCGGCCGCCTTCTTCGGCAACGAGTAACGTTCGCCGCTGGCCGCATAGTCGTAAGCCTTGCCGGTTGCTGTCGGCGGCGTGGCCGGCACACGTGGCGACACCAGCCGGAAGTCGATCTTGCGGTCCTCAAGGCTGGCACGCAGCACCTGGACACGCACATGGTCGCCGAGACGGAACTGTGCGCCGGTGCGCTCGCCCTTCAGCAGTTTGCGGGTCGCATCGAAGTGGTAGTAATCGTTGGCGAGCTGGCTGATGTGCACCAGGCCGGAGACCTTCGATTCGTCCAGCTCCACGAACAGGCCGAACGAAGTGACGCCGGTAACCACGCCTTCGAATTCGCTGCCGATGTGCTTTTCCATCCACGCGCACTTGAAGCGCTCATCCACATCGCGCTCGGCCTCTTCGGCACGGCGTTCGCGTTGTGAACAGTGGATCGCCATGGCCGACATCTCGGCCGGGCTGTACGTGTAGTCGGCCGGCTTGCGGCCGCTGAACGCGTAACGGATCGCGCGATGCACCAGCAGATCCGGATAACGGCGGATCGGCGAGGTGAAGTGCGCATACGCCTGCAGCGCCAGGCCGAAGTGGCCGCGGTTGTCCGGCTGGTACGCAGCCATGCTCTGCGAGCGCAACAGCACGTTCTGGATCAGCTCGCGCTCGGGACGGTCATGCACCATCCGCAGAATTTCGGAGAAGTCGGCCGGGGTGACATCTTCCACCGGCGGCATGCGCAGCTTGAACTCGCGCAGGAACTGCTGCAGGTCTTCGTACTTCTCGGCCGGCGGCGGCTCGTGCGCGCGGAACAGTGCGGGGATCTTCTTCTTTTCCAGGAACAGCGCCGCCTGCACGTTAGCAGCGATCATGCATTCCTCGATCAGCTTGTGTGCGTCGTTTCGCTCTGTCGCACCCATCGACTCCACGCTGCCGGTCTGATCGAGGCGGAACTTCACTTCCGGCGTTTCGAAGTCGATGGCGCCGCGGCGCTTGCGCTGTTGCGCCATCGCCTTGTACAGCGCGTGCAGGTTTTCGAGTTGCGGCAGCACATCAGCGACTTCATGGCGGGCATCGGCCTCCTTAAGACCTACTGCCTGCCAGACCTTGTCGTAGGTGAGCCGCGCATGCGACAGCATCACCGCGTCGTAGAACTTCGACTTGATCACGTTGCCTTCGGCGTCGATCTGCATGTCGCAGACCATGCACATCCGCTCGACCTTCGGCATCAGCGAGCAGATGCCGTTGGACAGCGTCTCCGGCAGCATCGGCACCACGAAGCCGGGGAAATAGGTCGAGGTGCTGCGCTCATAGGCTTCGCGATCCAGTGCATTGCCGACCTGCACGTAATGCGAGACATCGGCGATCGCCACGATCAGTCGCCAGCCGCCACCACGCTTCGGCTCGGCATACACCGCGTCATCGAAATCGCGCGCGTCGGCGCCGTCGATCGTCACCAGCGGCAGCTGGCGGATATCGGTGCGGCCTTCGCGCTCGGCGGCGGTCACCGCGGATTCCACCTGCGCCGCATCGCGCAGCACTTCCGCTGGCCACTCGTGCGGCAGGTCGTGGCTGGCGATCGCCATTTCCACCACCAGCGACGGCTGCAGCCGCTCGCCCAGCACCGCACGGATCTCGCCCATCGGCCCGCGATGCGGCGTCGGCGGATCGGTGATCTCGACCACCACGATCTGACCGGAGCTGGCACCTTGCTCCTGTCCCGGCTTGATCATCACGTCCTGGTTCAGGCGCCGATCGTCCGGCGCCACCAAGGTCACGCCGTTCTCGATCACCACCCGTCCGACCAATCGCGGCGAGCGCCGTTCCAGCACTTCGGCAATCGCACCTTGCCGGCGACCGCGACGATCGATGCCGACTACGCTGGCCAGCACGCGATCGCCGTGCATGACGGTGCGCATCTGCTGCGGCGACAGGTACAGATCCTCCCCACCTTCGTCCGGGCGCAGGAAACCATAGCCTTCGGCATTGGCCAGCACCCGGCCGGCAATCAGGTCGAGTTTCTGGGTCGGCGCATAACCGCCGCGCCGGCCCAGCAACAGCTGGCCGTCGCGCACCATCGCAGCCAGCCGCTTGCGCAGCGCGTCGAGATCGTCTTCGTCGTGAATTTCCAGCGCTTCGGCAATGCGTGCCTCAGTCAGCAGTTCGGCGCGCTCCTCGAGCAGCGCCAGGATCGCCTCGCGGCTGGGGATCGGACGTGCATAACGCTGCGCCTCGCGATCGGCATGGGGGTCACGCACGGCGCCTGCGGCGGCCTTGTTGCGTCGTGGTCCGGTGGATGTACCGGTTTGCTGTTTCTGGTCGGCCGATCTGGCCCGACCCTTTTTGGGGGACTTGGAGTCCTGATCCTTGCCGGAGTGCGGGGGAGTTTTTCTGGTCACTAAATATCCTTGTGGTATCTGCGGCGCGGAGAATGACACGACGCGATGAATGATTGTGAAAAGTGTTGACAAGCTACCGACAGATGCCTACATTACGCGGCTCACGCAGCTCGCAGAGCGGTGTGACACCTGCCCAGGTGGCGGAATTGGTAGACGCACTAGCTTCAGGTGCTAGCGGGGGCAACTCCGTGGAGGTTCGAGTCCTCTCCTGGGCACCAATTGTAAACGAAGGCCGCCTCTCAAGGCGGCTTTCGTCTTTTCAGGGTTCAGCTTTTCCCTTCTCCCTCCGGGAGAAGGTGGCGCGTAGCGACGGATGAGGGTTCGGTTCCTGCGTTGAAATTAACGCTTCGCCCGAACCCTCACCCCAACCCCTCTTGCACAGGGAGAGGGCTCAACCCAGCATCAAACAGCAGCCGGCCCCTTCAGCTCGATCATGTTGCCCTGCGGGTCGTACAGGTAGATCGACGGGCCCTCGCCTCGCGCGCCATAGCGCGAACCCAGCTCGCCGATGCGCACGCCGTGTGTTTTAAGGTGCGCGAGGATCGCCGCTTCATCGTAATCCTCGACGCGCAGGCACAGGTGATCCATGTTGTAGCCCTCGCCACCTGGTGCGGCGCCACCGTGACGACCGAGCTTGCCATCGATGCTGACCAGGTCGATCAATGAGGCGCCTGCTCGCAGCTGCACCAGGCCGATCTCGTCCTGCCGGCGCTCCTCGCGGCAGCCGAGCACGTCGCAGTAGAAGCGTTGCATCGCCACGATGTCGATGGCGCGCAATACCACGTGGTCGATTTCAGCGATGCGGATCATGCAGCAGGCCTTGAGGTGCGGGGCGGGTTACCAAGCATAAACCGTATGGATTCCGGTGATCGTCACCGGTCCGCGCCGCCTGTATAATCCCCGAGGTAAACGTTTGGTGGGAGAAGCGGACCGCTCCGTTAAGGAGCATGTCCGCTGCCGAAGACGCAACGCCCGTAATCGCTCAGGCCCCGTACCATCACGCGTAAACACTCTGGAGAGAGCGGCTGCCGTCATCGGCGCAAGCCGCCGCCGAAGGGGCACGAGGCTTCCGCCTCCAAACTCTCAGGCAAAAGGACAGAGGGGCGCCCCACGTGCGGCACGCACGTCCGGCCTTTATCGGCCATTTCCGGACGCCCGTCATGAGCCAAGCTTCTTCATCTTCCCAGGCCACGCCCTCCCTGCGTGAACTCGAACACCATCACGCCTTCATCGAGCGCCACATCGGACCCAACGATGCCGAGATCGCGCAGATGCTACGCGTCATCGGTCACGATTCGCTGGAAGCGATGACCGACGCGATCGTGCCGGGCAAGATCAAGTCGCCCGCCCCGCTCGCCCTGCCGCAGGCGATCACCGAGGTCGAGGCATTGGCCAAGATCCGCGCCATCGCCGATAAAAACAAGGTGTTTCGCAGCTTCATCGGCCAGGGCTATTACGGCACGCTGACGCCGAACGTCATCCTGCGCAACATTCTGGAGGACCCGGCCTGGTACACCGCGTACACGCCGTATCAGGCGGAGATCTCGCAAGGCCGCATGGAAGCGCTGATCAATTTCCAGACGCTGTGCGCCGACCTCACCGGCATGGAGATCGCCAACGCGTCGCTGCTGGACGAAGCCACCGCCGCGGCGGAGGCGATGACGCTGGCCAAGCGTTCGTGCAAGTCCAAGTCCAACGTGTTCTTCGTGTCGAACGGCGTGCATCCGCAGACGCTGGAAGTGGTCAAGACCCGCGCCGAGGCGCTCGGCATCGAACTGCATATCGGCGATGACGCCGAGGGCGGCACGGTCGACAGCTTCGGCGTGCTGCTGCAATACCCGAATACTTTCGGCACCATCAACGACTACCGGGCCATCGCCGACGCCGCGCATGCGCGGGGGGCGCTGGTCGCGGTCGCCACCGACCTGCTCGCGTTGACCTTGATCGCCGCTCCTGGCGAATGGGGCGCGGACATTGTGGTGGGCAACAGCCAGCGTTTCGGCGTGCCGTTCGGCAATGGCGGCCCACATGCCGCGTTCATGGCCTGCCGTGACGCGTACAAGCGCTCGATGCCGGGCCGCCTGATCGGCGTGTCGATCGACGCCGAAGGCAAGCCGGCTTATCGCCTCACCTTGCAGACGCGCGAGCAGCACATCCGTCGCGAGAAGGCGACCTCCAACATCTGCACGGCGCAGGTGCTGCTGGCGGTGATGGCCTCGATGTACGCCGTCTACCATGGCCCCGAAGGGCTGACCCGCATCGCCCGCCGCACGCATCGCCTCAGCGCGATCCTCGCCGCATCGCTGCGCCAGGCCGGCGTCAACGTGGGTGCGAACTTCTTCGATACCTTGCACATCACCGACGTCGACGCCGACGCCGTCCATGCCCGGGCCGAAGCGCTGCGCATCAACCTGCGCCAGATCCACGGCACCTGCATCGGCATCAGCCTCGACGAAACCACCACCCGCGCCGAAGTGATCGCGCTGGCTGGCCTGTTCGGTGCCGAGATCGACAATATCGACGAGCTGGACGCCGTCACCGCCGACGCATTGCCGACGGCTCTGCGGCGCAAGAGCGAGTTCCTCACCCATCCGGTGTTCAACTCGCACCACAGCGAGCACGAACTGCTGCGCTACATGCGCATGCTGGCTGACAAGGATCTGGCGATGGATCGCACCATGATCCCGCTGGGCTCCTGCACCATGAAGCTCAACGCCACTGCCGAGATGATTCCGGTCACCTGGCCCGAGTTCGGCGACATCCATCCGCTGGCGCCCAGCACGCAGACGGCCGGCTACAAGGAACTGATCGACGGCCTCGAGGCGATGCTGGTGGAATGCACTGGCTACGACGCAGTGAGTCTGCAGCCGAACTCCGGCGCGCAGGGCGAATATGCCGGCCTGCTGGCGATCCGCGCTTACCATCGCTCGCGCGGCCATCAGCACCGTGATATTTGCCTGATCCCCGAATCCGCTCACGGCACCAACCCGGCCTCCGCGCACCTGTGCGGCATGACCGTGGTGGTGACCAAGTGCGATGCCAACGGCAACGTCGACGTGGAAGACATCCGGCGTGCCGCCGAGAAGTATTCGGACCGCCTCGCCGCACTGATGATCACCTACCCGTCCACGCATGGCGTGTTCGAGGAAGACATCGTCGCGATCTGCGACATCGTGCATGCGCACGGCGGGCAGGTGTATACCGACGGCGCCAACATGAACGCGCTGGTCGGCGTGGCCAAGCCCGGCAAGTGGGGCTCGGACGTATCGCACCTGAACCTGCACAAGACCTTCTGCATCCCGCATGGCGGCGGTGGTCCGGGCGTCGGTCCGTGCGCGGTGAAATCGCATCTCGCGCCGTTCCTGCCGGGCAAGCTCGGCGAGCACAGTGCGGTCGGCATGGTCAGCGCGGCCAGCTACGGTTCGGCCTCGATCCTGCCGATCTCGTGGATGTACATCACGATGATGGGCCAGCAAGGCCTGCGCAAGGCCACCCAGGTCGCCCTGCTCAACGCCAACTACATTGCCAAGCGGCTGGAAGCGCACTACCCGACCCTGTACACCGGCCGCAACGGCCTGGTCGCGCACGAGTGCATCCTCGACCTGCGCCCGCTCAAGGACGCCACCGGCATCGGCGCCGAGGACGTGGCCAAGCGGCTGATCGATTTCGGCTTCCACGCACCGACACTGAGCTTCCCGGTCTCCGGCACACTGATGGTGGAACCGACCGAGAGCGAATCGCAGATCGAACTGGACCGCTTCATCGACGCGATGATCCAGATCCGCGACGAGATCCGCGCGATCGAAGACGGCAAGCTCGACCGCGAGGACAACCCGCTGAAGAACGCGCCGCACACCGCCACCATGGTCTCGGCCAGCGAGTGGATCCACGCCTACCCGCGCGAGCTGGCCGCATTCCCGCTGGCCAGCCTCAAGCTGCAGAAATACTGGTCGCCGGTCGCCCGCGTGGACAACATCTACGGCGACAAGAACATCATGTGTGCCTGCATTCCGGTCGATGCCTATAAGGAAGAAGTCGAGGCGTAACTTGCGCCCTTTCCATTGATATGGATGACAAGAGGCCCCGCATTGCGGGGCCTCTTGTTTCAGGTAGCGATGGAATCCCGGTTACTCGATGCCGTCAACCAGGAGGTCGTCAATCAAAGCCGCCTCGACCTTCTTCAGATCCAGCATCACCATCATCGGATCGAACGTGGACTCGACGAAACCGTGGTGCAGATAAAAAGCTTTCGCGGACGCGTCGATGGCGTGGCACAACAACGCGCGCGCTCCGATCTCGCGCGATGCCCGCAACGCGCGCAACACTGCATCCTGCAGCAGGTCTGCGCCCAGTCCCTGTCCATGCCATGCACTGTCGACCGCCAGTCGACCCAGCACAATGGCGGGAATCGGGTTCGGCATGTTCCGCCGCAATCTGCCTGGCGCCTGTGCCCGCTCGATGCTGCCAGCCGCCAGCGCGTAGTAACCGATGACGCGCCGCCCCACGCAGACGACAAAACATCGTGATCCGCGATCCTCTTCGTTATCGCGTGCACGGCGGCGCAGCCAGTCGGCAAGCTCCGGATGGGTCGAAGCGAAGTCATCGACTTCATGTGCCGGCTTCAGCGGGGCCGGCGCAAGAATAGCCACGATTCAACGCGACCAGTGCGGCTGCCGCGCCATCAGCCGTCGCAATGCATCAGGAGCGGGTAACGGGGCGTCGAGCGCCTTCTCGAAGCGTTTCAACTGTGCGTCCGACAGGGCGAAGCGAGTACGGTCGGCCAGCACGGCCTCGGCGCGTTGCAGGATCGCGTCCAGCACGAACGCGGTGCGCGTGGTGCCGGTGGCCTCCGCCGCACGCTCGATCAATACCTTCTGCGCTGGTGTGGCGCGCAGGTTGATGGTCTTTTCTCGAATGGCAGCGGGTGCAGTCATGGCATGACTCCTAATGTGCGCACATTGTATGTACATGATGACTGGCGATGCAAATCGGCCGTGCGGGCTCGAACCCTGCTCTCGCGACCAGAATGGCAGGCCGGCCCAAATCAGACGCTCGTGCATGAGCGACTTCACTCGCGACGAACTCAGCTGTCCGCGACGATACGATTCCGGCCGTGCTGCTTGGCCTGGTACAACCGCTTGTCGACCTTGCCGATGAACGGCAGCAGCTCGTCGTCGTGGCCGGGTATCACGGTACCCACGCCTAGGCTGACCGTCAGCACTGGGCCGATCGGGGATTGTTCGTGCGGAATCTGCTCGCCCAGGATCAGGTCGCGGCAGCGCTCGGCCAACATACGTACCGCGGCCTCGTCGGTTTCCGGCAACACCAGCACGAATTCCTCGCCGCCGAAGCGGGCCAGCAGATCGCGCGCCCGCGTTGCCGACGAAGCCAACGTCCGTGCCACGCGTTTCAGGCAGATGTCACCTTCAAGGTGACCGTAGCGATCGTTGTACTGCTTGAAATAATCGATATCCAGCATGATCAGCGACAGCGGCTGCCGGTTGCGCCGCGCGTTGCTCCATTCGAGCTCCATCAGCGCGTCGAAACGGCGGCGGTTGGCGACGCCGGTCAGGCCGTCGCGGAAGGAAAGTTCCTCCAGCTCCTTCTGCAAGGTGATCAGCTGCTGCTCGGTCTGCTTGCGCTCGCTGATGTCGAACATGAAGCCGATCAGCGAATCCACCGTGCCGTCCTCGTTGCGCACCACATGCACCACGTCGCGGATCCACACGTAGTGGCCGTCGCGGGTCAGCGCTCGGTAGTCGGCCTCATGGTCCACGCCGGCTTGCGATTGCGCCACGCAGAAATTCACCACCCGCTCGCGATCCTCCGGATGCATGCGGCCGGCCCAGTCCTGCACCGTCACCCAGCTCGATGGCGCCCACCCCAGCAGCGCCTCGATCTGCGGCCCGATGTAGGCGAACTGCATGGTGCCCCAGTCGATCTTCCACGGAATCGCCTTGGTCGATTCCAGCAAGGTCTTGTAGACCGCGCTGTCGGGTTCCATCTTGTTCTCGGTGTCGACCATCGCTTTCGGGCTCGATTGGTGGAAGTGCGGCAGCGCACGTCCGCGATCATATCGCCGCGCCCGGATCCGCAGGCAAGCCAACAGCAAACCGCCGATGCGCATAGCCAGCATAAAAAAAGGAAGCCCCGCAGTGCGGGGCTTCCCTGTAGTCAAACCGCAGCCGGGAATCAGCCGCCGTTCTTCGCCAGCCACGCGTCGATCGCCGGCAGCCGCTCGTTGCGCACCATCATGCGGTACTGGATGTTGGCGATCACCGTATCGGCAGCACGGCGCGAGCCGGCTGCAATGTGAGCGTCGGCGTAGGCCTTGATCTTGCCGATCATCGCCGGATCGTTCGAGCTGCCGCCGAGTCCCGGGTAGTAGCGGCTGCTCGAGGTCGAGTCGACTAGCTTGTCTACCTGGGCACGATGCGCCAGTGCGAAGTCGAACGCCATGTCTGGATGCTGGTACGCAGCGACGCCGATCATGCGGGCGCTGTTGGTGGCACCCGGTTCGTCGGTGAGTGCCATGTCCAGCGCGCGCTGGGCCAGCGCATCATCCTCGGCGACGGACAGCAGCGAGTACAGCTGATCCTTGATCAGCGGCGTCGTTTCGGCCTTCGCCATCGCATGCAGCTTGTCCCAGGTGGCCACATCGGCGTGCCGCGCCACGACCGCAAAAATGGTCTTGCGCAAGGCAGCCGGTATCGCCTTCGGGTCGCTGGCCTGCGCCGCGTAGCGGCGCTGCGCCTCCTGGATTACGGCGGTGTCGCCCAGGTCGGCCAACACGCCGATCAGTTGCGTGCGCAGAATCGTGGTCGGGTCGCCTTCGTCCGCCTTGGCCCCCCAACCGATACGTGCGAACACCGGCTGCAACTGCTTCAGTGCGAACGCATCGAAGCGTGCCTGCCGCGCCTTGTCGCCGCGGTAGTACTGATGCAGGCCGGAGAAGCTGCCGGCGATATCGCCCCAGATCTGGGGATCGGCGTTCGCCGGTGTGGCCTGGGCCAGGTCCAGATAGCTCGACGCCGGCTCCAGCCCGGCCATGCCCAGCGCCCAGGTGTCGCCCATCAAGCCCATCTGGTCGATCGGAGCCAGCTTGGCGAAATCGCCTTTGATCGCCGCGAACTGCGCCGGCGAGTACAGCGTGCGGTAGTAGCCGCTCTGCCCGGCATTGACCAGCACCGGGCCGCAGCCGGGCACCGACAGCGTAGCCGTGCCGTTCACTACCGTACGTGCCGGTTCGCCGCCCACGCTCTGCGCGATCACCGGCACATGCCACTTCAGCGGGGTCTTGTTCGGACGGTCCTTGGTGAATTCGCCCTGGGTGAGCTTCAGCGTGGTCTTGCCGCCGCTGCACGCCGACGCTTCCACGCGGATCAGCGGAACGCCCGGCTGCAAGGTGAAGTCATGCGCGATCTGGGTGATCGGCTTGCCCGCGGCGGCCTGCACTTCGCGCCACAGATCGTCGGACACCGTGTTGTTGTACGCATGCGCCTTGATATAGCGGCGCACGCCGTCGCGCCAGGTGTCCGCGCCGACGTAGGCTTCCAGCATGCGGATCACCGCTTCGCCCTTGGAATAGGTGATGGCGTCGAACGCCTGACTGGCCTGCTCCACCGTCTCCACGTGCTGCACCACCGGGTGCGTGGTGGCCACCGCGTCGCGCGACATCGCACCTTCGCGCGTGCCCACCGCGTCGAGATTGGTATGCCACTCCGGATGCAGCTTCTCGGTGGTGCGCGCAGCCATCCACGAGGCAAAGCCCTCGTTGAGCCACAAGTCGTCCCACCAGCGCATCGTCACCAGATCGCCGAACCACTGGTGCGCCATTTCGTGCGCGGCGGTGTTGAACACCTGCTGCTTGTCCGACTGCGTCGAGATCGAGGGATCGAGCAGCAGCGCGTATTCGAACGTGTAGATCGCGCCCCAGTTCTCCATCGCCGAGAAGAACTGACTGCTGCCCGGCGAGGCGATGTTGTCCAGCTTCGGTAGCGGGAACGGCACGCCGAAATAATTGTTGTATTCGTGCAGCACGTCACTGCCCGATTTCAGCGTGAAGCCGGCCTGTGAGGTCAGCCCCTTCTGCGTGATCACGCCGATCTCGGTGCCATCGGAAGTGGCGGTGGCGCGGTCGAACTCGCCCAGCCCGAAGAACAGCAGATAAGTCGACATCTTCGGCGACGGCTGGAACTGCACGCGTGTCATGCCGTTGCCGAGATCGGTCTTCGACGCGGCCGGCATGTTGCTCACCGCCATCTCGCCACTCGGCACGGTCACTTCCAGATTGAAGGTGGCCTTGTACGCCGGCTCGTCCCATGACGGGATGAAGCGGCGCGCGTCGGAATTCTCGAACTGCGTATACAGCGCGCGCTTCTTGCCCGCCTTGGTGTCGTAGTCGATCGCGAACAAGCCGTTGGCCTGGGTGCCGATCTTGCCGGTGTAGCTCATCGTCAGCGTGTAGTTGCCGACCGGGATCGGCCCCGCGAAGGTGAACGTCGCCGTCTGCGCAGCGGCATCCACCGACACCTTCGGCGGCGCGAGGGCGGTGACCCGAAGCCGGGTCGGCTTCAGGCTCACCGACGAGAACGTCATGTCGATCGCATTGAGCGTGATGCTGGCAGTCGGCTGCAGCACATCGACCGTCACCGTTACCGTGCCGTCGAAACTCAGCTTGTCCGCATGCGGCGTCACCGCCACGTCGTAATGGCTGGGCCGCACACTGCGCGGCAACTGGGTGGTGGCAAGCTCGGCATGGGACGCGACGAGCGGCGTCGCCGCCATGCCCGTCATTGAAACGCCGGCAAGCGCCAGGGCAATCGCCGAAACCAGAATGCTACGCATGACATCCCCTCAAGTGGTGGTGCGGCAGCCCGGTAGGCACGCCGTCGTCGGATACACGGAAAACACGCAGGGCAGATGAAGGCCGTCAACCGGTGACATCTGCCCTGCCCGCCGCGATAGTGACCCCCGCCCGAGCTTCCGAACACGGCCGGAAGTCATGGCGGGCGCAAGCGCACCCCGAAAACCCCACCCATGACGCCTCGCTCCACCTAAACCGTCATTCCGGCGAAGGCCGGAATCGCATCACCACACCCCAACATCCCAAGCCGCCTCATCCACCATCAGCGTCATGGATTGACGCACACAAAAAGGCCCCGATACCGCGGGGCCTTTGCGTTGCGCTGGCGATGCCATCGCCGGCATCTCCGCTATGCCTCAGCCTCTGGTTCGGGCTTCATCTTCTCCAGCACATCTTCCAGATCGGCAATCACATTTTCCAGCGCCTCATGCAGTTGCCCCTGCCGATCCATCAGATCGGCAATCTTCTCCGCCTGCTTCAGCTTGGACAGCTCCCCGTCGAACAACAGCCACGCCGCCGTCAGCGTTTCCACGTTGTTCTTCGAGTAGTGCCGCATCTCCTTGAGCTGCGCCAGCGTATCGCCGATATGGTCGGCGGGTGTCTTGGCATTTTCATCGGACATGGAGATTTCCTCTTGGCGAGATCTGGCTACCGATTGAACCGTAACGCCAAAAATGCGAAGTCGAAGTCAACGCTCCCCAACTTCGCCATCTTATCGAACCGGACTCCGTGCGCGAATGCATTGCGCGGGCGAACGCCTTGTTCGAGCGCTTAGGTCAGTAGCTATCGGCAAATCGGCCGGATCTTCTGGTCGGCGTTCAACGAAAAGCCCCGCGATGCGGGGCTTTTCGTTTGGCGACGGTTAGGTCGGCAAGATCAAGGTGGATGACCAATCTCGCGTTGAAGTGCGATTCCTGCCTGACCGGCCCTTCGGCTGTTGAAAGCCGCGGGAATGACGGCAGATGGGGATATGCCGCTCTCTCCGTCCGACCTATTCAGGCAAACGGATCATCCAGCACGATCGTGTCGTCACGATCCGCACCGGTGGCCACCAGCGCCAGGCGGCAGCCGGAGAGTTCTTCCACAGCACGCAGATAGGCGCGGGCGGCGGGGGGCAGTTGGTTCCAGTCGCGGATGCCGGCGGTGGATTCCTGCCAGCCGGGGAATTCCAGGTAGACCGGCTTGCATTCGTCCCAGCCGTCGGCGTCCAGCGGGGCCAGTTCGCGGCGCTTGCCGCGGTATTCGTAGGCGATGCAGACCTTGACGGTTTCCAGGCCGTCGAGCACGTCGAGCTTGGTGATGGCCAGGCCGTTGATGCCGTTGATCTGGGTGGCGCGCTTGAGCGCGACCAGGTCGATCCAGCCGCAGCGGCGCGGGCGGCCGGTGCTGGCGCCGAACTCGTTGCCGACCTTGCGCAGGCGCTCGCCCATCTCGTCGTTCAACTCGGTCGGGAACGGACCGCTGCCGACACGCGTCGCATAGGCCTTGCAGATGCCCAGCACGTAGTCGATGTCACGCGCGCCCACGCCGGTGCCGGCCAGTGCGCCGCCGATAGTGGTGTTGGACGAGGTGACGTAGGGATAGGTGCCGTGGTCGATGTCCAGCAGCGCGCCCTGCGCGCCCTCGAACAAGATGTTGCCGCCGTCCTTGCGCACGTCGTGCAGGATGGTGGCTACGTCGTCGACCATCGGACGGATGTATTCGCCCCAGGCCAGCGCGTCGTCCAGCACCTTCTGGTAATCGACCGGCTCGACCTTCAGCCACTGGGTGAGGATGAAGTTGTGGTAGTCGACGGCGGTCTTGATCAGCGCTGGCAGCTCATGCGGGTACATCAGGTCGGCCACGCGCACGCTGCGGCGGGCGACCTTGTCCTCGTACGCCGGGCCGATGCCGCGGCCGGTGGTGCCGATGGCCTTGCCGCCGGCGGCGATCTCGCGTGCCTTATCGACGGCGATGTGGTACGGCATGATCAGCGGCGTGGCCGGGCTGATCTTGAGGCGCGAGCGCACTTCGACGCCGTTGGCCTCGAGCTCGGCGATTTCCTGGATCAGCGCCTCGGGCGACAGCACCACGCCGTTGCCGATCAGGCACAGCGCGTCGTCGCGCAGGATGCCCGAGGGGATCAGGTGCAGCACGGTCTTCTTGCCCTTGATCACCAGCGTGTGGCCGGCGTTGTGGCCGCCCTGGAAACGGGCCACGGCACTGACCCGCTCGGTCAGCAGGTCGACGATCTTGCCCTTGCCTTCGTCGCCCCACTGGGCACCAAGAATGACTACTGACTTACCCATGCTGTTCTCGCTTCGTTGGTCATGCCCACGGATGGGCATCGTCAAATGTTTGCTCGTCATTCCGGCCTGTGGCGGAATGACGGATGGTTCGAAATACCGTGCCGAATTCCGTCGGCTCAGCGCTTGGCCGCGGGCTGGCCGAAGTAGCGCAGGAACTCGTCGTCCGGCTTCATGATCAGCACGCCCTTGCCGTCCTCGAACGACTTCTTGTACGCCTGCAGACTGCGGTAGAACGCGAAGAACTCGGGATCCTGGTTATACGCCTGGGCATAGATCGCCGCCGCCTCGGCGTCGCCTTCGCCGCGGATCTTGGCCGCGTCGCGCTGGGCGTCGGCACGCAGCACCTGGCCCTGGCGGTCGGCGTCGGCCTGGATCGTCTCGGCCGATTCCTGGCCGGTGAAGCGCAGTTCGTTGGCCAGTTGCAGGCGCTCGGCGCGCATGCGCTTGTAGACCGATTCGCTGACTTCGTTGGGCAGATCGATGCGCTTGATGCGCACGTCGACCACAGCGATGCCGAGGTTCTTGCGCGCCGAGTTGTCGGTCTGCGCACGCACGCGCTCGGTGATGTCCTTGCGCCCGCCGGAGATCAGGTCGGGCAAGGTGCGCGCGTTGAATTCGAAGCGCAGCGCGTCCTTGACGATCGGGGTCAGCCGCTGCGCCGCGATCAGCTCATCGCCGCCGGTGGCGCGGTAGTACGCGGCGTTGTCGGCCACGCGCCACTTCACGTAGAAGTCGACGTTGACACTCTTTTTCTCGGAGGTGAAATAGCGCTCCGGCGGCGCGTCCAGCGACAGGATGCGCTTGTCGAAATGCATCACCTGCTGCAGCACCGGAATCTTGAAGTGCAGGCCGGGCTGGTAGTCGGTGTGCACGATGCGGCCGAACTGCAGCAGCAGGGCGCTATGCCCTTCGCCGACCACGAACATGCTGTTGAGGCCGAGCAGGATCAGCAGCAGCGCGATGACGGCGGAAGTGATCTTCATCATGGCTGCGTCCCCTTGTCGGCCGCGTTGCCGGCGGCCGGTGCCGGCGTCGGCACGATCGCGCCGACCGAAGCCGAACCGGCTTCAGGCGTCGCCGCCGCGCCCTGCGGTATCGGCAGGTTGATGATGTTGCGACCGCCGGAGCCGTCGATCACCTTGGGGTTGTCGGCCATCACCTGCTCCATGGTTTCCAGCCACAGGCGCTTGCGGGTCACTTCCGGCGCGGCTTTGTACTGGGCCAGGATCAGGTTGAAGCCCGCGGTGTCGCCTTGCGCACGGGCAATCCGTGCCGCCTTGTAGCCGGAGGCCTCGGCCGCGATGCGCGCGGCGTCGCCACGCGCGACCGGCACGACTTTGCTGGCGTACGCCAGGGCGCCGTTCTCGATGCTCTGCTTGTCCTCGCGGGCGTTGTTGACGTCGTCGAAGGCGTCTTTCACTTCGTTCGGCGGGGACACGTTCTGGAAGCTGACTTCGGTGACGCGCAGGCCGGAGTCGTAGCC
>Ga0070713_100001360_pt1 | contig 15647 bp, 8 predicted proteins | sample LARL82metaG_FD_65465 | JGI IMG/M metagenome (GOLD analysis project Ga0070713, IMG submission 65465) | Corn, switchgrass and miscanthus rhizosphere microbial communities from Kellogg Biological Station, Michigan, USA - LAR L8-2 metaG | ecosystem: Host-associated > Plants > Roots > Rhizosphere ...
TGGCGGAGAGGGAGGGATTCTAGTACCGCCATTCTTGCTATCTGCTTGTGATCCCTACACTTTGGCGATAATAGTCAGCATTTCAGCAGATTACAAGCAATTTCAATCGTGGACTGGAGTTTCTATAGTTTCTCGGTTCGCTGGAGTTCTGCGAAAAATGGTATCAGCGGTATCAGCTTAGAACAATCGCGTGTAAGACGGCCGACCGTCCTCAACGATCCGTTTCCAAACGGTCCGTTGTCGTGAGAAAACCAAGTTCCGGAGTAACTTGTTTTCAGTCCTTCAGGCGGTGACCGCTCAATCCGGGCTTGCAAAACATCCGAAATCTTTCACTATGCGTGTGGTTCGAATGCGGCGCAATTTCGAGCCGATTTGCAAAGTGTGTCGAGCATACCCAACTGGAATCTTGGAAACATCTTGATCACGAGCGGATTTCAGCTTTCATACGCTCGCGCACTGACAATTCTCTCTGACAATATTAACGGCCACTTCCGGCCATGAGCGTTGACAATTGAAGCTGTTAAGCGGAGAATGTCATCGCTGACACAAATGTCAGCGTTTGCTCCCCTAGGCCTTTTCATTTGGCCTGCCGTCCCAGAATTCGGAGGACCCAGGTCCCTCCATCTAAAACAAAGGAATTTAAAGATGCCGTGTCACGGTTGCGCACGTGTGCGCAGTGCTGTGCGGAAGATACCCCTTTCCCTGTGTCGATTAGCGTTCTTTTTCCTGATGGAGTTTGCACAGCCGGGCTTTGCTCAAACGACTCCGCCCTTAAATTTTGAAAATAACTATTTTGTAACTGGCGATTACGTCGTCGCCGGAGTAGGCCTGCGCGGACTTGGGGTGAACGGCTTCGCAACCAAACAGTTCACCATGCCGGACGCGAATTCGGTGCCTTCAACGGGCGTGCCTTCCGGGGCCGATATCGTGGCTGCCTTCCTCTACTGGGGGGCAGTTGAAAGTTCGCAGACAGCATTTGCCGGACAGAACGGATTTTTCAGACCCGTATTCCTGGGCGGACCGTCCAAGGGGTACTCGATCACTGGAGTCGTCTTGGGGAATCCGAATGCCCCGGTGTCGTGGAGTTCGGGCGGATGTTCGGGGAGTTCGCAAGGCTCGAAGACCATGCGGGTGTATGCCGCGGATGTCAGCAGGTTTTTGCCGCAGGATTCCCAGGGAAATGTTCAAGCTAACGGCGCATATGAGGTGAGCCTTGTCGATAGCGGAAGCAACGGCGGTGGAGCACCTCTGACGTTGGGCGCCAGTCTTATTATTATTTATCGCGCCATCACTCCCTCGTTGCCGCTGACTTCGGTTGTCATTTATGACGGTGCCTTTGCCCCGGCCAACGGTTCTTCGACCATGTCGCAGACTCTGCAAGGGTTTTATCAGGCTGCCAGCGGCGCGGTTTCCAAGCTGACGCATATCGTCGGCAACGGCCAGAGCAACAAGTATGAAACCGTATCGCTGAACGGACAGCCCCTCTCTTCCCTGTACGGGAACCTCCCCCCCTTCCCCGGCTACTACAACGGTTCCTGGGACAATCCCACCTGGAACTTCAGCGGCGCCGGCAACCCGGTAAAAGCCGACGATGCTTCTGCGACGACGATGGTGGTGCCGAGCGGCTCAAACAGCGGTTGTGTGTCGTGGGGAGCCGTAATCGTAAGTACCACAGTTCAGAATAGCGACAATGACGGCATTCTGGATGTGTGGAAACAGAAGCAAGGATACTGCGATGCTTCAATAAATGAAGGAATGTGCACCAACACAGATCCCTCCTGGGTGTCGCTTCCTGGAGCCGCGTCCGGCACCAAGGATCTATTCCTCGAGTTGGGCTACATGTGCAGCGTCGTAAACGCAGATGGCACTTGTAACACGTCAAACGGATATTCCTTCTATCCCTCCCCCAGCACTCTGACGATGCTGACGAACGCGTTCTCGCGCAAGGGGACCAACGTCCATATCGTTGCAGGAAACTCCGGCTACCCGGCGGCACTCTCCTCTGGCGCTATACAGGAGCAAACCTGCACTGATACGACGGATGCGTCCGGGAATCCCTCGCTTTGCGAGTATCCAAATCAGCCCGGACTCGTTGGCTGGAAGGATGGATTCGCGTTCCTCAAGAACCAACCACTCAATTACCCTGACGAGATTTCCTGCGAGCAGGCCCTTAACGGACCGTGCATACGGCGATTCCAACACGGGCGGAAGGACAGCTATCACTATGCACTATTTGCGCACGCGACTGGCCTGCCTGAGTGGGGTCTGCAAGGGGGCAGCCTAACCAGCGTGGTCGCCTCCGGGAATACGGTTACGTTCACCACATCAACCCCGCACGGCCTAAAGGCCGGAACGGACCGCGTAACCATCACTGATGCCATAACGAATTCCAGTCTGAATGGGACTTACGTAGTCCAGACTGGGAGCGGAAACACATTCACGATTCAAATCCCCACGGCAACCAATGCGACCTATACCCGTTTGACTGATCCATGGCTTGCAGTGGCGTCCGGCCGAGTCCGGTCAACATCTGGCGTATCTGATATCGGTGGTGGAGACTCGCTAATCACGCTGGGTTTGTGGGGGGCGGCAGGACAGACGGATCCAGTACAAGCCGGAACGTTGATGCACGAATTGGGACACTCACTCGGCCTGACTCACGGAGGCCTCTATTACGATACACAGGGCACCTACATCCCCACGCTCGAGCCCAACTGCAAACCAAATTATCAAAGTGTAATGAGTTACCAGTTCCAGGTCGACCTTCTGGACAACGGGGTCGCGGATTATTCCGAGCAGCAGTTGAACATGCTAAATGAGAGCAGCTTGGCGGCCGGACTAACCAGCACCGACGGGTCGCCGCTCGCGTACTCGACCACGAAATGGTATGCGCCCGACCCGCCGCAGGGAGTCGGCTCACCCGCCAAGTCCCATTGTGATGGCTCACCGCTGTCGCCGAATACCGACCCAGATCCCACGATGTACGTTGTGCAGGGCGCTGCTGACCCAATTACGCCGACATCGGCTTGGATTAGCAATTCGGATGTCAATTTCGATGGGTCTGTTAGCCCAGCTTTACGCGGCTACGACGATTGGTCGAGTCTCGACTTGCGTCAAATTGGTGCGACCGGTAGCGAGATTTTCGGCGGCGGCAAACTCACAGTAGGTACAGGCAAGCTTACAGTTGGCACTGGCAAACTGACGGTCGGAACCGGCAAACTCACAGTGGGCGCCGGCAAACTCACCGTCGGTACTGGCGTCGGGGAGCTCAACTTCCAAACAGCGAACTCCTTCGTTCGGTCTCCCCGGAACCTGACTGCGGCGCAGACCAGCCCGCCGCGTTACATCCGACTTGATTGGAGCGCGCCGACATTCGGACAAATCGGATCGTACAACATCTATCGCTCGACAGATGGGGCAAGCGCCGTCAAGATCAACTCGGTGACTGGCACTTCGCTTACGTTCACGGATACAAATGTCACCTGCGGCCCCAGCTACTCGTACTTTGTGACTGCAGTGCTCGAGAACACAAATCCGCCGCAGGAAAGCGTGCCGTCTAACATTACCTCGGCGATATCGAGCTGTGCGCCGACCTCGACGACTGTGACTTCTTCGGTGAATCCATCGATCTTCGGACAGTCGGTTACGTTCACCGCGACAGTCGTTAACGGTTCGGCGATCAACACGAATACACCCACTGGCTCCGTTCAGTTCCTTATTGATGGCGTAGCATTCGGAGCTCCGATGCCACTATCTGGATCGGGAGCTGTGGCGATAGCCACAAGCGGCGCAACTGCCACCCTGAGCGTCAGCGGTTCGCCACACGCGATTAAGGCGGTCTATACGAACGCTGACGGAGCTTTCAGCGGAAGTTCTGGGACTCTGAACCAGACAGTCAATCCAGCGCCGACCTCCACCACTGTAACTTCCTCGGTGAACCCGTCGATTTTCGGGCAGTCGGTTACATTCACCGCGAAAGTCGCTAACATTTCTGGGGCAGCGATTAGCGCTGCGACGCCAACTGGCTCTGTCCAGTTCATGGACGGGGCGTCGGTTCTCGGTGTGGCGCAAGTAGTCAGTGGCCAAGGCACAGCCACTCTGATTACCAATGCGCTTGCGGTGGGCACGCATCTCATAACCGCTGTCTACACGAATGTTGACGGCAACTTCAGAGGTAGCACGTCTTCCGGCCTGAGCCAAGTCGTAGCAGACTTCTCGATCACAGCAACGCCTACGGCTCAGACCATTCCGTCGGGACACCAAGCGATATACAGCGTCACTGTCACTCCGATCGCCGGCCTGACCGGTACAATTGCTCTATCTTGCAGTGGGGCACCACCGAATTCAACGTGTTCGGTGTCACCTTCTACAGACAATCTGCGAGGCATGGCCGCTACTTCAACAGTGACTCTATTCGCGAACAAGAATGTGGATCACGGAACTTTCACGCTAACTTTCACTGGGACGCTTGTAGGTGGAAACCTCACTCGGAGCACGACCGTTCAACTCACAGTGAAGTGACATATAGAAATATGAATTTGGCTTAGGGCGGGACATACGTTGTCCCGCCCTTCTTCGAATGTAAGATGAGGTTGACGGCGGGCTTTATGCCTTATTGGCGAATGCGGCGGCTAACGTCCGCAAGCAGCGGATCTTCCTTAGCTTTGCCGCGGATGCCTAGATACGTACGATAGGGCTCCGCGAACCCTGGACTCTTGAGGCCTTCACGCACACGTCCTTGGTAATAGTAGACGCGTGGGAAGTAAGCGAAAGTGGGGTTGCTGTCTTGGAAAAGCTCCAAGGCCTCACCCCGCCGCTTCATGCAGCGGTCAAACTCTGAATCCGCTTCGACAAATCTCCCGGCTTCCAGATACGCGCGTCCCAACATCAACCGGCCAATCCAGGTATCAACCAGTTGGTTGGCGCCTGTGAACATATTGATGGCCTCGTTCGTGTCTCGACGTTGCAAGGCCAGGTCGCCACGAACAATTTTCGCGTAGGCTTGAGTCTCGGGTTGGACATCCGAGGACAGGCCGGCGGCCAGTTTTTGCGCCCGGTTGATTTCCCCAGATTCGAGCAAGGCTACCGCTGCCAGAACTCGCACCGGCACAGATTGGCTGATGGACACAGCCTTCGTGGCAGTGGCGACCGCCGGCGCTTTCTGACCTCGAAGCAGTTGTAGTTGAGCAATCGTCGCAAGTTTCTCAGCGGCGCTATCGGTGTTCTTGGCGGCCAAATCAGCGGCTACACCCTGCTCAAGCGTTTGCACCGCGTCCGCGTAACGACCTTCATAAGAAGCGACATCCGCCAGGCCAGAGGCGGCCAGAGTAGCACCCAGCGTGTCTATCTTTTCCATCGTTTGATAGGTTTGGGCGGCCTGGGCAATCTGACCTAGTCCCAGTTGCGCTTCAGCGAGAGCGAGATAGGCTTGCGAGGAGGGATTAAGTTTCAGCGCGGTCTGGGCTTCACGCTCGCCAGTGGCAAAGTCCCCGTTGTAGGAGCTGTAAAACGACAGAACCAAGCGCTGTACAGCACCTTTTGGAACAATTTCGACTGCTCGTTGTGCCGCCGTGACGGCTTCCGGGATTCTCCGCACACTCAAGTAACAGGCGGCGATATTAGCCCACGCTGAATCGTCGGCGGGAAAGCGTTTGAGGAGTTCGCCGTATTCTTCAATGCATTTGGGATAATTCGAGGTCGCGAAGTAGTAAAGGCCACGCACCCTATAGCGTTCCCGCTCGGTCATGCGGTCCACGTGTTCCATTGCCAGTTTTACGTACTTCTCAGCGTCTTGTGTTCTGCCAAGGTTTCCATATGCCGATGCCATTCCCCCATAGGCACGCGCGAAGTTCGGGTCCAAGGCGATGGCGTTGGAGAAGGATCCGATGGCCTCCTGAGAATTTCCTGCCAACAATTGCTCCATCGCAATTCCATACTGATGGACTGCAGCCAAGGACGAAGTGCTGAAGGCTCCAGCGACCTGACCGAGCTGCACCGACTCAGGTGTGGCATCTCCGAGTGCCTTGCGGATCGGAGCAGCGATCTTCGGAATGTCGAGCAGTAGTTCGTCCTTGTTCGCAGCGTTGGCATTGGCGCTCGTTAGCGTCTTTCCCGTTACCGCATCCACCGCTTTCACCGATACGGCGTAGCCGTCGCCGCGGTTGCTCAGCGACCCGGTCAGGACGACCGCAATGCCCTCGTTGACCGCAACCAGTCGGGCAGCATTTTCATCGAGCTTACCGCTAGGATTGGGCAGCTTAGAGGCCAACCGCCGTGCAGTGCTTCGATTGTAGGCGTTAATGAAACTTGCCCCCTCGAGCGCGACATTGAGCATCGGTTCGAGGGTGTCGTCAAACAAGCTGTCTTGAGTATTGTTCTGAAAATCCGCTACCAGCACTGCAATGGGAGTGCGAGCAGAGCCCCCCGTCGGTCCAAATAGCTTATTTCGAAGCAAGAAGCCCGTGAGCGCGAGAACAAGCACCGTCGTGACAGCGCCGAATAAGGGCAACGGAATATCCCTTGCCCATGGTCGCACTTCGGGGAAACGCAAAGCTGCAGCGACTCCCGTTTCCTGCCATTTGTCTAGGGCGGCGAGAGCTTCGTCAGCGCTCTGGTAACGCAACTCGGGTTCGAGCTCCAGACATTTGGCAACGATGGAGCTGAGGGACCGCGGAATCGCGATATTGTGAGTTGAAACTGGGGCCGCTCGTTCTCGACTACGCTTGAGAAGACTGGCTACTACACTGTCGGCCTCATACGGCATTTTGCCGGTGAGCAGTTCGTAAAAAATCAGACCAACAGTGAAGATGTCGGAGCGCGCATCCAGGTTCTTGGCCTGGGCTTGCTCTGGCGACATATACTCCATGGTGCCGATCATCATGCCGCTTCGTGTCATTCCGTCACTGGCAACGGTACGCGCGAGACCAAAGTCCATGACTACGACGCGACCCGTTGCATCCTGCATGATGTTGCCCGGCTTCATATCACGGTGGATAATGCCCTCGCGATGAGCAGCAGCTAGGCCGCTGAATACCTGGGCGATGATGTCGCGAGCTACATCGACTCCAAGCTTTCCTTCCTGTTTGAGCTTTTGGCGCAGGTCTCTGCCATCCACATACTCCATGGTGATGAACTTGAGACCTTCCGCTTCTCCCAAGTCATAAATGCGCACGACGTTGCGATGAGTCACCTTGCTCGACAACAAAATTTCTTGTTTGAAGCGTTGCAAGATATCGGGATTGGATGCCAGCTCCGGTTTGATAACCTTCAACGCCACGAGCCGGTCCAGTTCGCGGTCCTTGGCTTTGTAGACCGCGCCCATCCCGCCTTCTCCCAAGACTTTGAGAATCTCGTAGCGTCGGGCCAGCAGCATGCCTGGTATCAACGAAAATTGGGCGGGAGGGGAACCTGAGCTCCAGCTTTGCGCAGCGGCCCCTGCAGGGGGCGTGCCATGGGGAGTATCGACGTCAACGAGCGTTGGCGAGTCTGATGGCGACGAGGCCGAATTTAAGGGATCGGCCGACGACCAGCTTCCTGCGGCAACGTTCCCACCTGCGGTCAATTGGTCCTTACGGTCTGGATGAGGTGGGTCTTTGGGAGCCATATAGTGCTTCGGGCGGGTTCGCCGATAATTCGGGCACGTCGCCCGGGATTCGAGTTCTCTGGGGGAAGTCTCGATCCGTTGTGTCGAGGAGTATACAACGACACGCTTCATTAGCAGAAATGAAAGCCCAGATCGCGACATCACACCAGATCGCGACATCACAAGCGTTAACACGGACGCGCGTTCAAATGCGGACTGGCGATGGCGGGCGACCGATGTCAACGGGGACGGAAAATCCCAACGCCGGCTCCTTTCCTGCACGCCGTGTACTTAGGAGATGCTGCCTATCAGGGTAGCACCTCCGCGGTAGTGAACCAGGTGGTGCTGGAAGCCACGAGCAGGGCGACCCTCACCTCTTCGCCGAACCCGTCCATGCAATGTCAGGCAGTGACTTTCACTGCGAAGATTTCATCGCCGACCGTGATGCCAACGGGACCGGTTACATTCACGGTGGGGAAGACAGTTCTGGGAACCGCTCAACTCAATCGCGGCAAGGCGACACTCACGATCTCGTCGCTGCCCGTGGGCTCGACCAAAGTCACGGCTACCTACTACGGAAACTCCAACATCGCGAAGAGTTCGGCTTCGGTGACTCAGAACGTGCAGTGAACGCCGGGCTAGGGGTTTCCGCAGACTGCGCGGAGGAAGGTTGCAGCGACGCCAGAGGGCGAGAATGGGCAAAGGTGAAGGCGACGAATACTATCTGTGCGCGAAACCCTATCATATGCGAAGCTTCGACCAGAACCACCATGTTAGTACGCTGCTTTACTGTGCGAACAGTTTTGATATCGGAATTGCCGATGAGCAACTCAGAAAACGGCTGCTCGAAATACCGCCAGCCTTCTTGGAATTCGAAACTGGATTGAGTCGGCATACGATCGTGCGAGCACGACGAGGCGAACCAGTACATGCGCGCTCATTGCAGAGTCTTAAGAATGTTGTCCGCCGAGTGCCACTTCGAAAATGATCTCGTACAATTCTTAGAAGATTTCCACTCCAAAAAGGACAATCACTGACACCGGCTCCATGGATTATTGTCACCGTCCGAATCTAATCGCTCGTGTCAGACTTTCGTCAGCAATTATCTAATCCATTTCCGGCATTCGCTGTTTAGGCCATTCAAACGGAAATATTTTCCCAGCTTCTTCCGGTGTCATCTCTAGACCAGCTAATGCAGCTGCGCGTGCCAAAACGGGATCGCGCCCGGCAGCTATATCGGCGGGCGTCGGCACGATACGTTCATCGGGCATCACACCGACGTTTTCGATGGACTTACCATCGGCCATGATCAAGTTGGCGACCGCAATAACCGCGCCATACTGAGTTACGTTAGGCCTGCTCTGGTCGAGGGCAACAGCATGAATGAAAAGCTCGGATTCCATCACACCACCCGCAGATCGATCGCCCAGAATGGTTCCACGTTTTTCCAACTGGATCATCCGCGCGAAGATTTCTGCCGCCGACTCTGACTTGCTGTCCACAAGAACAATAAGCTTTCCGCTGAAGGCGCTATGGCCCCTTGTCTTTGCAATTTCAGGTTTGGATTCACTCCGGCCCTTCCGATCGCCAATTTTCACGTCATGATCGAAAAAACCGCCGATAAACTTTTCCATGGCATCGACCCTGCCACCTGGATTGCCTCGCAAATCGAGAACGACAGTGTCGTAAGAACGAATTTTGTTCAAGAGACCGTCTACGTCCACCCGAGCGACCACGAAATCCGGTAGCTTCCAAAATATAACTCGCTCGTTAGCTTTGTAGTACTTCGAACGATCTTCGTGCCCATCACGACTGTGGACCCGTGCCCAATTGAAAACATCAGCACGCCGAATCATAGCTTGGCCAGGTATTACCTTTGACATCACGACTAACGGTCGCTCCGTGCCATCTGACGAGCGCAATACCAAGTGGAATCCAGATTGAGGAAAAACGCGGTACGAATACTCCACGTAGCTAATGTCCTCTCGTACCAAAGAGATCCCATTGATGGATACAACCTGATCCCCGGGCTTCATTCCTTTTGACGCAGCATCGCTGTCGGGGCGAACCTGAGTAACCAAACAACTGGAGTCACCGACAGCCTGCATCAGCCATCCGTAGTCCACCCCATAAGGGCGAACCGGCGGTCGAAAATGCGTGTGCGAATCCTTCAACGCTTCGACTGCCGCGGCAATGTCCAGCAACGCTTCGTCCTGTGATTTTGCGACAGCAATCTTTTGTCGTGCCTGCTCAAAGCGCTTGTCCAGGTCCAAACCCTTCATGGTGGGGTCATAGTAGTTTTTCTTGATGTCCGCCTGAATCGTGTCCAGCATTTCCTGCGCTTCAGCATTCGTGAGACTTGTGTACTTCTTATCTGCTAAAGCTGATGAACCGATCCACAGCATAACTACAATCGTCAGGACAGAAAGAAGGTAGATTTTAGTTAAGCGCCATTTCATCATGGATCTCAGGCCAACTTGTCTTAGTGCACGCTGATGATACCGGCGATGACTTTCAGCCGCAAGCTTGTCAAATGCTCACTGATTACCCCGATGTGATTTCAAGTACTGCTTGAGATCCAGGTGGTTCTCGAAATTTGCTTACAAAATAGAGAGCAGGGTGAGCAACTCTAGAATACGCCGGTACTGATGGGGTGAATTTTCCATCCCTTCCTGTTCTCACCCCCTTTAACGTTTCGCCTTCGTCTTGTGGCGTGCGTAAGCTCAGCCCTTTTCTCTGGTCTACATCGATAGGGATCGATGGCCGATTGGGCAAGAAATGATTGGACCCGGGCACACATCTGGCCAAATAAATAACAGCGATGGGATTGCGTGTCGGGCTTGTGCGGATTGTTTCTGCTTGACACCTGCCCCGGCAGCGCGCATTGTCCTCGTGTAGTCTAACCACCTCACCAGAGTCTCTCGTAGCAAGCCGATTCTGTTTGAGCAGGCCCTTCCTGTTCTTCGGCGGAGTCCACGAACCCTCTCATATTCAAACCTCGTGGACGTAGAAGGAGATTGCCATGCGGACTCACACACAAGTGAAGATATTCGTTGTCAGGCTACTGATCTTGTTCACTCCGCTGACTGAACTGGCGCAAGTAACGGATGCTGGGCAGTCCAATCAATCATCTATTGCTGCTTCGCCATGGGATGCTAGGGGATCTGCGCAAAAGCTGCCTGCGTCAGGATCTCGAATCGGTAACAGCGAGAGCGCTCCTCTAGGCTTCCCGTCCCAGCAATTTAGTTCCGGCGTTATGGACAAGGGCGGTCTCTTTCAGCCCGTGGTGAGGTATGGCTCGGGAGGAACCGCACCCGACGCGGTGGCAATCGCAGACGTAAATGGGGACGGAAGGCCGGACATAGTGGTCGCGAATGTGTGCGAAAGCCTCGGCTGTTCGAGTAGCGAGGGCGGCATGGCCGTCCTCCTGGGGAATGGCGACGGGACATTCCAGTCCGCTATGAGCTTCAACTCGGGCGGGATCGGTGCCCAGTCGGTGGCAGTCGCGGATTTGAACAGCGACGGAAGGCCAGACTTGGCGGTTGGAACTTGCGTCATCAGTAGTTCTAGCTGTGGTTTTGGCCAATCCGGACAGGTGGCAATCATATTGGGCAATGGCGACGGCACCTTCCAGTCGGCCACGACTTATGCCTCCGGCGGTTGGGGCACTAATTCCGTCGCCGTGGCGGACGTAAATGGAGACGGCAAGTTGGACTTGCTGGTTACAAACTTCTATGACCCAACGAAAGGCTTCGGTTCAGTCGGCGTCCTCTTGGGCAATGGCGACGGTACCTTCCAGCCGGTGGTCACCTACGCGTCGAATTACTCGAATGTCGATTCGGCAGTAGTCGCCGACGTGAACGGCGACGGCAAACCCGACGTGATCATGGCGGGAGGCGCTGTCATAGTGCTGCTCGGCAATGGCGACGGCACCTTCCAGTCGGCAAAGATCTATAGTCCTTTGCCAAATACGATCACCCTAGCCCTTACGGTTGCGGATGTAAACGGGGACGGTAAGTTGGATGTCGTTACGGCAAACTTCAACCACTGCGCCAATTGTTCGAGTTCAGTGGGAGTGATGTTGGGCAAGGGGGATGGCAGCTTCCGGTCGTCCGTAACATACGATTCGGGTGGTGTTTTTGCCGATGGGGTGGCAGTTGTCGATGTGAATGGGGACGGCAAACTGGACGCAGTGGTCTCGAATTGCGCGCCTCATGGACAATCTGGTTGTAACGCTTTTACGAACGGAGTCGTGGGTGTTCTGTTGAGCAATGGGGACGGGAGTTTTCAGCCGGTACTAACTTTCGATGCGGGGGGGCCAAATGTCGACACACTTGCTGTAGGGGATCTAAGGCACAGCGGGAGACCTGACGTTGTGACGACTAGTTTCTTCCAAGTGAATGTTGTTGGCGTGTTGTTAAACAATACGGGTGCCAAGTCGTCGGCGTCGACTACTCTCACCTCAAGCCTTAACCCGTCCCTCTATGGCCAAAAAGTAGCTTGGACCGCGACGGTTACCTCATCCGGTTCAGTCGCGCCGACGGGAAAAGTGAATTTCACTTGGAGTGGCCACACGATTGGTTCGGCAATGCTCAATGCCGATGGAGTAGCCACTTTCACCAAATCAAATCTCAATGCAGGCTCCTTTCCGCTAACCGCGGTGTACGTCGGAGACGCTGCCAATCTGGGCAGCACGTCCACGGTGCTGAACCAAACGGTTTTGGAGACTACGAGTTCTGCCAAACTCATCTCTTCGCCGAACCCGTCCATGCAAGGTCAGGCGGTGACTTTCACCGCGACGATTTCGTCGCCGACCGTGATCCCGACAGGACCGGTTACGTTCACGGCAGGAAAGACCGTGCTCGGTACAGCGCAACTCAGCGGCGGCAAAGCAAAGTTCACAATTTCCACGCTGGCAGTGGGCTCAACCAAAGTCACAGCGACCTACTACGGAAACTCAAACATCGCGAAGAGTTCAGCCTCGGTTATCCAGACAGTGCACTAGAGCACGGAGTGTAATCGCCTGTGGGGGAGAAGTTTGGCTTCCAAGTGAACGTTCTTGTGGGCGCGCCACTGCAGAGGTTCGTCGCGTTCGATCTTACCGGAAGAGTGTCGTCGTCGCCTTTAATAGAGTATACGGACGACACCGCCAACGGATCTTATCTCCGTCCAGTGGAGCCACCACCCCCAAAGGGGGTGTGGTGGACTCTCACATGACCGGAATGCGGCTACCGACAAAGACGCTAAGACATTTGACCACCATTCTTCTGGACTAGTTCATAACGCTTGGTCTGCACCCAATCCTTCCCGCGCTTGATGCCGTTCTCTTTCAGTTCCACCGTCTTGCGGACAGACAGCTTGGGATTGGCCTTGATGAGTGCAATCGCTACCTCGTTCCTGCCGTCCTTATTAGCCACGTTGCCGCGGCGTCTTGGTGCCAGCCTGTAACATTGAGGGCTGGGTCACCAAAGATGTGCAATCGGCAGTCCTTCCCACCTGTGACCTCGAAGTCCTTCGACTCAAAGTCTCGCTGTTTGAGGTTGGACAGGAACGACGCGGACTCACAGGGCTTGCTTGGATGTTGCAGCCATGTTCCCCTCGACGCTCCTGCAAGACGCGATGGGGGAAGGCAAGCCCTTGCAGGACCGAGCGCGGAGGAGTGGCCGCGAGAAGATACCTCAGCAGGCCATTGCTAGAAGCAGTAGCCGTATTCGATATTGCACCACGCGACGCTGCGACCACGCAGGCGGGAAATTTACGGAAGACGAACTGTCTTCAGGTTGGCCCTTAATCCACTAACCTTTCAGCTATGCTCTTTAGCCGGCGGACGCGAGTGAGGTGGTCTGGCAGCAATTGACAGGTTGGGCCGCTAAGGCAAGCGCCTAATAGTCTGGATCATGACTCCTTCGGGTTTTGTGCTGATTATCGTGCGTGGCTTGCGACTGCACTCATCGTGTACCAAAAAGAAGTGACTCCTGAGGACACCGCCAAGTTCTCTCGTGGCGAGTTACGCTTCGTTGTGTTCGATCTGCTTCGGTGAAAGCGACCGGTCGTACAAGCGCTGCACTCCGTCAAGGCTGAGCGAGCCTGGGGTATGATGGCAGTGCAGCAGTCAAATCTTCCCCTCTGTGGAAAGCAGAAACGAATGGCTGATCTAGGTGCGGTACTGGAGCAGTTGAAAGCAGAACGTGCGAAGCTCGATAAGGCGATCGAAGTGTTGAGTGGTCTTGCAGGAAAATCGAGTGGCGGTGGAGGCGCGAAACGCAGACTCTCCGCAGCCGCCCGTGCAAGGATCGCGGCGGCGCAGCGAGCGAGATGGGCGAAGTTCAAGGCGAAGAAAGCAAAGTAATACAAGAATGTAAGTACATAAACCCCGCATCACTCACAATGGTGCGGGTTTATTTTTGGGTATCGGCGATGATCCACTTAGCAAGTGGTGGCTCACGGCCACACTTTTGCTTCACGATGCAGTGAGTGCGGTCGTGGCTATGGTGTCACCACAAGTTCAGCCGTTACTTGCTGCTAATACTTCTTCAGTTGCAAGTGATGGCGGAATTATTCTTCGCCAGCTCCAGGCATTCCTTGTGCTGTTTTGCCTTGCGTGAGGCATCGCCGAGGCTGTTGTCTTGAGAAACGACTTGAGTTGTCTGCGGCGCAGGCTCTGTGGGCGTCCGGTAGGCAACCGGCATTGGGGCTGGAGCCGGAACAGGCGTGGGGGCGGGAGCAGCAACAGGAGCGGGGGCCGCGGAAACGGCCGGGAGACCAGGGAGGGATTCTTTGAAGTGTTTCGCTATCGCCTCCGCCATCGATTGTTGGTTCTTGCTGCCGCCTCTCTGTTTATTGACAGAGTACGCCCAGACCATTTTGGTCGAGGCGGTCTCGATCAGTTGAACAGACACGTTCCCCTTGTCTTCAATACCAGCGCAATAGGCGAATAGGCAGCGGGCGATCTTTCCGCCTGTGCTCTCCGATTTAACCTCGACGGGCGCTGAGCGAAGGATGTACACGGCCTTTGCTTGGTCAGTGACAACATCAACCGGCACGCCTTTCTTCTGGATGGCTGCGGAGATGTAGGTTTCAAAGCCTTGCTGTGGCTCCAGATACACCGTTGGCCTGGACTGAGCGACCGCGAGAGATGAGACGAAGAGCGCGAGTGTAACTAAGAGCTTTTTCATTGAATGTCTGATAGCCTCCCGATGCCTAATTTGAATACGGCAACAGCGCTCGGCCAAGTTACCTGAGTAATCGCTTTCTGATGAAGAAGTGAAGGCGGGTATAATTCCGCCTCACGAGAGCGCATTCTGTCGCGCTGGCATGTTGTCTCGGGCCAGTTTCATTTCATCCGAAGAGAGGCATCCACGCGCTGGGCCGGTGGAGTCGATCTGTCCATGTTGCCTGGTGCGGGAGGGCTGGACCCCGCGGACGAGACGTGTCGCGAGTTCAAAAGAGTCGTAGATGAAAAATATCTGGACGAAATCCGAACACAAGCGAAGCAATTTTCTACCAGAAGTCTTTCTCGCCAGTCCGCAATTGCCAAGTGCGCAATCATCAACTTCAAAAGAGGAAAGAATTCGATCAAGCCTCTCACTTTGCGAAAGCTGACAAAAGCTATCCATGATCTGCAAAACAGGATGGGGCGATGAAATAAGAACCCCTTGGAATCAAGCTCGTGCTGCTCGTTACATCCATCGGGTTAATCCGATGTCGTGCCGCACCCGAGGCACTGGAGACGGCGGCAACTATCGGCGTTCAGGTGATGTAGCGCGTACGCGTGCTGGAAACGGCGACGTGAAGGTTGAGCCCTTTAGTGCCGCATCAATGGCTGGAAGAAGATCGATCGTAATTCGACACTTCAAAACATAGCCTGAAGCGCCAAGCGAAAATGCTGTTTCAACGAAATCGTGATCCTCTTGGCCGGTAACGAAAATGATTCTTGAACCGCACCCCAATTCTTTGAGGCGAGCTGCGACTTCCAATCCGCAAAGAACCGGCATGGCGAGATCTAGCAGGAGGATGTCTGGACTAAGAGCCAAACAGAGATTAAGAGCTTCTCCCCCGTCATGGG
>Ga0070713_100001363_pt1 | contig 15622 bp, 15 predicted proteins | sample LARL82metaG_FD_65465 | JGI IMG/M metagenome (GOLD analysis project Ga0070713, IMG submission 65465) | Corn, switchgrass and miscanthus rhizosphere microbial communities from Kellogg Biological Station, Michigan, USA - LAR L8-2 metaG | ecosystem: Host-associated > Plants > Roots > Rhizosphere ...
GTCCTGCTGGTCGCTCTAGCGATCTTCTGGTACCAGAAGCCGAAATAGTTTTGTCCCAGCAGCCGTAGCCACCTATTCCTGACGCACCCAAGTGTGTGCGGAGCCGTTTGATGTAATGCTCGGCCCGCACATGTGAGTGGCCGTTCGTCTCTTCTCCAAGATTTCCAAACGAATTCAGATTCCATCGATCCGCGGTTTGTCCGCAGACATCGTCCAACTCTGAGCAGAAGCAGGCTGCCGAGTTTTACAAAAACAGGACAAAACAAGATTGTCAGCGTTTTGCGCATCGAGTCGCGGTTTACTCGGTTCAATGACCGCGTCCGAATTCCGGGACCTGAGAGGAAATTGGCCTTTGGGTCGGAGTTCCTTTTTCCCGGATTCAGAGCGCCACTTGGCTGAGAGCAAATCCAAGGAGAGAAAAATGACTAGAAGAAGCTGTGCCCCGCTATTTGCATTTGCTGTTTTGTGTTTGTCCATCTGCCCCGAATTCACCATGAGCGCTCACGCGCAAGACGCTCAGGTTGGCAACCACCGTCCAATGTACGTGGTCATGCCGCCGCATCTGCGCAATGACGTGCCTCCGCCAGCAGTCTCGCTGCAAAGTTGGAATGGCTCATTCACCTACAGCGGGAGAACTTACACCTACAACATGGTGGGTGCCGCTCCCTCCACCAACTCCACTGCAACAATCACGACATACATCATTCCCGTCAAGATTGTGATCACGAATCGCAATGGGACCAAGAGCACCTACGACCCGTCGCACGTTCTGTCGAATGGAAACACGGTGACCACGAATACCCTCGATTCGCCAATCTTTGATTCGACGACTACCTACACTCAGGGTGGAGTAGATGTCGGGACCACCCAGTACATCGATGCTTATCAACGTGCGAACTTCTGGGGCACGGTGAAGTCGCATTCTAACTCGCATCTATTGCTGAATGCCTCGGTGCTCGCAGAGCAGACGCTGAGCCCGTCACGTACCTATGGAAAAACAGGATCGGTGTTCGGCTTCACAGCCGCACTAGTCGACATCAACTGGTTCGATGCGCAGGTCCCGAATCTGGTCAGTCATTTCGGAATTCAACCCAACCAGTTCCCCATATTCCTGCTGTACGACACCTACCTGACCCAGGGCGGGAGCTGCTGCATTGGTGGATATCACAGCTCGGAAGGGAGCATCAGCAATCCGCAGTCGTATGCAGAAGCCACTTACGTAGATCATGCTGGCGCCTTCTCGCAAGACGTTTCGGCGCTCTGTCATGAAGTGGGCGAGTGGGCCGATGATCCTTTGACGGTCAACTACAACGGAAACAACACTCCTTGCGGGATTCTGGAAAATGGCGACCCGTTGGAGGGGAACCCAAATTATGGTGGCTACCCATATTCACTCCACGGGTTCACATACAACCTGCAGGATCTGGTTACACTTCCCTACTTCGGTGCACCGACAAGCACTTCTGTAAACGGATGGCTCAGTTTCCAGGGGGAATCCCTCGGTGTCTGCTCGAATGGTTCTTAGCTGTTTGCCTTGCCACTCCCCCATTGCATGCCCGCTCCGCCAGGAGCGGGCCTTTTTTGTTCTGCTGTAACCCCGATCAACCCCAATATGCGAATGCAGCATTCCGCTTGGAACATGAGACCTCGACTCAGTGTCTAACACGCAAAAGGCCCTATTCCGCTCGAAACCTCGAATCTCACTGGAGTGGCTTATGAAGATATGGATAGGCGTTCTTACCCTGTTGGCCTGCATTTCTCTTCTTGCGTTCGCGAATCCGCATGTCCGGCCTTCAACAACCACCTTGACCGAAGACGATTTTCGCAAGCTGGAGCAAGTCTGGCTTGATGCAGCGTCGGTTCCGGATCTGCCAGCTCTGCAAAAATTGTTTTCGGATGATTTCATGGGAACGTCATTCGGAGGAGGCGTACTTAGCAAGAACGACGTTGTGCCCCCGTCGGGCGGGAGCGCGAATCATTTCCCGAAATGCACGTTACAGAATTCCACGGTTCGGATCTTTGGCGATACGGCTGTTTTAATGGGAGAGGTTCAGATGCAGGTTCCCAAGAAGCCAGAAGACGTGCGGATGACCACGGTATTCCAGAGGCGCGGTGAGGAGTGGCAAATCATCGCCGTGCACATGTCGAAAACGGCCGACTAAGGCCATTGTCCCCGCCGAAGCAGTCTGACAGCGGCTGCCCTTCTCCGCTAAGCCGCCGCTAGGGTTTCCAGCATTCCATCGGGTAAGATACTTCGGCTGACGAAACAGGAAGTTTTCGTCTGTCCCTGTTCACTCGATGAATCGCGAATACCACAAAGCTTACAGTCAAGAGTTGCACCGCGATATGGAGGCGCTGGTCTTTGGCCACGCCGGCACTCCGGTGATCGTGTTTCCTACCTCGATGGGGAAATTCTTCGAGTATGAGGACCGCGGGATGATTGGTGTCCTGGCACCGAAGATCGAGCGTGGCGAACTGCAGATTTTCTGCACAGACGGTGTCGATACCGAGAGCTGGTACAACAAGGGCATTCATCCGCGGGTGCGGGTTCTACGCCACCTGCAATATGAGCGCTACATAGTGAACGAACTGTTGCCCTTTATCCGTTGGAAGAACCAGGCATGGCAACTGGGAGTTACGGGGTGCAGTTTCGGGGGGTATCACTGCGTGAATTTCGCTTTGAAGCATCCGGACGTCGTCACCCATTGCGTCAGCATGAGTGGGGCGTTTGACATCCACCAATTTCTCGATGGCTACTACGACAACGACTGCTACTTCAACAATCCTCCGGACTTCGTTCCAAACCTTACCGACGACTGGTTCCTCAGCCGCTATCGGCAGATGAAGATTGTGCTGGGGTCAGCGAACTGGGACATCTGCCTGGATGCGAACATCAAGTTCTCGGCACTGCTGAACGGCAAAGCCATCCCACACTGGCTCGACGTGTGGAATGACAATTCGAAGCATGACTGGCCGCTGTGGTTAAGGATGGCGGGGAAATATTTTTAAAACCGTCGTTGGTCGTTGGCCCAATTGACTAAATGGAGAGTGTCGTGAAGAAGATTGGAATTTTATTTGGCATGGAGAATACTTTCCCGCCGGCCGTGGTGGAGAAGATCAACTCGATGAAGGTCGAGGGCGTCACGGCGGAGTTTGTGAAGATCGGCGGCATTCGAATGGATGAGCCAAAGAAATATGCCGTGATCATCGACCGCATTTCTCAGGACATCCAGTTTTACCGGGCGTACCTGAAGAATGCCGTGCTACATGGCTCCATCGTAGTGAACAACCCGTTTTGGTGGACGGCCGACGACAAGTTTTTCAATTACGCTCTCGCGCATAAGATCGGAGTGGCGATTCCGCCGACGGTAATCCTGCCGCACAACAAGCATCCTGAGGGCACGACCGATCAGTCGATGCGGAATTTGATTTTTCCCCTGAACTGGCAAGAAATTTTTGATTACGTTGGGTTCCCTGCTTTCCTCAAGCCCTATTCCGGTGGTGGATGGAAGCATGTTTATAAGGTGCATTCGCCCGAGGAGTTCTTCCACCACTACAACCAGACCGGCGATCTTTGCATGACCCTGCAGCGCGGCGTTGAATTCGAGGAGTACTACCGCTGCTATGTGGTGGGCCAGGAAAAGGTCCACATCATGAAGTACGATCCGAAGCTGCCGCATCATGAGCGATATGTAAAGGGGAATCCGCCGCCGTCGTCTCCGGCGCTAAGAGAGCGGATCGAGAAGGACGCCGTGACTTTATGCCAGGTACTCGGCTACGACCTGAACACCGTCGAGTTTGCTGTCGAAAAGGGAGTGCCCTATGCCATCGACTTCCTGAATCCTGCTCCTGATGCCGATGTGAATTCCGTGGGCAAGGAGAATTTCGACTGGATTGTAAATGCCGTGGCGGAGATGGCAGTAAAGATGGCGCAGAACGAGGCGAATCCGGCAAAGGAACTGCGGTGGTCCGAGTTTCTTTCTGGAATTGATGCCGAAGCGAAGGCATCGTCCCGCAGGCGCACGAAGGCGACGAAATAAGTCGAGACGCGTTGCGCAGTGACCTGCCATCAAGTCGCTGCGAAGAAGGCACACTGCGATCGGACCGGGCAAATCTCACATCTGGGTTTCGTCCGCTTGCAGATTTCCTGTCCATGTTTCTTCAAAAGCAAGTAGGCGCGGGTGCGCGGGGCGAACGTCTCTGGGAGTTCAGAGGCGAGAGCGTGCTGGGATTCGCGATAGGCGGCTGAGTAATTCCGGCTCTCGCTCGTGCGGAGGATACGATCCAGCACGTGGACGCAATTCGAGGGAACGGCTGCGATGGGCGAGATTCTGCCGAAAAGCAGGATGCGATCCGCACCCGGGTCAGCAATCGAAGGGAAACTCTTAAGCTTCTTGCGTGCTTGAGGGATCGGCCCCACGAGCGCGGCGCGAAGATCGCATCCGAATTCGTCCTGAACCCGCATGGCAACTTCCTTGAGGCGCTCGGCGCGGAGCTCGGGAAACATGCCTCCGGATTTTAGTGCGGCGCTTAACTTCGCCGGTTTCGCGCGCAGCAGTTTCTGTGGTTCGATGCCGACCTCCAGCGTCAGGTCGGCCCATCCCTTGGAACAGGCCGCGTCGCTGGCAGGATAGCCGCAATACCACCACACAAGGAACTCATATGGTTCTGTGGGAAAGGTGGGTTCCTGCGGGCCGTAGAACTCCTCAAGTCTGTCCAGGACGTCGCAAATGGAGACTCGGAATTGAGCCATTGCGGACGAGATGGTACTGTGGATCGCACGAAGACGCAACCCATACCACGAGTAGTTAATAACGATTCTGAATAGGATATTTCGATGAAACCCGGTGCCCCCGCGAAGACGGTCGACGAGTACTTAGAAAAAACTCCAGAGCCTGCGCGCAGCACCCTGAAGCATATTCGGGCGGTGATCAAATCGGTTGTTCCAAAGGAAGCGACTGAGGTCATCAGCTACCGCATTCCAATGTTCAAATTCAGGGGAATGCTTGTCGGTTATGCGGCCTTCGCAAAACATTGCAGTCTGTTTCCGACAGGCTCGGGCGTGATTGAGAAATTCTCCAAGGAACTCAGGGGCTACCATACATCTCGGGGAACGATCCAATTCCCTTCCGACAAGCCGCTTCCAGACGCCCTGGTCAAGAAGATCGTCAAGGCACGGGTGGCGGAAAACAAGGAATGGGACTGAGAGATTCGGCGTCCTCTGCACGATTGTTATAATGATCACCGCCTAGCTCTTGCCTTCCGGGACTGTGGAACCGGCTTCAAGATTTGGCTTCCAGGCTAGAATTCGCGGGCGAGGCGCCCGCGCCACACGCATATGGTGCCGACTTTCACAATTGGAATTGAAGAAGAGTATCAGACCGTAGATCCGGTTACTCGCGACCTGCGCTCTCACATCCAGGTTGAACTGCTGGAAAAGGGCAAGCTGCGGCTACAGGAACGCGTGAAGGCCGAGATGCACCAGTCTGTAGTGGAAGTCGGGACCAGCGTTTGCAATAACATCAAAACAGCCAAAGCCGAGGTAAAGGCGCTGCGCCGCGAGATCATTCGGCTCGCCAATGAAAATGGGCTGCGAGTCGCATCGGTGGCGACACATCCGTTTTCCGACTGGCGGACGCAGGAGATTCATCCCGACGAGCGTTACAAGAACATAGTCGAAGACATGCAACTGGTCGCCCGGGCGAACCTGATCTTCGGCCTGCATGTACATATCGGCATAGAGGATCGCGAGACGGCGATCCACATGATGAATCATGCGCGGTATTTCCTGCCGCATATTCTGGCGCTCTCGACGAATTCGCCGTTCTGGCTCGGGATGAATACCGGGCTGAAATCGTATCGGTGCAAGGTGTTCGACAAATTTCCACGCACCAACATTCCTGATTATTTTCCGAGCTGGGGCGAATACGAGAATTTCATCAAGCTGCTGATCAAGACCAACTGCATCGATAATGCGAAGAAGATTTGGTGGGACATTCGGCCGCATCCATTCTTCAACACGATTGAATTCCGCGTGTGCGATATCCCGATGCGGGCGGATGAGACCATCGCGCTGGCTGCATTGATTCAGGCGACGGTAGCGAAACTTTACAAGCTTTACACTGCGAATCAGGGTTTCCGGCTGTATCGCCGCGCTTTGCTGATGGAAAACAAGTGGCGTGCGGCGCGATATGGCCTCGACGGCAAGCTGATCGATTTCGGCAAGCAGAAAGAAGTTCCGGCGAGAGACCTGGTGCGTGAATATCTTGAGTTCGTCGATGATGTCGTTGACGAGCTCGACTCTCGCGAAGAACTGGAGTACATCCACAAAATTGTCGATGGCGGCAGCGGCGCCGACCGGCAATTGCGAGTCTTCGAAGAAACTGGGGACCTGAAGAAAGTTGTCGATTACATCATTGAGGAAACGGAAGCTGGACTGGCCGAAAGCGAAGAACCGGCGACCGTGACGAAAGTAGGTTAATGAGTACATCTGTACGTGCCAATCACATCGATCTGAATCATCTTTCCTTCGACCCTGAATTTACCGCCGGAGCCCGCAACGCGGTGAATGTTTGCCTTCGTATTCAGCCAAGCGAGAAAGTGTGCGTCATCACCGATGAAGCCACGCTCGAGATTGCAGCGGCCATCGTCGCAGAACTCGAAAGACTTGGCGCGCCGTACCACGCCTGGATTCTTGAAGAACTCGCTCCACGGCCGCTGACCGATTTGCCACGGGAAATACTCGCCGATCTTGAGACCAGCCAGGTTTCCATTTTCGCAGTGCAGGCGCAGACCAACGAACTGCGATCCCGGATCCAGATGACGGACGTGGTCAATCGGCGAAAGATTCGTCACGCTCACATGGTCAACATCAACCGGCAGATCATGCTCGAAGGCATGCGCGCCGACTTCCAGCGCGTGGACCGCCTCAGCCAGAGAGTCGTCGAAATGGTACGCAAAGCGTCTCGGATTCACGCGAAAACAGCGGCCGGGACCGACATGACAGCCGATCTGAATCCACACTACAAGTGGCTCAAGACCAGCGGCATCATTTCGCCGGAAAAATGGGGCAATCTGCCGGGCGGTGAAATCTTCACTACTCCCGGCGAGGTGAACGGCACTTTTGTCATCGACGGCGTTGTTGGTGATTATCTCTGTGCGAAGTTCGGCAGCCTAAAAGAAAATCCGCTAACAATTCGCATGAAGGGAAATCGATTGACCGAGGCGCACTCCGAAAACCGCGAACTGGAAAGCGATTTCTGGAAATACACGCACACTGATGCCAACAGCGATCGCGTCGGTGAGTTTGCGATCGGCACTAACATCGATTTGAAGGATGTGATCGGTCAGATTCTGCAGGACGAGAAATATCCCGGTGTACACATCGCGTTCGGCAATCCGTATGGTGCTCACACGGGCGCAGAATGGGATTCGACGACGCATATCGATGTTGTTGGCCGCAAGTTCAACATTTGGGTTGACGACCAGCAGATCATGGAAGAAGGAAAGTTCCTGGTTGAAGCGTAACTTCCGTTGACTTCAAACGACACCATCGAATTGATAAAGAAGGCCTATGCCGCCTTCAACGCCCGCGACATTGATAGTGCGCTCGCGACAATGACGCCTGAAGTCGATTGGCCGAACGGAATGGAAGGCGGAAGGGTCCATGGACACGAAGGCGTCCGCTCCTACTGGACACGGCAGTGGGGAGTGATCGATCCGCACGTAGAACCGAAGACGATCGAAACCGATTCTTCCGGCCGCGTTGTCGTAGGAGTACATCAGGTAGTACGCGAGCGATGGGGGAAATTGCTGCTCGATCGAATGGTCGAGCACGTTTACACGCTGAAGAACGGCCTCATCCAGAGTATGGAAATCCACGAGTGAATAACATTTTGTAATTGTGAATTTGGTAATTGCGTAATTTTAGTCTGTGACTCGGAATCAAATTACAAAATTACCCAATTACTCAATTACCCAATTCCCTGATGATTCCCTCGCTTCGCAGGCAGTTCAACGAGAATTTCACTCCAGAGAAGTATCAGAGATTTCTCCGCCGCATCGATGATCTTTCCGGAACGCACGTGCAGTTCCGGCTATCGGAAACTCCCTGCTTTTTCCCAAAAGAATTGATCGGCAGGATGTCGCGCTCCGGCGAGGAACTAATTCGTCAACTTGTCGACAATCCTGTGTATCGGGCGAAGTCCGATGAGGCGGTGCCCGCGGCTTTTAATGTGCCAAACGAAGCGCCGCATCCCATGTTCATTCAAGTCGACTTCGGGTTGGTGCGCGACCAGAACGGCGAGATCCAACCCAAACTGGTTGAATTGCAGGCGTTCCCGTCTCTATACGCCTATCAGACTTTTCTCGCTCACGCCTACATTGATGTGTACGGCTTGGAAAAGCTGGCTTCCGGCTCCGGGCTTCCGGTTTCGGGAACTTTGAAATATTTCTTAAGCGGACTCGAGGGGCAGAGTTATCGCGATCTACTGCGGCGCGCCATCGTTGGTTCGCACGATCCGGAGAACGTGATCCTGATGGAGATTCATCCCCAGGAGCAAAAGACTCTTCCCGATTTTCTGCTGACTGAGAAGGTGCTCGGCATTCGCGCCGTCGATATTGTTGACATCAAGAAAGAAGGCGCCCGGCTCTACTACGAACGCGATCAAAAGAGAATACCGATCCGTCGGATTTACAACCGGGCCATCGTCGATGAGCTTGAGCGGAAGAATGTAAGACTTGCGTTCGACTGGCGCGACGATCTTGATGTCGAGTGGGCAGGGCATCCGAACTGGTATTTTCGGATCAGCAAGTTCTCGATCCCCTATCTAAAGCACTCAACCGTGCCTAAGACGTGGTTTCTCGACCAACTCGAGGAAGTCCCACATGATCTCGAGAATTACGCACTGAAACCGCTTTATTCGTTCGCTGGGCTGGGCGTGGTAATTGCTCCGAGTAAAGATGAGATCGCGGCAATCTCGGCGGACAAGCAACCTTACTACATCCTGCAAGAACGGCTGAATTTCGAGCCGGTCATTGAAACTCCGTTTGGCGGGACCAAGGCCGAGATTCGAGTGATGTATATCTGGCTTGACGAATTGAAGCCCGTCCTAACGATCATCCGCACGGGCCGCGGGCTTCAAATGGGCGTCGATCACAACAAGAACATGGAATGGGTGGGCGCGTCCGCAGGTCTTTTCGTGGAATAGATCGGGACAATCCGCGGCTTTGCCCGGCCCGCCTCTATTTCAGTCGAACAAACAACAAGACGAAAATCGCCCAAATTCCCACCGTCATTGGAAACTGGACCACCATCGCATCCCGCATCCCGCCTCCACGGGGCAGCGCAAATGTCAGCAGCATCATCGCAAGAGCTGTAAGTACTCCGACAACAAATCTGCCTTTCGAGTTCATCTGCAGCGAGTGATTGTAAACCCGTTTATGGCAGTTTTGTCGCATCAATTCGCAGGGTTGGCCTCCAGCCGCCGGCTAATCATGATTCCACCGACGACAAGCACAACCGTCAACGCAACGAACAGGGCAACCCAACCCCAATACTGCGTTGGGTGCCGCACTACCCGCAGCAAGTGCCGCCCATAGAGGCTGGCAAGAAACGCGATACCGAAATATCGCACTCCGCGGCAAACCGTGACAATTGCGAGAAATCTGTCCATTGGATAGTTCCCGGCGCCCGCCGCAGCAAAGAACATGCTGGTGGGCGAAGGCAGAGGTATGGCCGTGGAAGCGATGAGAGTGCCTGTAGTCCAATGCCTGAAGACATTGAGAAACTTCGCCACCTTTCCCTTCTTGAATTTCTTGTCCAGGTAGGCTGAACCGGCGGTGCGAGCGATGCGATATGTCAGATAGGCTCCCAACACCGACCCAGCCGTGGCTGAGGCCGCGTACTCGTACCAGAGCGTGCGGTGGCTTGCCGCAAGAATGGCGGTCAGGATGTCGGGTCCGCCGAATGTTGGTAGCGGAGAACTATCGAGAATGGCGAGGAAAAACAAACCCGCCGCCCCGAGATGCCGAAGCGTGGTGAAAAGCGTCTGATGGCTTTGTGGCCGCGGCCTGAGTCTCAGCGCGAGCAGGCGCAACATCTCTGCAATATACCAACTCGCTGGTCTGCCACTGAGAGGGTGCGAGGACCTCAGCTTATTGTCTTCACGATTCTAGTTTCGAGCACTTGACCGTTCGGACGACGAACAAGCATCCGGTCGCCTTCTATCACCACGGGTACTGATTCGCCTGGGGCAAACTCGCCGGGGACGTAGCCGCCGGAAGAATCTGGTCCGTATTCGCCGACGTATTTCACACCATGCACCTTCACCACAATGGCAGTCCTATGCGCCTTTTGCTCATATCGGCTTCGGATTTCGCGCTCGGCCTGTGCCCAATTTTCCAGGTCGCGGCCGGGAACTCCCCCACTTTCGAAGTAGATTTCTTCCGCGCGTCGGCGGATGGCATCTTGCAGATCGAATACAGAAACATCTGAGGTACTCGAAGCAGGCGGATCAGGCGTTTGCATTAGCGATAACTCCGGCGAATAAACGGCACATTGGCGCGAATGATTCGCGCAACTCTGTCTCCAAACCACAATACAGCACACAGCATCTCACTGCTGGAGGTATCGGATTGTTGTTGGGAAAACTTGAGTCTTTTGTGAACTTTCCGCGCCATCCGACTGAAAAGCGTCTGTCCCGGCCGTCTCACAACGCAGTTGACCGGAATCGAAGGGGGGCCTAACATTACCGCGACCGCCGGGCACCATCTCGCTCCTATGATCGGCCAGCAGGTTTCCCATTACCGCATCCTCGGCAAGTTGGGAGGCGGGGGTATGGGCGTCGTGTATGACGCGGAAGATCTTAAGCTGGGCCGTCACGTTGCTCTCAAGTTCATTCCCGAAAACCTCGCCGGCGACCCGAAATCTTTGGAGCGCTTTACTCGTGAGGCCCGAGCCGCGTCTCTGCTGAACCATCCCAACATCTGCACCATCCACGGTATTGAAGACAACAATGGCCATCCTTTCATCGTGATGGAAAAGCTTGAGGGCGAGAGCCTGAAGCAGCGGATCGCCGGCCATCCGATGGACGCCGACAAGGTCCTTGATGTCGGCGTACAGGTCGCGGACGCGCTGGTGGCATCGCACGCCAAGAACCTCGTGCACCGGGATATAAAGCCCGCCAATATTTTCATCACTCCTACGGGCCAGGTGAAGGTTCTCGATTTCGGACTCGCGAAGATCGTACACCACCTTGGAACGGATGATGATGCCGGCGCCGACAACTCCCTGACGGCAGTCGGCGTAATTCCCGGAACCGCGGTCTACATGTCTCCCGAGCAGGCCCGCAGTGAGACGGTCGACGCCCGTAGCGATCTCTTCTCATTCGGCGTTGTGCTCTACGAGATGTCCACCGGCAAGAAACCCTTCACCGGAGCTAATTCTCTTGTCACTCTGAATGCGGTATTGCATTCCAAACCGACGCCGCCACGCGAAATCAATCCCAAGATTCCTATTGAACTTGAGGGAATCATCGGCAAGGCGATGGAGAAAGACCGCAACCATCGTTATCAGAGCGCCGCCGAGATGAAATCGGACCTGGCACTGTTGAAGCGGGAAACAGAATCTGGCCAAATCAAAAGTAGCAGCCACACAGCCAAGCTTCGCGCTGCAACAAAGACTTTTGGGCACAACAACCGATTACAGACATACCTTTTGCTGGGAACGGCTGCGCTCTTGATCACAGTGCTGGCGGCAGTGGGAGCGTGGTGGTTCAAACACCGCCAAATGGCCAGCGCCGAGCAACGAAACGCCATCGCTGTACTTCCGCTGCAAAACATGAATGGCGATTTCAACGTCGATTATCTTCGGTTTGCGCTTGCCGATGAGTTGACCAGTGTTCTGACGTACTCCCGCACCCTTGAGGTAAGGCCGTCATCGGTGACGCGACGGTACACAGATCTCGATCTGGACCCGAAGAAGGTTGGACAGACGCTCCACGTTGGCAGGTTGCTCACTGGATCATTTCGAAAGCAAGGCGATCAGCTTCTGGTCACTCTTGAAGCGATCGACGTGCCTAGCGACCGCCTGCTCTGGCAAACGACGGTCACTGAGAAGGCAGACAATCTGATCGGATTGCAGGAGCAGCTCACGAGTCAGGTGCAGCACGGGCTGCTTCCGATTCTTGGTGGAGGCGGAGGCGCCGTGGATGCCAGCGCTTCCCGGCCGAAAAATCAACAGGCGTACGATTTCTATCTGCGCAGCATTGCCGTACCACATGATCCAGGCCCGAACAAAGAAGCAATCAAGATGCTGGAATGGGCCGTTGGGATCGAGGCCACTTACGCACCGGCGTGGGAAGCACTTGGTCAGCGATATTACTTCGATTCGACCTGGGGTGGCGGCGGCGAAGAAATGTTTCAGCGGTCCAATGTCGCGTATGAGCGCGCGGTGACACTGGACCCGAACCGCGTGATGGCGGCCAGCAACCTGATCACGAACCGCGTGGAGCGTGGGGAACTGGGACGCGCGTACGATGCGGCCACTGATCTGGTCCGCCGCCGTCCGCAGAGCGCTGACGCTCACTTCGCGCTGGCTTACGTGCTCAGATATGCCGGCTTGCTCGATCAATCCACACAGGAGTGCAATGCGGCGAGACAACTCGATCCCGGTAACTTTGCTTTCCGTTCCTGCGCCTGGTCATTCTTGGAAATGGGGAAAACGGACCGGGCGATGGATTTCGTGCACCTCGACGCCGGCTCTGAGTGGGAGAAATGGGTAACGCCATATATCTACTTAGCAGAAGGCCATCTCACTGAAGCACATACGGCTGCAAAGAACATGGGCAAGGCCAGCTCGTATCACAGGGAGTTGATGGATGCGTGTACCGCACCCCAGCGGCCACCGGATCTGGCAAAGATCGTGAGAGACACCGAGTCATCGGTCATGATTGAGCCCGACCCCGAGGCTTGGTATCACATTGGCGCCTTGATGGCGGCCTGCGGGCAGAGTGAACCTGCCATGAGGCTGTTAAAAGCTGCCGTGCAGCAGAATTACTGCAGCTATACCGCATTGCTCGACGATCCCCTGCTGAAGGATTTGAGAAAAGAAACGGCATTCAACGAAGTCCTGACCTCCGCCAGCAACTGCCAGGCGACCCTCAAAGAAAATCGGCAGCAGTAGTTGCCCATCCGCGGTAATCTACTTCCCTACATGACTCCGCTCACACGAAGGGAACTGCTGAAATCTTCAGTCGCCGGCATTGCGGTGGCGCAGGTTCGGCCTCTGCTTGCGTCATCCACCCCGCGCAAAGGCCGTATTCGCCAATCGGTTTGCCAATGGTGCTATTCGAAAACTCCCATCGATCAGTTGGCCGGGTACGCGGCGAAGATCGGGCTAAAGGGAGTTGATTTGCTGAAGCCGGATGAGTATGAGATTCCGCGGCGCTACGGCTTAATCTGCACTATGGGATATGCCGGCGGCGGAGAAATCGGGAATGCCTTGAACCGCACCGAGAATCATGCGGCGATCGAGCAAGCATTTCGCACAAATATTCCTCTAGCTGCGAAGGCAGGCGTACCGAACGTGATTACGTTTTCCGGAAATCGTGCCGGGATGTCTGACGAGGATGGCGCGCGCAATACCATTGCCGGTCTCAATAGACTGAAAAAGATTGGCGAAGACAACGGCGTGACCATCTGCCTGGAACTTCTGAACAGCAAGCGCGATCATCATGACTACATGTGCGACCACACAGCATGGGGCGTGAAGGTCGTGCAGGAGGTCAATTCCCCAAACGTGAAACTCCTTTACGACATCTACCACATGCAGATCATGGAAGGAGATCTCATCGATACGATCCGCAAGAATATCCAGTGGATCGGCCACTTCCACACGGGAGGAGTACCTGGCCGTCACGAGCTCGATGGAACGCAAGAGGTTCAGTGGGACGGCGTGATGCGAGCGATCGCGGAGACCGGATTTCGGGGATATGTTGCGCACGAGTTTATTCCGACTTCGGATCCGTTCACATCGTTGCGGAATGCTGTGGATTTGTGCGACGTTTAGCGCTTGCCACGCAGAAGGAAGCGGCTAACGTCGACGCGGCGTGGAAGTCTAATCTATTGAAAGAATTTGCGTCAAAACGGGGTTAGGGCCCATCCTCTTAACGTGAGACATCCCGGACCTGCCAGCAAGCCGTGGCGCCCTCGCCATGGCCTTCTCAAAATCTTTCAACTCCCCTCTTTTTTGAGGCTGAGTCTTGTATGCCTTCTGGCCCTGTGCGCCATGTCGGCGCCTGCTCAGGCGCCATCAACGACGGCCCAGTCTTCCGCGAAGGGCACAACCAGAACCAGTTCGCCGCCGGAGCCCAATGCCGATCCGCCGGGACTGCTATATCAAGGTGTTCCCGCGCCGATCCCGCAAGATCAGGGTGCTTCGGGCCTGCGTTTTGAATTACTGCGCCTGGGTACGACTGCGCGGCTGATGCAGGTAGTGGCTCATCCGGATGACGAAGACGGCGGATTGTTGACGCTTGAGGCGCGTGGCCGCGGTGTAAGTACGCTGCTGATGACGATGAATCGCGGCGAGGGCGGACAGAACAAGATTGGCAGTAACTTGTCGGACGTGCTGGGAGTTGTTCGAACCGAAGAACTGTTGGCCTCCGATCAACATTATGGAGTGCAGGATCGGTTCTCCCGTGTAGCAGATTTTGGATTTTCAAAGAAGGCTGACGAGACTTTCCAGAAATGGGGCGGACACGACATCGCCCTTGCGGACATGGTGCGCGTAATTCGCACGTTCCGTCCTGATGTTCTTGTGGCACGCTTTTCTGGAACAGAGCGCGACGGGCACGGGAACCACCAGGCTTCTGCCATTCTCACGAAGGAAGCTTTTCGCGCCGCGGCTGATCCCAAACGTTTTCCCGAACAGATCGCTCAGGGACTCGAGCCTTGGCAGCCAAAGAAGCTCTACAGGGGGAATGTCTGCTCCTGGGGATCCATGACCTGTCCCGACAAAGATTGGACGGTGAAGTTCAATACCGGCGAGCGCGATCCAAATCTGGGGATGTCGTACATCCAGTTCTCGATGGAAGGCTTGCGCCATCAGAAATCACAAGGTGCCGCCAACTGGACGGTTGATGAGGGAGACCGGTTTACGTTTTACCAACTCGTAGATTCCGCCATTTTTTCTGCAACGGATAAGAACGGGCACGAGCACAGCTTCTTTGACGGAATTGATACGACGTGGCCGGGGCTCGCTTCGCGGTTCGACGATGCGGGATTGCGCCCGCGGCTCACCGAGATTGCGCAACTGATCTCACAAGCATCGGGCGCGGCGAAAGGGAGTGATCCAGCTTCTGCATCAGTACCGTTGATGAAAGTTGTCTCGGCGTTGAAGCAGGTTCGGGATCAGATAGAAGCCAGTTCCTTGAGTGCTGACAAGAAACTCGATTTGCTGACCCGTATTGCGGAAAAGCAACAGCAAGCCGAATCGGCATTGAATCTTGCGCTCGGAGTGAGCCTCGTCGCAGAGGCGGGCGCAACTCCACGGAGCCCTATATCACCACGAGATGATGGCGACTCTACAAACCTGCGGACCGCGCCTCCAAAAGAAGCGGAT
>Ga0070713_100001365_pt1 | contig 15613 bp, 15 predicted proteins | sample LARL82metaG_FD_65465 | JGI IMG/M metagenome (GOLD analysis project Ga0070713, IMG submission 65465) | Corn, switchgrass and miscanthus rhizosphere microbial communities from Kellogg Biological Station, Michigan, USA - LAR L8-2 metaG | ecosystem: Host-associated > Plants > Roots > Rhizosphere ...
TTCATTGGCCGGGCCGCGGCTGATATGACGTCCGCAAGTTGTGCGGTAGATCGTATCGGCCGCGACCGGCAAATGGCTCTGGCGATTCTCCGCGACCTCCTTTCCTCTCCGAATTCGTAAATCACGTCGGCAAGCTGTCGCTCGTCGAGGTGGTTTACCACTTGTTCGGCGGTACGCTCCGAGTGCGGGTCCATCCGCATATCGAGCGGTCCTTCCGCCTGAAAACTGAATCCGCGTGCGGCATCGTCAAGCTGCAAGCTACTGACGCCAATGTCGGCGAGAATGCCGTCAATCGTCCCCTGCTCAATCCCCTTTGCGATTTCCGCAAAAGATCGATGCAGCAACGTGATCTCCGGCCAATCTGGCAATTCCTTGTCATCCCGAGCGGAGCGTTCTGATTCGCGCAGCGAATCGGAACGCGCAGTCGAGGGACCTTGTGTCAGCTTTTCTTGCGCAAGCCTCAGCGCTTCCGGGTCCTTATCGAGCCCAATCAAATGTCCCGGTGCGCCGAGGCGTCTTGCGATTTCGTAACTGTGCCCGCCAAGGCCCACCGTGGCGTCGATATAAGTCCCGCCACGCCGCACGTTTAAAAAGTCGATCGCTTCTTTTAAAAGAACCGGAACATGGCTCACTGCCCTTCCACCACCATGTCCAACCCCCTGAGGGGTGTCTGTATGTCCCTCGCCCATAAACGGGCTGCTTAGATGCCCAATCCGTCGAGCGTCTCTGCATCTTCACGCGTAATCTTGTCTTCCAAAACCTGCTTGCGATACGCCTCGAGGTTGCGGACTTCCAGATACTTCTGGTAGCCCACCACTGCGACGTCGCCCTTCAGTTGCGCCGCATCCCGCAATAACTGCGGAAGCAACAGCCGCCCTTGCCCATCCATTTCGACTTCTTGCCCCCAGTACCCGGTCGCGCTCAAGAACTTCTTCTTGGTCGGATTGAAAGTCGAAAGCCCCGCCAGCTTCTGCTCGATCTGCTCCCATTCCTCGAAGGGATACACTTGAGCAATAGTCCCGTCTAAACTCGTGATGTAAAATTTCTGACCGTATTTCTCGTCGATCACCCGCTTGAACTCGGCCGGAATCTTGAGACGACCTTTCTCGTCGACCCGGGTTGGATGATTGCCGCGAAACATGGCGCTGGCTGTGCTCTCTCAACTCACTCAAGGAGGTAAAAGCGGCGCAAAAGTCGGTCAAGATCGGGCGATTCGGGCTGTTTGTCGAACTGTTGGGTCGGATTCCCACCGGCTCCTCGAATTCAGCTCCTAGTTCCCACGGACCATACCGCACTCGCCACTTTCTACCACTTTGTACCACATCTTAGCCGTAAGTCGTTTATTGTCAAGAAGAAACTTGCTGGTCTTCATCCCACTCGTACACGAAATCTGGAAATCGCGAAGTCTTGTGGTTAACCAATTCGACGACCACAATGGGTTGCGTTAACGCCCGTGGTTCTTTCGCTATTTATTCGCTTAGATTTTTCTTGACCTCCGCGCCGGGCGCGGATTTTCCTGTGGAAATTTGAAGCTTCGGCCCTAGTGACGACGACCTCTGTCGCTGCTGCAATCGTTTTTGAAGAAAGCCAAATACGATTTCTCGAGGGCCGAGTCATGAAATGGTTGCAGTACGCTTTCTCAGTCGCCGTTTTCTTTCCCGCATTCGTTCTAGCCCAGGACAATTCCGCTCCTCCGATTTATCCGACGCCGGGAAATCCGGCTCAGGAGCAGTCCCGAGAGAACGTTGAAAGGCAGACAAACGGGCAAATGCCCGTCTTTCGCGTCAATGTTTATGCGCGCAGTGCGAAGGCAGTGAACTACCGCAACCGTGGTGGGTCGACGACCCTGGACATTAAAGGTACGGAAGCAGAACCAGAAATTACCGGTCGAGCCAAAGTCGATGGCAAGGCAGGCCGGCTGGCGATTGATGTTGAACTCAATCACATGCAGCGGCCGAATACTAAGTTCGGCGGCCAGTATCTGACGTATGTTTTGTGGGCGGTTACTCCCGAAGGACGGGCGGTCAACCTGGGAGAGGTACTTCCCAGCGGCGACGGCAAGGACAAACTCTCAGTGACGACTGATCTACAGGCGTTCGGACTCATCGTCACGGCCGAGCCTTACTTTGCCGTCACCCATCCGAGCGATGTAATCGTCGCCCAGAACGTCGTTCTCCCCAATACGAAAGGATTTGAGGAACCCATCGACGCCAAGTTCGACGTGCTCGAAGGCAAGGAGTACACAATCGACGTTCCGGTCGAGCAACTCCCTTCGACGCAGGCGCAGCCGAATGTTCCGCTGGATCTGCTCGAAGCGCGCAATGCCGTTGCTATCGCCAAAGCCGCCGGAGCCGAACAGTACGCCAATAGCAGCGTCATGAAAGCGGAAGACATGCTGCAGCGAGCGGAAGATTACTATCAACGCAAACAAGGACGAACTCCGATTGGCACCGCGGCTCGAGGCGCCACGCAGATGGCCGAGGATGCTCGCATACTGACTCTGCGCAAGAAAGAGCAGGAGCGCGAGGAAGCGGCGCGGCGAGCGGCAGCCGAAGCCCAGGCGAAAGCGGAAGCGGATGCCGAGGCTGCCAAGCGAGATGCTGAGCAGGCACAGGCTCAGGCGAATGAGGATGCTCGCCGCCGTGCCGAGGCAGAAGCGGCTCGCGCTCAGGCAGAACAGCAGCAAGCGGCGCTGCAGGCCCAGCAAGAGCAAGCAAACGCTCAGGCTGCTGCAGCACAAGTAGCCGCTGAGGATGCAGCGCGCAGAACGCAAGAAGCCCAGAACCAGTTAGCCGAGGCAGAGCAGCAGAAAAATGAGGCAGTGCGACAGAAGGAAGAAATGCGCGCGCGGCTGGTTGCGCAGCTGAATCAGGTATTGCAAACGCGGGATTCCGCGCGTGGGCTGATCGTCAGCATGCCCGACGTGCTGTTTGACTTCAACAAATACACGCTGAAGCCGGAAGCTCGCGAGAAGTTGGCGAAAATCTCAGGCATTGTTTTGGCGTATCCCGACCTAAAGCTCGATGTTGAGGGGCACACGGACGCCATTGGCAGTGACGAGTACAACCAGAAGCTGTCAGAAGAGCGAGCCAGTTCCGTCCGCGGATACCTGGTCTCTCAAGGACTGAAGCCCGACAGCATCAGCGCTACAGGATTAGGCAAAGCAAACCCGGTGGCAGACAATAGCACTGCAAAGGGACGTCAGCTGAATCGGCGCGTGGAGATGGTCGTTTCCGGCGACGTGATCGGCACAGAGATTGGCACGCCCAGCATCACTCTGGAACCAACCGCGCAGAACCGCTAGCGATACTCCGGTTGCCCCACCCTTCCCGCGCTCTTTGCGGGAGGGTGGGTTTTTCAACAAATTCCCTAAAAAAAGTATGTAGGGACCGACGCCTCGTCCGTCCCGCGGGCGCAGCCCGCGTGTAGTCTCTGCTTTCGAAGGTACATCCTAATTCTTCCTGTTACTGGATGCGGGCCGGTGACGATCTCAAATCGCGATTCCCGCCAGCTGCCGCACTTCATCCGAGATATTCGCTCCCGTCACAAGAAGAACAACACGTCCTGGAATCTTACTCCGAAGATAAGCAGCGGTAGTCGCGGCCCCAGACGGCTCCGCCAACACATTCTCCCGCCGATACAGATGCTGAACCGCTTCGATCATCTGACTCTCGCTGACCAGCACAACATCCTCCACCACCTTGCGGATCGCGGCCACATTCTCCGTCTCCGGAGTGCGCGTCGCTAGCCCATCGGCGCAAGTGTTGCACGTGTCGGTCGGAATAGGCTTCCCGGCGCGCCACGAAAGAACATAGGAAGGCGCCTGCTCGGCCTGCACTCCGATGATCTTTGTGTGAGGTGAAAGTGCTTTGATGGCCGCACTCACTCCGCGGATCAGAGCGGTATCTCCCATAGGCACGAAGACAGCTGAGACGTCACCCAATTGCTCCGTGATCTCAACCCCGATCGTCGCAGGACCAGCGGGCAGGTCGGGATCCGTCGCGTCGTTCAGGAAGTAAACTCCCGGCTTGCGGGAATATTCGCTGGCCTTCTGAAATGCTCCAGCCAGGTCGATGCTGCCGTGACACACGATGCGAGCTCCGAGATCCTCAATCTTCTTTCGCTTTATCGGGTTGGCACCTTCCGGCAGGAAAATCGTCGCAGGCACGCCGAGTGTGCGCGCGGCAAAAGCAGTCGCCGCGCCGTGATTTCCAGTGCTCGAAGCCGTCACTTCACAAATCGGACGGCGTTGCAGATTTGTGGCGAGCGCATACATCGCGCCACGAGGCTTGAACGAGCCTGTAGGCAATCCAGTCTCGATCTTCAAATACACTTCCGCGCCTGCTGAGCTTAGGCTGCCTGCCTGGACGAGGGGGCTTGGAGGAAAATACTTCGCGAGCATTTGCTGTGCTTCGCGAATGGCCGGCAGTTCTGGCAAAGATGGCATAGGAATGCGAGACGCAAATAGAGCCTCCGCCCTAACCTTTAAACGCGTTTTTGCTAGTTAGATTCGGATTGCTCCTCCACACCTAACCTTCAAAACAAGGCTTAGTGGTTAGAAATGGAAGTGAAGCTACTTTGCGGGCTCAACGAAAACCGCGGTGCCGTATGCCAGCACCTCAGTGACGCCCTGCATCACCTCGGTCGCATCGTATCGCGCGCCGACAACCGCATTTGCTCCCAGTTCGGCCGCGTGCTGCAGCATCAGGTCGAAAGCTTCCTGGCGAGTTTTTTCGCAGAGATTCGTAAGCAGCGTGATGTTGCCACCGACCAGCGTCTGCAGTCCGGCGCCGATGGTGCCGAAGATTGAGCGGGACCGGACAACGATACCGCGTACGACTCCAAGCGTGCGCGTGACATGGAAACCATCGAGTTCGAATTGCGTGGTCACCATGTTGTGAGCGACCATCCTGCTCGCGTAGGTTGCTGCCATCGATGAGCCCTCGATTCCTCGGCGGAAAGAGTCGCCGACAGCCAAAAATATACTCTACGTTACGAAGCAAACAGTGCCTCAATAGCTTCACGCGAAGCTATTCGAGTTCAGAGGTAATAAAAAATTCGCCGGACGAGTTGTCGTATTCGATCCGCAGAACATTCGGCTTGCAGCAAACCTGGCAGTCTTCGACGTAGCTTTGCCGCCGCCCGGCGGATTCGTCGACCGAGGTGACGTTCCACTCGCCGCAGGACGCGCACTGGAAGCCGGATTCCACGGAATGAGCTTACCTCAGCGGCTAAAGCCCGCTGGCATGACACGCTGGCAAGGGCGTCATCCCGAAGGCCCGCGTTTTCACGAGCGGGCCGAGGGATCTCCACATAAGCTGCACTCAAAAGGGAGATCCCTCACTCCGCCTGAAGAACGGCTCCGTTCGGGATGACGCTGTACGAAAGGCGAGAAATCCAAACTGAGCCACTAATCATGTCCATCCCGGCTCTGTTCCCTTCACGCCTATAATGACGGATCGTTTCTGTATAGGCATTGGAGGGTTCATGATTTCTCGGCGCAAATTTCTGGAGGCTGGGGGCGCGACAGCGGGGCTGGTGCTGACAGCACGCGCACGGAGTCGCAGCGCCGCCGACGATGCTTCCCTTCTTCCTTCACTGACCGCGCTCAAGTCGCGGAAGAGCGAGGCCACACCGGTCACTCGCGAGGAGCGACAGCAACGCCAGGAACGCGCGCGACAACTGATGATCGAGAACGGACTCGATGCAATCGTTCTGATGACAGGCACTTCCATGCAATATTTCGCGGGCATCCGCTGGTGGGGCGGGGAGCGTACATTTGCGCTGATCCTTCCGGCAAAGGGCAATTCTTTTTATGTTTGCCCTGGCTTTGAAGAAGGCCGCGCCCGCGAGCAGATTAAGAACGCGCCCGAGGGCGAGAATCCCGACGTGCGCATATGGCAGGAAGATGAAAGTCCGTACGAACGGATTGCGCAGGGACTAAAAGAACGCAGCATTGGCTCAGGCAAGATCGGAATCGAGGAGACGATTCGATTCGTGTTCGCCGAGGGGATTGCCAAGGCTTCTCCACAAGCCTCAATTCTGAGCGCGACTCCGGTGACCGCTGGATGCCGCATGATCAAGAACGCTCACGAGATCGCGCTGATGAAGCTGGCATCGCGGGTCACGCTGGAGGCTTACGAAGCTGCATATCGCGCAGTGAAAGATGGGATGACGCAACCTCAAGTAGAAGAACTCGTGCGCAAAGCGCATGAGCAACTGGGTTTCACCGGCGGCGCTGATGTTCAAGTGGGAGAGTTTTCAGCATTCCCGCATGGCTCGGTCACGCCGCAGATCGTGCACGAGGGCACGATCGTGCTGATGGACGGTGGCTGCACAGTCGAGGGCTATCAGTCCGATATCACGCGGACCTACGTGCTGGGCAAGGCGACGGACAAAATGAAGAAAGTGTTCGACATCGTGCACCGCGCGCAATCGGCAGCGTTAGCGGCAGCACGGCCCGGAGTGGATTGCGGATCGATCGATGACGCTGCGCGAAAAGTTGTCATCGACAGCGGCTATGGTCCCGACTACAAGTACTTCACGCATAGGCTTGGACACGGTATGGGAATGGATGGTCACGAATGGCCCTACCTGGTTCGCGGAAACACCGCCAAGCTTCAAACGAATATGACCACCAGCGACGAACCGGGAATTTATATTCGCGGAGAATTCGGAATCCGGCTCGAAGACGACATGCACATCACGGAGAACGGCGCGGAATTGTTCACTCCGCAGAGCCCGTCACTCGAAGAGCCGTTTGGAAAAACCGCTAAAAGCTGAAACCACGAAGGACTCGAAGGTGCACGAAGTAAAATCAATTAGTTTCCTTCGTGAACCTTCGTGTCCTTTGTGGTTAATGCTTTTATCCGGACTTGAGGGAACGACGCCATTTGGCGTGAAGCCAGGTAAGGATCCCGAGCAGACAGACCTCAACCGGTCCGGGCTGCATGATGTTCAGGTGCCAGAGGCTGTTGTAGTCCACGGTGGCGACATAGACGCCCCAAACCATACCTCCGGCGGCAATCAAACTGCCCAACCGCTCTTCAGCGCGTACGCTGAGCAGGCCGCCTTCACCCTTCGCCTTCTTGGGAGGTTTGTGAACGGCGACGACGGGAACGAACTTGTCCTGCGCTCGGACATAGCCCTCTCGGCCGGCGTCCCAGTCGATGTATCCATTTTCGCTTGATCTGGGCACACCTCAAGGTGCCACAACTACTGTACGTCGTGCGCGTGCCATCGGTACATGTACGCCTGTGGCGCGAAGAAAACTGCAAAAGAGAGAGGCTTAGCTTTCAGGAACTGGCGGGCAACCGGGGAATTCCTGGAGATATGTATTCCCCACATAGCCCAGATAATCGAACCCAATCTCGCTGGTGAAAAATCCATCCGCCGTGAGCTTTCGCAGGAACCGGAAGAACTCGACTCCCTGCCCTAAGCTGGGATCCAGCTTTGCGCTTTTCTTATAAGCAATCAGGTCGAGGATCTCTTTTTGTTGGTCCGCACTGCAATCTAAGTAGGACTTTTCGTAGCGGTCCATGCAGGTGTTATCGAGCCACATCAAACCGCCGACGAGGCTGAGTTGATAGTCCTTGTTTTCACTGGTCAGCAGGTCGATGAATTCGGGAGCCCCGGCTTCGACTGCTCCCTTAGCATCGTCGTCCGGCGGGATGATTGAATTACAGAGGCTCTGCAGGGTTTTGTACGCATGCGCGGAAAAGAACTTGGGTGAGTACGCATGGGTTTCCGCGGCGGCTTTTTCCGCGCGGATCAACCGGTGTACGTGTTCCGCCGCTTCGAGTGGAATTACGCGCAATACTGATCCACCCACAGCTGTTATGGTCAATGATTTCAGGATGTCACGACGCGAAATCGCCATGCTCAGGCCCCCAGGTTTCCTTTCTTCGCCTGATCCAGCAGATAGTCGGAAGCACGCCAGGTGAGCGCCATGATGGTCAGGGTTGGATTCTTATCGGCATTCGTGACGAACGATGCACCGTCGGTGACGAAAAGGTTTTTCACGTCATGCGCCTGGCAATAGCCGTTTAAGGCAGACGTTGCCGGGCGCTCCCCCATCCGCACGGTGCCGACTTCGTGAATGATCACGCCGCCGTCGGCGATGCCGTAAGGATGTGCGGCATCCTCGTGAACCGGCCTGATGTAAGTGCCACCGGCCGCTTCCACGATGGCGCGATAGCTTTCCTGCATATCCTTCGCCATCTTGATTTCGTTGTCGCCCCATTTCCAGTGGAAGCGCAACACAGGAATCCCCCACTGATCGACCACGTTCGGATCGATCTCGCAGTAGCAGTTCTCGTTGGGAATCATTTCGCCGCGTCCGGCAAATCCGATGAAGGCGCCGTATTTCTTTTTGCACTCGCGCTTCAGTGAAACGCCGTAGCCCTCGAACTCATCGCAGAGACGATCGTGTTCCCCCACGCCGGGCATGCCACGCCCACCACCGAACTCGGTGTGATATCCACGCAGGAAATCATTCTTGCGGTCGAATTTCCACCAGGGCAGGTACATATGCATTCCGCCCACACCGTCGTGGTTGTGCGCAGGCATTCTTTCCAGCTGAGGAAAATATCCAGCGCCACTGCTCCCGACTGTATCCATGAGATTGCGGCCTACTACGCCGGAGGAGTTCGCAAGGCCATCGGGAAAAAGGGTCGACTTCGAATTCAGCAGCAGCCGCGCCGATTCGCAAGAACTGGCGGCCACGATAAACGCTCGTGCATAGATCCGTTTTTCAGTGCTCGTCGCTTTGTCGATGTAAGAGATTGCGCTGACTTTTCCATCTTTTCCGACAATCAATTCACGCGCCATGGCTCCGGTGAACATCGTCAAGCGGCCGGTCTTTTCAGCTGGGGGAATCATGACCTGGCTGGAACTGAAATTCGAAGCGGTTTTGCATCCGCGTCCGCACTGCGCGCAGTAGTGACAGGCAGCGCGTCCGTTATGCGGCTGGGTCAGAATCGCCAGCCTTGAAGGAATGCATAGAATGCTCAGCTTGTCGCATGCCTTCTTGACGATGGTCTCGGTGCAGCGGGGCTTCGGTGGAGGCAGAAAGATGCCATCGGGAGCGCTGGGAATGTTCTCTTTGGTTCCAAACACGCCGATGTACGACTCAACTTTGTCGTAATAGGGAGCGACGTCGTCGTAGTTGATGGGCCAGTCGTCACCCATGCCGTCGTGTGAACGGACTTTGAAATCCACCGGCGCCATGCGCAGCGCGATCCGTCCCCAGTGGTTGGTGCGTCCGCCAACGATGCGCGAACGAAACCAGCGAAAACTTGATCCCGGCGCGGAAACGTACGGTTCGCCGTCGATCTCCCACGCGCCGTTGGGAGCCATGAACTCGTCATTGATTTCGTGGCGAAACCGTGCGCCAACTCCAACTCCGCGATGCGGCAGATCAAAGGGCCAGACGTGTTCCTTGTAATCGTGCTCGGGATCGAGCGGAGGACCTGCCTCGAGCAACGCGACTGTGAGGCCGCCTTCGGTCAAGACTTTGGCGGCCGTGCCTCCCGAGGCGCCAGAGCCAATGATGCATACGTCGTAGGTTGTCGGTGTGCGCTTAACCTGCATGGTTTCTTATTTGATGGTTACGGATTTCCCCAGTGAAAGGCAAGTGTATTGGTGATTGGACCTGAATCGCAATTGGCGGATCAACTCAGGGGGTAAAGTTCCTCATCAATGGCTTTAAACGGCGGCGGCTAAAGCCGCGCCATCTCAACAATGAATGACTACCCGTCAACCTTGCTTTTGGGAAGGCTCATCGCGAGGCGCAGACCGCCGCCACGGCCACCGCCAACTCGTCTTCGGGCCGAATCTGCGCCACAGAAAACGCAGAATTCGCACCGCGACCATGATCAATATGACGATTGAGACCAGCCACACAGCAATCAGGGGAAGATTGATGAGGAACGCGATCACGGAGTCAGCCCAGTCGGTTAGCCCTGAGACCATTTCCCCGACCGCGATCTTGGCCTGACGCAAAGGCCGCCAATGGATTCCTGCTACGGCCGCATCTGAGTCGGCGCGCAGCGAGACCTCCAAGGAGGACATTTCGATCTGCGACATCAGGAACTTCATTTCGCCCTGCATCTGCTCGATGCGGCCACGAACGTCGCTGAGTTTTTCGGTGACTTCAAGCGTGTCTTTAATCGTGGTCGCGCGTTTCAGGATCAGCAGATACTGCGCTTCTTCGGCCTGGGCATTCCGCAGGCGGGCATCAAGGTCGATGTACTCGCGGGTGACATCACGAGCCTCCACAGCTTCACGATCGACTGTTGTTGCAAGGCCTTTGACTTCGGCCATGACCTGATCGAGACGCGCCGCAGGAACACGGACGGTCAGGTTCGCGGAGTGGCCGCCGCTGTTGGACTGGGTCGATTTCTCGACGTAGCCGGCGGCGGCGGTGACGAATGATCCAATCTTGGTAATAGATTGCCCAACATCGTTGACAAGCAACTCGAGAGAGCCATTGCGGATGATCTTACGGCTTGTAAGGGCGTCCGCATCTCCGGAAGAGGCTTGTACGGTAGCGGAAGAGAGGGAGTAACGGGTTCTGGCGTGCATTGCCGTTGCGGTCGGGTTCTCGCTGCGAGCGGCATAGCCTCCCCCGCCCCCAACATCTTGCATGGAGAAAAGTCCTGTCTCGCTCGGAGGCGGTGCCGCCTTCTTCATCACGCAAGAAATGTTCAGGGTCGCAAATGCAAACAGGGCGAAGGCAACAACTTGCCTTCGCCCCGTTGATCGAGACCCGACGAGTAACCCGCTCATCCGGCGCTAACTCTCCCAGGTCAGCTTCGACAAATACTCGTAACTACCCTTGATGCTTGCCAGCGGCTGCTTGGGGTGGTCGTGCTCGACGATGTAGTGCTTGATCCCGGCCTGGTCAGCGTGGGCAAAAATGCGCTTCCAGTCGATCACTCCACTGCCTACCTCAGTCAGGTCCACGGTGTCTCCGAAGTTCTGCGCGCCGCCTGAGCTGATCTTCGGCATCGTCTTCACGTCTTTGACGTGGACCAGCGGGAAACGTCCGGGATATTTTTCGAAGTACTGCACTGGATCTTTCCCGGTTGTGGAGATCCAGCAGAGGTCCATCTCCATCTTCACCAGGTTGGCATCGCACAACCTCAGCAGCTCGTCATACGGCAACTTCCCGTTGGTGGGCAGGAACTCGAACCAGTGATTGTGATAGCCAAACTGCATGCCAGCCTTCTTCGACTGCTCGCCGGCCTTGTTGAATTTGTCGGCGGCCTGCTTCCAGATGTCCGGCGACTTGCGTAGATCCTCCGGGATCCACGGACAGATGATGTAGTCCAAGCCAATCTTCTTCGAGAACTCGACCACTGATGGGAACTTGTCATCGAGTTCGTCGTATTGCACGTGGGTGGAAGGCGCTTTTAAACCATTCTTGTCGAGCACGGCCTTGACCTGGTCGGCGGTGCGGCCGAAGTATCCGGCAAACTCCACTTCCTTGTAGCCGATCTGGGCAACCTTCGCGATCGTGCCTTCAAAATCATCTTTCATCAGATCGCGAACGGTGTAGAGCTGCACGCCGACTTTGTCGACCTTGTGCTCGGCAGCTGCCCACAAGAGGCGGCCCGGCAGCAAACTCACTGCGGCCGCGGTGGATGCGGTTTTTAGAAAATTACGACGGCTGATGGCATGGAAACTCATGATGGCGTTTCCTCCGATGCTCCGATTGGGGCGGAAGTCAAATTCCGGTGAGAATTATACGCGGGTGGAGCAAGCTTTGTGGCAGAGCAATAACGATTTTGCTCAGGCCGATCCAGAATGGGACGGCCGCCGCGCAGGAAAAGACGCGAGAGGACCATTTCGGTCCCCCCGTTGTGAACTATTTCGATTCCCCGACTTGCAGGTTGTTATCCACGGAAAAGGTGCCCGGGACGCTCTTGGCGCGAATGTTGGCCAAATCTTTGTCAGACTGATTGTCGACCACGCCTTCGAGCGCCACATGGCCGTTCTTCACGATGATCCGAATCGGTTTCTGGACCCCGAGGGCGTATTTTTCGAGTCCCGGATCACCGTAGATCGCGCGGAACAACCTCACGCGGATCTGATCATCCATCGACGAGGGAGGCAACACTTCGATCTGGTTGTCGACTTTCTCCACACCTTCGATGCGTTTCACCACGTTTCCGGCATCGGACTTTAGCGACGGTCGAACCACCTGTCCGATCAAGGTCACGTTGTACCCTTCGATCTTAAACGCGATGTAATCAAAAACACCGAAGTACGGCAGCATCAGCAGTTCGTGGCGAACTTCCCTCGTGATGCGATCCTGCGACTTTGCTGATGGTTGTTGATCCTGGGCGGCAACGCTCAAACAGAAGAGCGTAGCTACAGTGACAAAAGAAATCAGCGCTTTCAATCTCATAGGTCGAACCTCGTTCTGGTCAAGCTTCTAGTGGATGCTTTTGCGAAACTTTGAGTTGGTGGAAATCCCAACAGGATTCTAGGCCCCGGAGACTGAGGCTCGCCAGCCAGCTAGGGATTCACTCTTAAGGAAAAGCTGAGGCCGTTGTCGTGATCTTCTAGGTGAACATCTCCGCAGTTCCTCAGGACCCAGGTTGCACCGGCTTCTTGCAGTTCCCAGCTTCCGACCGTAGTCGTGAACGCGATGACCCTTGCGCCTGCACTCTTGCCAGCTCGAACGCCGGCTGGCACGTCTTCAAATACGATGCAGTCGCTGGCTGGAAATCCAAGAACCGAAGCGCCCTTCAGGAAGGGTTCCGGGTGCGGTTTGCCATTGTGAATATCGTTTGAGGTAATCAGCTTGCGCGGCAGCGGGAGCCCGGCCGCTTTGATCCGGACCTCGGCCAGGGCGCGCGTACAGGAAGTCACAATTGTCCATCGGTCCTCAGGCAGGCTGGCCAATAGTTCCAGCGCTCCAGGCAGCGGAACGACACCGGCAATATCTTCAATTTCGCGGCGTTCGACCTCCCGATTTTCAGCTTGATGATCGGCGTTCGGCAGATACTCGCGGACGGTGGTCAGACTCGGCCTCCCATGGGCGCGGGCAACGACTTCTTTGGGATCGAATCCATGCTCCACCGCCCAGTGACTCCAAACGCGAGCCACAGCGGGCGTCGAATTAATGAGAACTCCATCGAGGTCGAAAAGGCACGCTGCGCAAGAGACTTCGTTCATAGCGATTGACGATTACGTGTCGAATTGAACATGGTCTTGCGATTCTAAATCAGGGGGTAGTTCCGAAAATCCCCACCTCTGGCAAAATCGGCCAGAAGTGGGGCACCCAGCGTGGGTGACACTTGCCGGATGGAGTTGTATTTGCAGTCACAACGATGGAGCGAGAGTTGGAGTACGATGTGCTTATCGCCGCGAGGGATTCGCGATGGTGTCGAAATGCGCCAATCCCGCATGCTCTGAAAAGTTTCTGCGCTTACATCAGGGGAAGCTCTTTTGCTTGAGCCCTACTCCGGAAGTGGAAGCGGCCACTGGAGCCTTTACCCCGGCGCTCTATGAAAGATTCTGGCTGTGCGACAGTTGCTGTAAGCTCATGACCCTTGTGTGGGCAGGAACGGAAATCAAGCTAGTCCCGCTGCCGGAAGAGCGCGCTCCAGTGGAAGAAACGGGCGAGCCGAAACTCCATCGTCGGCGCAAGGCTGCGTCAAATTGATTAGAAATTGAATAGAGATAAGAATCCGGGAGACACAGCTGCGCCGCAGTAGACTTATGCGGCGCAGGGCCAGTCAGGACAGGACGATTTTTTCCAGCGCCGGACGGTTGCGGATGATCAATGTCGATCCCTTGAGCTGGAGCAACTGTCTTTTCTTGAATTCGGAGAACAGCCGGCTGACGGTCTCGCGTGTGGTGCCGATGATCTCGGCGATTTCCTCGTGCGTCAAGGTCAGCTTTACCTGCGTGCCGTTGTCACCATTCGCCGACTTAGGGCTCCATGACAGCAGCAGCTTGGCGAATTTCTCCGAGGGAGAAGTCGCCAGTCCGAGTGTCCGGATCTCCTCGTACGCCGTGTAGTAGTTCCGGCTCAGTTGCTCGGCAACCCGCAAGGCCACCTCACCGTGGTCCTTGAGGAACTGAAGCAACGATTCGCGAGGAATGAAGTTGGCCTGGCCGGGCTCCATCATTTCGGCGGTGACTTCGTAGGGGCGATTCGAAATCACCGAGTTGAGGCCGAGTACATCGCCGGCGTCGGATAGCTTGGTGATGATGGTCTTGCCCTCGCGCGATGACGTCGACAGTTTCGCCTTGCCGGCGCATAGCACGAATACACCGCGCGGTTGCTGTCCTTCGATAAACAGCATCGCGCCTTTGGGATACACGGCGGTAGATTTGATTTCGTTAAGGCGTTGCCCGGCGTGAATCGACAGATTACAGAAAATATGTTCTTCGCGAACCGGACAAGTAAGGCAATTATCAAGAATATTAAGGCCGTAAGGGGCGCGCATTTTGCTGCACCTCCTCGTCGATTAGAGTGCACCTGCGCACTTTTGTGTGTGACTGCCATCACATGCCCGTGTGATTGTGCATATGTGCTTTCAATGCAAGCAGATAGAACACTTGCGAAGAATAGTATTGTTGCAAAGCGCATCGCGTTTCCCGCGCGAACTCTATCCTTATGAAAAAATGACGGCATCTGCCGGAGGGCATCCGTGAGCCAGTTGTCGAGTCCGCCCGTAGCCTCTGCTGTTGGAAAAATCTACAGTGCTCCTCCGCCCGCGCGCGGGGCGCTCGAACCACTGTTTCTTCCTCGCTCCGTGGCTGTGATTGGAGCCACAGACCGCCCGGGCACCGTCGGCCGAAGCGTTGTAGCCAACCTGCTCGAGAGCAAATTCCCACTGAAGATTTATCCCATCAACCCCAGTCATCCCGAAGTCGCAGGAACCAAAACCGAGAAACATGTTGCTGATGTTACGGGAGGAGTTGACCTGGCCCTGGTCGTCACGCCTGCACAAACGGTTCCGCAGATTATTGGCGAATGCGTCGATGCGGGCGTGAAATCTGCCGTGGTCATTTCTGCCGGGTTTCGTGAACAGGGATCGGACGGGGCGAGGCTGGAGGAGGAAATCCGGAAGCATTTGCAGCGCGGGTCGCTGCGCCTGATCGGGCCGAACTGCATGGGATTCATGAATCCGACGATTGGATTGAACGCCACGTTCGCGAAATCGATGCCGCAGAAAGGCAGCGTCGCGTTCCTCAGCCAAAGTGGCGCGTTGCAGACCGCGATTCTCGACTGGAGCGAAAAGGAGCACGTCGGTTTCAGCGCGATCGTTTCGACCGGCTCGATGCTCGATGTTGGATGGGGTGATCTCATCTACTACTTTGGGGATGATCCCCACACCAAGAGCATTCTCGTCTACATGGAATCTGTCGGCGATGCCCGCTCGTTCCTGGCAGCAGCCCGGGAAATCGCGCTGAGCAAGCCCATCATCGTGATTAAGGCCGGACGTTCGGAAGCGGCGTCGCGCGCGGCCGCCTCGCATACGGGAGCCCTCACCGGCAGTGACGACGTACTGGACGCCGCGTTTCGCCGGTGCGGCGTGTTGCGCGTGCAGAACATCGCGGACCTGTTCTACATGGCAGAAACGCTGAGCAA
>Ga0070713_100001367_pt1 | contig 15599 bp, 13 predicted proteins | sample LARL82metaG_FD_65465 | JGI IMG/M metagenome (GOLD analysis project Ga0070713, IMG submission 65465) | Corn, switchgrass and miscanthus rhizosphere microbial communities from Kellogg Biological Station, Michigan, USA - LAR L8-2 metaG | ecosystem: Host-associated > Plants > Roots > Rhizosphere ...
CGTGAAATGTGTTACGGTTCTTGCCGAGCGTGGAGGGTCTTTGATGCCGGTAATGGATCTGCTCTTTGGTCGTCCGTTAAGTTCCTCGGAAGAAAGGGGAGAGAAACTCGGTCCTGGAGCCGGGATTCCGGTGTTCGGGTTAGACGCACTTAGTTCCGCGGCGTACGGACCTGAGGCTGCCCTGGCTTTGTTGATTGTGCTGGGAACAGCGGGGATCGCCTACATCGTGCCCATCACGATCAGCATCATTATCCTGCTCGTTATTGTGTATTTTTCTTACCGGCAAACCATCGAGTCCTATCCCAGTGGCGGCGGTTCCTATACGGTTGCCGGACAAAATCTGGGAAAATTCGCGGGATTGCTTGCGGCGGCGGCGCTGATGATCGATTACGTTTTGACGGCAGCGGTTGGAATTTCCGCGGGAGTTGGCGCGCTTGTCTCTGCAGTGCCGTCTCTTGAGCCGCGGACTTTGCCGATTTGCCTGGGCATCCTGCTGGCCATTACGCTGGTGAATTTGCGCGGAGTACGCGAGACAGGCGCGCTGTTCATGATTCCAACTTATCTTTTCGTGGGCACGCTTCTGATTATGCTGGGGATGGGAATCCTAAAAACGATTGCTGCGGGTGGACATCCCATTCCGGTTGTCGCTCCTCCCGCGCTGCCCATGGCCACTGCCGCAGCAGGGGTCTGGCTGCTGCTGAGAGCGTTCGCCAGCGGTTGCACCGCCATGACCGGAGTCGAAGCTGTCAGCAATGGTGTAACGGCATTTCGCGAGCCAGTCTCGAAAACCGCGCAGCAAACGTTGACGGCTATTATTGCCATTTTGATTGTGCTGCTGGCCGGAATTGCTTTCCTGTGCCGTGCCTACAACGTCGGCGCCACGAATCCCGGGCCGGGTTACCAGAGCGTACTCTCGCAGCTGACCGCGGCGGTCGCCGGCAGAAATGTTTTCTACTTTGTTACCATCGGCTCCATCCTTCTGGTGCTCTCGCTTTCCGCCAACACGGCATTTGCGGATTTCCCGCGGCTCTGCCGCCTGGTTGCTGAGGATGGCTACCTGCCAACGCCGCTGGCGGTCCGCGGAAGGCGGCTCGTGTATACGGCGGGAATCATTACGCTCGGGATTCTATGCGCCGTGCTTCTGACTTTGTTTGGAGGAATAACGGACCGCTTGATTCCGTTGTACGCCGTCGGCGCGTTTCTGGCATTCACGTTATCGCAGGCTGGAATGGTGGCGCATTGGCGGCGCAAGGGCGGCCCAGGCTCACGGATCGGAATGTATGTGAACGGATTAGGAGCCGCCGCAACAGCCGGCACGGTGGCTATCGTGACGGTCACGAAATTCACCGAAGGCGCCTGGATCACCGCCATTCTGATCCCTTCCATCATGATTTCCATGTACTCCATCCGGCGCCATTACGATTCCGTGACGCGCGAACTGGAAAGCCCCGCCCCATTGTCTTTGGCGAAGCTGCGTTCTCCCATCGTGGTCGTGCCCATGCTTACCTTGAACAAAGTGATTCGTGAAGGACTGCAATTCGCCTTAAACCTTTCCTCCGACGTAAATGTGGTGCACGTGGAATGTGCGGTAGATAAGGAAAAACTACTCAAGCAGTGGAATGAAGTCGTGGTGGGGCCGCTGAAACGATCCGGCCTGCCTGTTCCGCAGTTGAAATTTCTGAACTCGCCCTATCGCTTTATCATTTATCCGATCGTGGAGTACGTGGTGCGCCTGGCGGAACAGAACCCCGGCCGCGAGATCGCCGTCATCATTCCTGAACTCGTGGAAAAACACTGGTATCAATACTTTTTACATAATCAGCGAGCCGCGTGGCTGAAGGCGGCGCTGCTGCGAAAAGGCTCATCAACCATCGCGGTAATCAGTGTGCCGTGGTATCTCGATTCCTGAAACTCCACTTAAGGCACATGGGGCGGCAGGACGCGTACTCCTCTTCGGGAATTGCGCGCGGCGGCGCTAAGCCAGGGCCTTGACGCGCGGGCGCTTGCGTTTCCACTCGTAATCCTTGCGCAGCAGCGCCATATGTTTCTTCACCTGAGTCTCAATTTCCGCGAAGGCGGCCTTGACGCAGGCGCGCACGTCGGGAGCCTCTCCGGTGGCGTGCAGCGTGCCTGTGGGAAGCGACAAATTCAGGGAAAATAAATACTGCTCCTTGCGGGAACGTTTCTCGATATTTCCGTGCAATTGCACCAGGTCCGGCGCATAGGATTTCAGCAGCTTTTGCAATTTTGCCACACGCCGTTCGGTTTCCTCTTCGATAGGTTCCCGCCATTCATGCAGCTTGTGGCTGATGGAGAGTTTCATAAGAGTGCCTTTCCCGGGGATAAGCGGAAGGAGGGTGCGACTCGCGGTGTAATCCGCTGACGCATTGGCAATTTCAGAATAACAATTCCAACCGGACTATGCAAATGAACAGAGGCAAGGGTGCGAACAAACGAACACTGCAAGATGGGATATGGACAGATTTGCTACTTCTTGAAGAGATCCTCGAACGCCTGGCGGGCATCACGAGGGCGCGAAACGTGCTCGGCGGAAACAGTAGGGCCGTTTTGGGGAGCCGACGGCGCCGTATCTTTTTCGATGGTCGTGCGGAATTCGTAAAATCTGCAATCGTTCCGCTGATCTTTGCGGGGAATGCGTTCGGGAATGGGCTGCATGCATTCAAAGCGCGCGGCCGTATCAAAGTACGCACATTGTTTGCAGGAGTGGAACTCGAAACTGCATTTCGGGCACTTCCCCTTGGGATCGAATCCCTGCTGCAGAACCGTGCCGCAATTCGAACAACGCGCGCGCGTGATGGTGCCCACCATTCGCGGCGTCCGAGGCCCAATCTGTTCCTGTCGAGGATGGCCTTCGGGCGGCCGTTTCTCTTTTTTCTGGGGCTTTTCGGCGCTCATGTAGCCCCGTTGCTTATACTTCCGCTCCAATGGGAACCTCCGGGAGAGAATTACATCATACGCTGAATCTTCTATCACTGCACGTAAACATGGAATACCTTTAAACTAGTAAAAACAGGTGCGCGCCGCCATTAGCGTCCGGCACATTTCGTTGGTGAAGAGCAAAGATGAAACTCCAGCATTCTTATTGGACGATCGCCTGGATCTTCCATGTGAAACCCAGGAAGCAACGTGTCTTTCGCCGCATTTACGGGCCGGCTGGAAACTGGGCGAAGTTGTTTGCGAAAGACCCACACTACATTGGCACGGACTTATTGCATCATCCCAGGGACGCGCGCTGCTTTCTGACCATGGACCGCTGGACTTCCCGGTCTGCTTACCACAATTTCAAAAAACAGTATCGCCAGGAATACGCTGCCCTGGACGCTCGCTGCGAGACGCTTACCCTTCGCGAAATCAAGATCGGCGAATTCCCGACCGGTGGCGGACCCAAAGCAGCCAAGAGGAGAAAAGTTCGGTCCCCATCAAGATTTGCTCGCCCAAATTCGGGATAAACCTTCCGCGGGAAGATCCGGTTGCAAAAATTTCTGCGGCTGACCGATTTCGGAGAGAATCGCTTGGGCGGCAAGATAGCCGCTGCGTACCGCCCCCTCCATTGTCGACGGCCAGCCTGTGAAAGTCCAGTCCCCCGCCAAAAATAGTCCTGGCAGCGGACTTTTCTGGGTGGGGCGCCATTGGTCCGAGCCGGGCGCGGGTGAAAATGTCGCCGAAGTTTCCTTGACCACTGTTCCCTTCACGAGTTTGGCGCTGCGAATCTCCGGCAGCACGCCGCGCAATTCGTTGATGCACTGTTCGATAATCTCCTGGCGCGAGCGCGGCACCAAATCGTAGGACGCGCTGATCACCAGCTGCAGGTACTGCCCTTGCGCCGCGGCCGCGGTCCCGTCGTTAACGCCACCGTCGTCGCTTAGTTGCGTCTCGCCGTTCAGTTCCGTCTTATTGAAGACCCACTGCGTGGTGCTGTCGAGCAGGGTCAGAAAAGGCTCGCTCATTACTTTTCTGTCGAACCATAGATGTACACCGGTGATCGGCGAAGTCCGCAAGTTCCGCAAGTTCGAAAAAATCGGCTCGCGTTGGGTCACGTCCGCAGGAAGCAAGCCGGGCAAAATGTCCTGTGACACCGCGGAAATGTAATAGTCCGCGGTCTCGAGCGACCCATCTTCCCGCTCAACGCCCGTCACCTGGTTGCCGGCCACTTGAAAGCCGCGCACGCCGGCACGCAGCAGGACCTCGCCGCCCCGCTGCCGGATCGCTTCCTTGCAACCGTCGTAAAGTTCTCCGAGCGGCACGCACGGAATCCCGACACGATAGCCTCCGCGAGTGGAAAGAAATCCTTTCCAGAAGACATCGATGCCGTAACGCGCGTCAATCCGGTCGAGTTGTTCGTCGAGCGCACTGACCAGAATCACTTCCCAGAAGCGGCGAATGGCGCCATCGGTCTGGCCATGCCGGCGCAGCCAGGCGAGCATGGTCACGCCGCCGGCGTCGTTCGAAATGTCTTTTGGCCGCCCGCCACTGCGCGCAATTGCCAGCAGCGCCCGGGCGATGGCGAACTTGTCGGCCCAACCGAGCAACGGAAACAGGGCGAACGACGCCGCCATATGCAGGGGCGCGGGCAACGCGCCCGCTTCCATCGTCCCGCGCCGTCCCTGCGGATCGGCAAACAGCAAGCGTCCGAAGAAACGGATTTTGTCCGCGGCGCCGACCCGCCGGTAAAAATCTTCGAGGTTGGTGCAACACCCCAGGGTCACATGCTGGCAATTGTCCACGTGTTCCCCGCCGGGCAACAGATAGGACGCAGCACGCCCGCCCAGGTGGGGACGCTTTTCGAGCAAACGCACGCGGTGGCCGGCTTCAGCCAGCGCGACGGCCGAGGACAGTCCCGCCAGGCCGCCGCCGATCACGATCACGTTTTTCAAGGATATTATCCCGAGTAAGCCGTCCGAAGCGCGCGCGGGCGATGAAAACCATCTTCTCCGCTTTGCGCAGGCGGACGCGTTCGCCGAACACCGCAAAATCAACCGATTCTATACGGGCGAGCAGCGCGCTGTAAGTGTGCACGAGGAGCCAGAGGGCGCCGCGGCTGTCAGCATCAACAAGATCGAGCAGATCAGAGCTTTCTTCGTACATCCGCCAGGCGCGACCCGCTTCGAAGCGGAGAAGCTCACGCACACCGAGCGTGGCTTCGTTACGCGAAAAATCCTCCGAAGAGACGCTATACCGGGCGAGGTCCTCATCCGGAATGTAAACGCGACCGCGCGCGGCATCCTCATGAACATCGCGAATGATGTTCGTAAGCTGAAACGCCAGACCAAGTTTCTCAGCAAGGTCGAGCGCGCGGGGATCGCAAAAGCCAAAAACGTGAGTGCAGGTGAGACCCACGGTTCCGGCGACACGGTAGCAATATTCGCGCAGGCGGTCGAAAGTCGGATAGGACTTCACCGTGAGGTCCATTTCCGCGCCGGAGATCAGGTCATGCAAATAGCGCGCAGGCATGTTATAGCGCCGCATGGTATCGACGAGGGCTGGCAGCACTTCCACTTCGCCGTAAAGAGGTTCTGCATGCAACGGTTTGGCGGACGTCCCGTCGAAAATCTGAGAACGGCCCGTGACAGCTTCATCGAACGCTGCACGCCACTTGGCCAGGCCGCGTTGTTTGGTCTCCAGATTTTCACCATCGTCGGCAACGTCATCGACGAGGCGCATGAAAGCGTAGAGCGCAGCGAGGCCGTCGCGCTTGAGTTTTGGAAGAAGATAGAATGCGTAGTAGAAATTGCTGCGGGCGGCGCGAGCGATCTGATGGCAATTTTCGTATGATTTCCGTACCGCAGCAGTGTCGGCCTCAAACGATGTGGTCGGGGATCCTGGTGAAGGGGGCGCGGTCGCGGGCGGACCCGTATATACACGCTCATCGCCGGCGGCAGAACGGCGCTTCGACGAGAACCAATGAGTGACGAGAGTACGGCCCAGCATGGCTGCTTGCTTTGTTTTGCCGACAGCAGGGCGGTGATGCAGCGTATCGTAGCCTCTCGATTCGATGGCGTCGAGAACCGCTATGCCGCCGCGACTGAACATTTCCAGATCAATCGCGAGTTTGCCTTCGACGCGACCAGCGAGCGGGAGCCCTTCTTCAAAAAGTAAGCGCGTTCGCGAAATTAAGTCCTTCATCAGCGAAACATAACGCGCATCGAAGCGGCGCTCCACGATGTCCTCTTCCGACAAGCCGTGCGCCGCAATACTTTCGAGCGGAATATAGATGCGGCCTTTGTCCAGGTCGCGGCCAACGTCCTGCCAGAAGTTTGCGAGTTGCAGCGCCGTGCAGGTGGCGTCGGACAGTTGCTGCCGCTCCGCGTCGCGATACCCGCACAGGTAAAGCACCAGGCGTCCGACCGGATTGGCTGAATAGCGGCAATAATCCAGCATGCTCGCCCAAGTGGGATAGCGATGTACGGTCTGATCCTGACGGAAAGCAATCAGCAAATCTGAAAATGGCTCGATGGGAATATCGCACGCGTGAATGGTCTGCTCGAGCGCCACGAACACGGGATGCGACGGCCTGCCCGCGTAGCAGTCGCGCAGTTCCTGTTCCCAACCGTCGAGAAGTTCCAGCGCGCGCTCGGGATCGGCGATTTCATCGCCCAGGTCGTCGGCCCAGCGGCAATAGGCGTAGAGGTTGTAAAAATGCTGATGCAGCCGCCTGGGGAGCAGCCAGGAAGCCACGTTGAAATTTTCGTAATGATGCGTGGCCAGCGAGCGCGTGTAGCGTTCGGCGTCCGCAACCCCACAGCCGGGCGGCGGAACGCCCTTGGCAATTTCGAGTTCAGCAGGAATTTGCATGACGTCCGGCCGGCCGCCGGAACTGCCGACGCGGCCTGGAGATCTCCGTGCGGAGACCAAGGGCTATGGAATCACCGCAACTTTCATTTCGCCGTTGCGCTGCTTCATGTGTTCAAACATTTTTGGCAAATCGGCGAGCGGAATTTCCGCGTTCACGAAATCGCTCGAGCGAATTTCACCGCGCGCAATGGCCTCCAGAGCTTCGCGAATAAAGCGCGGCGAATGATGGAAGGTGGATTTAATGGTGATCTCGGAATAGTGCAGCGCGTTGGGATCGACCTGCACGAACGTGCCGCGAGAGCATCCACCAAACAAGTTCACCGTGCCGCCGCGACGCACCATCTGCAGGGCCCATTCCCAAGTCATCGGCGTGCCTACCGCCTCAATCACCGAATCGGCGCCGCGGCCGCCTTCGGTCAACTCACGCACCGCCTTGGCGGGATCGCTCAGGTCGGTGGCGATGAGCGCCGCGCGCGCGCCGCACTTCTCCGCGGCGCGAATCTGGTTGGGGCGCTTGCCAAGGGCGATGACATTCACGCCACGCCCCGCAAGGATGCGAACGAATTTCAGTCCAATCGGGCCGCAGCCGATGACGACCGTAGTGTCGCCGGCCTGGATGCCGGTTTCGTGAATGCCGCGCAAGACGCAGGCTAGCGGCTCCACCATCGCCGCATCCTGAAAGGAAACGTGCTCGGGAATGACCAGCATGTTCTGGCGCACGATGCGTCCGGGAATGCGGATGTATTCCGCGTAGGCGCCATTGTTGAAGAGCAAATCCTCGCAAAGATTCGTTTGCCCCTTGCGGCAAAACAGGCAAACATTGCACGGGGCGGAGTTTGACGGAACGACGCGCGCGCCCACTTTCAAACCGCCGTTCACGTCGGAGCCCAGCGTCTCGACCACGCCGGCAAGCTCGTGGCCGAAGATAGCCGGCGGCGTGATCATTCGCGCGTGATATCCCCGCTTCCAGACTTTCAGGTCGGTACCGCAAGTTAATGCTACTTTTACGCGGAGCAGCGCTTCGTCCGCGGCGAGCGTGGGAATGTCCACGTTCTCAATTTTCAGGTTCTCGCTTCCGTACAGGACGGCGGCGGTCATGTGACCATTGCGTCGATTATTATTTTCGCTTCTTATCAAGGCTGTATCACCACTTTCAGAGAATCGCCCACAGGATGAGCAGCTATTTCCAGGGCCTCGTTCATAGCCTCCAGGGAAAAACGATGAGATATAAGTTCGCGTACCGGCAATTGACGGGAAAAGATCAGCCGCGCGGCCTGTTCCTGACGGTCCACAGCGGCGCTGTAACTTCCGAGAATTTCTTTTTCTTCGACGCCAACATGCGCCGCAGGGAATTCGATCCGCATCTGCGGATCATTCTGCGCAAACAATAGGATGCGCCCGCCGGGCCGGGCGATGGCCAGGGCGTCGGAGAGCGCGGACGGCATCGGCACGGCCACAAGAACGACGTCAGCGCCGCGTCCTTCCGTTCGCTTTCGAATTTCATCCGCAATTCGAGCGCTGCGCGGGTCAAGCGCCAGATCCGCGCCCAGCGCCAAACTTTTTGCGCGGCGTTCCGGCATGGGGTCGCTCCCGATGACAAAAGCGCCCGCCAGCTTCGCAAGCATCATCAAAAGCAGGCCGATCGGCCCCTGCCCCATGATCAAGACGGTTTCTCCGGACGCGACGCGAGCCTTTTCGACAGCCTTAATGCAGGTATTTACCGGCTCGATGAAGCTGGCTTCCTCGAAGCTGATTTCATCAGGAATCGCCAGCATGCCGCGCTGCGCTACCCAGGGCATCGCTTTCACGTATTGCGCGAACCCGCCGCCGTTGGGATCAAAGCCGGCGGTCAAACCGGTTTTCTTATAAAGCGCGCATTGCGAATGCAGCCTGCGTTGGCAATAAAAGCACTCCCCGCAGGGAATGTGGTGAAAGCTCATGACCCGGTCGCCGAGCTTCCACCGCGTCACTCCCGCGCCTATCGCGACGACTGTTCCGGAAACCTCATGGCCGAAAATCTGGGGAGCGGCGACAAATCCGTGTTCAATTTTCTTGATGTCGGTGCCACAAATGCCACACGCGGCAACCCGGACCAGCACTTCGCCTGCGGCGATTTGCGGCACGGGAACATCTTCGACAACGATACGGCCCTTGCCCCGATACACGGCCGCGCGCATCACGGCGGGAATGGGCTGCGCCGCCAGGAAGGTTTCGAGCATTGCCCCGCTGCGGCTCATTGCGCTGCCACCAGGCCCGGCTCGACTGGAATCAACCGGTCGCCCAGGGTGCCTGTATAAATGTCCAGAAAATCCGAGAGGTGACGCGCGGCAATTCGGCAGTCGCGCGCCAGCGCAAACAGCGCCGGCACGCCGGAGGGATGGCGCAGCACCTGCGCGGCAATCCCCGCAATACGGATTTGCCCGCGCGAATCGCGCGCCCGCTCAAAATCGTAGGGCAGATCGAACTCCACAGTGTCACTAATGGAGCGGACAGCAACCGCGGGCACGCCGTGCCGCGCAGCTTCTGCCAAAATGGTGTAACTTTCCATTTCCACCGCTTCCGCCTGCGCGCCCAGCCGCAACTTCTCCTCGGCTCGAGCCACCAGCGTTCGCGAAGTTGCGAATCGCTCCACCTGCCGAGCCCCGCAATCGACTGCCGTGCTCAACAGTTCCGCATGGCTCGCGACCGCCACGGGTTCGCCGACTTCGCTGACGAGTCGCGCGACCACCACTTCACCGGGACGGTATCCGCTGCGCAACGCTCCGGCCAATCCGGTAGAAATACAAATGTCGGGCCGGTCCGGCAATACTCGGCGCGCCGCTTCCAGCGCATGCGTCCGCCCCATGCCCGTAAGGACCGCACGAACGTTAGCCCCGCCCAATTTCGCTTCAAAGCGCGGCCAATCGCCCGGCAGCCGGCGAAATTTCCGGCGACTGCGCCACGGCGCAAACTCAGCCTCGACCGCGAATGTGACCAGTATGTTCATCAATATCGAGCAGGCTCCAAGCGGAGCCCGCACCCGATCTCGCAGGCTCCCAGCGGAGCCCGCACCCGATCCAGTAGGCTCCCAGCGCAGCCCGCACCGGGCCGGCATACCTCAGGCCGCATGCGCGCGCGCCACTGCATGCGCACGGCGTGCCGCCACATATCCATTTTCTTCATACCACGCAACGGCGCGCTCTAGAGCCGCCGCGATCGGACCTGGCGCAAAGCCCAACTCTCGCCCGGCTTTTGAGGCGTCCACAAACATCTTGTGCCGCGCCATACGCACACCTTCGAGCGGAATCTGCGGTTCGCGGCCCGCGAGCGAGGAAAACACCGCGTCAACGCCCGCCGCCACATATGCGACGGCATGAGGAATTTTCCATCGGGGCGCGCGCAGTCCGCTGATTGCCGCGAGCGTGTCGAGAACTTCCTTCAGAGTCAGATTGTGCCCGCCCAAAATGTAGCGCTCTCCAACGCGGCCACGCTCAGCGGCCAGCAAGTGTCCCGCGGCGCAATCTTCGACAGGTACAAAATTCAAACCCGTATCCACGTATCCCGGCATGCGTCCATTCAGGAAGTCGACGATGATCTTTCCCGTGGGGGTCGGTTTCCAGTCGCCGGGACCTACCGGCGTCGTGGGGTTGACAATGACGACGGGCAGACCGGATTCAGCGGCGCGCCTGGCACACTGCTCCGCTTCAAATTTCGAGCGCTTGTAATGACCAATCATTTCGTCCAGGGACGACCGCGTCGATTCCTCCGGCAACGCCCCTTCGCGTGGCACGGCAATCGTGGCCACGGTGCTGGTATATACAAATTTTTCCACTTCCGCTTGACGGGCGGCCTGCAGTAAATTGCGAGTCCCTGTCACATTGGATTCGTAAATTTCGCGGGGGTTACGCGCCCACAGACGATAGTCTGCTGCAACGTGAAACACTCGCGTGACATCCGCCAGGGCTCGCGTGAGCGAAACAGGATCACGCAAGTCTCCTGTGACGCGTTCCGCATCCAATCCGTCGAGAGCTCGCAAATCACTTGACGGCCGCGACAGCACGCGCACCTGGTCGCCACGCGACGCAAGCTGCCGCGCCACATGGCTTCCAAGAAATCCCGTCGCCCCGGTGACCAGCGTCTTCATAGCACTCGCAGTCTCCCGTCGGAGGAAACCAGATCAGTATTCGGCGGAGGCGGCATCAAAGTTCCACCGCCCGTATGGCCGCCACCCGGTCCGCGATTCGCCGCATTGCTGTCAGGATGCCCGCCCATGCGGCCGGAAAGCTGCCACTTCAACATTTTCCAGGTGTCGCCCAACTGGCGTTTTGCGCCGAGCACGGGAGTCGTCTCAAATCCGACGTGCATCATGCAATCAGCGCAACGCGGGTCATTGCCGGGGCCATACTTTTCCCACGGCGTGGTATCCACCATCTCGCGGTAGGACTTGTAATGATTGTCGGTGATGACGTAGCAGGGACCCTTCCAGCCACGCGGGTTAAATGTCGGAGTTCCCCAGGCCGTGCATTCCAGTTCGCGGTCGCCTCTCAAAAACTCCAGATAGATCGGAGAAACCATCAGGTTGTGCTTTTCAAGAAGCGCTACTGCTTCGCGAAATTTCTCGCGAATGTCCGCGCGGGACATGAAAATATCCTGCGTCTGCACCGCCGAGTAACCATACGCGGGAGCCAGCATGAACCCGTCGACTCCCAGCGTATCGAGGTAAGCATACAGGTCGGCGATCTCATTCAGGTCCGTCTCTTTGTAGATGGTCGTGTTCGAGCACACCAGGAATCCCGCGGCCTTGGCGGCCTTGATTCCCTCGATGGCCTCGCGGAACACGCCATCCTTCTCCACGCACAGATCGTGCGTGCGTTCCAGGCCGTCCAGGTGCACGTTGAAGAAGAAGCTGGAAGTGGGCTTGAACTCATGAAGGCGTTTGCGAATGAACATTCCATTGGTGCACAGAATAATGTGCCGTCCACGCGCCAGAATCTGTTTTGCCAGGCGGCCGATTTCGGGATAAATCATGGGCTCGCCGCCGCAGATGGAAACAATCGGGGCGCCGCACTCATCCGACGCGGCGAGGCACTGCTCCACGGTCATGATTTCGTTGATGGTGGATTTATATTCGCGGATTCGCCCGCATCCCGTGCAGGTAAGATTGCAGGCGTGCAAAGGCTCCAGCATCATGACCATCGGAAATTTATCCGCGCCGCGCAGGCGCTGAGTGGCGACGTATTTCGCAAGATTTGCGGTCATCTTCAACGGGTATCTCATCCATTCTCCTGGGTTGCCGGTAGCCGATCAAATTCCTGGGGATGCACGCGGAGAGCACAGAAGCGATTCGTGCCCTGCGTCGTATTGCGGTATCGCGCCAGCGCGTAAAGCGGAAAATAATTGCGATACAGGTGATATTTCAGATAGAAGACGCACGGAAACCCCGTGCCGGTAAATTCCTTTTCGGCCCACGAGCCGTCGGCCTGCTGCCGCTCAAGCAAGTGCAGGACGGCTCGCGTCACCGCCAGATCGCCGGCGTCGCTGGCCGCCAGCAATCCAATGAGTCCCCAGGCCGTCTGAGAGGCCGTGCTCACGCCTTTCCCTTTGAGCGCAGGGTCATAGTAGGAAGCGATGGATTCCCCAAAGCCGCCATCGGCATTCTGAACTTTTCGCAACCATTCCACGGCCCGCTGGCAGTAGCCGCGAGCGGTGAGCGCAACCGTTTCCAGCGCGCGCAGCACGCCGCTGGTTCCGTACACGTAGTTCACACCCCAGCGCCCAAACCACGGACCCTCGTCGGCTTGGTCTTTCAACAAAAATTTTACCGCCCGTTCGATGACGGGATGGCTTGCGGGCCAGCCGTACCAGCCCAGACATTCGACAACGCGCGCAGTAACGTCAGCGGTCGAAGGGTCAATCATGGCGTTGTGGTCGGCAAAAGGAATCTGGCACAGGAACTGGCGATCATTGTTGTGATCGAAGGCACCCCAGCCGCCGTCTTTATTCTGCATGGCCAAAAGCCAGGTGAGGCCGCGCCGCGTAGCCGCCTCCATGCACGATTTGTCCGGATAATCGACGCGCTGCAGCGCCATCAGCACGAACGCGGTATCGTCAACATCGGGATAGAAATCATTTCGGAACTCAAACGCCCAGCCGCCCGGCATGACGCCGGGAGTTTTCAGCATCCAGTCGCCGGGACCGGCAATTTGTTTTTCCAGCAGCCAGCTCGCAGCCTCAATCAAGGCGGGATGATTGGGAGGCAGGCCAGCCTCTTCGAGGGCGACCATGGCGATTGCAGTGTCCCAGACGGGCGAGACGCAAGGCTGCACACGGATGGTGTCGCCTTCCTCAATCTCGAAGCGGGAAAATTCCCGAATTTCGCGGGCTGTGAGCGGATCATCCGGCGAATGGCCCAGCGCCAGGAGGGCAAAAATCGCGTTCATCATCGCTGGATAAATGGCCGCCAAACCTTCGGTGCGCTCCAGGTGCTCGAGCAGCCAGTCACGCGCCTGGCCCAGCGCTCGTTTCCGCAATGGCTTCCAGGGAATGCGCTCGTACAGTTTGAAGCCGCGGTCGAGCGCCAAAAAGAAATTGCGCCAGCTGAACAACTGCTTGTCCCAGTCAAAGGCGAGCGCTTTGCGGGAAGGATCCTTGAACAGCGCCTCGACGGAAATCCCGCCTGGAACCGCAAAGCGCGGCTTGCGCGCGTAGAGAATGGTGAGCGGAATCACTATTCCGCGCGTCCAGGAAGACATCTCGTAGATATTGATGGCGAACCAATTGGGAAGAAGCATCAGTTCTGGAGGAACCGCGGGAACCATGTCCCAGCCAACGGCGCCGACCAAAGCAAGATAGAGGCGGCTGTAGGAGTTGGTCGCTTCCAAACCGCCCAACTCGTGGATGCGCCGGCAAGCGCGCCGCAGGTGATCGCATTCCGGAGCATCGCCCGCCAGGCGCAAAGCAACATAAGCCTTTACCGTAGCATTCAGCTCGGACGGGCCGCCGTAATAAATATTCCAGCCGCCATCTTCCAGTTGCCGCCGCCGGACATAGTTTGCCAGTTTGGCGATGCGATCCGGGTGCGCCTTACCAATTACGTTAAGGTAGAAGATGTAATCCGATTCGAGAGTGGTATCCGCTTCGAGTTCCCCAAGCCAGTAGCCTTCCGAGGCCTGCAGCGAAAGCAGGTGATTCACGCCACGGTCAATCGCGTCGTGCAAACTTTCAGCTACCGCCGGAAACAACCCGGCAGAGCGCCCGTCCGATGGGGGCTCAAACTGTAAGCGTGTTCCAAGAGCCATCTTTATGTACAAACCCCGATAAGCGTTTGATGCATACCCTCAGTATCCCGATAGCTCGCCGAATACACGTGCGCCTAAGTTTTGGCACTAATGATGTTTTTCAGGACTCGGAATCCCCCTGCAATTAGCTGTGCCCGCAAACCAGGAGCGCAGCACGCACGACACCCTGAGTCCACCGGCAGGCCCGAGACCTTTGTAGCTCAAACTCTATTATGTGTAGTATTTAGCCGTTGGTCAACAAGGATTGCACTTGTGTGTTAGACGAGACAATAGCCTCTTGTGTTTCAAATATATAGCGTTCACTTCAAGCCGGGGGGCGCCCCGGAATTCTTTTCAAGGCGCGCGATGCGTTCCGCGAGTTCCGGCACGCGCCCCCACCAGGCATACAGCTTCTTAAACTTTTCGAGGGGACGCGCGGGCGTTCCCCAAACGACCTGGCCGCCGCGGATCGTCTTGCCAGTGGGGATGCCCGCCTGCGCGCCGATCACCGCACTCTTCTCAATGCGGCAATGGTCCGCCACACCCACCTGGCCGCCAATAATCACGTCCCTGCCAATTTCAACCGACCCCGAAATGCCTGTTTGCGCGGCAATCACCGTATTCTCGCCGATTCGCACATTGTGCGCGATATGCACCAAATTATCGATTTTTACCCCTGCCGATATGTCGGTACGGTCGAGGGAGCCGCGGTCAATGGTGGTATTTGCCCCGATTTCCACATCGTTGCCGATCTTTACCAGGCCGACTTGCGGGAATTTCCAGCGTTTTCCTTCTTCCGCCACGTATCCAAAGCCATCCGAGCCAATCACGACGCCCGAATGTAAGATCACAGCGTCGCCCAGGCAGACGCCCGCATATAACGTTACGCGCGGATAGAGCCTGCAATGCGCGCCCAGTTGCGTATCGCGCCCAATAAAACTGAATGCCCCGATTTCTGTCCCTCTGCCAACTTGCACATTTTCTTCGATCACCGCATAGGGTCCCACTGCAACACCCTTGGCAAGTTGTGCGGTAGGGGAAATTACAGCCGTAGGATGAATACCCATGGCGATGGGAGCGGGCGGAAGGAGCCAGGCGGCCGCCTTGGCGAACGCCAGCTTCGGGTGTGACGCGCGCAGCAACGTCTTTCCGTGGATCGGCAGTTCCAGCCCGAGGACTACGCAGCGCGCTTGGGAGGCGGCGGCGCGAGCCAGATGGCTCTGCTTGTCCACATAAATCAGGTCGCTGGGGCCCGCGGAGTCTGGAGCGGCGACGCCTGACAGCTGCACGGCGCCGTCTCCTTCGAGCTTGCAACCCAGGAATTCCGCGAGTTCGTGTGCGGTGCGTGTCATAGTTGGTGTCTCCCTAGAATTCAGTTCCGCCGGCTCACTTCAAACGTCCAGATCAAGAGCAGCGTCCGCGCTGGAACCCTCAATCCGTGTAAATCGGCGGCTCTCCCGGCGGACGCGTTTTCCAACGCCGATGCAGCCAGAGCCATTGATCCGGATACCGCCGCACGTAGTTTTCGAT
>Ga0070713_100001369_pt1 | contig 15593 bp, 9 predicted proteins | sample LARL82metaG_FD_65465 | JGI IMG/M metagenome (GOLD analysis project Ga0070713, IMG submission 65465) | Corn, switchgrass and miscanthus rhizosphere microbial communities from Kellogg Biological Station, Michigan, USA - LAR L8-2 metaG | ecosystem: Host-associated > Plants > Roots > Rhizosphere ...
TTCGCCACCTGGGCGGTGCCGATGTTTCCCGTCGCGCCGGCGATGTTCTCGACATAGAACTGCTTGCCGAACTGCTCCGTGAGCTTCTGCGCCATCAGCCGCCCGAAGGTGTCGGTCACCCCGCCGGGCGCAAACGCCACCACGGCGCGCACCGGCCGACTTGGATAGGCTTGCGCCCAAGCGCGGCGCGACAGGCTCGGCAGCGCGGCGGCGCTCGCGGCCAGATGGAGAAATTCGCGGCGGGGAAGTTTCATCTTTTGCCTCCCGTCTGCGATGCGACCGCGGCGTCCATATCGCGGGGAAGTTCGCCGTAGACACGGACATTATTGCAAGTCGTGGCGATAGAGTCAGCGACGTCCCCCGGCGCACTTTCGCGGATACGTAGCCGGCAATATGCTCGGACCCCTCCGTTGCAACTTGGGCAGACAAGGAGCCCGTCATGTCAATGCAAAGCCGCAACCTCGTGCACCCCGACATCAAGCCGGAGAACCCGCCGGAGCGCGCGGCGCATTATCTGGATGTGCCCAACATGCCTTGGGAGGCGACCAAGTTTCCCGGCATCAAGATCAAGGTGCTCTATACCGATGACACCGGCATCACCACGGCCTTGTTCAAGCTCGAACCGGGTGCCGTCGTGCCGCTGCACGAGCACACCGCGCTCGAACAGACTTACGTGATCGAGGGCTTCCTCGAGGATCACGAGGGCAAATGCGGACCGGGTCAGTTCGTATGGCGCCCTGCCGGTAACCAGCACGAGGCGGTGGCGCCCAACGGCGCGGTGCTGCTCGGCTTCTTCCTCAAGCCGAACCGCTTCGCCTACGGCGAAAAGTTCTTTACCGCCGCAGGGGAGCGATAGCGCGCCTGCAGGGTCGCCGAGGCCGCACGATTGCCGGGGACCGCACCCGAAACGGTGGGCGGAAGCTTGAGATACGAAGCTTCCCGCCGCACGCGAAAGCCCCGCCCGAAGGCGGGGCTCCCTCTCGATGAATTTACGAACGATTTATGAGGCTGTGCTGGGCTCGTTAGATGGCTCAGCCTTGTCACCCATAAGCGCGTTCGGACGTCCCTCCAGGTTCAGCGGCGGATGGCGTGTCGAGTGCTCTCCTTTGGGGCCGGGCACGGCGATTGGAATCCATAACCGCGCAGAGGGTCAGTGTGGGTAATGCACATACCGCCGCGTTTATTGGGTCCGGGCGCGGCGTGCCATTCCCACCCCTGCTGCGCCGCCTGGCGGCGGGGGTAGAGATTCGGGTCCATATTGGCTTGTGCATTCGCTGAGGCCGCCCAGCCAGTGGACGCCAAAATGCCCATGGCTGCGACGATTAGAACACGTTTCATTCGCTGTCCTCCCGGACCAATTGCGTCGCCCGTAGCGTAACGCCGGCGTAAACGCGAAGGTTCCAGGGTTGGCGGCGAATACCGTCGAATAGTGTCCTTTCTCCCTGCCGCGCGGGGCACGCGGGTTGCTTCGCCGACGAGAACCCCGCCCGGGCTGTGGCAGCGAAGAGAGGTTTGTCCCGGGCGGGGTCTCGGGGAACCCTCACCGGGGGGCTGGGAGGATTCCATGGGGCAAACACCCGGGCGCGGTGAATATTTCCTCGTTTGAGGTCCAGCGGACTGCTCATGGACACCTGTTTCCCACACGCGCATGAGCTGCTGCCGTACGACACCCGTACGCCAGCCCTTCGTCCGCGCCGCCATCCGATATTGCGGCCGCCGTGGGCTTGCGCGCGCGGCATCGGCTTTGTGTTCGCCTCCCGAGCCCACCCGCGCCGCCCATGACGCGCGCGGCCCGGCATCCTCGCAAGCGCAACTTGCATCGCTTCTGAGTCGCGTTCTGCCGTTCAGCCTGCGTGCGCCATCGGCCTGCAGCTATAGCTTTTTCCTATTCAGTCAAATTGTGACCCGCATCACAGAGTGCTCGGCGGTTTCGGCATAGAAGCGATGCAGAAATTGGGCGCCAGGAGGTGGATATCATGGCACCGAGAGCACAGAGACTTGCATTTATCGTCGCAACGGTTCTTGCGATGGCGGTTTTTCTGGCGATCAGCACGTGGGCTGCCGGTCCCAAGCAGGTGGCGGGTTCGGCTGCGCCTGTGCCGGGCAAGGCAGTGAATTATCGGGCCGACCTCTGGAAGGCCTACTAAAGGCGCCGGGGCTCGCGTCTCTTATTCCCATTGCGCCGATCGCGGGGGAGATCCCAGCTTCCGGCGGAGGTCCCGAAGGCTGTGCCGGGGAATGGATTGGGGTAGCAAAATCCACCAAGGCCGCGCACCGTGGCCATGCAGTCCTCTGATGAGGAATAGCCGCAACTCGTACTGCTCAGCCTAAAGCTCCCACACCAGGTGCCGGCCTCGGCAGGGCTGGCGGTCAACGACATTCCGGCGAAGGCGACTGCGGCAGGAACGATCGATCGCATGAATTTTTCCTCGGCCGAAACGAGGCGGGCGCCCTCGTTGCGCGCCCGTTCGTATTCACCGCCCGCGGGCCGTCAGTCGAAGCGTCCGGCTGCGTGGGCGAGCATGGTATAGACCTTGCCGGTCTCCGAGGTGAGGTAGGACCGCGCCAGCATCTGGCCGCGATCCTCGCGCGACACCTCCTCGAGCAGCCGCTCGAACTCGCCGATATAGCGGTCGACGGTGCGCTTGAAATCGCCGTCGCCGCGATAGCGCTTGCGGATTTCCTCGAACGCCCTCTGGCCTTGCATGGTGTAGAGCTTGCGCGTGAACACGTTGCGCTCGCCGCGCTTGTAACGGTCCCATAGCTCGGCCGCCGCGTCGTGATCGATCATGCGGGCGATGTCGACGGCGAGCGACTCGAGCGAGTCGATGCCGTGGCGCTCGGGGCGCGCGGCTTCGGCGGGAGCGCTACGCGGGGGCGGCGCCTCGCGCGGCACGGGCGGCGCTTCGGCCTCGTGCGAGGCGCGCGTGAGCAGCTCGGAGAGCCAGCCCGTGCGTCCGCCGCCGGCGACCTGGGCGGGGCTGAGCGCGGGCGCCTCGGCGCGGCGCGCCGGGACGGGCGGTGCGCCCATGCCGGTGATGTCGGAACGCGCGCGCACCGGCTCGGCGCGTGGGTTGCCGTTGGCGCGCGGCGCCTCCTCGCGCGCGAGCGCACGACGCGGGGCGAGCTCGGCCGGCTCGATCCGCGCCGGCTCCATGGCGTCGAGACTGCGGCTGTGGCGGGCGACGATGCGGTTGAGCTCCGCCAGCGCCTCGATCTGATCGACGATGACGCGCCGCATGTGCGAGGCGGTGTCCGCCGTCTCCTGCGGCAGTTCGAGAATACCCTTGCGCAGTTCGGCGCGCGTTCCCTCGAGCTCGCGGCGCATGTCGGCGCTCATCTGCTTGAGCTCGTCGAGCACCTCGGCAAAACGCTGCGCCGCTTGCGACAGCATGGAATGCGACTCTTCGCTCGCCTGCTCGTAGATGCTTTGCATCGCCTCGCTCAGGCGCGCCCGTTCCTCCTCGGTGCCGGTGCGGATCGCCTCGAAATTTTCCCGGATCGCTTGTGCGCCGGAGCCTGCCGACTCGGCGGTCAGGCGGGCGATTTCGCGCGCGCGCTCGCCGGCGCCTTCGAGCGACTGGTCGAGCACCCCGGCAAACCGCCTCAGCCGCTCCTCGAGATCTCCAGCCTTGCGGTCGAGCGTGGTCACCAGCTGCTCCAGCGCGGTGCTGCGCTCCGCGAGCGTGCTCTCGGTCTGCCGATTGCTGCCCTCGACCGAGGCGACTGCGTCCGCCAACGAACGGGCGTGCGTGTCGAACTGGCCGGCGATCTGACTGAGATCGCTGAGGGTAGCAACCGACATCTCCCTGAAGCTCGCGATGTTGCGCTCCACGTCGCTGTTGGCCGCGCCGGCCTTCTCCGAGACGTCGTTCATGGCGGCGACGAAATCGGCGACGCGCGCGACGAGCGTGCCTTCGATGTCGCTCATGTTCTCGTGCGCGCCGCTCAACACTTCCTGCAGGAGAATATTGGCCTCGCGCAGGCGCTCGTACAGCGCGGTCGTGTCCGCGCGCAGCATGTTGTGCGTCTCTTGCATTTCGCTGACGGCGGCGGCCGCCGTCTGCTTGGACTGCTCGACCGCGCCGTGGGTCGTGTCCTGCAGCTCCTGGAGCGTGCGACTGATGGCCTTGGCCGCGCTTTGGGTGACCATTTCCGCGGTTTCCCGCAATTCCTTGACCGCGCGGTTGACGGCCTCGCTCGTGGTTTCGCTCGCGGCGATGTGGCTCGTCTGCAAGTCCTTAAGCGATTGATTGACGGCGCCGGTCGCGGTCGCGCTCGCCTCGCTGATCAGGCGCGCAATCTGTTCGCTGTTGTCCGTCATGGTCTGGGTGAAATTGAATCCCTTGGCCTCGACCGCATTGACCGCCTGCTCGGTCACGCGGCCGACCTCGCTCACGAATTCCTCGCCCTTGCGGGTGAGCGCGGCGAGCAGGCCGCTCGATTTCTCGTCGACAATCTCCGTCATTTCCGCGGCGCGCTGGCGCACCGTGCTCGAAATCTCCTCCGCCTTGCCGACGAAGTTGCGCGCCACCTCGGCGCTGACCGAAAGCAGCATGCGCTCGACATCGCCGGCATTCTGCTTGAGCACGTTGCTCACGCCGGTCGACATCCCGCTGATGACGCGCTCGGCGTCATGCGTGGTGGCGCGGATCGCGTTCGTGGTATCGGCCGCCAGCTGGGTGAGCGAACGCTCCGCCTCGGCGCTATTGGTCTTCACCGCCTCGGCCAGCTCACTGATGCGTGCGTTGACGGCATCTGACGCCGACGTCGACAGATTGCCGAGCGAGCGCTCCGCCTCCTCGGTCGCGGTCCTGATGCTCGTGCGCAGGTGCTCGGCGCGCACGCCGATCGCATCCACCGAAGCCGCGGTCAGTCTCTCGATCGCTTGCGCGGCATCGCCAGCATTGGTCCTGATCGTCCCGCTGAGATGCTCGGTGCGCGCGGCGAGCAGTTCGGCGGCGGACTGGCTGCGCGCGTCGATCTCCTTGGTCAGGCTGTCGGTGCGGGCGATGAGCAATTCGGCGGCGGATTGGCTGCGTGCATCGATCGCTTGGGCCAGGCTGTCGGTGCGCCCGGCGAGCAGTTCGGCGGCCGATAGGCTGCGTGCGTCGAGCTCTTTGGTCAGAGTATTAGTACGCGCAGTGATGAGATCGACGACCGATTGGCTGCGCGCGTCGAGCTCCTTGGTCAGAGTGTCAGTACGCGCTGCGATGAGATCGACGGCAGACTGGCTGCGCGTGTCCATCTCTTTGGTCAGGCTCTCGGTGCGCGCGGTGATGAGATCGACCGCCGATTGGCTGCGCGTCTCGATTTCCTTGGTCATATTCTCGGCGCGGCCGCTCAGCAGGTTTTCGAACCGGCTGATGCGCGTATCCAGGTTATCGGCGACCTCCATCGCCTTCACGCCCAGCGTCCTATCGACATCCTCGATCTTGGTGCTGATGCTTTCCGCGAGCTGCGCCCCGCGTGCGTTGATGACGCCGGTGACGTCGGCGATGCGCTTGTCGAGCGCGCCGATCACTTCCGTTCCGCTCTCGCTCATCCGCTTGGCCACGTCCATGACGCGCGCGGAGAGCGACTCGCCGACCGATTGAGTGCGGTTGTCGAGAGCGTCGCGGAAGCGATTGAACTGCTGGTCGAGGCTCGCCGTGATCTCGGCCGACTTGACGGTGACGCGGGTGTCGAAATTGTCCAGATACTCCCGCATCGCCCCGGAAATTTCCTGCGTACGATCGCCGAGACGGTCGACCATCTCGCCGCCGTAGGTCCGCACCGTGCGGTCGAATTCGGCGAGATGCCGCGTGATGAGATTGCCGAGCGTGCCGGCGTCGCGAGCGATGCGCTCCGCGAGCTCAGTGCCGCCGCGATTGAACATCTCCTCGAACGACTGCAGCCGCGCGGTGAGCAGTTCGCGCATCGCGTCGCTGCGGCCGGTGATGGTGTCGGCGAGCTCGGTCCCGCCGCGGTTGAACGTGTCTTCGAAGGACTGCAGCCGCGTCTCCAGCAGGTCGCGCAGCACGTCGCTGCGGCCGGCGATGCTCTCGGCGAGGTTGTTTCCGCCGCGATTGAACATGTCCTCGAAGGACTGCAGCCGCGTCTCCAGCAGGTCGCGCAGCGTGTCGCCGCGGCCGGCGATGGTCGCGGCGAGCTCGCTTCCGCCGCGATTGAACATGTCCTCGAACGACCGCAGCCGCGCCGCCAGCATTTCGCGCGCCGCCTCGCCGCGGCTGGCAATCACCTCGGCGAGCGCCTCGGCGCTTTCCTGGAACTGGTCGGTAGCCCGATTTCCGCGCTGCAAGATGGTGTCGCTGATACGCGTGCCGGTCTGCTCGAGTTTCGACACCACGTCGTCGCCGCGCAGGCTGAGATCGAGCACGAGCGAGTCGCCGGTGTTCTTGAGCGTGGTATTGACCTCCTCGACGCGGCTGGAAATCGTCTCGGCGAGCTGGTTGCCGGTGTCGATCACGAGCTCGGTCAGCTCGTGTGAGCGATTGCCCATCAGATCGAGGATTTCGGTGGCCTTCTGCGCGAAGCTGTCGGTCACGCGGTCGAGCCGCTCCGACATCGTGCGCTGGATATTCGCGGTGATTTCGCCGAACTCGTCGCCGATGTGATCGGTCTTGAAATTCAACGTCGTGGCGAGGCGGTCGCTGGCGGCGGAAATGGCCTGTGAGGTATCGCGGCTCGTGTTTTCCAGCCGGCCGAGCAGGTCGCCGCCGCGCACGCCGAGCGTCTGAATCATCGTGTCGCCGGCATTTCCGAGCGCGCGGGTGATATGCTCGGCCTTCTCGGAAAGACTGTGGGTGATCCGCCGCGAAGCTTCGTCGACCTGCTCGGCGACGAGCTCGCTGATCTGTGCAATGTCGTGGCTCAAATCGAGATGGACGCTATTGATGGCATCGCGGATCTGCCCGGCCTGGCCGACCAGGGTATCGCGCTGGCTGCCCAAGTCCTGCAGCAGCGCCCGGATGCGCACTTCGTTGTCATTGTAGGCGTGCTCGAGGGCGGACACTTCGTTCGCCACCAACGTTTCGAGCTCCGCGGCGCGGGCGAGCGCGCGCTCGACCCCATCGCCCATCGCCGCTACCTCGCGGCGGATCGCCTGGCCGACGGTGACGATCGACTCGCGCGCGACCGTCTCGGGCTCGGCCAGGCGCATGGCGACCTCGGCCATGGACTGGGTGACGAGGCGCAGCTCCTGTGCGCGCCAGGCGATGTGGGCGAGCACATAGAAGAAGATGATCGGCACGAAGAACACGGCGGCGAGCATGATGAGTACCGGCGCAGTCAAGCCGGTTGGGCCGAGTGCGGACTGCACTTCCGGCACGTACATCCAGCCGAGCACGAGCCCGGCGAGCACCCACAGCCCAGCGAAGACGGTCGCGGTGACGTAGGACGTGCGCGCCGGGCGGCGCTGCAGCGTCCGCAAGATTTGGCCGATCGATTCACGATCGTCCTTGGCGGCGCGGCGCGGCAGGCTCGGCTCTTCTGCTGGGGCCGGCTCGGCATCGAGCGTAACGGGCCTGATGGTGCGCCACTCCGAGGACGGCTCCTCGGCCGCGGTCACCGGCGGAGCTGGAGGAGCTTGCGGCTCTGCCGCCGCGGCATCGCGCGCGGAGAGGGCGTCTTGGATCGCCGAAAGCGCCGCTTCGGTCGGATCCTTGATCTTCTTCGTAGTGTTTGCCATGTCCGTCGTCGCCTCGTATTACGCTGGAGTAGAGCAGCGGCAGGACCAGATCCTGACCGCGCCACGAGCGCGTTAGCCCCAAGATCCTTCAGAACCCCCTCGGGCGAGCGGCCGTGCGCGCTCCGCCGCCCAGACATTTCACCGCCGTTGGGCTATCCTATCGGCTTGGCATACCGAAGAAAACTGCTCGTTAAGGCGTCTTTAATCATCGTTAACGGCAGGCCGGCATGGCTCGAGCACCGCAGGGCAAGGACGCGGTCCGTGCGCCCGGGGAGGCATTATCAGATATTGCCGCCGGCATCCGTCCGAGCGAGGCGCAGCGGCGCTATCTCGAGCGCGGACTGACGCAAGCCGGCGGGAAACTGCCGCTGTTCGACCGGGATGGGCGCGAAGTGTCGAAGAAGACAGTTGAATCCTGCGTGGCCCACGGCTGGGCGATCCCCTGGGTGCACAATCCCATCAAGCCCGACTGGCTGGTTTGCCGGCTCACGCCGGCAGGCTACCGGGTGCTCGGCGGTGAGCCGCCCCCACAGGACGAGCCCGCAGACCCGCGCAGCCCGCCGCTGGCATAGGCATTCCTCGCGACAATCTCGCTGGCGCTACCTCGGTGCCACGCATCATTGCGCCATGGCCCGCGCTCACGGGCGGCGTTCATGCCCGTCTCCGAGGGGCAACACGCGCCGCTGCGCGCACGCCTTTATGCGGCGCTCCTGCCGCGACACGCCGGCTGTTTGGAACTTCATCCACCGCGATCGATCTCGCGCCGTGATCTGGCGCGGCGCAGCGTCAGCGGCTATAGGACGCCCGCACCCGCCGCTGATGCTCGTTCGCGCCACCGCATGCCGAAAATCACCTACATCGATCACGAAGGCACCGCCCGCACCGTCGAGGGCGAGATCGGCTCGACCGTGATGGAGACGGCGATCAAGAACGGCGTTCCCGGCATCGAGGCGGAATGCGGCGGAGCGTGCGCCTGCGCCACCTGTCACGTGCATGTCGACCAGGCGTGGCGTGCGGTGGTGGGCGAGCCGTCGCCGATGGAGGAGGACATGCTCGACTTCGGCTACGACGTGCAAGCGGATTCGCGCCTGTCCTGCCAGATCAAGGTCACCGCCGAGCTCGAGGGCCTGGTGGTGCGCACGCCCGAGCGACAAGCTTAGCGAAACGCGTGCGCCGCTACACATTCACGCCGCATCATCCCATATCAGAGACGCAAGTGAGGCGCCGCGAACACGCATGAGCGAACCGATCAAGACCGACGTGCTGATCATCGGCGCCGGGCCGTGCGGACTCTTCGCCGTGTTCGAGCTCGGCCTGCTCGACATGAAAGCGCACGTGATCGACATCCTCGACAAGATCGGCGGCCAGTGCGCCGAACTCTATCCGGAGAAGCCGATCTACGACATCCCGGGATTGCCTTACGTCACGGGGCAGGGCCTCACCGACGCGCTGCTGGCGCAGATCAAGCCGTTCGGGGCGACGTTCCATCTGCAAGAGATGGTGCAGACGGTCGAGAAGATCGGCGATCCGCTGTTTCGCGTGACGACCGATCGCGGCCGCCGGTTCGAAGTCAAGGTCATCGTCATCGCGGCCGGAGGGGGCTCGTTCCAGCCCAAGCGCCCGCCGATCCCCGGCATCGAGGCCTACGAAGGGAGCTCGGTGTTCTACTCGGTGCGCCAGATCGAGGCGCTGCGCGGTCAGCGCGTGGTGATCGCGGGCGGCGGGGATTCCGCGCTCGATTGGACGCTCAACCTCGCCCCCGTGTCGCGCCACCTCACCCTGGTGCACCGGCGCAGCGAGTTCCGCGCCGCACCCGACAGCGTCAACAAGATGATGAAGCTCGTCGGCGAGGGCAAAATCGATTTCGTCCTCGGTCAGATCTCGGCGCTCGCCGGGGAGGGTGGCCGCCTGGCCAAGGCCATCGTGAAGGGTAGCGACGGCTCGAATTTTGAAATCGCCTGCGACGCGCTCTTGCCGTTCTTCGGACTGACGATGAAGCTCGGCCCGGTCACCGACTGGGGCATGGCGATGAAGGACGGCGAATACATTCTCGTCGACACCGCGGCGTTCGAATCGAGCGTGCCGGGAATTTTTGCGATCGGCGACATCAGTTGGTATCCGGGCAAGCTCAAGCTGATCTTGTCGGGCTTTCACGAGGGCGCGCTGATGGCGCAAAAGGCCTACCACTACGTCTATCCGGGCAAGCGACTGGTGTTCCAATACACGACCTCATCCACCAGCCTGCAAAAGAAGCTCGGCGTGGCGTGACGGATGCTCATCGACGCTGTCATTGCCGGGCTTGACCCGGCAATCCATCGATATTCGTAACAACGTTCATGCGAAGAGATGGATGCGCGGGGCGTAAGCGCTCTTAACGGCGCGCTTCTGCCCGCGCATGACGTTACCGCCCGGAGCCAGGCAGCGGCGGGGCGAGAGCGTTGGGCAGCGCTGGCAGCGGCTCGCTGCGCACTGGCGCCGTCGGCGCCGCCAAGCCGAGCGCCTCGCGCGCGGCCGGCAGCGCGGCATCCGCCATCGCGGCATGGCCCTCGGCGGTCGGATGAACCGCGCCGCCATAGACCGCCGCGAATATTCCCCAGGTGGCATCATGGATGTCGCTTGGCTGCAGCACGGCGGGCAGCCCCTCGGGATAGGTCATGGCGGTGAAATAGCTGTCGTTTGCCGTGCGGATCCAACGCGCGCGCGAGGCATAGGGGCGAAACTCGCTCGCCGGATAACCGCAGGCCATCGGGTCGGTCGCGCCTTTCGTCAGGCTGTTCTCGAAGGTCTCGCCTTTGCGCGCGAAGCATTCCCGGTCGAAGGCGGGATCGTCGTCGGCGCGTGCGCAGGCGCCATGCGCGGCAAACGCCGGCTGGTGATCGTCGACGAAGGTCATGCGGTCGGTCGAGGGATTACGACAAGCCTTGCCGTCCTCGCAGCGCGCGAGCGCCTTGATGGTGGGCAGAAAGCGGTGCGAGATGAAATCCACCGCTTCGCGCAGCCGCTCGCCATCGACCGCGAACGCCGGATGCACGTCGAAGCCGTTGCGTCCGCCAGGGCAGGGCGTGTCGGGTCCGGCAAGCCCGGGATTGCCGTAGCTCACGTAGACCACGCGCGACAGATTTCCGCCCACGAGCGGCTTGAGCGCCGCGCGCGCCTTGGCGAAATTCCCCGGCAGCTCGCGCTCGAGAATGGCCTGCGCGTCGTCGACCGAAGCGATGATGCCGCCGCGACTGAGCAGGCTGCGTTCCGTTCCCGGCTCGATCATCAAATCGGCGACCAGCCCGGAGAAAAGAATGTCGTTGGCGCCGATGGTGAGCAGCACCAGATCGAGACTGCGGTCGGCCTGCTGGCGGCGCGACGCCGCCAAGAGCTCGGTCAATACGGCGATCTGGGCGCGAACCGTTCCCGAGCAAGCCGCGAGCGTGCCCGGGCTCGGACACTCGCGCGCCCCTTGGTTGCCGAGGAATCCCGCGTTGATGGTGGCGCCGGTGCAACCGAGCGGAAGAAACGTCACGGCGACATGCGTATTCTCGATCGCCAGCGCGATCGCGGTGCGCATCTGATAGCTGTAGAGCGAGCGATGGCAGGGACCGCTGAGCCAACGCGCGCTCTGCTGCGCCCAATTGCCCGCGCGGCTGTCGTCGTCCAACATCGAAGTGCAGGATTTGTTGCCCCTGAATCCCGCTCGCCCCGGCCGGAAATATTCGTCACCGCCTCCGAAGCGCTTGAAGCAAAAGCCCTCATCCGACAAGTCCACGGCGCGGTCGGGGTTGCCCTCGCCGGCGGCGATCGAATCTCCCATCCCGGCGATGAGCAGATCGCGCACCACGATCTCGCTGACCAGCCGCTGCGCGGTGCCGTCCGTCAGAACGATGTCGACGCTGGCGACCGTCGGCCGGCTGCTGATGAGGCGAGCCTTGACCTCCTCGTCGCAGGCAGCATTGACTTGCCGCGGGTGACCGTCGCCGTCGTCGAAGCTCCACACGCAGCCGTCATTGGCCGGCAAGGTTCCGCCGAGCGTGACCCCGACGCGGTGGTCGCGCGGCGCCAAATAGCTTTCGCGCTCGCCGTCGCGTTCGCACGATTCCAGGAGCCGGCCCGCGCGATCGACGCACAGCCGCTCGACGAGATCGCGCGCCCAGCCGCGGCCGTCGCTGTCCTTGGCCAGGCGCCGCTCGGCGGCGAGCACGCCATCGCCGCGCATCGCCTCGACCTGGCGCTGGAAGTCGGCCTCGCTGCGGAACAGGCGAAAGCGGCTCTTGACTTCCCACTCGATGCGCGGCGCGGCGGTGGCCGTCGGCTCGGCCCGCGCGGATTTGCCGCCGTAGCCTGCGACGAGGAGGAGGAAGACGAGGAGAAAAATCGGGCGCATGGCGTCTGCTGCAATCGACCGCGCCCAGGATTAGCATGGGGGATGCGGCGGAAATGTGAGGCCCGCTGGAACCAGCCTTGGTGGCTAAGCCCGTATCGCGTCAGTGGTTTTGATCGTTGGCCACGGTCGGCGCCGTCCGCGTCTTTGGGTGACAAGAAAAGGACGGGGACGACCTCGCGCGGCCCGCGCATATCCGCTGCGAGGGCGCCGATACCCCCGGGCGCCGCGGCCGCAAGCGCCGAGCGGCCGCTACTGCGCGGTGGGGCCGCGCCCACCCCTCGAGGGCCGAACTTTCTCGACCGGGCAAATTTTCATGAGTAGAATTTTTGTCAAACGAGCCGAGCAAACCGGGAGGATGGCAATGAAGCGAATACGCGTGGGACTTGGCTGCGCCGTCGCGCTACTCGTCGGTGCGGCATCCGCGCACGCCCAAGGCACGGTCAAGATCGGCCTGATCAATGTTCTTTCCGGCCAGTTCGCCGATGCCGGCATCCAGCTCGACAACGGCGTCAAGACCTATATGAAGCAGCACGGCGACACCGTCGCCAGCAAAAAGATCGAGATCATCCGCCGCGATGTCGGCGGCCCGGCGCCCGACGTCGCCAAGCGCTTCGCGCAGGAGCTGGTCGTGCGCGACGGCGTCGATATCCTGGCCGGATTCCTGCTGACCCCCAATGCGCTCGCCGCCGCCGACGTCTCGGCGCAGGCGAAGAAGTTCATGGTGGTCATGAACGCCGCCACCTCGATCATCATCACCAAGTCGCCGTACATGATCCGCACCTCGGTGACGCTGCCGCAAGTGATGGACACGTTCGGAACCTGGGCGGTCAAGAACGGGCTCAAGAAATGTTACACGATGGTGACCGATTACGGCCCGGGGCACGATTCCGAGGCGGCATTCCAACGCGCCTTCAAGGAGGCGGGCGGAGAGATTGTCGGCTCGGTGCGCTTTCCCGTGGCCAATCCCGATTTCTCGGCGTTCGTGCAGCGCGCCAAGGACCTCAATCCCGAGTGCATCTTCGTCTTCATCCCCGGGGGCGCGCAGCCGGCCGCGCTGGGCAAGGCATTCGCCGAGCGGGGAGTCGATTTTACCAAGACCAAGGTCCTGGGATCGGGCGAGACGACGGCGGAGCAGGCGCTCAAGGCGATGGGCGACGCCGGGCTCGGCCTGCTCTCGGCGTGGCACTACGATTACAAGAGCAACACTCCCCTCAACGTCGAGTTCGTGAAGGTGTTCAACGAGATGCACGGCCGCAATCCGGACTTCTTCTCGATCGGCGGCTACGACGGCATGCACGTGATCTACGAGGCGCTGAATAAAACGAACGGCAACACCGACGCCGAGGCTTTGATCACGGCCGCCAAGGGCCTCAAGTGGGACAGCCCGCGCGGACCGATGTCGATCGACCCCGATACGCGCGACGTGGTGCAGACCATCTACATTCGGCGGGTCGAGAAGGTCGGCGGCGAGCTCGTCAACGTCCCCTTCGATAAGATCGAGAATGTGAAAGATCCGACCCGCGCCCGCGGCGGCTAGTCGATGTTCCGTTCATGTCGAACAAGGCGTCATGGCCGGGCTTGTCCCGGCCATCCACGTCTTTTCTCTCCCGTGTCAACGCAAATAAGACGTGGATGCCCGCGACATAAGCGCGTTCACACGCCTCTTCCGACGCGCTATGCGCGGGCATGACGGAGTGAATTTGACCGGGACACCGAGGACGACGATGCGAAAGACGCCGGTTGCGTTTGCGGCATGATTGGCTCCGCCTTCGGCGTTCTGTTCGACGGCTTTGCCTACGGCATGCTGCTGTTCGTCTTGTCGGTAGGACTGTCGGTGACGCTGGGAATGATGAATTTCATCAATCTGGCGCACTGCAGCTTCGCCATGCTCGGCGGTTTCGTCACGGTGAGCTTGACCAATGGGCTCGGCTGGCCGTTCTTGGCGAGCCTGCCTGTGGCGTTCGCGTCGGCGGCCTTGGTCAGCGTAGCGTTCGAGAGAGTGCTTTACCGCCGGCTTTATAGTGCGAGCGAGCTCGACCAGTGCCTGCTGACGATCGGCATCGTCTTCGTCTCGGTCGCGGTTGCAGCTTACATCTTCGGCACGATCCAGCAGCCGCTGAATCTGCCGGCATACCTGCGCGGCTCGGTCTCGATCTTCGGCCACAGCTTCGGCGTATACCGGCTTTTCCTGATCGGTGTTTCGATCGTGATCACGGCCGTGCTGGTTGCCGCGCTCGAATACACGCGCTTCGGCGCGCAGGTACGCGCCGCGGTCGACAACCAGCGCATGGCGCGGGGGCTCGGGATCGATGTCGATCGGGTGTTCGCCGTGACCTTTGCGCTCGGTAGCGGGCTCGCCGGTCTCGGCGGGGCGCTCGCCATCGAGATCGTCGGCCTCGATCACGCATTCGCCTTCACGTATCTCATCTATGTCCTAATCGTCGTGTCGGTCGGCGGCTTGGGCTCCATCGGCGGCTCGTTCCTCGCCGCGAGCCTCCTCGGGATCAGCGACATGGCCGGCAAATATTATTTTCCCGAGCTCGGCGCGTTTCTCATCTATTTCGTCATGGTGGCGCTGTTGATGTGGCGTCCGCTCGGCCTGTTCGGGAAGCGCTAGGCCATGGCGTCCTCCACGCTGAGCGAGCCGCAGCGCCATCTCGAGGCGCAGATCCACTGGCGGCCTCTCGAAATCGCCTTCTGGCTCGCCACACTGCTTCCCTTCGTGCTCACTCCCAACCATCTCGCGCTGGCGAGCCAGATCGCGATAACCGCGCTGTTCGCGTTGTCGCTCGATCTCATCCTGGGTTATGCCGGCATTATCTCGCTCGGCCATGCCGCATATTTCGGTTTCGGCTCCTATACCGCGGGCCTCATCGCCAAATGGGGCTGGGGCGAGCCGCTGACCGGCTTGCTGATCGCCGCCGCCGCCGCGGGCGCGCTCGGCTACGTCACGAGTTTCATCATTGCCCGGTTCCGCCATCTCGCCTTGATCATGATCACGCTCGGGCTCGGCCTGTTGCTCGCCGAGGCGGCCAACAGCGCAGGCTGGCTGACCGGCGGCGCCGACGGCCTGCAGGGCGTGCGCATGTGGAAGCTCCTCGGCCTCTTCCAATTCGATCTCTATGGCACCGCCGCCTACACCTATTCGCTGGTCGTTTTGTTCCTCGGTTTCCTGCTCGCGCGGCGGCTGATCAATTCGCCGTTCGGTCTTGCCTTGCGCGGCATTCGCGAGAATGCCGTGCGCATGCCCGCGATCGGGGCGCCCAGTCCCGCCCACATCCGCAAGGTCTATACCATCGCCGCGGTGATGGCCGGCATCGCCGGCGCCTTGCTGGCGCAGACCACCGAGACCGTCTCCCTCGACACGCTGAGCTTCCAGCGATCGGCGGACGTGCTGGTCATTCTCATCCTCGGCGGGGCAGGGCGGCTCTACGGCGGCATCGTCGGGGCGATCATCTACATGGTGGCGCGCGACCAGTTCTCCGGCATCAATCCGCAATACTGGTATTTCTGGATCGGCACGCTGCTCAT
>Ga0070713_100001371_pt1 | contig 15583 bp, 9 predicted proteins | sample LARL82metaG_FD_65465 | JGI IMG/M metagenome (GOLD analysis project Ga0070713, IMG submission 65465) | Corn, switchgrass and miscanthus rhizosphere microbial communities from Kellogg Biological Station, Michigan, USA - LAR L8-2 metaG | ecosystem: Host-associated > Plants > Roots > Rhizosphere ...
TCGCGATGCATGGGATTGAAGTTGAATGACACGATATGGCCTTTGCCGACGGGCATGTCGAGAATCGCGGGGCGGCCAATGAGAAAGTCTTCTCCCCATGCCTGTCCGCTGACCACGAAATCTTTGTTGCTGCGATCGCCCCATTCCATTACGACTCCGCTGCGGTCCTCGGGGCCATCGAGGCATGTCGTGCAGTAGGCCATGCGCAACCAGCGACGCGGCGTGTTGTAAAGCGGAAAATTCTGGCGGAAGACCCACGTGTGCACCGGGTATCCATACGCGATGGGATGGTCCGGCCGGTCGAATGTGACACGTACGTGTGCGCCCGGTGTGCGGGTACCGGCTTGCTGGGCCGCAGCCGATGACGATCCACCTCCACCGGCAGCGCTGCGCGGTACACCGCCCGAAGAGCGGCGAACGAAGCGCACAAGTCCGCCCTCGAGCGCGAGCATGGTCCCGCTGCCCAGTGTGACCATCAGGCCGCCTTCATCGACGAACCGCTGAATCTGCGCCAGGCCTTCATATCCGATACCTCCCGTTATGTCCTCGGACTCGGCCGGGATTCCGAAGCTTGGAGTCTGGGGCGTTTTCAAGAATGGCATTGGTGACCATGTCTTAGGTAGTCCTTCGATCTGCTCGGCAAGTTCGAGATCGACGTGCCCGTAGAGAAGGACGTCAATCTTTGAGCGAAGATTCCCGGCGCGGATGTCTTCGTCACGCAAATACGTGTAGGGAACCTTGCGCTGGTCGAGCGAGTAGCGAATCCATCCGATGGAGTCTGTATCGGCCCAGGGCACCCACATGCCGATCCGCGGCGCCTTTGCATTATGACGCGGGACGTTGGGTAAGCTCGAAGTCTCTATGAAGTCGAGGCCGAGTTCGGTGGCGGTCTGCTGCACAGGGTCGCGCAATCCCGGTTGCTCGGAGAGAATCCACGAACCCGAGGGAAACTTGATTCCATCCTGTTCGAATTCTTTGTCTGCGATCTCAATACTGAAATTGGCGAGCCGGTAGCGCGCCGCGAGCAGGGACTCTTGACCGCTATCTTTTAGCAAGTACGTAGTTCCAGTGCCTGTGATATGCCCAAGGACGTGCGGCGGTTGCTTCAGCGGGATCGATGCAGCATCGCGAATCTTAGGATCATTGGTCGGAATTGCCTGCAAATGAAAGTTCGCCGGCAGTTCCCAGGAGACATCGTCGTACGGGGGCTCGCCGTCTTTTGGGTAGTGCTGCGCCGTGAGCAGGTCGACTGCGTAGTTGCGATATGGCTGATCGAGTCTGACTACGTATGTCCCCGCCGGGCAGTTGCCATCTTTCAGTTGAATCGTGCTCTGCGCGCGCGAGACTTCGATGTGCTGCCCCATCAATCGCCCGACCATCGCCGCGACACGTGCGGGGTCGCCCTGATCCTCCGGAATCAGAAATGCGAATGGAGGCTGGGTCAGCCCTTTCTGCCACGAATTCCAGGATTTGGTGTAAAAGTTGCGCAGCATCTCTTTTGCGTGCGTGGCGGCATCATCGAGAGCGATGAGCGCGCCAGTTTCCTGGTAATTCAAGTTGTCGCGGGCTGACCACGTGACTTCAGGTGGTGGCGGCAGCGGACGGTACCACTCCATGGTTGTCGCGCCAGGTGAGATCGCACGCTTCTCGGTTTCTGCGCTCCCGTTCCCGAAAGTTTCGTAGCCTCGTCCGATGCTGTTGTGGTTCATCGCTACCGAATCGAGATAAAGATGGGCGAATGCCTCGCCGAAATCCCACGTGGAAACACCTGGCATTCCCATCGCCGTCATCGACTGCACTTCCTTCATGCTGAGTTCGAGAAACTCCGTGTACGTGATCGGATCGATGTTCGGGTTATAAGGCCCGGTGCCGTTCCAGGTCATCATGAACGGCACGCCTTCGTGCAGATCATGAACGACCGTCGGATGCCACTCATGAAACATGCGGTGAACGGCTTTCGTGGTCTCGTGTGCCTGCTGGTGAGTGTCGCGATTGATGTCGACGAACGTGTACTTCGACCAGTACGGAGGCGACTGACGAGGAAGAGTGTTGCGATCGGTTTTCCCCTTCAGGTAGCGATAAAACCAGTCGACCATTTTGTCGTGGCCGTCAGGGTTCGAAATCGGGTTGATCAGCACGATCAGTTGCTGGCGGATTCGTTGAATCATCGGCTGCTCGGAGACTGCCAGGCGGTAAGCGAGTTCGAGTACCGCCTCGGTCGATCCTGTTTCGTCGGAGTGTAGAGCAGCGTTGAAGTAATAAATAGGACGCGAGTTTGCAATCAGTTTTTCTGTCCCGGACTTGTCGGTCACGCGCGGATCCGCGAGCGCTGCGGTAGCAGCTTTCAGCCGATCGAGATCGCGGATGCCTGCTTCATCCGCGATGGCAAGCAGCAGGATGTCGCGTCCCTCTTCACTCTTGCCGATTGTAAAAACGCGAACCCGGGGACTTGAGGCGGCCAGCGCGCGCGCATAAGCGTAGGACTTCTCCGTACCGAGCAGTTCTCCCGGCGCGCCCATGATCCGTCCAAGAAATTTCTCGGGGGACGGAACTTTACTGGACTGGGGAACATAGTTCACAAGTGGCGAGATGAAGTGAGGATCAGTCGTGGCGGCAGAGATGGCGTCCGACGTGCCGGGTTCTGGGATGTCAGGAGTTTGGGCAACCGAAGCAGTGAATGCGAGTGGCAATATCCACAGAAGTGCGAATCGCGGCATGAGGCCCTCGGGCATCGATCGAGGCGAGAGTGTAGCACGGGCGGCCGTTCACTCGATCGCGTTGGGGAGAGTGCGGAGTCGACCTTGTTACTCTGGCATCAGTTGTCGAATCAGTTCCGGGGAGTCGATTTTCCAGTCGTCAGCCAGCACGTGCGCCTTGCGCAGGATCATCTCACTGCGATAGTCGAGATCCATTGGAATCTCCACAAAGTCTAGATGAACAGCGTTAAGGAGCGGTCGCGGAATATTGAGCCAGCGCGGGTGAGGAGATGCAAGAAGCATCGCGCCTCCCAAAACCAGTTGAATGTGATACGTGCCTAGCTGACCTTGCACCACGAGCCACGACTTCTGTAAGCGGCAACGCTTCGCAATCGGAGTATGGGGCAGGACGCGGCTCAGAATCGAAGAGCGTAGTTCCACGAGGTGCGAGAGATCCTCGATGTTAAATCGCTCCGCAAGAACTCCGATACCGCGATCGCCCTGATCAGTCCACTGCTCGTCTTCACCGATCGCGCAGACACTTGTGAAAAGATCGACATCTCGCATGATCTCGGAGTACACGACCCCGGGGACCTCATCGAGCGGGATTTCGTGCCGGTTGCGATAGAACCGCACTTGATCAGAGACTATGAACAGGTTGATGCCGGATCCTGCCTGTTCATCCAGGCCGGAATCTCGGAGGCGTTGATCGCGATCCGAGGGGATATCGACATAGAACTCAACGTGCATGTTCCATTGCGGAAGCGCTTTGCTGGGTACGTTGAAACCGTCGAAGCCCGTGCCCATAAGGCGATACTCCCAGCCGCGTGCCCGACAGAGGCTTGACAATTGGTGCTGACGCATGACGACTCCCGCGAAACGATTGGAGTGCATCGATGCTTTTTGCTCTTCGTAGGTAAGCTGATAGAACTCACGGAAGGCCTGGCGGAATGGCTGGCGAATCGACTGTGTGAAGATGCAATCACGCCACTGTTGCAGCTCGGCAGCATCCGAGGACAGTGGGTGCCACAAGCTCACAGTTTGAATGCCCGAAAGGTCAACCAGTCTTCCTGAAGAATCACGTATTCCGTTCTCGGACATAGATTCTTCGCTGGACCAAATGCCAGTGGTTTCCGATCCAACGTGGTTGCGGAATAGCCAAATGAGTCGACGGCCGAGAAATCCTGTCAAAGGATGATCCACGAAGTATCTTTTCCAGTGGTCCATCGACATTGTGCGAGGACTGGCCAGGGAAGCCTCCAGCCGGGACCGTTGCACCAAGTAGGTTTGCTCTAAGTCCTTCTTAACTTTGGCGACAGACTGCACATCTTTCGGGAATGCCTTGCGTACGTGTGCAGGGGCAGACTTCAACAACTTGCCATCGCCGTTGTACCAGGCGGTCGCGACGCGGCCATCTTCGTTCAGCCTTAGACGCACTTTGGCATCTCCCAAAGCCAGTTCAATTGTTCCGTTGGTGTCCAGGCCGAAACTCTCTATGCAGGAATCTTCGAGATCCTCTGCGGTCACGCCTGCACGCTCGGCAGCCTGACGCAGAGACTTCTCGATCAGACGACGAGCGACCGAATATTTCACTTTCGCCCGCAATCGCGAGAGTTGTGCGATTGCCTCGTCACATTCCATGACCCCAAGAGCCTGCACGCACGCAAACCCAACTTTTTGCGAGACCGCTCCCAGCATGCGAACCTTGCGAAGACAGGCGATGGCGAAATCTCCCAGCACCGTGGCCGCGGCCGCATTGCCCCCGAGGGACACGGTCCAGACAACACCCTTCTGATAAGAAGAATCTTCAATCGGAGATCGCGCCTCAGAGGGCTGCCCGGGAGTGGGACCGAGCGTGAGCCATCGCAGGAGCGTCGCGGGAACGCTCTCTTCCTCGCCTAGAGCCACGAGTAGTTCTTCCGCACGCTTGTTCCACTTCTTGCCGGGGATGGTCTGCTCCAGCGACCGGCAATGTTCAAGCAAAGCCTCCCATCCGGCGCGAGTGATCTCGCTTTTCAAAGCGAGTTCGTCGAACACGATTTGAGACCAAGGGCCACGGCCGGAATCGAGTTGCTTTGCTCCTTCAATCCGTAGCAACTCGCCAATCACGTTTCTGATCGCCAGGTGATGCTTTTCAATCTTTCCAGCGGGGCTGGGAGCGTAATAGAAATGCAGGCTTCGCAGGTAGGTCCGCATCTCGTCGGTGATCTGCTCGCGCCTCAGGACCGACAAGAATTGCCGGAAGGGAAAGTAGCAACGGGTCCAGTCGTCATTTCGAAGATCCGAGAGGAGATTTGTCACGGTATCCGCGGGCAACGGCTTGGGCAGAGCATTTAACGCGTGAAGAGTTGCGTCGAACAAGGTAGACGTGACGCTGAAGTGAGAACGTTCCTGGGTCCGATCCTTGAGCCACCCGAACGAATGATTCAGGAAAGCGAGATGCACTCCACTGGAGGCTCTTTCGATCTCTTTAAGTGCGGGATTCTCCGCCTTCCAATTGGCGATGTCCCTCTGCATCTGCTCTAGCGTTTGCCCGGAAGAGGGGCGGTCGTGGCTCGTGGAGAGGATCAGGTCGTAGATCGCGAAGGCTTGTTTTTCCGCATCGGTGAGTCTGCCAGGCCCGCCCATGTGAGATTGTCAATCAATCGCCGGAGGCAGAAAAACCGCGTTCCAGACGCATGACCATGCCTTCGGCTGCTGCGCGGACTTTCGGGTAGTAGTTACGGGCGTCGGCGACGACCTTGTCAACAATTTCGTCGGTGTGATCGGGATCGTGATGGTACAGAACTAATTCTTTCGTGCCGCTTTCCATCGCGACATTGACCGCTTCGCGCCAGTGGCTGTGGCCCCAGCCTCGCCGGCGCGCAGCGTAGTCTTCAGGAAGGTACTGTGCGTCATAAATCAGGATATCGGCGCCTTCGGCCAGTTTGCGCACTCCTTTGTCGAACTCGGCATCGCCCGGTTCGTTGTCCGTGGCATAAACCAGCACTCCATCTTTGGTTTCCACGCGGAATCCGAGGCACCCTTGCGGATGGTTCAGCCATTGCGTCTTGATGCGCACGCCGTTTTCCATGTCCATACATCCGTTCTGGATGTCGTAGAAGTCACGCTGAGCCCGCATCTGATCGAGGTCCACCGGAAAATAAGGTGATGACATTTGCTCGACCATAACCTGTTCCAGGCTGCGCGTGCGGCTGGAGGAATGGAAGAAGAACTGACTCTCTGGGCTGTCGTATAGAGGGCGGAAAAACGGCATCCCCTGAATGTGATCCCAATGAAAGTGAGAGACAAAGACGTGGGCGGAAAATGGCTTTCGGCCGAACTCACTCTCCAATGCATGGCCAAGCACACGGAATCCCGTGCCGCAGTCGAAGATGTAGATCTGATCTCCGACGCGCACTTCCACGCAGGAGGTATTGCCTCCGTAGCGCAGGTTCTCGGCCTGTGGAGTGGGCGTGGAGCCGCGCACGCCCCAAAACTTAACTCGCATAAACCCCGGGTGATGCCAGTGTTAGATGACCTTCGTCGACGACAATTTTCCCGTCAAAACACTCATAATACGCGGGATATTACAAATTCTAGTCATTGTGGCGAGGGTAACAAGTGACGAAAGTTTGGAAGTGCAGGGGCCAGGGATTAGGGGTTAGGGGCTAGGGTCAGGGGGCAGTTTTTACGCGCGAGGCTCAGGACCTCTATCCTCAACTCCACCGAAAGCCTGACCGCTGACCTCTGACAACTGTTTCTCCCTTCCTCCCCTATAATGAACATCCCCGAGAAAGAACCCATGCTTCGGCCTGATTTCAAAGAGTTTTCACGCCTGGCGCGCGAAGCCACGTTGGTTCCCGTGGTCAAAACGATTAGCGCCGACCTACTCACCCCAGTTTCCGCCTTTCTGGCGATTGCTCAAAAAGAGCCCTATGCCTTCCTACTGGAGTCGATTGAACGAGGTGAGCAGATTGGGCGCTACACCTTCCTCGGAGTAGCCCCGTACATGCGGGTGAAGAGCGTCCAAGGCAAGGTTTCGATCGAGCGAGGCCGCCGCCGCGAGACCGTAACGGACGACATCTTTCGCGTTGCAAAGCAGTTGCTGCGGGAGCATCGCCCTGCAAGCCTCCCGGGTCTTCCTCCGTTCATGGCAGGAGCCGTTGGATATTTTGCATACGACGTAGTCCGCCAGTTGGAAAACATCGGAAGCCATGCCAAGGATGATCTTTCTGTGCCGGATGCGGAGTTGATGTTTTTTGACCGTCTGCTGGTCTTCGATCACCTGCGGCACCAGATCCATATTGTGGCTGCGGCAGATGTTCGGAACGAAGCTTCTCGCCGCGCTTATGACCGCGCAATGCGCGACATCGCGAAACTGGAAAAAAAGTTGGTCCGCGGGTTCAGTCCTGCCCTCTGGCGCAAATCAACCAAAGCCAAGCGCAAGCTCAAGGTGCATTTCTGCACCAAACGCGAAGAACACATGCGTCGCGTGGAGCGTTGCAAGGAGTACATCGCAGCCGGAGATATTTTTCAGGTCGTGCTTTCGCAGCGGCTCGAATTCGACCCCGAAGTCGCGCCATTCGATCTTTATCGCGCGCTCAGGCAGGTAAATCCTTCTCCGTATCTATATTTTCTGAAGAATGGCGATTCCCACATTCTCGGCTCGTCGCCTGAAATGTTGGTCCGCGTGACGGGACGCAAACTCGAATACCGTCCGATTGCCGGAACGCATCCGCGGGGAAAGGACGAAGCGGAAGATGCGCGACTTGAGAGCTTGTTGCGCAACGACGAGAAGGAGCGTGCAGAGCACGTGATGCTGGTCGACCTGGGTCGTAATGATCTTGGCCGAGTCAGCGAATACGGATCGGTCAAGGTAAAGGATCTGATGTTCGTAGAGCGCTACTCGCATGTCATGCACCTGGTCTCAGCATTGGAGGGAAGGCTGCGCAATGATCTCGATGCGCTCGATGCTTTTGCTGCGTGCTTTCCCGCAGGAACATTGAGTGGCGCACCGAAGGTGCGGGCTATGCAGATTATCGAAGAACTGGAACCGACCCGGCGCGGAGTCTACGGCGGATCGGTGTTCTATGCAGACTTCGCGGGCAACCTGGACTCCTGCATCGGAATTCGCACCATGCTCATGAAGGGAAAGAAAGCATACCTGCAGGCGGGAGGCGGCATCGTGGCAGATTCAGATCCCGCGACTGAATTTCAGGAATCGATGAATAAAGCCGGGGCGCTGTTACGTGCGGTGGAGTTGGCTAGGAACAGTGGTCAGTAGTTCAATTGTCGTGGACTGACCACTGATCACTAAGCACTTCTTTTGACGAAATTCTCCACCAACTTCTTTCCCGCATCCGTAAGCACGCTCTCGGGATGAAATTGCACGCCTTCGACGGGATAGTTGCGGTGGCGCAGGCCCATGATGGTGCGTGTTCCATCTTTTTCCGTGGTCCACGCACTGATCTCCAAGTCCGCCGGCAGAGTCTTCTCTTCGACGATCAGCGAGTGATACCGCGTTGCGGTCATCGGCATGGGGAGACCTTGAAAGACGGTTTTGTTGTCGTGGACGACGGCACTGGTTTTGCCGTGCATGAGATGTGGGGCGCGGATCACATGTCCGCCAAACGCTTCGCCGATCGCCTGATGTCCGAGGCAGACTCCAAGCAGGGGAGTCTTGCCGGTGAAATGGCGGATCAAATCGATGCTGATGCCGGCTTCCTGCGGCGTACAAGGACCGGGGGAGATGACAATCTTTTCGGGGCGCATCGCCTCAACTTCTTTCACGGTAACCTGATCGTTGCGCCGAACCTCAACCTCCTCGCCCAGTTCGCCGACGTACTGGACAAGGTTGTAGGTAAACGAGTCGTAGTTGTCGAGGACGAAAATCATAAGTCGGCTTCCGACTGTCGGCTCTCGGCTTCCGGAGTCTTAATATCAGATTATCATTCACTTGAGGCCTGATGCCTGACTCCCTACGCCTTATCTTAGTCCCCTGAAAGAGCCAGTCGCTCACCCGACCGGGGTATTGACCCAAACTCTCGGCAGGGAGCATCCTCGTTATCGTTTATTCGCCACTTCTTTGCCACTTTGGAGGACGCATGGCTGAGCCCCAACAGGAAAAGCGGGGTACCAGACGGTTCGCACTGCGCGTTCCGGTCAGCGTCAGTAGAAATATCAATGATGACGGTAGTCCGCGCGAGGCTGCAAGCCTGCGGGACGTAAGCGCGCGTGGCATCTGCTTCTACCTGGATTCTGCGATTGAGAAAGGCTCGCCGATCGGGTTCACGCTCACCCTTCCGCCGGAAATTACTTTGACCGAAAGCATCCGCGTGCAATGCAAAGGCCGCGTGGTGCGCGTTGAAGACGGTGCTCCCGAAGGCAAAGTGACGGTGGCCGCCGTCATCGACGACTACGAGTTCCTGCCAGAAGCGTAGGAGCAGGGGCTAGGGATCAGGGGTTAGGGAAATAGTGGTTGAATGGAAGACGGAGATATTGACTCCGCCGCTTTCTTTTCTGACCACTGACCACTGGCCACTGACCACGAGCTAGCTCCTCCAATCTCTAACCCCTAGCCCCAAGCCCCTGACCGCTGCTTCCCGCTGTGATATGTTTCATGCAAGCTTCCAGCGAGGAACTTGTGTTGCGATTTTGGCCAAGGGCTTTCACTATCTTCAGCCTGATCCTCCTGTTTGCCCTTGCAGCCATTGCGCAGAATTTCGGTCCGGCACGTGTCATCAAAAGTGTTCGCATTGTCCATGAGAAGGGCGTTCCCGCCGTCGAGATTATTGCCAGCGCATCGATTATCCCGGAGATCCAGACTCTCGATTCACCGGCGAGACTGGTGATCGACCTGCCGAACTCGCGACCGGGACTTGTCCAGAAGCGCATTGAGGTCCAGAAAGAAAACATCACCGCGATTCGCGTCAATCAATACCGCAATAATCCTCCGGTGACCCGAATCGTGCTCGACTTGGTCGCGCCGTATGGACACTCCTGGGACGGCTCGGGCAATCGATTGATGGTGCGCCTCAAACCTCCTGAAGATGTAAATGCAGGGAAACAATCTGCCGCGCCGCCGGTTGAATCAGGTTTTACCCTGACCTCGGACGCAGCCGTCGTGCCGGTCACAGGCAATAGCGGCTCGATGGCGATGGATGCGAGCCGTCTGGCCAACGGCTCGACCGTGACGGCGGGATCAGACACGACTCTTCTGCATCTTCCGCGCGGTGGGGAAGTGAGAGTGTGCCCGGGCACAACGCTTTCGGTGAACCCTTCGCAGAGCAAGCGGGACCTGATGTTTGGCATGAGTACGGGAGCGATCGAGGCGCATTACGCACTGAAAGCATCTTCCGATGCCGTGCTGACGCCAGACTTTCGAATCATGTTTGCCGGGCCCGGTGAGTTTCACTTTGCCATTAGCGCCGATTCCCACGGCAACACCTGCGTGCGTTCCTTGCGTGGGAATACGTCGTCCGCCATCGTCGCGGAATTGATGGGAACTCGCATCTACCAGGTCAAGCCATCCGAGCAGGCGATGTTTCATTCCGGACAGATCGACAAAGTTGACACCGATGTTCCGCTGGAATGTGGATGCCCGCCGCCGCACCCGGTGTTATTGGCTCAGACCCCGCCGCCTACGCAGCAGGCGCCCGAAACGGCTGTCGCATCTCTCGGATCTGGGCCGAGCACAGTCTCCGCTTCACCAGGCACGCAACTCACGAATGGGCCCGAGACCCAACCCCTGCCGCCCTCGACGCCGAATCAGATTCACGTACAAGTCGATGCGCCCTTAGTTTTCAGTGCGAAGGATCGCGCGAAAGCCGGGCGTCAAGCCGTGGAAATCCCGACGGACATTCCTGTCGATCAAGCCATGCAGCGCCAGGTTCACCTCGATCCTGTAGTTCAGACGCCACCGGTCGTGACGCCGAACAAAGATGAGCATCCGGGCTTTTTCCATCGTGTCGGCAGATTCTTTTCTTCGATCTTCCGGTGATCAGGGATCAGAGGCCAGGGGGCAGTGGCCAGTGGGTCAGTGGTCGGAAGTCTGATCGAAGTCACTTAGCATTCAGCCACGTTCCAGTGACCTGACGGCCGAAGCCCAACGCCCAGATATCCTTTTTCTCGCTCCCCGCGTCTTACCGCACGTCGGCACACCTTCACCAGGCAGGAGAGCGCCATGACTGCAGCACCTCCGGGCCCCAATCTGTTTTCGAGTCTCGCAACTGACGACGTCTCTTTTGTTCGCAGACGAGAGACTTTTGCCGCTTCTTTGATCGGCCAGGCCGCAATCTTGGCTGTCATCATTTATTTCACCAGCTTCATGATCCCCGGTCTCCACGACCGCTTTCCGATTCCCGATCTTCGAAATTCCCTCGTGTTCTATGGAACGAGCGGAGGTGGAGGCGCACGTGATCCATTGCCGGCATCAATAGGAAATCCTCCGTCCGCACGGCCCGAAGCTCCGATCTCACCTGCATCAGTCATGCTGCCGAAACAGATGCCGAAACTGCCGGTGCCCGAATCAGTCATGGCACCTGATGTGAAGATTGCCTCCACAAGTCAGATTGGCGATCCGAATTCGCGCTTCTCTCAATGGCTCTCGAATGGGCAAGGCGGCCCGGGCGGAATCGGAAACACGGGATGCTGCGACGGTGTGGGCGATTCGGATGGGCCGCGCGTTGGAAGCGGACCTCGAGGGATTTACATCCCGGGTCGAGGCGGCGTCAGCATCCCTGTCGCAATCTACAGTCCCGAGCCGACCTTCTCCGATGAAGCTCGAAAACAAAAATGGCAGGGTGCAGTGACGCTGATGCTGATTGTCGGGAAGGATGGTCGCCCGTATAACGTACACGTACGGCAAAGCGCAGGCATGGGCCTCGATGAACAAGCCATCGAAACGGTGAAGACGTGGCGATTCCGTCCCGCTACCCTGGATAGGCAGCCGGTCGATGCGCGGATTGCGGTGGAAGTGAACTTCCGGCTGTACTAAAAATCAGTGATCAGTGGCCAGCGATCAGTAGTGCCGATTTTGACTGACCACTGCTCTCACTAGCTGCGATTAATCGCGCGCCGCAGGGGCTCTACTTTGTCGCGCAGATCTTCGGCTATCTCCGCGCCCCGGGAAGCTGCGTCGCGGACGCGATCGCCCATTTCCCGGACGCGATCCTTGGCATCATCGGCCCATTCGCCAAAGCTGTCTTTCGCATCTTCATACCCGCGTCGAAGATCTTTGCGGAGCTGTTTTCCGGTCTTGGGAGCCATGAGAAGCCCAACCAGCGCTCCCGCTCCCAGCCCGATCAGAAGGAAAGTGATAGCTGTTCCAATGTGGCTGCTTTCGGAGGATTCGTATCGTCCACTTGTCATATGAAGACCTCATCTTTCCGCGCGAGGATCTGTCTTCTCAGACAGGCGCGTCATTCAATTCTAGTCCTAGCGGATGGAAATCGCGTATCCAGAATTCTACTTAGGCACAGATCTAGCAGTCTCTGACGCTATAATGGCTGGCCGGGATGGTACTCTCTCGCGGCGTGATGCTTGGCCCATATGAGATCCAGTCGCCTCTGGGCGCTGGCGGCATGGGAGAGGTGTATCGCGCCCGCGACACGCGCCTCGATCGCATCGTTGCCGTCAAGATTCTCCCCGAACACCTGTCGTCCAATCCCGAAGCTAAACAGAGATTTGATCGCGAAGCCCGGGCCATCTCTGGACTCAGCCATCCGAATGTCTGCCATCTCTACGACGTCGGGACCCACGACGGCAGCAGTTATCTCGTCATGGAGTACCTGGAGGGCGAGACGCTCGCCGATCGTCTCGCCAAAGGTTCATTGCCGTTTGATCAGGTCATCCGTTACGGGATCGAAATCTGCGACGGCCTCGATAAGGCGCACAAATCGGGCGTCGTCCATCGCGACCTGAAGCCTGGCAACATCATGCTGACCAAAAACGGGGCCAAATTGATGGACTTCGGGCTCGCTAAACCCACATTCGGGGCAAGCCCACCCAGTTCAGGACTCACTCAAACCATCGCCACGCCACAGCAGCCGCTGACAGTGCAAGGGACGGTTGTCGGTACTTTTCAGTACATGTCTCCAGAGCAGGTTGAGGGTAAAGAAGCGGATGCGCGCAGCGATATCTTCTCCCTAGGCGCGGTCTTATACGAGATGGCGACGGGAAAACGAGCTTTCGAAGGGAAGACCGCCGCCTCGACGATCGCGGCCGTACTCGCGGCGGACCCTCCTCCGATTTCATCCGTCAAACCACTCTCTCCCGCGGCGCTCGACAGCACGGTCCGAAGTTGCCTGGCCAAGGACCCCGACGATCGGGTGCAGACCGTACACGACGTGAAACTGCAGCTCAAATGGATTCAGCCGGGATCTCCCGCCTGGTCTGCGATCGCGGCGGCTCGGCCGAAAAAATACTGGGCACGAATCCCATGGATCGTCACCGCAATTGTGGCTCTGCTGCTAGCCAGCGTTGTGGCATTGTGGTTCCGTGGCCGCGAGACCCCAGCGGCGATGTACTTCAACAGCGTAGTGCCTGTTCCCGCTGTCTCGCTCGCGCTGTCGCCTGACGGGAAAACTCTAGCCTTCGTGGGTTTTTCCGACGCTGCCAACAAAAATGTTATCTGGCTTCATGTGGTCGGCAGCCGAACACAGAATGTCCTGCCCGGAACCGAGGGCGCATCCTATCCCTTCTGGTCGCCTGACGGACGCTGGCTGGGGTTCTTCGCCAACGGCAAACTCAAAACGATCGACGTGACTGCCGGCCGCTCAGCGCAGGTTCTGGCGGATGCACCGTTCGGACGCGGTGGTTCCTGGAACAAGGATGGAGTCATCCTGTTTACGCCCGATGCCTGGAGCGGCTTGTTCCGTGTTCCTGCCGCGGGTGGAACTCCTGTGAGAGTGACCACAACCGATCCCGCCAAATTCCAGGTCAGCCATCGCTGGCCAGTATTTCTTCCGGACCGACGGCACTTTATCTTCCTGGCCTGCAACTTCTCGGGGTTCGACAAAAACTTCGTCACGCTGGGTTCGCTGGACTCACATGATACGAGCGAGATCGTAAAGGCTAGCACCAATGTCGCTTATGTGGATCCTGGTTATCTGATCTACTGGCGCGACAATGCCCTGGTCGCGCAGCCTTTTGACATGCACAGCTTCGCCCTGAAGGGAGACGCACGGATCGTCAGCGACAACGACCAATACTTTCCGCAGACGAATTTCGCGGTCTTTGCGGTCTCGGGTAATACGCTGGTGACGCAGGTCGACGCGGGCAGGGGCGTCGGCAAGTCGCAATTGATCTGGTACGACCGGCACGGCAAGCAGGCTGGCTCAGTGGGCCCGCCTGACCTGGTGGCGAATCCCAAACTTTCTCCCGATGGCACGCGCGTCGCCGTGGATCAAACCGACGTGGATGGCCGCCACGTCAATATCTGGATCCATAACCTCGGCAATGCTGCCACCGCACGCCTCGGATTTGGTTCTGGGCTCGAACAGGTCACGGTTTGGAGTCCAGATGGCAAGCGGGTGGTCTACACCTCAAACGAAAAACTGTTCTTCAGCGTCTACGAGAAGAATGCGGACGGCTCCGGCTCCGCCGAAAACATCCTCGACTTCAAGAATCCTTTCCAGGGACCATGGGATTGGTCCCGCGACGGTAAGTACCTGCTGGTCCGAAACGGCAACGAACTGTGGTATATGGAGATGGCAAATCGCCAAACCCATCCTCTATTGAAAACGCCATACCTGATTCGCAACGCACAATTCTCTCCCGATGGGAAGTTCTTCGCTTATGCCTCTTCTGAAACCGGCAACTGGGAGGTCTATGTGTCCCCATTTCCAGGTGTCGGCAGCAAGTGGCAGGTTTCGCGAGGAGGGGGAGAAGAACCTCGCTGGCGCCTCGATGGCAAAGAATTGTTCTATCTGGCGCCCGACGGAAACCTCATGGTTTCGTCCGTCAACACCTCAGCCGGCTTTATCGCCGGACTTCCGTCGTCCCTGTTTCAGACGCATCCCCGTCAGGCAGTTTCCGCCATGGACTTCTTCTCGTACGACGTCAGCCAAGATGGTCAGAAGTTTCTGGTGAATACGAAAGTAGAGTCGACGAATACCGCTCCGCTGTCGGTCATCCTCAATTGGCGTGCCGAGGTCGAGAAATAGCGTTTTTTGGCAAGCCGGCTTTCAACGATTCGGTAATAGCAAAGGCGAAACCTGACCTCGACTTCCCCTTCTCGCGCACCTCCGTGTAAAATAAAGCGTTAGCCCCTGTGGCGGCGGAACTTGTGGCTTGCCCGCCTTCCGCCGGCTTCAACCAGCCATCGTACAAGGAGAGTTTGGAAAGATGTCGATCCCTGCCACACAACTACGTCCCGGCATGATCATCAAGCACAACAATGATCTGCATTCCGTGTTCAGCGTGGAGCACCGCACCCCGGGCAATCTGCGCGCTTTCATCCAAGCCAAGCTGCGCAACCTGCGCACCGGCGCCATGTTCGAGCACCGCTTCCGCTCGCCCGATCCGATCGAGAAGATCAACGTCGATGAAGTCGAGATGCAATTCCTGTACGCCGACGGCGACAGCTACTACTTCATGGACACCACCAACTACGAGCAAACCCACCTGACTAAGGACATTTTGGGCGACGCCGTCGAGTATCTGATTCCCAACCTCGAAATCAAGGTGGAGTTCTTTGATGGTAAGGCGGTCGGGATCGAACTGCCCCAGACGGTCATCCTGACCGTGATAGAGACCGAGCCCGGCCTCAAGAGCGCCACCGCGTCGAGCGTGACCAAAGCCGCCAAGACCGAGACTGGACTGGTGGTGCAGGTGCCGCCCTTCATCAACGAAGGCGAGAAGATCAAGGTGGATACCTCGGAAGGCGCGTACCTGTCGCGGGCGTA
>Ga0070713_100001372_pt1 | contig 15583 bp, 14 predicted proteins | sample LARL82metaG_FD_65465 | JGI IMG/M metagenome (GOLD analysis project Ga0070713, IMG submission 65465) | Corn, switchgrass and miscanthus rhizosphere microbial communities from Kellogg Biological Station, Michigan, USA - LAR L8-2 metaG | ecosystem: Host-associated > Plants > Roots > Rhizosphere ...
GATTGCGCGTCCAGTAGCACCAGCAGATCGTCCTCGCCGGCGCGATATCGCTGGCGCGCAAGCACCAGAGCCGCCGCGCTTTGCTGCAGCGCGGCATTGCGTTCATCGCGAGTGCGCTGCGCAGCGGCGAAGCGATTGATCGCAGTCTCGCTATCATTCAGGGCCACCAGGACGGCGTTTTGGTAAGTGGCCGCGGCGGCGTGGGCGCCGGCTTCGGCGGCACGCACGTTCGCGCGCAGCGTCCCGCCGGCAAAGATCGGCCAGTGCAGGCTGGGGCCGATAGAGAAATAGTTGCTGCCCTCCTCAGCAAACTCGCCCGCGGTAGTCGATTGCTGTCCGACCGAGCCCACCAATGAGATCCGCGGGAACAGCTCGGCCTTGTTGACACCGACTTGCGCGGTCGCCGCCGCGAGCTGGCGTTCGGCCTGACGCACGTCCGGGCGCCGCTGCAGCACCTCCGAGCGTAGCCCCGCGCCGACGGTCGCCGGGCTGTGAGGCAGGGGAGGGGCAGCCGACAGCAGCCGGTCCCGCAGTCCTTCCGGGGCTTGCGCCGTCAGCACGGCGAGCCGATAGACGGCGGCGTGTGCATCGGCATCGAGATCGGGAAGCACGGCTTGCGCACTGCGCGCCTGGGCATCCGCCCGGACAAAGTCAAAGCGCGAGGCCTCGCCGTGCTGGTAACGCTCGTCGACCAGTTTTGCGACCTCTACCCGCGCGTCGGCATCGGCTCGGGCCGTCAGCAATTGCTGCTGCGCACTGCGCAAGTCGACGTAGCTTCGGGCCACTTCAGTGATGACACGCAAGAGCGTAGCCCGCCGCAGCTCGTCGGCCCCTTCGGCCCGGGCCTGCGCAGCCTCAACCGCACGGGCATTATGCCCCCACAGATCAATCTCCCAGGACGCGTCAAAGCCGAGCTGGAAAAGATTGTAGTCGCGCTCAAATCCGGGAATCCGGCTGATTGGAATCGGGCCGTTCTCGCTCCAGCCGTTACGCGTGGCCAGGCCGCTCGCGGTCACCTCGGGCAGGCGCTGACCGGCCACCGCGTCGCGTGTGGCGCGCGCCTCATGCAGCCGCGCCTCGGCCGTCTTGAGATCGAAGTTGCACGCCACCGCAGTGTGGATCAGCTCATCGAGCAGGGGATCGCTCAGTGACTGCCACCAGGTCAGATCCACCGCGGAGGAAGTCGCGCTTTCAGCCCAGTTGCCGTCCGAAGGAGTCGCAGGGGGTGAATAGTGCGGCCCCACCGCACAGGCCGCGAGGGTGGTAAGCAGGGCGAGCGGGAGATATCTGGCAGCGGTCATGGCGATCACTCCATGCGAGAGCGGAACAGGACGGACGAGGCGGTCAGGGTGACGGCGGCGATGACCGCCAGCGGCCACGTATTGAGCAGGATTTCGGTTGCGGGCATCGCCTTGAGAAAGACGCCCTCGCTCACGATGAGGAAGTGCTTGGACGGGTCGCCCTCTGCCACGATCTGCAGCCAGGCGGGCATGTTGTCGACCGGCGTCGCGTAGCCAGAGAGCAGAATGGCCGGAACCATGACCAGGAAGGCGCCCAGAAACGCCTGCTGCTGCGTCTGGGAGACCGCCGAGACCAGCATCCCGACCCCGATTAGCGCCAGCAGGTAGAAGATGAGCGCCAGATAGAAGAACGGTACCGAGCCGGTCAGGGGGACGCCAAACAACTTCGCGATGATCAGCACGTACACGGTGGCGTTCAGGAGACCGATGAGGAGCGGTGGCAGCATCTTGCCGATCAGGATCTCGTGCACCCTGAGCGGGGACACCATCAACTGGTCAAAGGTGCCCAGTTCGCGCTCGCGCGCCACTGACTGCGCCGTCACCGCAAGGCCCGATACCATGCTGATGACCACAATGAGCGCCGGCATCGCGAACCAGAGGTAGTCCAGGTTCGGATTGAACCAGTTGGTCACGGCTGATCGGGATCCCCCGGGCGCCGCGGGGCGGCGCTGTGCTGCGATCTCAGCACCCATCTGGTCCGCGATCACCGCCAGATATCCGGCCACGATCTGCGCCGAGTTGGAGCGGCGGCCGTCGAGCACCGCCTGGATGATGGCAGGACGGTGGGCGGAAAGGTTGGCGCTGAATTGCTGATCGAACATGACCACGGCGATGACGGAGCGCTCGTCGATCGCCTTCCGGGCTGCCTGCGAAGAGGAGACAGTGATGACGCGGCGAACGTTCGGGCTGCCGCCCAGCCGCTGGATGAACTCCTGGCTCCAGTGACCCCCGTCGCGATCGTAGACCGCGACGTCAAAGTTCTTCACCTCCAGGGTCGTGGCGAACCCGAATACGAACAGCTGCACCAGCGGGGGGAGCACGAGGATGATGCGCGCGCGCGGATCGCGCAGGATCGCCCACAGCTCCTTGACGATGATCGCCTGCAGGCGCTCGAGCATCAGGCGACCCGCCGATGCGTGGCGCGCAGTGCCAGGGTGAAAAACAAGACGCCGAAGCCCAGCAGCACCGTGATCGAGCGCCAGAACATCCCCCATAGATCGCCGACCAGGAACACCGACTGCAGCGAGGGGATGAGGTAGCGCGCGGGCACGATGTAGGTGAGTGCCCGGATCACGGGGGGCATCGAGGAGATTTCGAACAGAAACCCCGAGAGCATCATGGCGGGAAGGAAGGCGGTTATCAGCGCCACCTGACTGGCGACGAACTGGTTCTTGGTCACCGCGGAGATCAGCAGTCCCTGTCCAAGGGCCGGGACGAGGAACGCGGAGGCGATGGCGAGCAGGGCAAGGGCGGAACCCCGAAACGGCACGCCGAACAGGAACACCGCGAGCAGGGTGCACAGCGTCATGGAGCCCAGGCCCAGCAGGAAGTACGGGATCACCTTGGTCGCGAGGAACTCGGGCATCCGCAGCGGGGTCGCCATGATGGCCTCCATCGTGCCGCGCTCCCACTCGCGCGCGACCACGAGCGCGGTGAGCAGCGTGCCGATCATGGTCATGACAATGGCGATGGATCCTGGAATGAGGAAGAAGTGGCTCGCCAGCTCGGGGTTGAACCAGTAACGCGGTACCAGCTCCAACGGCGGCGCCGCGCGGCCCGCGAGCTGCTCGCGCGCCGCCCAGCTGGCGCGTACCCCCTCGGCGTAGGCGGACACAAAGCCCGCAGCGTTGGGCATGGCCCCGTCGGTGATGACCTGTACCACGGCCCCTTCGGGGGTTTGCAGGCGGCGGCTGAAGTCCTGCGGGATCACCACGATGCCGCGGATGTCGCCGGCCATGAGCTCACGCTTGAGCGTCGCGACGTCGCGGGGCCCGGTCACGTTGAACCAGCGCGAGTTCTCGTAGGCCTGCGCCAGGCCCAGCGCCGGCGCACTGGAGTCCTGCAGCGCGAGCCCTATCCGGGTGCGTGCCGGGTCCAGCGAGATTGCATAGCCGAACAGGAACAGCATGATGAGCGGCAGTACGAAGGCGATCAGGAATGTCGAGGGATCGCGCAGGATCTGCAGCGATTCCTTGAGGAGCATCGCGCGAAAGCGCCGGGCGGCGATGAGCCGGCTCACGCCGCATCCCTCAGCCGGTCCGACTCCTCGATGAGTGCGATGAAGGCATCCTCGAGGGTCGGATCCTTGAGGTCCGTGCCGCCCGTGACGCGCGCCTTCAGTTCATCCGGAGTGCCGGTGGCGATTTGCGTCGCGCGGTAGATCAGCGCGATGCGGTCACAGTATTCCGCCTCATCCATGAAGTGGGTCGTGACGAGAACCGTCACGCCGTGCTCGACCAGACCGTTGATGTGGGTCCAGAACTCCCGCCGCACGATGGGATCGACCCCGGAAGTGGGTTCGTCGAGGAAGAGCACCGGCGGCTGGTGCATGACGGCGCATGCCAAGGCGAGGCGCTGCTTGAACCCGAGCGGCAGGGTGCCGCTGTTCAATCCCAGGTAGTCCTTCAGGCGGAAGACCTCGACCACCCGCTCGATGGCGTCGCGCTGCGCGGCGCCCCGCAATCCATAGACACCGGCGAAGAAATGCAGATTCTGCTGCACGCTCAGGTCGCCGTAGAGCGAGAACTTCTGTGCCATGTAGCCCAGCGACTGGCGCGCGTCGGCGCGTGCACCGCGCAGGTCATGGCCGGCAACCCGGCCGTTTCCCGAGCTGGGGGTCAATAGCCCGCACAGCATCTTGAAGGTCGTGGACTTGCCGGCGCCGTTGGGCCCGAGCAGGCCAAAGATCTGGCCGCGGGGGATGGAGAAGGAGATATTGCTGGCAGCCGTGAAGCTGCCGAAGTGCCTGGTGAGCCCGTCGGCGACAATCGCCGCATCGCCGCTGTCGGGAATGGTGCGATAGCCCCGCGCCAGGGCGCTCGTGCCGCGCGGACCACCCCCCAGGATGTCGACGAAGGCGTCTTCGAAGCGCGGCGCGACGGGCTCGAGGCGCGTCCCGGGGTCCCCCAGCGATTCCGGCTCCGGCGGCGTGGCCTGCGGCTTCATCACCAGTCGCAGTGCGGCCCCCTGGATCGTGCCATCCGTCACGTCATCGCGATTCAGCGCGCGCTCGAGCAGCCGGCGACGCTTGCCGGCTTCGGTGAACATCCGAAACACGCGGCCGCGCATCTTGTCGGTCAGATCCCGTGGCGGCCCGGCGTGCAGCAGCCTGCCCTCGTTGAGCAGGAAAACGGTGTCGCATTTTTCCGCCTCATCCAGATAAGCCGTGGACCACAGCACCCCGATGCCCTGGCCGGTAAGCTGCGTGACCATCTTCCACAGCTCCCGGCGCGAGATCGGATCGACGCCCACGCCAGGCTCATCGAGCAGCAGCAACTTCGGGGTCTTCACCAAGGCGCAGGCGAGTCCCAGTTTCTGCTTCATGCCCCCGGAAAGATTGCCTGCCAGCCGCGTGCGAAAGCGTTCGAGATCCGTGAATTGCAGCAGTCGCGTGAAGCTGGCGTCGCGCTCTTCGGCGGGCAGGCCGCGCAGGTCCGCGTACAGGGACAGGTTCTCGATCACGCTCAGGTCCTCGTAGAGGCCAAAGCGCTGGGGCATGTAGCCGAGTGTTTCCCGATTCGCGCGCACCGCGGGCGCGCCGAGCACCTCAACGGTGCCGCTGTCGGGGACGAGTAGCCCGGTCAGCAGGCGGATCAGGGTCGTCTTGCCCGCGCCATCGGGGCCGACGAGACCCGTCATGCGGCCGGCGACGATCTCAACGCTCACCGCATCGAGCGCGGCAGTCCCGCCGGCCGCGAAACGCTTGCTCACGGCCCTCGCGGTGGCGATCGATTCATTCATGGGTGTGACGCTGCCGGCCGCGACGCCGGAACCCGCACCGTCACCGGCTGTCCCTGCCGCAGGGCGTCGTCCGGATCGTTCACGATGACGCGCAGGCGGTACACCAGTTCGGTGCGCAGGTCTTCGGTCTGGACTGTCTTGGGTGTGAACTCCGCGGTCGGGGAGATGAAGCCAATGGTCCCGTGGTAGGTCCGGGGGTTTCCGTCGGCGGTGACGAGCACGTCCATGCCGGGCGAGATACGACTCAGGTCGGCTTCGGCGACGTAGGCGCGCACCCGCATCGGGCGGTCAATCGTGACGACAAAGATGGTCTCGCCCGCCATGGCGATGGCACCCGGTTCGCGTGCGCGCGTCAATATCGTGCCCGCCGCGGGCGCACGAATGGCGGCGTCGGCGAGGTCCGTGCGCGCCTTGTCACGCTGCGCGATGGCCGTGGCGCGTTGTGCCACGGCGGCCTCGATATCCTCACGCCGTGCGCCGGCACGCTGCAGCGACAGCATCTGTTCGGCGGACCGCAGCTGCGCCTGCGACGCGAGGAACTGCGCCTGGCTGGCATCAAACAATGCCTGGCTGACAGCGCCGGTCTTGACCAGATCCTTGCGCCGCTCGTACTCCGCGCGCGCGCGGGCGAGGGTGGCGGCACGGTCGGCGACCGCGGCCTCCGCTTGGGCAATATCCTGAGGACGATTGCCGTTCTGGAGCTTGTCGAGCTCGGCGGTGGACGTGCCGACTTGCGCCTCCGCCGCGTTCAGGGCGTCGGTGAGCGGCTGGGTATCCAGACGCGCCAGCACATCCCCCTCCCTGACCTTCGCGCCTTCGTCGACGGCCATGGTGGCAATGCGTCCCGGAACGCGGAAGCCCAAGTCCACCGAGCGGATATCAACGTTGCCGTAGAGCACCAGTGGCCCGGTGTCCCGCTTTGCAAGGTGCAGATAGGCCAGCAGGGCGAGGATAGCGAGGACCGCGGCGCTGCCGGCGATGATGAAGCGCTTCTTCATGGGAACGTCTTAGGTTGAGGCAAGGATGGCGCGAACCTGGGCATGCACCACGCGCCGGATCTCCGCGGCTTCGGCGCTGCCGATGTCGTTCCACCCCGTGATGCGCAAAGCCGCAGCCCGGGCCACACGGAAGACCAGAATCTGCCCAAACAGGGTGACTGCACGCACGCGCGCTTCCGCTGGCTTGCAGGCGCCGTCCGCGGCGCGCAGCACCAGCTTGACGAAGCGCCCGGTGATGCGCCCCATGAACTGATCCCACAGGATCGTGAAGCCTTCGGTGGGCTCCATCTGTTCGCGCACGATGAAGCGCGCCCACGCGGCGGATTCCGGGCTCAGAAGGATCCTCAGGAAGGCATCAGCCATCCTCAGGATCTGCTCCAGGGCAGCCGCTGGACTGAGCGCTTCCGGCTCCGCCGCGTCAGCCATTGCCGCCTCAAATCGCTGGGCGATTTGCCCCGCGATGCGTCGTGCGGCGGCAAGATATAGACCCTCCTTGCCGCCGTAGTGATAGGTGATGGAGGACATCGCCGTGTCGGCCGCGGTCGCGATCGCGCGCGTGCTGGCCCCCTCGAGGCCCTTGCGGCCGAACTGATCGATAGCGGTATCCAGGAGGCGGTCATCAATCGCGGGTTTTGGTGTCTTGCGAGGCATGCTGCAAGATTAGTTCGTTCGAACGAATTAATCAAGCGTCAACGCCAACCCGACAGGGGTCTCACCCGGATTGCTAGCCTTTACAGGGCCCTAGCGGGTTGGCGTAGGTTTGAGCGTCGATCGGCTCAGCAGTGGGGGTGCCGAATAGCGCGTGCCACGTCACGCTTGAGGCTCCGCGCACGGGAGGCACCGTGGGGGGCGGACGAGCGGGCCGCCGGGCTTCTATTTCTGGCTGGGCGTGCGGGCCTTGGGCAGGCCGGCGAGCTCGCGAATCTTTTCATCGAGGTAGGCCAGCACGCGCTGGTCGCGCTCGGTTTCCTTGTGTGTGAGGAAACTGATCGCCATGCCTTCGAGCACGTAGCGAGCAAGATCGAGCGCAAGGTCAAACTGCTCACCGCGCCCGCGCCATTCAGGGAACATGTCCACCGCCGCGTCGTACCACTCCCGTTCAAACGCCTCCTGTGCGGGACGCAGTATTGAGGCGAGCTCCTTCTCGGAGCGAGCAGCAACCGCCAGCTCGAAGAAGGCAACGAACATCGGATGGCGCACGTGCGCCCAGTAGGCCTCCACGCTCTGGCGCACATGATCGCCCTCGGGCGTGGTTTTACTGACTGCCTTGCGGAAGGCGCGCAAGCGCTTGGAATGCAGGTGCTCCACCGCAGCACGCACGACGGCCAGGCGTGAGGGGAAGTGATGCAGCATGGCGCCGCGCGACAGACCGGCCTTCTCCGCAATCAGCGTGGTGGTGGTGCGCGAATAGCCGTACTCCACAAAGCACTTGATGGCCGCTTCGGTGATCTGGGTGCGGGTGGAGGCGCTCTTCTGCGCCTGCCAGCCGAGCGCCTCATTGCGCTCTTCACTCTCATCGGAGGCTGTTCGTACTGGTGGATTCACTTAAATTCCTTTACCACACAAGCATGTAGAGTCTGCTTGAAAAAGTCAAAAATGATTGAAACCGGATAGGTTGACTGCTAGCGTGTGGCTCGACCCCAGCTGGCAGGACCTCCCTATGAATCGTCTCGAAGGCAAGGTTGCGATCGTCACTGGCGCCGCGTCGGGCCTGGGACGTGCGGATGCGGAGGCGCTGTCCAAGGCCGGGGCCCGGGTGCTGCTCACCGACGTCAATACGAGCGCGGGCGAGCAGGTGGCCAGCGCTTTGAATGCGGCGCGTCCGGGCTGCGCCGCCTTTGCCACCCACGATGTACGCGACGAGACGCGCTGGAGCGAAGTGGTTGCGGAGGCCAAGGAGCGCTTTGGCAGACTGAACGTGCTGGTCAACAACGCCGGCGTCGTCGTGGTAGCGACTCCTGAGACCACCACATTGGAGCAGTTTCGCTTTGCGAATGCGGTGATGTCCGAAGGCGTGTTCCTTGGGTGCAAGGCAGCGATCCCGGTGATGCACGCCAGCGGCGGTGGCTCCATCATTAACATGAGTTCGGTGGCTTCGCACCTGGGGTACCCGGTGTTCTTTGCGTACAGTGCCGCCAAGGGTGCGGTGCGCGCGATGACCAAGAGCATCGCCGTACACTGCCAGATGAACAAGTACCACATCCGCTGCAACTCGGTGCACGCCGGTGCCATCGACACGCCGATGGTCGCCGCGGCCAACCAGGTGCTCGGCATGAAAATGGCGGACTACGAGGCGGCACCGTGGGGTCTGGGCAAGCCCGAAGACGTGGCCAACCTTGTGACATTTCTCGCCTCCGATGAGTCGCGCTTCATCAATGGCTCTGAGCTGGTGATCGACAACGCCCTGACGATCCAGTGAGGTGGCGGCGAACGTGCGCTATTACGAGGACTTGCGGGAGGGCGAGGAGCTTGAGTCCGGAATCCGACAGGTAAGCGAGGCGGAGCTGTGCGAGTTTGCGCGTCAGTACGATCCGCAGTATTTCCATACTGAACCCGAGGTCGCACGCGACTCGATCTTCGGCGGTGTGGTTGCTTCGGGAATTTTCACCATGGCGATCTGGCGACAGCTTGATCACCAGATCGCGCACGACATTGCGTGGATCTGCGGAGTGGCCTGGGACGAGGTGCGCTTCCCGGTTGCCGTACGGCCGGGGGATGCGTTACGCGCGCGCGCCCGCTGCCTGAGCAAACGCCTCTCGCGCAAACACCCCGAGCGCGGCGTGGTCGTCTACCAGTACCTGCTCCTCAATCAGCGCGGGGAAACAGTGTTCACTTGCCGCAGCACGAACCTAATCGAGTGCCGTCGAGGCGCTGGCTCGGAATGAACCGCGACGGCCACCACCTGCCGGCGCCCGCTAGCCGTGGTACTGCTTCCAGGTGGCGAGTGTTTCGGGGAAGTCGGCAGGTCGCCGGTCGCCGTAGGCCCGCATCCGCAAGTGGTCGCCGAGGCCTTGGGCGTATTCCTCCACCGGCAGGTAATAGAGGAATGACAGCAGGCGCTCCGCGAAGCGCCAGCGCCCCAGCTCGCGCCGGTAGCTGTCCTGATAGCGCAGCGCCGCAATCAGCGCACAGCCATTGCGCCAGACCTCCGCGTGCGCCGTGAGCAAGCCCCCGGCGCGGTCCGGGTCCGTATCGAAAGTGAGAATGTGGTCATGCGAGAAGTGATTACTGACCTTGAGCGCGGCGAAACGACCGCGGAACTGCTCGAGCACGGCCGCCCGGCCTTGCGCGTTCATGACGCCATCTCGGGAACGGAACGCACCGTCAGCGGTGAACAGCTCCGCTATGCCGCCGAGGTCACGGTCGTCGATCGCGACCGCGTAACGCGCCACGAGCTCGTGCAGCTCGCTGCGATCTTCGAGACGGCGCAAGCGTGCTTCGACGGAAAGGGCTGGTTCGCTCATGGGATGCATCCTCCACGGGGCTTCACGGGGCCCGGAGTAAAGTCATGAATCGGCTCAACGGTAAGGTGGCGGTGATACTCGGCGCGGCCGGGCGCGACAACATGGGACAGACGATCGCGCGCGCCTTCGCGCGCGAAGGTGCCCGGGTGGTGGTCGGCGGACGCAACGCGGAGTCTTTGCGCGCGTTCAGCGCCGAGATTGCCGCAACGAGCGCCCTCTGCGACATCACGCGCAAGGGCGAGGTCGAGGCGTTGGCGCAGGCCGCCATCGATGCGTTCGGTCGGGTGGACGTGGCGGTCAATTGCACCGGCTGGGGCCTCATGGCGAAACTGCGCGATACCACGGAGGAGCAGATTGACGCCCTTATGGATCTGCAGTTCAAGGGCGTATTCTTTTTCCTGCAGGTCTTCGCCGAGCGCCTCGCCGCGGGGGGCGGCGGCTCGATCATCACCATGTCCTCTGCCTCGGTCTACGCGCTCCTGCATAACCATGCGGCCTATATCGGCACGAAAGCCGGTGCGGATGCCCTGGTGCGTTGTTTTGCGAACGAGTACGGCGCCCGCGGCGTCAAGGTCAACTCGCTCGCTCCGGGACTGACCGCAACCCCCATGACCGAGAACGAGATGCAGCTGCCCGGGCTCCGGGAGGCCTTCGTGAAGGAGTATCCGCTCGGGCGCATCGGGACTGCCGAGGATGTGGCGGATGCCGCGCTGTGGCTGGCCAGCGAGGAGAGCTTCATGACCGGTCAGGTGCTGCAGGTGAACGGCGGACTCACGCTGCGGCGCAACCCGAGTCCCCGGGACATCAATGCGAGCCTTGCGGCCGCGCGGGTGGCCGCAGCTGCCGGGCCTGCTGGAAAAAAACAATCATGACTGATTGTATCTTAGCCGTCCTTGCCTATAATTCAATCAGCTGCAATGAATACGATGGCTGGACGCAACGCTGCGCCCAGAGGAGGGGCTGTCATGGACCTGGGCTTACGCGGTAAGAAGGCGATCGTCACCGGCGCAACCAAGGGCATTGGCCGCGCCATCGTCGAACTGCTGGCCCTAGAAGGCGCGGACATCGGACTTTGCGCGCGGGACGCGGATGAAGTGGCCGAGACCGTGGCTGCGCTCAAGGTTCGCGGCATCAACGCGGTCGGCGAGGCGGTAAACGTCCGTGACGGTGAGCACTACAAGGCGTGGCTGGAGCGCAGCGCGACCGCGCTAGGAGGCTGCGACATCTTCATCCCCAACGTGAGTGCCGGCGGTGGCTTCGACAGTGAGAAGAACTGGGTGAAGAGCTTCGAGGTCGACGTGCTGCACACGGTGCGCGGCTGCGAGACGCTCATGCCGCACCTGGAAAAAAGCGGCAGTGGTTCCATCGTCATCATCTCCTCGACCAACGCGCTCGAGACCTTCGGCGTGCCGCAGGCCTACAACGCCATGAAGGCAGCGCTGCTGACCTATTCAAAGCAGTTGTCGCAGCACGTCGGCAAGCGCGGCGTGCGCGTCAACTCGATATCCCCCGGGCCAGTCTATTTCGACGGCGGCGCCTGGGAGCTCATCAAGGGCACAATGCCGAAGCTCTATGACTGGGCGGTGAAGCAGATTCCGATCGGCCGCATGGGTGCGCCCGAGGAAGTGGCACGCGTCGTGGCCTTCATCGCCAGCCCGGCCGCTTCCCTGATCACCGGGTCCAATATCGTGGCCGACAACGGCTTCACCAAGCGCGTGCAATTCTAAAGAGCAGCCGTCATGGGCTCGGACGAGGATTTCCGCAAGCGCTCGCAGTCCCCGGCATTCACGCCGGTGCGACGCGTGACTCCGGAAAACAGCCCCGAGACCCCGGCCGAAAAGGCCCCGGACCCGCAGCTCGTTGACGGCGTCATCGACGCGCGCCGCTACACCTCGGCGGAATTCATGAAGCTCGAGTGGGAGCGCCTGTGGACCCGCGTGTGGCTGCTGGGCGCGCGCGAGCTCGACATGCCGGAGGCGGGCGACTTTGTGGTGACCGAGATCGGCCCCGAATCGATCCTGATTGTGCGCCAGAGCGACGGCGGTCTGCGCGCGTTTTATAACGTCTGCCAGCATCGCGGCAACCGTTTGCGCCCCTGCGGCGTCGGCACGAGCGGCACGACGCGCTCGATCACCTGTCCCTATCATCACTGGGAATACGAGCTTGACGGCTCCTACCGGCGCATTCCGGACCTCGACACTTTCCCGCAGGGGGCGCCGCCGCGCGGCCTGAAAGAACTGCGCTGCGACACCTGGGGCGGTTTTGTCTGGTACACGCTCAATGAGTCACCGGAGCCGCTGCGCGACTTCCTGGGAGTGATACCCAAGCACCTTGATCCGTACAACTTCAACCGCATGGTGCAGACGCGCGATCTCACGGTGGAGTGGCACTGCAACTGGAAGACCTCGGTGGATGCCTTCAACGAGAGCTACCACGTGCAGGGAATTCACCCGCAGTTGCTGTGGTACCTGCATGACCTGGACATCCAGATCGACTGCTACGAGCGGCACAGTCGCTATCTGATTCCCTTCGGCACGCTGTCACCGCGCGTGCGTAAGCCGCCGGGCATTCCCGAGCCCATCAAGACCATCATGAAGGGCGCGGGCATGGATCCGGCGGACTACGACGGCCCGATCACCAACATCCGTCACGACGTGCAGAAGCACAAGCGTGCGCTTGGGGCGACGCAGGGGCGCGACTACTCGCGCCTGAACGACGACCAGCTCACCGACGACTATCACTATTTCATCTTTCCCAACCTGTCCCTCAATGTGCACGCGGACGATTTCTGGATCTTCCGCCAGCGCCCACACCCGAGCGATCCGGATCGCATGTTCTACGACATCATGACCTACGAACTCGTGCCCGCGGGGACCGAATGGCCCGAGCGCGTGCCGCATCGGCAGTGGCGGCACGGCGACAAGTCGATTGGCACCGTGCTCGACCAGGACGCCGCGAACCTTCCCGGCGTACAGGCCGGCATGCATTCCGCTGGCTTCAATGGCCTGTGGCTCGGCCGGCAGGAACTGCGCATCCGACATTTCCACAAGGTGATCGACGACTACGTCTATGGGCCGGCCGGCCGCCCGCCGGGGGCGCCGTGACCGACGCCAAGGAAAGCACCATGCCGCTGACCGTCGAGCGCCTGCGCCAGGCCTACCGCAGGATGAAGACCATTCGCGAGTTCGAGGAGCGCCTGCACACCGAGATCGCGACCGGGGAAATTCCCGGCTTTACGCACCTCTATGCCGGGCAGGAGGCGGTCGCGGTGGGCGTGTGCGAGCCGCTCACCGATGCAGATTACATCGCGAGTACCCATCGGGGTCACGGGCACTGCATCGCCAAGGGCTGCGATCTGCAGGGCATGATGAAGGAGATCTACGGACGCCGGGACGGCCTGTGCAAAGGCAAGGGCGGCTCGATGCACATCGCCGATTTCACCAAGGGCATGCTGGGCGCCAATGCGATCGTCGGCGGTGGCCCACCGCTCGCGGTCGGCGCCGCCATCGCCTGCAAGCTGCGCGGCGCGGGCAACGTGAGTGTCGCCTTCGGCGGCGACGGCAGCTGCAATCAGGGCACGGTGTTCGAGGCGATGAATCTTGCCGTGGTGCTGCAGGCGCCGGCGATCTTCGTGTTCGAGAATAACGGCTACAGTGAGCACACCGGCGTCGCCTACGCAGTAGGCTCGCGCGACATCGCCGCCCGGGCACGCGCCTTTGGGATGCCGGCCGAGACGGTCGATGGCAGCGACTTCTTTGCGGTCTACGCGGGTATGCAGCGCGCCTTGGAACACGCCCGTACCGGCGGTGGACCGGCCGCGATCGAAGCTACCACCACGCGCTTCTTCGGCCACTTTGAAGGCGATCCGCAGAAGTACCGCGCCAGGGACGAGGTCGCCCGCCAGCGCGAGACCATGGACTGCCTCAAGCGCTTTCGGGCCCGCATGGAAGCCGACGGCGCGCCGGTGAGCGCGGCGGAACTCGACGCCATTGACCACGACGTGGTCGCGGAGGTTGACGCCGCCGTGCAAGCCGCGAAGGCGGCCCCGCTGCCGGACGAGGCGGACCTGACTACCGACGTCTACATCCGCTACTGATTCGCGCAGGAACTCAGACCGATGCCCCAGATTTCCATGCGCGACGCCATCAACCAGGCACTCCACCAAGAGATGGCGCGGGATCCGCGTGTAATCGTACTCGGCGAGGACGTCTCTGGAGGTGCCGGTGGCACCTCGGGCGAGCGCGAGGCCTCGGGCGGCATCTTTGGGGTAACCAAGGGGTTGCTGCCCGCTTTCGGCGCGGGGCGCGTGATCGACACTCCGATCAGCGAGTCGGCGATCGTGGGCGCTGCCGCCGGCGCCGCCCTCGCGGGCCTGCGCCCGGTGGCGGAATTGATGTTCGCCGACTTTGTCGGCGTGTGCATGGATCAGATTTATAACCAGATCGCGAAGTTCCGCTACATGTTCGGCGGCAAGACTACTTGCCCGGTCGTCATTCGCATGGCCATGGGGGCCGGCATGAACATGGGGGCGCAGCACTCGCAGTCGATCTATGCCTTTCTCACTGCCGTGCCGGGGCTGAAGGTAGTTGTGCCCTCCAACGCCTTCGATGCGAAGGGCCTCATGATCCAGGCGATCCGCGATGATGATCCGGTGATGTTCTTCGAGCACAAGGCGCTCTACCCACGCAAGGCGGAAGTTCCCGAGGAGGCCTATGTGCTGCCGTTTGGTGAGGCCAACGTGCTGCGCGAGGGTGACGATGCCACGGTGGTCGCGCTCGGGCGCATGGTTGTTTTCGCGGAGAAGGCGCTCGATTCGCTGGTACCGCAGGGCGTGAAGTGCGATCTCATCGACCCGCGCACGACCTCGCCGCTCGATCTTAAGACCATACTGCAGAGCGTCGAGAATACCGGACGCCTCATCGTCGTCGACGAGTCACCGCCGCGCTGCAGTGTGGCGAGCGACATCGCGGCCCAGGTCGCCAGCCAGGGCTTTGATTCCTTGCAGGCGCCGGTTGAGCTGGTGACCACGCCGCATGCGCCGGTGCCGTTCTCGCCGGCGCTCGAGCGCGCCTACGTGCCGAGTCCACAGAAGATTGCGGCGGCGATCGTGCGCACGCTGCGCGCGCGCCGATGAGCGAAATTCATGCCGTGACGATGCCCAAGTGGGGTATCGAGATGACCGAGGGCACGGTGACGGAGTGGACGGCCAAACTGGGTCAGTCGATCGTCAAGGGCGAGCCGCTGCTGGAAGTGGAAACGGAGAAGATCGTCAACACGGTGGAGTCCCCGGCAGCTGGCACGCTGCGGCGCATCGTCGCCCCCGCGGGCGGGGCGTACCCGGTCGGCGCGCTGATCGCGGTGCTCGCCGATGCCAGTGTCACTGATGCACAGCTGAACGCCTTCGTCGAGAGCTTTCGGGGCGCGAGCGTCTCCTTCGAGCCGGACGCCATGCCGGCGGCAGCGGCGAACCGCGGTGAGCCTGCGGGTGCTGCGGCGGCTGCAGGCGCGGCCGAACCGCGCGTCAGCCCGGTGGCGGCGCGTCTGGCGGAGACTCTCGGCATCGACCTGGCACAGGTCACGGGCACCGGTCGCAACGGGCGCATCATGAAGGAGGACGTCGAGGCGTACGCGGCGCGTGCCGGAGCCTCGGACAGCGGCAATGTTCCCAGGCGCGCGCGGCTGTCGCCGACGCGCGCCGTCATCGCGCGCCGGCTGCTCGAGTCCAAACAGACAATCCCCCACTATCGCCTGCAGCGGCACATCGACGCCACGGCTCTGCAGGCCCGGGCGCGCGCCCTCAGCGCCACGCATGCAGCGCGCATTACGCTCAACCACCTCCTGGTCAGGGTCTGCGCACTCG
>Ga0070713_100001374_pt1 | contig 15573 bp, 13 predicted proteins | sample LARL82metaG_FD_65465 | JGI IMG/M metagenome (GOLD analysis project Ga0070713, IMG submission 65465) | Corn, switchgrass and miscanthus rhizosphere microbial communities from Kellogg Biological Station, Michigan, USA - LAR L8-2 metaG | ecosystem: Host-associated > Plants > Roots > Rhizosphere ...
ATCAAGCACGTCAACAATCACTGGTACATGTTTCTCGGCCACTTATGGCACAGCGGATGGACCATCCTGGACGTCACCGATGCCGCCAATCCAAAGTTCCTGAAGTTTGTGGAAGGCCCCGCGAACACCAACACCATCCAGATGGAGTTTCACGACAACATCATGGTGACTGCGCTCCAGCGCCGTCCGCCCAACTGGGGCGGCCATCCTAACGAGCCGAACGACGAAGGCGCGCTGATCTGGGACATCAGCGATCCAGTGAACTGGAAGCTGCTCTCTCACTGGAAGACCGGCGCGTTCGGCATCCATCGCATCGGATATCCCGGGGGAAAATACTTCAACGCTGCTGCCACCATGCCCGGCTATCGCGGCCAGATTCTCGTGTTCGTGGACATCAGCGATCCCAAGAATCCGAAAGAGGCCGGGCGCTGGTGGATGCAGGGTCAAAAAGATGGAGACGAACCGGCGCGCCGCGACATCTCGTTCCACGGTCCGGCCATGGTCACGGCTGATGGCAAGAAGGCCTACCTCGGTTACGGGCCGGCCGCAGTGATTCTCGACATCAGCGATATTTCGAAGCCGCGGGAAATCGGCCGGCTCACGATCAGTCCACCCTTTGGCGGCCTTGCGGCCCACAGCGTCCTCCCCATTCCAGGCAAGCCCGTTATGTTCATGAACGGCGAAGCCACCGGCGGAGGCGATGCGCCCAATGGAGAGCTGGCCTGTTCTTCGCCGCTCACGATATCCGCCATGATCGACATCAAGGACGAAACCAGGCCCCGTCTGATGTCTGTCTTCCCGACTCCGGTGCCGCCTAAGAACGTTCCCTACACCGATTTTTGCGATAAGGGTGGCCGCTTCGGACCGCACAATACTAACCTCGAATACCACTTACCCGATGTCGAGAAACAGGGCGACTTGATTTATTTGACTTACTTCAACGCCGGCCTGCGGTTGTACGATATCAAGGACCCGCGCCTGCCTAAAGAGGTCGGATGGTTCATTCCTCCCACGCCTGTGAAACGCTACGGCCCGCTGCCCTATGACAAACTCGTGAACGAAACCGAAGATGTCCTGGTCGACACGCGCGGCAACATCTACATCACCGACAAGCACTGGGGGATGTTCGTTCTTCGCTCTACCAGCAAACCCCAGAATTCCAACGCGACGAGGTAGCATGCGGACGTTCTTGTTTCGATTAATGCTTTTGATGGCCGTTCTGGGCATGTGCCTCCTTGCGGATGATGCTTCACAGATCAATGAACTGGTCCTTGCGAACCACATCCTCACCATGAACGGAGTCTTGGACGCCTACGGCCACGTCAGCGTGCGCAGCGAGCGCAATCCGAATCATTTCTTCCTGGCCCAACACATTCCTGCCGGTACGATTACCCGCGACGATATCGTCGAATATGATCTCGATAGCAAACAGGTGGGAGGGAAGCCGCGCACCGGCTACACCGAGCGCTATATCCATGGCGAGATTTATCGAGCACGCCCCGACGTCATGGCCGTCGTGCATTGCCACTCCGCCGACGTGATCCCGTTCACCGTCACCAACGTGCCGCTGCGTCCCATGATCCACATGGCGGCCTTCCTGGGCGGCCCGATTCCTGTCTTTGAAATTCGAAATGCGGCTGGCATTACCGACATGTTGATCCGGAGTCCCGAGCTCGGCCGCGCGCTTGCCAAGGGTCTGGCCGACAACACAGCTGTGCTCCTTCGCGGCCACGGCGCAGTAGTCGTCGCTCCCGGGTTGCACGTCGTCGCGGGCCGATCCTACTACCTGAGCGTAAATGCCAAAGTGCAGCAGCAGGCCATCGCCCTCGGCGGTGGCAAAGTGACTTACCTCGACCCGGGTGAAGCGCGCAAGGCCCTTCCCCAAGACGGTTATGAGCGCTCCTGGGAATTGTGGAAGCAACAGGTAGCGCAAAAATGAGACCGGTTCCGACCCGGCGCGACTTTATCGCAAGCGCGCTTAGTGCGGCCGCGCTTTCAGGACAAGTCAAAGCCCAGCGGATTGATTTCCATCATCACTTCCTTCCACCGCGACACATCGACGCGATTCTAGCCCAGCGCGAGAGCGGCGCTCCTCCCAAATGGTCACCCGAACTCTCGCTCGAAGAGATGGACAAAAACGGCGTTGCCACTGCGATCGCTTCTCTCGTACAGCCCGGCGTCTGGTTGGGCGACATCCAGAAATCACGCAGCCTGGCGCGCGACTGCAACGAGTACGGAGCCAAGATGGTAGCCGATCATCGCGGCCGCTTCGGTTTCTTCGCAGCCATTCCATTGCCCGACGTCGAAGGCAGCCTGCGCGAAATTGAACATGCGCTCGATACCCTCAAAGCCGATGGCATCGGATTGATGACCAGCTTCGACGGCAAATATCTCGGCGACCCTGCCTTCGCTCCGGTCTTCGAAGAGTTGAACCGGCGGAAGGCGATCGTCTACACTCATCCCACCCAGCCGCAATGCTGCGTCGGCCTGGTGAAGGGCGTGCCGGCATCGACTATCGAATATGCGACCGATTCCACCCGCACCATCGCCAGCTTGCTCTTCAGTGGAACGGCCACTGAGGCCAAAGATATCCGATTCATCTTCTCGCACGGCGGCGGCACCGTTCCGTTCCTGGTGGGACGGTTCGAGCGGCTCGCCGACGAAAAGAAAAACGTCCCCAATGGCGTCCGTCCCGAGCTCGGAAAGTTCTACTACGAGATTGCTCAGGCCAACCATCCGGGCGCGCTGGCCGCGTTGCTGGATCTCGTTCCCATCTCGCAAGTGCTGTTCGGAAGCGATTACCCTTTGCGGCCGATTTCCGAGGCGGTCCAAGGCGTGACGAAATACAACTTCACCCCCGCTCAGCGCCGAGCCGTCGAACGTGAGAACGCTCTCAAACTTGTGCCGCGCCGATTCGCGATACAATGAGCCGCAAAGATGATTTACCCACAGAACCGCCGCCGCTTCCTGCAATTTCTCGCCGGTAGCCCGTTGCTCTCGCGCGCCTGGGCGCAAGAGGCCGAACAAAAGCTCGCTAGCCCGAAAGACGCCCTGAAAGTGATGGACTTCTTTGAGCCCGCCCATCGCGCGCTCCCACCCGCGCACTGGGGCTACATGGCCAGCGGTGTCGATGACGACGCCACCCTCAAAGCCAATATAGGAGCCTTCCAACACATTCAGCTCCGCCCGCGGCGTCTGGTCGATGTCTCGAAGACCGACCTCCGCACCGAACTGTTCGGCGTCACCTGGGACTCTCCTATTTTTATCTGCCCAGTCGGCAGTCAGAAAATGTTTCATCCTGAAGGCGAAGTCGCCGTCGCGCGCGCCGCGCAATCGAAGAAGGCTCTGCAGATCCTCTCGACCGTCACCTCTACCCCGGTGGAAGAAGTCGCCAAAGCTCTTGGCCGCCCACCCTGGTACCAGCTCTACATGCCGTTGCGTTGGGACTCCACCGAGAAGCTGGTTCGGCGCGTCGAGGCCGCCGGATGTCCCGTCCTGGTCTGGACCATCGATCTTCTCGGCGGACGCAATACCGAAACCGCCACCCGCCTCGGACGCACCGACACCAGAGACTGCTCGCTCTGCCACGGTGATGGCGTCGGCTCCATGCGCACCCGCGCCATGTTCACCGGCCTCGAGCCGCCGGTCGGAATCAATCCACCACAAGCCACCTGGGAGTACGTGGACCGCCTGAAAAAACTCACCAAGATGAAGCTGGTGCTCAAGGGCATTGAAACGCATGAAGACGCCAAGCTCGCCCGCGAACACGGAGTCGACGGCATCGTGGTTTCGAATCACGGCGGTCGCGCCGCCGAAGATCTAAGGCCTACTATCGAGAGCCTCTCAGAAGTTGTGGAAGCCGTAGGCGGCCAGATCCCGGTGCTCATAGACGGAGGATTCCGCCGTGGCACCGATGTCTACAAGGCCCTGGCATTGGGCGCGCGCGCCGTCGGCATCGGCCGTCCTTATATATACGGGCTCACCGCGTTCGGACAGCAGGGCGTCGAACGAGTGCTAGATATTCTGCGAGCCGAGCTGCAACTGACCATGCGGCAATGCGGCACGCCTGCGATCGCACAGATCACCCGCGCGTCGATTTCTATGACCGAGGCCCGGCCGTAGCGGTGGCCACCACACTTCCGGCGCAAAAATCCAAGCTGACCCCGAATCAAATCCGCGGATTCTGGGCGGCTTGGAGCGGCTGGTGCCTGGATGGAATGGATTCGTTCATCTACGCGCTGGTGCTGGTGCCGGCGCTGCGCGAATTGCTTCCGCGATCCGGTATTCCAGCCGATACCGGCTCGGTCGGCTACTACGGCGGAATCCTGTTCGCGCTGTTCCTGGTCGGCTGGGGACTCTCGCTGTTATGGGGACCAGTGGGCGACCGCTTCGGGCGCGTGCGCACGCTGATGCTCACCATTCTCTGTTACTCGGTGTTCACGTTCGCTTCCGCTCTCGTCACCAATGTCTGGCAGCTCGCGGCTTTCCGCTTACTCGGCGGCATCGGCATCGGCGGCGAATGGACGCTCGGTGGAACCTTCGTCGCCGAAGAATGGCCGGAGGACCGGCGCAAGATGGGCGCGGGATTAATGCATACCGGCTACTACTTCGGTATTCTCATCGCTGGATTATTGAACGCCAGCGTAGGCGCGCACTTCGGATGGCGCGCGATGTTTGCGATCGGCGGACTACCGGCGCTACTGGTCATCTTCATCCGCAAGGGCGTGCATGAGCCCAAACGCTGGAAGCCGGCCGAATCCACCACCCGCGCCATGTCTTTGTTGTTCTCGAAAGAATATCGCACGCGCACGATTCTGAACTCCCTCTACATTCTGGTTTCGATCATCGGCTTGTGGGCCGGCTCGGTCTACGCACCGTCGGCGCTCACGTTTTTAGCGGGCAGGGAAGGGCTCGATGCCGCTGCCTCCGCGCGAGTCGCGTCGTTCGGAACCATTCTCTTGTCAGTGGGAACGGTGCTCGGATGTTTTGCCGTGCCTCCCCTCGCCGAGCGCTACGGCCGCCGCTGGACGCAGGCGTTCCTTTATACCTTGATGCTGTTTTCGATCTCGCTCGGCTTCGGCTATGCGTTCTATTTGCAAGAGCACGCGCTGGCGTGGTTCCTGGTGCTGCTCTTCGTGATGGGCTTCGGCGGCGCCAACCATACTATGTATTCGCTCTGGCTGCCCGAGCAGTATCGCACCGAGTGCCGCGCCAGCGCATTCGGATTCACGACCTCAGTCGGCCGGTTTGTTGGAGCGGTCTTTACGTTCCTGGTCGGCGCGGGCGTGTCGCATTACGGGACCATCGGCACACCCGTAGCCATGACGTCGCTCGCGTTTATTGTGGGTTTAGCGCTGCTGCCCTGGGGCGTGGAAACCAAGGGTCAACCGCTCCCCGATTAGCCACGCCCTTGCTCTATTACCGCGCCGCGCTGGCAACTTTGTGCGGCAGCGTTTTCTCGACGATGGCGCGGAATTCCTGGTCAGTCAGCAAGCGCTTCGAGGCCAGTGACGACTCCTTCACTGCCATCACCACCTGCATCGCTTCCTCTTCGGTGAAGTCGACGCCCATGGTCTTCAACGCAGCCTTGATCGAATCGATGCCGCTGCCTTTTCCGAGCACGACTTTGGGAGCAGGCTGGCCGACGACATCCCAGTGATAAGGAAACAGCTCGGTCGGACGAGTGCTGCCGCAGTTCTGCCACCAGCTCGCGATTATGCCGGATTCGATGTGGAATAGCTGCTCGCCGACCACCGGCCGGTTGCTCGCAACCTTGTGTCCTGAGAGTCTCTCGACCAACCGCGCCAGGCCGTAAAGCTTGTCTACCTTGAGTCCCGTGTCGACGCCGTAAAGCGTCAGCAGCGCCATCGCCGTCTCTTCCATCGGCACGTTGCCGGCGCGTTCACCCAAGCCGAGCACAGTCGAATGGATCACCTCGACGCCTTCCGCCACAGCCATGATCGTGTTCGCGATACCCAGGCCGTAATCCATGTGGAAGTGCGCTTCCAGGCGCTTGTTGACGCGCTTCTTGGCTTCGCGCACCAGGTACTGCATGGCGTGCGGCGCAAGAACTCCGAATGTATCCACCAGCGCCAGCGCGTCCATGTGGCCTTCGTTTGCGACGCGCATGATCAGATCCAGCACCCACTTCATATCGGCGCGGCTGAAGTCGATCGGAAAGAACACGACCTCGAGTCCTTGCTCGTGGGCGTACTTCGTCGATTCGATCGACAGATCGATAGCCTTTTCAAGCGGCCACTTATAGGCGTACTCGATAATGTGCGTGCTCGAAGGCACTTCCATCACGATGCCGTCCACGCCGCAATCGACGGCGCGTTTCACGTCGTCCACCATGCAGCGCGAGAAAGCGAAGACCTGTGGCCCCAGTTTCCGCTTGACGATCTCCTTGATCGCGGCCGTATCGCTGGGCGAGACAACCGGCATTCCGGCTTCGATGCGATGCACGCCCGCGGCAGCCAGCGCTTCAGCAATTTTGATCTTGTCGTCCTTAGTGAAGATCACACCGCTCTGCTGCTCGCCGTCGCGCAGCGTGATGTCGTGAAACTTGACCTGCTTCGGAAAATGAAGCTGCTCGCGCACCGCGTCGGTAAAGTTCCATGGGCTGACAAACCACTTATCGGTTTTCCAAGGTTCTTGAGACATGATATTTTCCTTCCAAATTAGAAATGTTAGTTACTACTGCGTACAGCGGTTTTAAAGACTTCGGGATTCACGGGGCTCCTAGGCGTCTGCCCCGTCAGAACGCGAACCACTTCCTCGGACGCCTTGGTCTGTAAGTCGATCAGAGATTCTTCCGAATAAAAACTGGTATGTGGCGTGACGATCACATTGTCGCGACCGAACAAGGCCGAATTGCCGGGAGGCTCCTTTTCCATTACATCCAGAGCTGCGCCTGCAATCTGCTTCATGTCCAGCGCCTGAGCCAAAGCTTCCTCGTCGATAATTGGCCCGCGCGCCGTGTTGATCAGGTAAGCGTTAGGCTTCATCCGGCTGAAGACATCGGCATTGAAGAGATGATGGGTCGCCGGCATGAGCGGAGTATGAATTGAAATGAAGTCGGAGATCTTCACTAACTCGTCAAATTCCACGCGTTCCACCGCGGCGCGAGAAAGAACTTCGTCCGGAACGAAGGGATCATAAGTTACTACCCGCATACCGAACGCTTTAGCTTTCGGTGCGACTAACTGCGGAATCTGACCGAAAGCTACTAACCCCAGCACAGTTCCACGTAGCCGGTGAATAGGAACCACCTCCGGCATTTTCCAGTTGCCCGCATGAGTCCGGGAATTTGCGAATGGGATCTTCCGCGCCAAGGCCAACAGCAGTGCCATGGCATGTTCCGATACCTCATCAAGGCAATAATCGGGAACCCGCGTAACGACGATGCCTTGGCTGGTCGCCACCGGGATATCCACGTTGTCGACGCCGATTCCGAACCGCGCGATGATCCGGCATTTAGTCATCTGCCGGATCATGTCAGCCGTAATCTTGGCGTAAGTGGTCAGCAGCGCGTCGGCATCGCGCGCCACTTCCAGGATTGCTTCCGGCTTGGATTCCTTCGCCAGCCGGATTTCTGCGCCGACCTTCGCCAACACCGCACCGGCTGGGTCCAGGTTCGGAAAGACCGAGTCGGAGACTGCTACCAGGCGATGCTGCATCTAGCGCTTCATCGCCTCCTCCATGTGTTCCATCATGGTGAAGACCACCGGGCCCTTGCCCGATACGAGCACATTTTCTTCCAACCGCGCGGTCTGCTGCAGCCCCGGATGTCCGGCGAAAGTTTCGATGGCGAAGTACATGTTCTCTTTGATCTCGGCCGGATACTTCAGTGAATAGGCGCGCGAAATCCACATGCCTTCATACAGCGTCAGGCCGATGCTGTGCGCGAATTGCTGCAGTGTGACCGTTCCGTACTTGTCGTCGTCGTACACTGGAAACGCGTTGGCAACGTCGGCGGTGGTATTTCCGGGCTTCAGTTTTTCGAGACCCGCATACATCGAATCGTAGACTTCGCGATAGAGGTCGATCTCCTTCTGATTCATCTTCTGCGCGACCTTGAAGCAGCGCACGAAATCGATGAAGTAGCCCGAAGGCCCGACGGCATTGATGTCGACGATCACCAGGTCGCCCTGGCGGATCAGCTTATCGGTGGCCCAACGCCGATAGGGGCTGGTGTTTCCACCGGACGCCACGATGATGTCGTAGATAATCTCGCAGCCGCGCTCCAGCATGAACTCGTGGACTTTGGCTTCGATCTCACGCTCGCGCACGCCGGGTTTTAGCCATTCGTACTTGATCTTCCACATGGCAGCATCACCGATGCTGGAAGCCATCTTCAACAACTCGATCTCGTCGCGAGTCTTGACCACGCGCGCTGCAGAGATGCAGGGCCAGGCGTCCACAATGTTGACGCCGGCTTCCGTAAACGCTTTCAACGCCGCCATGTCCAGATTGTCGATGCCGATTCTCTCCTTCTGCAGGCCGTGCTCCTTCAGAACATCCACGACGCTCTGCGCCATTCGTCCCGCCATGTAAGGAACCGCGCCTTCGGCCCACTGCCAGGTGATGGCCGGGGCTATGCGATTCTCCATCCAAGGCAGATCCATTTTGGCGCATATGAGATCGGATCCGGCGGTCTCGAAAAGCACCGGCTCGCCGCCATTCGGTACGACGGCATAGCGTATGTTGATGTTGTATTTCCAATTGCCTTGGTACGAACCCGTGACATAGCGGATGTTCGCGCCTGCAAACAGCACCAGGGCCCCGATGTCCCGCTTGGTCATTTGTTCCTGCATCTTTGCGAGGCGATCTTTTCTCAGCCGTTCAAAGTCGACCCGGTATTGCCAGTCCGCGCCCGTCTGGCTGTAGAGCCGCCGTGGATCCCATTCGTGTGGTTTGCCGATGAAGGTCGTATCCAGCGCATAGCCGCCATTGTGGTTTGCCTGCGCCGCTACTTTCGCCTCTGTCTTCTCCGACTTCCCGCCATTCTTCCCGCCATTCTTTTTGCCTGACGGAGCCGATTGAATTGTTTTAGCCATAAGTTATATGTTGTCCTTTCGGTTGATAAATTGACTTACTCGTGGGGCCGCTGACTTAGCCGCGCTAGTGGCTCCTCATTTCTCTATTTCACAAACTCGAACGCAGCTACAGCCGCGGTCGAGACCTCGATTCCCGTGCCGGACGATTGGATATCGCCGCTGATCGCGTAAAAACGATTGGCGATCACGCCGCCGGCTACGCCGTGACGTGCCAGTGCCATCGGTGGCAACACGGACCAGTTGTTGGTGGCAGGATCGTACGCTTCGAACGCACGGTACGCAGTCTGTTCGACGGCGTTCTGGAACTCGCCACCCGCCACGTAGATGCGCCCATCGTGAACACCTGCACACAATCCGCTGCGTGCCGTAGGCATCTTTGAGAGCGGCCCACTCCAGGTGTCGCTGACCGGGTCGTAAGCTTCGACGTTACTCAAATTCGATGATGCAGCGATGAAGGCCGCCCCGATTCTTCCGCCGATCACATAGATCTTCCCGTTGACGACACCCGCTGCCGTGTGATTGCGAGGAGTCGGCATCGTGGCGCGTGCACGCCATTGGTTGGTTTTGGGATCGTATTCTTCCACAGTCCCCACCACGCGCTGAGCCGTGGTCGGATGAATCGCCGGATTGGCCGCGCCCGGAGCTACGGTCGCGCCTCCGATCACATACATCTTGTCGCCGACGGTTACGGCAACACCGGCGCCACGCTTGGTCGGCATAGGCGCGAGTTCTCTCCAGGAGTCCTTCACGGGATCATACTCGAAGGCATTGTTGATCGGCGTCCAGGCGGCCAGGTTGCCTACTTTTCCAGCCGTGAAGCCTCCAAAAACGTAAACCTTACCGTTGTATTCGGTCAGGGAAAGATGATGGGCCGCGAGCGCCATGGGCTTCTTCTTGGTCCATTTATTCGTCGCCGGATCGTATTCGTAGACCATTCCGACCGGCTGCCAAACCGGCGCGGAAACCAATCCCGCAAAGACGTACATCTTGCCATTGGCCCCCTGTCCGATCACCTCTTCGTGAGGCTCGGGAAATGGAGGCAGGTCCATCCACTTTCCTTGAGCTAAAGCGGCGGGCAGATACAGGCTGAAAAAGATCGTCAGCATGCCCAACCAGCGGCACGCCGGATCAACACGCTTCGACATTCCGTTCGTTCCATTGTAGTTCATCCTATACTCGCGCTTCCACTACGGATCTTTCTGGATTGATCAAAAAAGTCCAGATCAAGGCGCCGATGAGCATCACGCCGGAAGTTATAAAGAAGGGAACCATCCACGAGCCCCTCCCAAAGTAGTAACCGAAGATAAGCGGAGTGAACGACGCCGCCAGTGCGCCTGCCATATTCATCACTCCGGTCACGGTGCCGCTGAACTGGCCGCCGACATCCATGGGAACTGCCCATGCTGGACCAATCACAAATTCAAGAAAGAAGAAGGACGTGGCCAGGCACAGGACTGACGTCCACGCGTTCTCGGTCATCGCCGCTGGAACCAGGAAAATCCCTGACAGCAGAAACCCCGGCGCGGCCACGACGCTCCGAGCAAACCTGGCTTTGCCAGTGCGCTTGAACATCAAGTCGGATAGAGAGCCACCGACCAAGTCGCCGGCCATCCCCGCGAACAATGGAACCGATCCGATGATGCCCAACGCTTGCAGGGTTAGGTGCCGATGCTCCCTTAAGTAAGTCGGATACCAAGTGAGATAGAAATTAGTACCGAAAAAGAAACAGCAATAACCGAGCGCGATGTACCACATGTTCGGAGACCCTAAGATCCGCTTCCAGGGAACGGCCTCTCGCGCCGTGACCAATGGCTTGATCGTGCCATCCGGATTGAGCCCCCGAATCTGCGCCAGTTCGTCTGGATTGACGCTCTTGTGCTCCTCCGGCCGATTTCGATAATACAAAGCAAAGACCAGCGACCAGATCACGCCCAGCGATCCGAAAATGTAGAAGATGGCGCGCCATCCGAAGGCCAACATGATGCTCCCGGCGACCAAGGGAGTTACTGCCACCGCAAACCGGCTAAAGAAATGCGTTGTTCCTTGAATGCGGCCGCGCTCCGATCTCGGGAACCAGAGCTGCATGCCACGGCTCGCCACCGGGAACGCGCCGGCCTCGCCCAGTCCCAGGAGCAGCCGCGCGCTAAAGAGCGAGGTCATCCCGACAGCCGCGCCTGTCATCACCGCCGCCACCGACCACCAGGACATGATGGCTGTCAAAACTTTCTTCGGGCCGAAACGGTCGCCCAGGAATCCGGCCGGGATCTGCCCGATCGCATACGCCCAGGTGAAGGCGCTCAATACCAGGCCCATCGAGGTCTTGTCGAGTCCAAACGCTTTTCCGATTTCAGGCTGGGCCACCGAGATGTTGCTGCGGTCCATGTAGCAGATCAGATACATTACGCTGATCAGAAACAGGATGACCCAACGGCCTTTGGTCGGTTTTTGCGTCGCGCGCTCCTGACCTACGCGAGAGACGGCACGTGTTCGGCAGCCAGCTCGACCGGCTGTCCGGTTTCGGCCGACTGATCGGCCGCCTGATAAACCCGCATCACCATCTTGGCGTGCTCGGCCGTCACCAGCGGCTCGCGGTCCAGCGCGATGCATTCCAGGAAATGGATGGTTTCCGCCTCCATCGGGCCCGCGTAAACATGCGCCACCTTTTCGCCCGGCATGGTGGAGATCGGGAACTGGATGCCCTTCTGCATGGTGGTCACGTAGACATCGCGATGCGTATCGTCGACCATAATCGCGCCTTCGGTGCCGACCATCTCGATCCAGGTTGAGGAGAAATTGGGATACGCCGGAGGCAGCACCCAGCCCGCGCCGATGGTGAACACAGTTCCGTCATCCATGGTCACGATGATCCAGACGCAATCCGGCACGTTATACTGCACGCCCATGATTTTGCGAACTTCCTGCGCGTAAACCTTGACCGGTTTTCGAGGCGCCAGGCACCACAGTACAAAGTCGATGTCGTGGGTAGCTTCCATGGCTGCCGGCGAAAGTTTGACTCGACCACCGATCTTCTTGCCGAGATTTCGGGTGATGTGCCGGCTGACCAGCGCGCTGACCGGCTGGCCGATCGTGCCGTCGTCGATCGACCGCTTCACCAGGGCGAACTTGGGGTTAAAACGCTGCGAATATCCGATCGTAAACCGCAGGCCTTTCGACCGCGATAAGGCGATCAGCTCCTCGGCCTCCCAAAGCTCGAGGGCAATCGGTTTTTCGAGAAAAACGTGCTTGCCGGCCAGCATGCTTTCCTTGGCGATTGGATAATGCGTCGGCTCTGGTGTGGTCGAGATCATGACGGCGTCAATGGCTTCGTTTTGCAGCAGGGTCCGGTAGTCGGCGGTGGCGGTGACTGGCTTCGTTTTTGCGGCGACTTCCTGGAGTCGGTCCGGTTTGATCTCGGCGATATGCAGCTCGTTGACGAAAGGGCTGGCGGCACAGGCCTCGGCTCGTATGCCCCCGCACCACCCGGTCCCGATGACGGCAACGTTAATCTTTTTCATTGGTTATGATTCTCTAACTGATTGGCCTATTTGGGGATGTTACCGCACAGCAGCGCCCATGGTCAACCTGCTTTCGCGCCGATTTGGCTTCGTTTTTTCGAGCAGTTGATCGAGGCTCCACGCCCCGGCGCCAGCGACGGCAAAGTACAGGAACACGACGAAGTATAGCACCGCCTCTTCGCCCCCATTCCGGATCGGCCAAGCCGCTCGCATAACCGAAGAGGACAAATAAGCGGCGGCCACTTCTATACAAAGGACGGCGGACGTCGAGCGGGTGAACAGGCCCAGAAACAGCAGCGCTCCTCCGACGATTCCGACCAGTCCGACCAGGTGCGGCAGGGAATCCAAGGCCATCGGCTGTGCACCGCGCCGACCACCCCGCGCGACTGTGAACAATCCGAAGAAAAGGCGATAGCCGTGGAGGGAGAAAGTGAAGGCGACGATCATCCGCATGATTGATCGGGCATATGTTTCCCAGGCGGCGACCTTGCCAACCTTCGGGTGTAATCGCTGGATAAGTTCGTCGAGACTCCACGGACCGGCGCCAGCGGTCACCAGCCAGAGGAAGATGTAGCAGTAGATCACCGATCCTTCGCCACCGTTGGTAATGGGCCAGAATCCGCGGGGCGCCCAGGAGTGGAAATAAGCCACGGCCATTTCGCCGCAGAGGATGAACGCGGTTGAGCGTGTGAACAGGCCCAGCATCAGCAAGAGCCCGCTCACAGTTTCGATCGGCCCAGCGATTCCATGCAGGGACGAGAAGTCGCGATCGATGCGGCCGCCGGCGAAGCCCCAGAGCTTCTCGAGACCGTGCTGGATGAACAGGAAGCCGACCACGAAGCGCACGATGCTCAGCAGGTACATGGCGTTTGCCCTAGGTCAAGTGTACACTGGACCTGTTATGCGAACGATGGATGAGAACACCGTAACCGATGCAGTGCTGGAGCAGATGTCTTCGACCGAGAATCCGCGCCTGAAAGAGATCCTGGCCGCGGCCGTGCGGCACTTGCACGCCTTTGCGCGCGAGGTGGATTTAACGCCGGAAGAATGGATCGCGGGAATCGGTTTTCTTACGGCCGTGGGCCAGAAGTGCTCACCTATCCGACAGGAATTTATTCTACTGTCCGACACCCTGGGATTGAGCAGCGTGGTGAACTCGCTCAACGACAAGCGAGTGCTGCGCGAGATTCCACCCCAGTCGCAGGACACCAAGTCGAGCCTGCTGGGACCTTTTTACCGGCATGGGTCGCCCGCGTTCGAGTATGGCCAGTCGGTCGCGGCGAAGACTCCGGCCGCCGAGATTGCATACTACGGACGGGTACAGGATTCAAGCGGACAGGGAATTGCGAACGCCACGATTCAGGTCTGGCAAACCGATGAAGGCGGCATGTACGATACGCAGAGACACGACGGCTCTGAGATGGACATGCGCGGGACATTTCATACCGACTCAGAGGGACGCTACTGCCTTCGCACGGTGCGGCCGTTGAGTTACTCGGTCCCGATGGATGGTCCAGTGGGCGATATGATCCGCGCGCAGCGGCGTCATGGAATGCGGCCCGCCCATACTCATTTCCTGATCAGCGCGCCGGGTTACCGCGAGTTAGTAACTGCACTTTACATGAGCAGCGACGAGTACATCGATTCGGACACGGTGTTCGGCGTTACTTCCTCGCTGGTGACCGAGCCGAAATCGGGAGATCACTCCTCGCCGTTCCCTAGTCTTCCCAGCGTTCGATACGATTTCGTCCTGGTGGCTGCTACTAAGGATGCCGCTTCGGGACGGGTTGGCGCAGATCCCTCACAGTTCATCAAGCATCCGGTGGAAGCGGCTCATTAACTACCAGGGGACAACTCCGGCATCGTTGAATAGCCCTCCGGTCGGTCCATCATCGGGGAGAGTCGCGAGATGAATCGGGGTTACTGAGCCCTGTTGCGCGGTGCGCGTCCCCGAATGATTGTTCAGATCCGTTGCGCAGTAGCCGGGGCAGGCGGCGTTTACCTTGATAGGCGTGCCGCGAAGTTCCTTGGCGAATTGAACCGTGAGGGCATTCAAGGCCGACTTCGAGGTGTTATATCCCAGCAGCAGAGGAAAGTGAGCGGAGAGCGCCGGATCTGTGTTCCAGCCGAGGGACCCCAGACCGCTCGAGACGTTCACGATTCTGCCGCGCTGGGATTTTAGAAGAAGCGGCAGCATGGCCTGCGTCATCGCGATCACGCCGAACACGTTGACGTCATATACGCGTCTTACGGCCGAGAGATCAACGGCGCTGGGCTTGGCTCCAGCGTCGAAACTTACGCCGGCGTTGTTGACCAGGATATCGAGACGGCCGAACTGAGCGTCGATCTGGGCAACTGCGGAAAGAATTGAAAACCGGTCGGTAACGTCGAGCTCCATTGGCCGGGCATCGATTCCTTCGGCAATGAGTTGCGCGGCGGCTCTCTTGCCTCGATTATCGTCGCGGCTGCCGAGGAGTACGACTTTGCCTTGCGCGCCCAAGCCGCGCGCGATCTCGAAACCGATTCCCTTGTTGGCGCCGGTTACAAGCGCGACGGTTTGTTGCGACGACTTTTCGGGCACGCGTTAGCGACTCATTCCTTGCGGCGCGCGATTTGAGCGTCCATGCATTGCGACATAACGTCCAGGAATTTCTGATAGTTTGCCTGGCCAACTATGAAAGGATTCGGGTCGCCTTTCTTACGAGCCTGAATCTTTTCCAGCTTTTCCAAAGTGCCGTCATAGAGCGGATGATTCTGGAGCTCGACGTCTACCTTGGCTTTCTTGGTCTCGTCCTTAAAATGCGCGATGGAATGGAGGTATTGCTCTAACCCGTCGTCAGAAATAATTCCCGGAAGCAGGATGGTTCCTCCGTACAGCGCTGCCATGTGGGTTTTTCCTCCGTCCTTGACGGCGAAGATCAGGCCCATGGCGCCGGGAGTGTGTCCAGGGATCGCGACTGGCATCACTTTCTCGTCTCCGAGCAGGATCGGTTGGCCCT
>Ga0070713_100001375_pt1 | contig 15572 bp, 15 predicted proteins | sample LARL82metaG_FD_65465 | JGI IMG/M metagenome (GOLD analysis project Ga0070713, IMG submission 65465) | Corn, switchgrass and miscanthus rhizosphere microbial communities from Kellogg Biological Station, Michigan, USA - LAR L8-2 metaG | ecosystem: Host-associated > Plants > Roots > Rhizosphere ...
TGCCACGACAAGGCTCGCTCACTGGTGGTTCGTCGTGCTGTCCCCGTCGTTACAGCGCTGCGCCCGGATCGCAGCCACAACAACGGAAGTGCGGCGGCTCCCCGAGACGCGAGCGGCGCCGAAGCTCCCACGGCCGACAGTGCAGTCAACGCCGCGATGTGGATGCAGGGAGGGCTGGAATCAGGCTCGGGTGCGGCTGTTTCACCCGCTGGCGAACTCTGCGGCTCGCTCGCGGATCCTGTTCTCATCGGTGATGGCGCGCCAGCGGGTTGCGCGGCGCTGGCCTGTGCGGCGCACGCGGCGTGCCTGCTCGAGCTCGCGCAACAACAGGAGCACCTGATCGCGACCCGCGCCGGCTCGTTTGGCGAGGTCCGCGTTGGTCATGCCGTCGCTGTTGGCCAGCAGCTGCTCGGCGGTCTCGGCCGTCAAGGCCTTTCTCGCCAAGGGCTTTCTCTCCGTCTTCTGCCGGCGACGTTTATCCGGCTTCGGCCTCGATTCGGCCGTCGATGGACCGGATGAGCTGTTGGAGTTAGGGCATGACAGCTGAGCGAACGGGGTGGCCGTGGATCGCAGACGGTCGGCTGTCGCGGGCCCGACCGCGAGGCGATAACGCCCGGTTGACCCTGTAGGCACATCCCGCTGGCGGACGGCCCGCGCCGATTTTGCCGGCCGACCCTGCACCAGGCGCGCCATGCCGTCATCGGGTGCTCTTCTGTGCTCGGTATCGTGAGTCACCCGCGCGCCGCTGCCCCCGCGGCGCGCACCGGTCCCCCCGCGGAAGGACTCCGCGGGGGGCCAATTCTTATGCTCGGCGCCACCGGAGTCATCCGCCCCCGGACCATCGGCGGCGCCATTGATCGAGAACGGCAGAACGAGCCAGGAGTTGCGCTCTCGCGCGGGTAACGCGCGCGGCCGCAGGGCTGGCGATCCGGATGTGCGCTTGCGGTTCGCCTCAACCAGGGTCGCCGGCGGTCGAGATCTGGCGGGGCGCGGTACGGACGACCGCAGGCTGCTCCTCAACATCACCGTGTCTGACCTCGCCGCGGCGCTCCAGGTCCTGCAGCCGCTCAGCGCCCTGTGGCCATTAAGAGCTGCCGCACGTGGACCGCAGGCCCGGCCACATCCGGATCGATGCCTGAGCTGCTCGTCAGCCGAGGTTGACAAGTGCGACAGCCCCATCGCTGTGAGGCTGGCACGGCTCTCCCGAGCGGACGCACGTGAGCGCCGGCCTGCTCACCCCTGCGCGACGCGCCCGCTCGAACAAGATCAGGGACGGATTCCAGTTGCGCGCTGCACCGTTTATGAACCTCCGCAGTGAGGCAGATAAGGAGCACGAGGGCTGACCCACCGCAGTCCCCGGTCCCGTGCGGTGGGCGGCCCTTGCTTCTCAAAGCGTCCGGTGCCCCGGTTGTCATCGCGACCTCGAGGTGCGGGGCGCCGCGCCGGCGGGCGGCCCGGTGAGGCGACTAGCGAAGCCGCGCGCGTCCGGGCGACCTGATCGAGCGTGGCACGAAGCTCGCCGAGGTGCCGATCTCCCTGCGGTCATCGCGTGATCACAGCCACGCTGGGGACCGAGTCGGCCGTTGCTTTCGCTTCGACGCGTGGGCTGCGCGCTCGCGGCTCAGCGGTGGGCGTAATGCAACCTCCCGGCCGCCACAAGCTTCGTGCTGCCGGCTGCCACGATGCGCTGAGACCGGATCACGTGCCGGTGATGACTGCAGGCCGCGGCTACGCACCCACTCGCGAGTAGGGAGAAGTCATGGTCCTCCACAGTGGACTGGAGCGCTACCGCGGGATCGCAACCCTGGGGGCGGGCGGGATGGCGTCGGTAGTCCTAGCCGAGGACACCATTCTGGGACGACAAGTCGCGCTCAAGCGTATGCACCCCCAGGTCGCAGATCGCAGCGGGCGTATGCGCCCGCGCCGTGAGGCGCTGGTCGGCGCCTCGATCAGCCACCCGAATCTCGTCTCGATCTACGACGTCATCGATTCTGAGGACGGCAGTGCCGTCATCGTGATGGAGTATGTACAGGGGGAGACTCTCAGAGATGCGTTAGCCCGGGAGGGGCGACTGGCTCCTCTCGAGGTCCTCTGGGTGCTGGGCGGGGTCGCCGCGGGCATGAACCGCACGCGAATTTACAGCGGTAATTGGACGCGTCCCTCGGGCACGACATACCCCGCGCCGCCCGCAGAGCAGGTCTCGGTGGCGGGCGTCGCTGCTGGTTCACGCCTCAAGCGGCCACCGGTGGCGGGGCTAACGCCTCGGGCGGAACAGGACAGTCGGACCAGACTGTTCAGTGAGCGACCATGCAGCAGCGGTAACGGGCGGTCTCGGCGGACGTTGACGCTCGGGTTCACGCGAAAACACACGTCGGCCCGCGTTTGCTCGCTCATCGGAATCGAGTACGCATCCACATAGCAGTGCGTTTGCGACTCGGTGCTCTGGGAACGTACGAACGGTTATTGCGTCGCGCGAATGTGGCTACCGTCGCGACGCAGGTCCGCCTGTGTGAGAACGGTCAGGCAGCGCCTCCTCGGATGCTCTCGGCTTTTGTCAGCGCGAGGATCTGGGTCAGTTCTTCGTCAGCTTGTCCCAGAGCGAGCAGTGATGCTCGGTGGAGATGATCGAGCTGTCGAGCGGCCGGCTTTGACCTTCGGCGCGCAGTGACAGCTCGATGGCGGATGTCGCGGTGTATCGTGGCCATGACGGCTGGCCCGCGGCGCGCGGCGCACCGGTTTTCACGAACGCCCCCCAATAGTCGACGATCTGGTTTGAGAGCTGTCGCTCGTCGCGGGTGAACAGCGAGGAGATACGGACGCCATTCTCTGTGAAGTTGGGCCACAGGTAGGCGAGCTCGCTCGCGTGTCCGGCTCCGTTCGCATAGCCACGGCTTTGCACGATGCCCGGGCCGTGGCGCGGAGCCCATTCGTATGCGTAGACCGTGGTATGGCGCGCCAAGTCCTTGACGAGCGCCTGAGTACCGCAGCCGCCGATACCTGCTTCGATGGGCGGGTTTGCCGGGCCGATGATCCCCGCGTCGGTGAGGATCGCGCCGGTCAGATAGGCGGGGGCGAATTGGTCGGCGTTCGCCGGCCATGGGTACTGTTGGAGTACCACGCCGGCGTTGGCGCCGAACATGCTTTGGACCCAGCGCTCGTAGTCGCTTTGCGTCCAGCCGCTGTTTGTGCTCGTGAAGGCACGGCCTTCGTTGAGCGTCCCGCCGATCAGAACTGGAACATGTGAGAAGTCGCCGTTGCGGATCGCGTTACGGGGGTCGTGGGGTAGCGCGGGAGTTCCCCGCACGAGAAGAGATGTGAAGCCGAAGGTGTTTTCGTCGTGAACGAGCGTCGCGGTGGGGAGCGCACGAAGGCATGCGACCGCCTGAGCGGGATTCGCGTCAGGGCAGCCGACGTTGGCGGCGAAGCTGGTGCCGAGGGCGTCGGCCTGGTCGCGTGTTTCGGTTTGGCAGGAGCCGCTCTGGATCATCGCTTGCGCGAATAGCCCGCGTGAGCCGGGCGAGACGAGGTGAGCGCACACAGACCATCCGCCGGCGGACTCCCCACCGAGGGTCACGCGCGATGGGTCACCCCCAAAGGCTGCGATGTTACGACGGAGCCAGCGCAGCGCTGCCTGCTGATCCAGAAAGCCGTAATTGCCCGGTTCACCCTGGTCCGCGGTCAGCCGCGGGTGAGCGAGAAAGCCGAACACGCCGAGCCGGTAGTTGAACGTCACACCGATGACGCCGGTCTCGCGCACGATCTTTGCCATGCTGAAGTTACTCCCCGCCCCCGTGGTCAATCCGCCGCCGTGGATGTAGAGATAGACGGGTAAACGCTGCCGCGTATTGCCGTGGGCAGGACGTTGCACATTGATATACAGGCAGTCCTCGCGGATCGAGCCGGGGCCGTCGCCGCTGGCTGGTTGCGCACACACCGGACCGTAATGATCAGCGGACCGAACGCCTGTCCAGGCCGCAACCGGCTGCGGACGCCGCCAGCGAAGCGCTCCGACCGGGGGCGCCGCGTACGCGATGCCGAGGAAGTTCGCAACTTGGCCGTCGGCGCTGATCACGCCACGCACCGCGCCGCGGTCCGTGGTCACGACGAGCGGGAAGCTAGACGACGCTGCGCGCGCCGCATGATGGTGCGAGCAGCCTGCAGTCATGACGACGGTAATGCCGAGCGCGACGGCGCTGGCCCAGTGCCTGGCTAGGAGGTTGCTGAGCCTGGTACGGGGCATGCCGTTGATTCTCGCGCGGCCGCGGTCGTACGATTCCCTCCCGTGGGGTTCGGGAAGCTGATCGGGGGGCCATCGCGGGCCGCGATGACCGTCGCCGTGCGCTCCGTCGGTCTGGTGGCCGCGCTGTCGGTGGTCGGGTGCGGTGGCGGCGAAGGCATCTCGCAGACCAGCGAAGCGGCGGCCGTGTTTGCCAGACACTGCAGCGCCTGCCACTCGCTAATCGGCAACGAGTCGCGCCATCGCCAAGGCGGTGACCTGGTCGGCTACCGGCTGAGCCGCCAGCAGCTCCTCGAGTTCACTCGGGAGATGCCCACACGCAGACCGCTCACCTCCGCGCAGCTTGAGGCGGTCGTCGATTACGTCCTCAAGATCCAGCAGCGCGGGAGCGCGGGATGATCAGCTCACCGGGACGAGCTCCCCGACGCCCGATTGCGTGCCGGCGGCCGTCTTTCCTCCCGCCACCACGATCGTATCCCCGAGCGAGACCACGCCCGCGTCCGAGATCGGCTGCGGCAGCCTTCCGGCGGAGCGAACGTGGCCGGTGAGCGGATCGATCGCCCACACCGCGGCGCTGCGCGCATCGAGATTGTCGCCGCGCCCCCCGACCACGTACACCGTTTGACCGATCGCTGCGGCGCTCGCGTGGGTGATCGGCTGCGGCATGCGGCCCAGTCGGCGGACGGTCGCGGTCGTCGGGTCAAACCGATAGACGGCGTTGCTGGCACCGGTCGGTGTCGAGCCGCCGATGATCAGCAGCGCGCGGCCGGCGCTGGCGACAGCGGCGTAGCGCACGCCGACGGGTAGGTGGCCGACAGCCCGAGCGCGAGCTCCCGGGGACCACGCGACGATCGTGTCGAGCGACTTCGTGCCGTCGAAGCCCCCGACGATGTACGTGACCCCGCCGAGCGATGCGACCGCGACGTCTGACTCGGGGCTGGGCAGCGAGCCAGCGGTGGCTACGGAGCCGGAGTTCGGGTCGAAGCGAAGGATGTGGTCGTATTGGCTGAACTGACCGCCGCCGAACACGTACACCTGGCCGTTCTGCGCTGCGGCCTGGGCATCGTGCTGCGCATTTGGCAGGCTCGCGCTCCGCTGCGGGCCGTGAAGGGCGACCACAGTAACGTTGGACGTCGATGTATCCCCCGCGTCGAGGCCGCCGAGCAACGCGAACCTGCCGCCTGGGAGCCGCGCGATCGCCGGATCCTGGACCGCCGCGGGGAGCGAGAACAGCGGACGGTACGCCAGTTTCACAGCACCCGGGTTCGCCGCGCGGGCTGCGGTCTTGACCGTGCGGGCGGGGCTGATCGTCTGCCCAGTGCTGCCGCAGGCGGCGAGCGTCAGCGCCAAGACGACTATGGAGTACGAGGCAAGGCAGCGATGCCAGCCCCATGAGGCGGGGGTCGCGAGCGGGGGGATGCGCACGAGCGTAGTCAACCATCCCATGGTTCAAGCCCAGCGAGCCGTAGGCTGAGAGTGTTCTCACGGGGCGTTTAGGCTGACTTGTTCGTGTGCACGAACGCTGCGTCTGTGCCCCGAATCCTCGTGCTGCTCGCGCTGGGCGCGCTGCTCGTCGCAGGCTGCGGTTCATCGCAGCACAGCTCCTCCACCTCGAGCAGTGCCTCCACGAGCACGACACGCCCCCCCGGCCGCGGTCCGTTCGCGCCCCCGCCGGCGGACGACATCTACGCCTACGACCGAGCGGGCAATCTCTCGGCTGTTGTCCAGCGCGACCGTGCGCTCGTGTACGTGCCCAACAGCATGAGCAACACCGTAACTGTCATCAGCCAGCGGACATTGAAGGTCGTCGCCCAGTTCCCGACCGGCGCACTTCCCCAGCACGTGACGCCCGCCTACAACCTGCAGACGCTGTACGTCGACAACGACCTTGGCAACAGCCTGACCCCGATCAACCCGCGGACCGGAGCGCCAGGCCGCCCGATTCCCGTCGAGGACCCGTACAACCTCTACTTCACGCCGGACGGACGGTTCGCGATCGTCGTGGCCGAGCGCTTGCAGCGGCTCGACTTCCGCGACCCCGCGACCATGCGCCTGATCGACTCACTGTCGGTGCCGATGTGCCGCGGCGTGGACCACCTGGACTTTTCCGCCAACGGCCGCTACGCGTTTGCGAGCTGCGAGTTCAGCGGGCGGATGATCAAGGTGGACCTGCAGACCAGGCGAGTCGTGGCGACGCTGGTCATCGGCAACGGGCTGACCAGCCCGCAGGACGTGAAACTCTCCCCGGACGGACGTACGCTCTACACCGCCGACCAGCAGACCGGCGGGCTGTGGGAGGTCGACCCATCTCGATTCAGGGTGACCGGCTTCCTACACACCGGAGCGGGAGCCCACGGCCTTTACCCGAGCCGCGACGCCTCGGTGATGTACGTCTCAAACCGCATGGCCGGCACGATCTCGGTTGTCAGCTTCACCACCCGCAAAGTGATCGCGACCTGGCAGATCCCCGCACCCGCCAGCCCGGACATGGGCGGCGTGTCCGCCGACGGGCACACGCTCTGGCTGAGCGGTCGCTACAACGCCGAGGTGTACGCCATCGACACCCGAACGGGTCGGCTGCGTGCCCGGATCCCGGTCGGATCTGGACCACACGGTCTGTGCGTCTGGCCTCAGCCGGGGCGCTACTCCCTCGGTCACACCGGGATCATGCGCTGAGCCGCGCTTCGACCAGGGCAGCGCGCACGTGAGTCATGCTCGTGGCCTGAGCCGTGACGACGATCACCACGGCAGCCACCAGACTCGTGGGTCGCGCGGGTGAGATGTCGTTTCCGATGCGAGCCAACAGTGCCTGGGTGGGTCTTCGCCCCGGCCGGGAATCCAGCGCGTGCATACGCATCCCCGCAGACTGCCCGCTCGACGCCGAGGACGATCAAACGCGCGTGGCTGCTTTTGCGGGCGAAAGCACGAGCGGTCCGAGTTTGCTCGGCCGTTAGCGGCGCCCACGCGCCAGAACGGGCGAAACCTAGCTGAAGCTGCGACTGACGGTGAGCAGTGCCGCGCTCGCGGCCGGGAGCGTGATTCGGTAACCGCCGGGACCGGCCGTTAGCTTTTGGCTGAGCCGCGCGCCGCGGAGATTCCCGGTCCGGGTCTGAGCGCCGAAGTGCTGGCCTCCCAGCGCGACGCCGTTCCTCGCCCAGGCACTCGGCGCTGTCAGCCGCTCAAGGGCGACTGTCGGAGCTTGCTCCGGAAGCCGCACCGAAACGACGTGCGAGTGCCAGACGTCGTCGTTGATCAGGACGAGGCGGATCCGCCCGTCTGACGCTCGTGTCGCCCAGGCACGCACTTTCGCGCTCCCGGTGGCTGCTAAGGAGAGCAGCCGTGAGCCGGGCGGAGTTGCCTGCGCGAACATCAGCAGACCGTAGTACTCCGGTCGCACGAACGCGGACCAGCCCGCACCGGCTCGGTGAAACGTGAACAGGCCGTAGCGGGCGCCGGGAAACGTGTGGATGTTGACACCGTCGGCACCCGACCGAGCCACGGCGAACAGCGCGTCGAGGACCCAGAGCGCCGAAGCGAATGTGTCGCTGACCCGTGCCTTTCCACCACACGCGACAGAGTTCATCTCGTCGATTCTGAACGTGTCGCCTCGGTGATGCGCGATCGTGACGTACCGCGTGATTCCGTCTGCGAGCCCGCGTGACGCGGATGGGCTGAGCATGTTCGCGACGGTCGGGTAGCTCGGTGACCCTGGGGTCGTGACACAACGGTTGAGCGGATAGCGGTGGACGGTCACTACCCGGAGCGTTTGCTCTGCGGCGAGAAACCTCCGGAGGTTCTGCAGCCACAGGAGAGAGCCGACGGTCGGCCCCGCGAGCGCCACTGTCGGCAGGCGCTTGCGTAGTGCCGAGAACTCAGCGGTGAAGGCACGAAGGTCGTACGTTCTGGGTCGCCCGAGCACTGGGCGTCCGCCGGCGCTCCGATACCACGGGAGCGTTGCGTACCAGTTCGGCTCGTTTCCGATTTCGAGCGCCAGCACCGACCGGAACCCAATACCAGACAACAGCGCTCTCGCCTCGGCGACTGCGATGGGCGGCTGGCTGGCCTCGAGGTTCACACCCAGGATAAGCCGACCCCGAATCGCCTGCGCGAGCGCCCGGGTCACGGCGAGCCAGCGCGATGAGATGCTGTGCTTCACGCCGCGCGGTCTGACGAGATGGCTCCCCGGCCACCATGTAGCGTCCGTACTGTCGCCGCCAATCCGAAGAACCGGGCGCTGGTTCGGAGAGAGGTTGCGAATCAGCTGTTCGAACACCGGATTGATCGCGAGCGGGTTAGAGCCGGCATAGACGGTGACCGCCGGGTACTCGATCGACAAACCCACAAACCCGGCGCTCACCGGCCGGCCCACGGACGCGCGCTCGACGTTAACGGACGCGTCGGCGTGGAGCACGCCGGCCCGGGCGGTATCGTCCAGCCGATCGGCCCCGACTGTGCCGAAAATCAGCCCGCCTGCGAGCGCAACTCCCACCAGCGCCGCCAACGTTAGCCCGTGCTGAACCCACCGCCTACGACGGGGCCAACCGCGGTAAGTCGCTATCGGTCGCACTGATCACCATCTGTGTCACATTCACTATCCGCGGACAGCAGAGCCATCACGTGAAACGATCGCGACCAACCGACAGCGCAGCGGATACCACTCACCGAGGCCAGAAGGAGTGACCACCCCCAATGATTCCGCCACTCGTAGAAGCAGCAAGCATCCAGCGGAGTCTCCACGGACAGCCTCAGCAACCGGTTAGTTTGCAATGAGAAGCCGTTCACGCGCGCTCTTACGCCGGCCGGACTGTCGAACGGGGTCTCAGGTGCCCCGCGACGAGATCCACGGGGCAGCCGTTCTCCACGTGCGCGAGACGCCTGACTTCGCCCCGGGGGCATCGGACGCCGACACGTCGACTCTCCGCCTTCCCACCAGGGTGGATCAGATGCTGCACATCCATGGCAGACGCTCTGATCAACCGCGAGGCTCTCATCGCGCTTCGATCGCGAAGAAATCTCGGCTGTAGGGGACGAGGAAGAAGCCGGGCACGCCGTTCTGGCCCGGCACGACGGGCACCGGCGCGAGGGGTCCGACGCCGCCGCGGTGGCCGTAGAGGTAGCCGGCCACCCACTCGGGATTGATGTCCAGTTCGACGGCGCGGACTACGCGTGCGCCGAGGAGCGCAGCGGCGAGCTCGGAAGGGGTCAGGTGCTCGCCGCCGGCCCACACGAGATGCCCGTCGGCGGTGATGCCGAGTGCCGAGCGGGCGGGGTCGCTGACCCCACCAAGCGTCGCGCCCCAGCACGAGATGCAATCGATGCTTGCTGCTGCCGTCCCGTTGTTGATCAGCAGAGTCAGGTTCTGGCGCACCGAGGCCACGGGCGTCCCCGCCGCCGGCACGTCCGCGTTCCAGACGCCGATGTCGGTGCGCCCGTTCGTGTAGGTGACGATCGAGCCGAGACCGTTGCCCAACGGCGCGCCGAGGCGTCCGTAGGACTCAAAGCCTCCGGCCCCCGTGGAGAATTTAAAGCCCCCGTTGAACGCAGCAACCAGCCGGCCGAGCTCCCTGCCGAGCACCGCGGGGCCGAAGCGCCAGCCGGATCCGCCCGCGTCGACGGTGCCCGAGTAAAGCCTCAGCGCGACGAGGCGCTGGTCGAAGGAAAGCAGCGCGACACCAGATGGGGAGCGCCCGATCCACACCGCGGTGTGCCCGCGCCAGCTGACGGCGGGGACGAACGCGGTCGGTGAGGAGCCAAGCGCTGCCGCGAGTAGCCGTGGATGTGACGGACGTGGCGGTGCCGGATTTGGATGCGGCGCCGTCGTGGTGCGCGGCGTCGTGGGCGCGCCGGCGGCGACCGTCCTCGCTGCGCCATGGGTGGCGCGGGTCACGACCGTACTGGTCGCGCCGGCTCCGCAGCCAGCGAGCGCGAGCACGCCGGTGGCGCTCAGCAGGACCGTCGCGACGCGAGGGCTCAAACGTTCTCGGGGTCGAGCCGCAGCGCCAGCACTGGGCAATGGTTGGCTGCACGGCGAGCGTGCTCAACAAGCTCGGGTGGGAGCTCGGAACCCAGGAGGATCGGATAACCCGGCTGGTCGAGCGTAATCCATTCGGGGAGCAGGTCGGCGCACATCCCCTGAGCGACGCAGTCGATCGGGTTCACGCGAAGTCGCATACCCGCCCTAGCCTCGCGGCCAGGCGCTGCGAGCCTCGCCGCCCAGGTGTTCCTGTAGCGGGGTGATCGGTCGCGCGCCGATCCGAGCAGCAGGCGAGGAAGCAGCAACTCGACGGGCACACTCATCCCTCGGTTCCCTCGCGTCGCTCGCGTCTCGCCACGGGCCGAGCTGTCAGGGTGCCGGTGACACTGCCAGAGCTTGCGTCGACGTGCAGCCGCGCGAACAGGACGACGGAGCCGCGCGTGTTGCTCACCCTGGCTTGGATGCTTGTGCCTGCTAGGGCGGTCACCCGTCCGCTGTAGAGCGCCGGCGCTGCCGAGGTGCCAAGCGCTACGGTGCTTGAGGTCATCTCAACGCCACCGCCGTCCACGGGCTGGCCATCGATCCGGATGTCCAAGACGTTGAGTGGTCGTCCGGTGAGCGCGAGCCGGAGGTCGACCTCGGTCAACCCGTTCCCGAGCTGCGACTGGCGGACCGCTCCTGCCACGGGCGCGCTGAACGCCGCCGGCGCTACGCGCCCAGCGCCGGAGGCCGCGCTGGAACCGGCGGCATAAGTTGTGCTGGCGCTGACTGCGGTCGCAAGCAGCGAGCCGGGCGTCCCCGCGTGCCGGGCCCAGCCTGAGGACAGCGGGCCCGTCGGCAGCCAGATCAGCAGTGCGATCGGAGCAGCGACCGAGGCGGCGACCGCCGACATCCGCGCGCCCACGTGGTCCGGCCAGCCCGCAGCGGCGCGCAAGCACACCGCCGCGAGTACCACCAGCACCGATCCGGCGGTCAGCGCCAGCATCCAGGTCGTCTTCGCGTCGCTGCCGGTTCCCAGCCCGTGCACCAGCGCCACCGGCCAGCATGCGTACGCAAGCCAGTGCGTGGTGCGCCACGCCCGTCGGCCGAACCGCCGGCGCAACATGCTCGTGAAAGCAACCGCGATCAACAAGTCCGACGCGATCGCGCCGAGACCAAGCCACACGGGACGGTAGGCCGAGACGAATGGGACGACCGCGTCGATGAATCGGATCGGGGCGAACGGATCCAACACCGAAGTGAGGATGTGGACCGCGAGAAACGCAACCGCCAGCAGCGAGACGCTGCGATGCACCGCATCGACCACGAACCGCGGCACACGCTCGGTGTGCACACGCCGGACATTCGCGACGCCAAGCGCGACGCTCATCGTCAGGAGCACCAGCGCCACCGCGCCAGTGCCACGAGTCAGATACCAGAGCGCGCTCGGCCCGACGTTGCTTGCCACTTCAGGATCCCCCGGACACCACCGCGCCGGGCCCAGGGGTCGCGGGCGTGGGAGCCTGCGCCGGCGATGCAAGACCGCCCCCGGAGCTCGACGGCGCTTGCGGCACCTGGACGCCGCGGCTCGCGCTCGAGGTCGCGTCGCCGGCCGCCACGCGGTGCCCGTGGAACGCGTGCGACGCAATAAGAGACAGAAAGCCCGCAGCCGACACCGCGCCCGCGACCAGCCAACGGTTGACGCGACGGACCAGATCCATCCCCGCGTCGCGCGTCTCGATGACCGACGGCATCGCACCGGGCCGGCCGTGCCGGGGGGTCGCTGGGCGCTCCATTGCGACGTGAGTGTCCGCCACCACATATAGAGATCTGTAAGCCAGGCATGAGACTTCGCTTAGCAGCACAGTGCCGCGGCGATCAGCTGCTGGCGCTGCTTCCACGGCACGACCGCCACGACCGGGCTCCGGATGATGGCCCTGACAGAGCGAGTCACGACGACCGCGCTGGCTTCGCGTACACGCGCCGACACGAACGCAGTCTCGGCACGGTAGATGACGTGCGTCTCGCAGCTCGCCAGATCCGCGCCGGTCGATGATGTACGTCCGGGATCGCATCGTGTTACCTGGAGCCGACGACAGACTGCTAGCACTCGACCGTCGAAAGCAGAAGCGAACCCACCGCCGGCAAGAGTGGTGCTTCGATCGCGCAAGCCCGAAAGAGGCGCTCTCCCGACATCCGCCGACAACACGGAAGCTTGACCAGTAAGCGCAAGGGCCAGTCCGGGTTGGGACCAAGGGTGTGGCTGATCGAGTAGTTGTCCGCCGGTGCGCGCCCTACTTCCCGGATGACGGTCGAGCCTTCCAGGCGCGAGCATCATCTATGAGATGCCTGAGCTGAGGTCCAAGAAAGCGCCGCTTCCTCCCCGCTGGTTTATCCGGCTTTTCTGGGTCATCCACCGCGCCGTGTACCGCGTGACGAGGGGCCGATTCGGTCTGTGGCGGCCGAAGCCCGGCGGTTGGGGCGCCATGTGTCTTCGGACCATCGGGCGGCGGACAGGCCGAGTCCACCCGGTCGTGGTCGGCTACTTTGAGGACGGCCCGAACCTCGTCACCATGGCCATGAACGGCTGGGGCAACACCGAACCGGACTGGTGGCTGAACGTTCAAGCCCATCCTGACGTAAGCGTGGATCTCGTGGACGGGCCCCGCCAGGTCACCGGCCGAGCGGCACACGGTGACGAGCGCGCCCGTCTGTGGGCTCGATGGCAACAGATCGACAAGAACCTCGATGCCTATGCAGCGCGCCGACCCATCGAAACCCCGGTCGTTGTTTTCGAGCCGCGCAGCAACCGGAGAGCAGATGGCAGTGGGAGCGGCCGCGCGCGTGGAGCCGAGGATGGGCCCAGTCCTGACGATCCGGTTGAAGGAGTCCGCTCGGCTGTGCCGGCAGCTTCGTTCGAGGCGGGCGCGTCTACGGCTGGCACCGTCAAACGGACGTGAGGGCCGTCGTCTACGACCGCTACGGACCGCCATGCGCGCTGCCGGTTGATGATGTCGCCTTCCCGACTCCGGCCCCCGGGGCAGGTGCTGGTCAGGATCGGGGCAACATCGGTCAACCTGGCGCTAAAGGGCGGCTTCGCCGAGTACGCCGTCGCGGCCGAATCAGCCCTCGCCCACAAGCCAGCAGAGCTGACCTTCGCGCAGGCATCGACCATCCCTCAAGCGGGAGCCATCGCGCTGCAAGGAACCGCAGGCGCCGCGGCCGGACACCGGGTGCTGATCAACGGGGCCGGGGCGGCTCAGGTTCGTTCGCGGTCCAGTTGGCCAAGCGACTGGGGGCGCACGTGACCGGAGTCGACAACGCCGCCAAACTGAAGTTCATCCGCGCGCTCGGCACGGATGACGCGATCGACTACCGCGAAGAGAATTTCACCCAGTCCGAGCTCACCTACGACTTGATCCTCGATCTGGTCGCGTCCCGTTCGGTGTTCGCGTAGCGCCGTGCACTCGCCCCCGACGGCCGTTATCGCTGCGTCGGAGGGCCCATACGAGCGCTGGTCCAGGTGATGACCGTCGGCTGGATCGCCGGCCGACTAACCAACCGCCGGATGGGCATACTCGCTGTCCGGGAAGGCCCCGCACAGCTCGAGGACCTCGCCGAGCTGTGCATCGCTGGGAAGATCGCTATCCACATCGACCGCACGTACGGACTCGACGAGGTACCCGACGCGCTTGCCCACGTCGGTCACGGTCATGCCCTCGGCAAGGTCGTGGTCACGATCGACATGGTTGACCCAGATCAATAGCCGAAGGCAGCCGCACCACATAACGGCCGCTACTGCTTTGATCGGGTGCGTCACAGCTTTGCTGACACGAGGAGGCACGTTCGGACGCTTTCTGAGGCGCAGTCGCATGGAAATCAGAAGCGTGTTCAGCTTGGCGCGGCGTTGGTGCAGGCGGCGAGCTCGGTTGATCGCCCGGTAAAGCGTCCTCGCCGGGGTGCGAGTCAGCTTTGTCGCGACGGCCGTCGCGGTCTGCGGCCACCTGTCACGATCGCTGGCGCTCTATCTCAAAAAGGCCGTTGACCTTGCAGCGATCCTCTACGCGCTGCGAGCGCTCCGCGGATGACGCACCTCGTCGCTGGCTGAACTTGAGAAGGCCCGGGTGCGGTGAGCAGTCCGAGTGGCTACTCACCGCGCACCGGGCTCGTGGGATCAGCGATCGCGCGTGTTGGTGGTCCGGTCCACGCTGTGCTTGTCGCGCGTGCGATCGACATGGCGCACTCCGTGGACGTCGCGCGAGCGCTCGCTGTGTACCGCGGCGGGGCCGTGGTGCGTCGTTGCAGCGATGGCAGCGACCGGAGTCGCGGCGAACGCCAGCGCCCCGATCGACCCGAGGATGGCGATGTTCCGTGATGTCATTGTGTGCTCCTTCGCAGATGGGCGCTTTGTTCGGCGGCGCCGTTGGACTGATGTCGATCAGCCTGAAGGAGCCAGTCAAGAACGCAGTAAGCGACAGTTCAGCACCGCGTTACCACGGCGGTTTCACCCTGCAAGGGTGTGCGCGCGTGTGCCAATCTCCGCAACACTGGGACGTGTAATCGCATCCACCGGGCAGCGGATACGGCCACAAAGACCTGAGCGCGGGCCGCTTCCGCCGGTGGCACCCGTCTGACGTCCGCAACGCTTCGGTGGGATCGGTAGTTACCGGCAGCCCTAATCCGGATCAGAGCGGATGTCGTACGGCGGGCGAGCAGCGACGCTTGGGGTCGACTCAACTGCTGTTGTCGGATCCGAAAGAAGGTGAGTCATGCAGGCGACGTTCTCACCGCCGCTGAGCCCGTACCCAGTCCGGGTGGAGGGCCATCTGGAGCATCCGTCCCGGGGCCTGTGGCTGATCAAGTGGCTGCTGGTGATCCCCCACTACTTCGTGCTGGCCTTCCTGTGGATCGGCTTGTTCGCCAGCGCGGTCATCTCGTTCTTCGCGGTGCTGTTCACAGGCCGCTACCCGCAGTCGCTGTTTGACTACAACGTCGGCGTGATGCGCTGGACGTGGCGCGTCGGGTTCTACGCGTTCGGCGCCAACGGCACCGACCGCTACCCCCCGTTCACGCTTGCCGATGTCGCCGACTATCCGGCCCGGCTGGCGATTGACTACCCCGAGCATCAGCGCAAAGGCTTTCCGCTGATCGGCTGGTGGCTTGCAGGCATCCCTCAGTACCTGGTGGCGGGTGTGTTCATCGGCGGCGGCGCCACCGCCTGGGTGTGGTCTGATCACTCGTGGCGTGGCCCGACCTATTTCGGGCTGATCGATCTGCTCGTGTTCGTTTCGGTGCTCGTGCTGCTGTTCCGCGGCGAGTATCCCCGCTCGATCTTCGACTTCGTGCTCGGGCTGAACCGCTGGGTGCTGCGCGTGTTCGCCT
>Ga0070713_100001376_pt1 | contig 15569 bp, 12 predicted proteins | sample LARL82metaG_FD_65465 | JGI IMG/M metagenome (GOLD analysis project Ga0070713, IMG submission 65465) | Corn, switchgrass and miscanthus rhizosphere microbial communities from Kellogg Biological Station, Michigan, USA - LAR L8-2 metaG | ecosystem: Host-associated > Plants > Roots > Rhizosphere ...
TCTTGCGCTGAAGTTCAGCCAACTGATGCGGCCCGATCGGCGTGGCATCCCAACAATGGTTTTGGCCGTGCCAGTAAAGGGCCGCTGAACCAAAGTGCTGGCGGGCTTCGGCATTGCTCATGCAGGACTCGGAAGCCGCTGCTGGGGCAACCGCTAACGAAATCGAAACAACGGTCACTGCGACGCGCATGGGTCGTTCCCTTGCCGGCGTTGCCTGGAAGCAACGTAGCCTGCCAATTTAGAAATGAAATAGAGGCAAATTATATTGGGAAATGTCGTCGCTGTGAAAAAATTCAAAAAAAATTTTTGTTACAATCACACGGGTCACAGCGTCTGCATTGTAATCACACCCTCACATTCGGTCTTCTATCCGGTCTCTTCGTAAACACGAACAGCGCTGCCATTTTTTGCAGAAAATTTTCTCGCCCGCTTGCCTCGATGATTCCGCGAGATTGCGCAAGACTTAGGAGCCATTGGCCCGGAACCTGCGCCGTCGCCTTGCCCTGGTCGGCCAGGCGAACTCGCGCTGCATCTCAACCGCCCCGAGGCGATTTCTTCCTGTTAGCTTTCCCGAACCTGATACCCCTGATGGCCTATATTGGGAGTCGAACGCGACCGCGGTTTATCCGCCCGAGCAGCACGCCGCGCACGCCGGATGAGCGGATTTCGCCGTCTTTTGTTGCTGTCTCGCCATTCGTGTACCCGGCAATTGTGAAATCAGCCGAACGTTTTTGACGTGAACAGCAGGCAGCTATCTGGGGGCAAGTCCACTTTCTCGCCCGCTCACAACGCAAACGAGGAAATCAGCACATCGTGGCGCTTCGATCAGGAATAGTGCTTTGATCGTTTGGGGGCGTTAGGTTGTGCGCGTCTTCGCTGGCTTATCGCCGTTTAGCTGGAGCTGCCTATCCATGTTCATTCTGAAAATTGTTTTCGTTTTTTGCTTATGGCTGGATCTTTAGCTATTTCTTGCCGACAATTCTCACTAGGTAGGCCCGGGATCGAGGACGATGAGGTACGCCGCGTTGGCAATGATTTTCGCTGCCCTTTGGTCTTTCGTTGCGAACGAAGCCAAAGCTGAATTATCGATCAATTGCCCCGAGGAAGGGCTTTTTAGCGCTCCACCCAAGCTGCTGGGTGACATGCCGAACCCATCAGCGGGGTGGGACTTATTCTTGGACGAGGCAATGCCACAAAAGATTGAACTTTTGCCGCCCCCAAATGGTCGGGAAGGTTCATGGCTGATAACCTGTTACGTCAATGTTCGTGGCGGCTTAATTGCGTTGAACGCGCATGTAAGCGGAACAAGAGTGTGCAGCCTATCGGCCGACGGAGGCGTGGTCACAGCACTACCAAATGGCGGCCAGTCCTGTTTATTTGGCGAATCTGGAAAAGTTGGAATGCCGCGCAACAGTTGCAGCGTGAATTGCAGGTAAAGCTTTATCAAGGAAGGTATGGCTCTCGTTAGTTACGCTGCGAAGTACGGACACGCAATCCGTCGGGTACGCTCGTCGATCTAGTCGGGTTGCAGAACTCAAATGACTTTGGCATGCGCCCAAGATAAGCGGCGGTTCTCAGGGGCCGAACGAAACCAATCCTGCATGAAAATGGCCCAGCGCAGGGGGCTTTATTTGGTGGGGTTACCAAAGCTCCGACGCGCGGAATCTGAGTAGGCGGCAGCACAAGTCTGTGAAGGGCCTTCGGGCAAAAAAGGCCTCGCCGAGGCCTTAATCTCCAAGTCTAACGCGCTGCAATCAAAAAGCTCCCTGGTGACCGCGCAGGCAAACGGTGCCGCACCGCGTGCCGGCCGTGCTTTCGAGAGAGAGTTGCGCACTTCGAGCTCAGATCGTCGCGCTCTGCGCCTCGCCGACTTGGCGGCGCGGTCAAGCGTGGGGTACCGTCAAGACGCTACTCGCATCGGAGGATTCGTTGTTCAAGGCCCGTGCCACTGCGCGGCGAAGCCAGATCAGCCTCCTTCAAAGCAAGATCTCGCAACTCGGCGAAGAGATCTCTGGCCTTGATGCCCCGGTCGCGTCCAAGACCAGGCAACTCGAGCTGATCACTGGCGAACTATCGGGTGTTCAGGAACTCTGCGACAAACGGTTGGTACCGCTGGCGCGGTCAACCGGCGACTGACGCCTCAGCTTACCGGTGCGGTTTCGTATGTGTCCGATATCAGCCATGATCACCAGTCGTATGCGCCGTATTTCACGGTCAGGGTGGCGTTGTCTGAGGAGGAACGTCGACGATTGGCCGGCCCGCAGCTCGTTCCGGGTATGCTGCGGAGGTCCTCATGCAGACGGGCAAGCTGACGATGATGAGTTACTTGCTTAAGCCAATCACCGATCAAATGCGACGCGCTTTTGGAGAGCAATAGCGGCTATCGCTTTCCAGCATTCTGGCATGTGGGCCAAAATCCCGCAGCGCCCGATCCTGAAGACACCTTTCCAGAAACAAGATGCGCGTGACCATGGCGGCGAATATGGCAAGCTCCCCTCTCCACGGTTGGAGCGCGACGGCAAGTTCCCACCAGCCCCAAGCGGCGCGCTTGGTACGAGGACGAGATTCAGTCATGGCAACTGGCGTTGCCCAAGAACACCAGGATCGGCCGGCGGAACCACAAAAGCCGATCCTCCTGCCAGAGCTCAGCATCGCGGCCAGATACGAATTTCTTGGCGCATTCCTTGTTCGTCGTCAGTGCTATGGGACGGATTGCCGCCCTTCAGGAAATCAAATACAGCAAAAAACGGCCCCGGCCGCCCAGGGAGAGCACCGGAGCCGTCAGTCTCCCCCCAGGGACGAGGCATCTTTGTTCCGAGGAGGAAGCCCCAATATACGTCAGGCGACATGCGCTTGCTGAGGGCAAATGAACTAGTCTGAATTCTCTAAAGGCCCCCAGTGCGCCTGGCGCAATTCAAAATTTGGTGGAAGCCGCCAGGGACGATGGGCGTTAATCGAGAAGCCAGATGATCGCCGCGGCAAGCGGGAGGCCGATACCCAACGACCAGCCAATGATTAACGCAACCGCCAAAACCAAACCTACCCCGGCCCGCAACTCATGCCATGACATGCCGCTGCTCCCTCAAGCCCGCGATCCGCGAATCAGCCAACGAGGCAAATTGTAACAGGTTGAAGTAGTCGGCTTAATGCCTGAACGACTCAATGCCGGTTGGCATCCATAAATTGGATAGCCGACTCCGATATCTCGCCGTACTCAACGACGCGGCGGCGCAATTCGTCGGCAATATCGACGGTTACATCCCGGCACCAGCCTTCAGCGGTATTGAAGGCGACGATGCGGACCGGGTTGCTGAACTCGCCCTCTACCAGATCACGGATCAGCGTCTCACGATCAGTGGCGTCTTCGTCAGTCTCGCGCCACGATCTGCCGAGACGGCCAAAATCCTCCAGCACGAGGTAAGTATCTTGCTCTGGCCCATGATGGGGCGCGATGGATGGCGAGGTATGCATTACTAAATCCTCCGAAACCAGCCGGCATGATCAATCATCATTCTCCTGTCCGGCAGACCGCCTAACGCAAGACAGTCCAGACCGAGGTCTTCGCCAAGAGCGGCCTGCGATACCGTTCAGGAACCGAAACCTGGGCAGTCGCAAGACCAAGCGGTGACTCGATAAAGGTTCCAGTCCACGCCAACACCTGGATCACCCGGCTAATCGCTTGATGCTTGCGCATGTCTCCGCCTGTGTGATCGCTTGAAGGCGAGAGCTGCAAAATCAGCCCCGGCCTGCGCTGAACCGGGGGTCTCAGTGGTACAAGAATGAGTACTGTAGACTTAGCTTGTTCGGTAGCAGTGTTCCCGGTGCGTCTATCACGAGCGCAAAGGGAAGTGGTTCGGCGGCGTTAGTGGGACCCTCGCTAGCGGTTCGTTCTCGACATTCTCTGGCAATACTGTTCGCAGCTTTGCGCGATAGTTGATTTCTGGCATGTCGCCATGCACTTATCCATTGAAAAGCCGCTCTTTTGGGAAGTGCCTTGAGCCGATGCCGGCGTGACGCTGGCGATTCCCAGCGCAAGCATTGCGACGATGAATGCCGGAATCCGATGCATTGAATCCCCCATGAGTGAACGGCTCATAAGCGTCTAATTTCGCCCATCTCCCCACCGTTAAGTCAACGCGACAATTTGGTCCACCAACAGCCGACCATCGTGGCAGATTTCCCGTCCCAAGCGAACATCAGCGCCTCGCTTGCCGCAGGCTGAGCAAATAAACTGGGCTCGAGATGATGCAAATCGAACATCATCGCGTCATTGGTCAGCGCTGATCGCGTTGTGATGGCTACAGCGATTATCCGCGCAATAGACCAGGATCCCGCGTACACCGGAGCTGCGCATCTTCAGCGAAGGTGGTCTTTTGTGCGCGGGCTGACATGCCCCATGATTCCGCCGATCAACCCCAGAGCGAAGCCGCTGGGGATTGATGCCGAAATTTGGATAGACGCCAATGTTCGAAAGTCGGCGGCCAGTGGGAATGCTGAATTTCTGCGCTAAGCCTAACCTCAGTTACAGGCAAGGCTTAAGCCACGATTGCAGCTGATGCGTGCCATACACAGCGCGCAATTCTCAGAAATCGCGCCACTCAATCAGATTACAGCGCAGGCGCCGCCGGTCGATCTCTATCCGCAAACGCTCTGCCTGTTGCCTGGCGGCTTCGCCTGCAAAGCGATGGCGATTTCCCGTGGCCAGATCCGCAGCGACCTGTTGCCGGATATCTTCATAGAAACGCAAAATGCTTTCGTCAGATAAAAATTCAATGCCCATGGTACGGCCCAGCTCCGCCTAATTTGCAAAAGAGCAGGATACGCCGAGGCATGCCGCTCCGTCGCCAATCCGTCGCCACTGGCTTGTGGACGGCCGGTGCAAACTTTCAGCAGGACAACGCCGGCGGTACTTCAGTCCCCGCGTGGCAAGGGCAGAATGGTGGTGATGGATGCCAAGGGGCGTGGTAGCTGATCACACCTACAGCCCTAATTTAAATTCTGCAGATTGCGCGCTATAAAAGCGTGGGCGAAACTAAGTCAAACTGCTGGGAGGAAATCGATGAAGCAGAGCCGTATGAAAATTTTAGCCGAGACAGGCAAGCTTTCATGCTTTGCCGTGTTTTTGCTGTGCGCGGGCAGTGTGCAGGCCGGCGAACCGCAATACAAGGTCGACGCTTCCACGTTCCAATGCATCACCAAGATGACGCCGGTAAAGCACTTCTTTGTCGACAATCTGGCCGGCAATCTGGCAGGCACCGTCGATGTGGCCCGAGCGGGAAAGGGCCAATTTCCCGAGGGAACCTTGCTGCAGCTAATCCCTAACGAGGCCATGATCAAACAACAGAAGGGATTCAGCCCGGGGACGAACGATTGGGAGTTCTTCGCCCTCGAAACCGACAAGAACGGCACGAAAATTGTCAGCCGCGGAGCGGAGGAAGTTAACAACTTCCTGGGACTCAATTGCTTCGAATGCCACAAGGCGGCGCGGACGGAATTTGACCTCGTCTGCGAGCAAGATCATGGCTGCGCTCCGTTGCCGCTCTCACGCCAAATGTTCCACGCCATCCAGCACACCGATCTGCGTTGCCCGCCGGAGCAGCTCAGCGCCGAGGACGCCGCCGCGCTGAAAGAACTTGGGCCGGTGCTAGACCAGCTCAAGAACGAGGCCGCCGCGAACAAGAAATGACGCTTTTGACGTTGGCTCAAAATCGGGCGTGAGGCTTCGGTCCCGCGCCCATGCTCGTTCTCCAGCGCTACCAGTATCGTCTTTCCGCGACTTCTTGCCCGCAATAGCGCTCGCACCGTTTCTTCTCGGATGCCTACGTCAGCCTTCGCAATTGAGGGGCGCTCGACGACTTGAGGCGCATCGGGGAAGATTGACTGCGGAACTTAAATCTCTCCCAGGCCCCTTGGACGCGAGCGGGTTGATCGCGCGGTTAGATAACGAAATCACCATCATCGATGGCGGGCCTTTCGCGGCTGAATACGGCGGCGGCCTCGCCGATCTAAGGCGCGGGCTTCACGCCAAGCGAGAGATAATTCGGCAGTGTTGCAGCCGCGCCCGTTCTCAGAATCGTCCGTTGTTGCCATCATCGATTCCAACCGCCGATCTTGGACGAGCACTATCTGGAGCAAGTAATTCAATGGTTGGTCAACGCAGGCCTGCCGCGCTGTGAGCGAAATCCATCCAGAACCAGCTGAAAAGGACATCGCTGCTGAGGCAATCGACCTTGTGTTGCACGAGGTGGAGGCCGCGCGACGTGACCTCAGCATGACCCGCTTCCGTCTCCAGCAGGCGGAAGCCCTTCGTAGGTTTGATCGAGCCAAAGTTAGCGTTGCTGGTCTGGTGCAGCCCCGGAACCGCAAGAAGAGCACTCGCCGCGTTTCTAAGCGTCCCGCCGGCAAGCGCTGTTAACTTCCAATCGAAGTCTGGCCGAACGCCTTGGACTGCCACAAGCCGTGGAGTGAAACGCGCGACCTGCGGACAAGCGGTGCAAATCTGCAACACACGATGATGAGCGCGGAGCCTCAAGGCTCGCAACGGACGCCGGCTGGTCCCGTGCTCTGCTTTTCCTGGAACCGCTGACTATCGCTGCGCCGGCAAATTGCGCCGACGAATGCGACGTCGAAGCCGCTCGCGCGTCTTAACGAGTGTCCGCAGTGCGATACGCAACTTTGATCTGCTGCTCGCCATTGCCACCCCTCTAACTGGCGTACCCCAGCTTTATCTCGGGATTGGAACGATTCCGATAGTGTGTGGCGGCAACAGGGCGAGCTTTTGTTCTCGTTGAGTCAAAAAAATACGCCGTCGGGCTCGAAATGTCTTGTCCCGGCGGCGCCCTGTTACCGGACCCTGCGGTCCCCAGCGTCACCAGATCTAGCAGGACCCAACGCCATGAAAGTATGAACCGGCACATCAAGCGAGAGATAAATTCGACAGTGTTGCAGCCGCGCATGTTCTAAGAATCGCCCGTTGTTGCCATCATCGACCCAACCAGTTCACTCCAGCGCACTGGCCAGGCTCGGCACGCTGCGGCGGTGGGCGGTGTGCCGAGCCGCCGAACACGGGCTTACCATCAGCCAAATCCTCAGGTTCCCCGATATCGTTTCGCGGCCGATGCCAAACGATGGCATGCCCGAGGATGCTGCCGCTGGCAGCGAAGGAGGATGGGAGGACGATTGCCAAGATGCCACGGCGGCGCGTTCCCGAAATGACGGGAGACAAGGTGCGCACGTCCAGGGCTAGTCGCGCCAGCCATGGCTGCGCTGATCGCTGACGACGAGACGTTCCCGATCTACGAGACTCCCACCGACGCGCGCCGCTGGTGGATCGCTCAGACCCGCAGATTTCCCCGTGGGTTTTCGCGGCTTGGATGCGGTAGCACGATTGTCGCCTCTGCCATGGCGTATCTGCGGCGAATGGACTTTGGTGCAAGCCCTTGGCATGCGCAAGCAACGTGGGACGTGCGCAAAGGTCAGCAGCTAGCCCGATCTTGATCTACCGCTAGGGAATTAGTCCTGCGCTCACGCTCGTCTGATCTGCCGCCGCGTCAAATTCCACGGCGAGCCTAAGCCAATCTTCGGCAATCAATAGCCAAGCATCGCGATCTTCCGGCGTTCGAGCATGAGTAGCCCGGTCAAGGCACTCCTTGGCCAACTGGCGATATCGGTGGGCAGACATACAAACCTCAAAAATCAATATGCAGAAAAAATAGTGGGCGAGAGCGTCAAAACTCCCTCGCCAAAGTTCACCCCGCGACATTCGTCGCTTCCCATGGTCTTCCCGACGGCAATGCTAGGGAAGATTTGACACTCAAAATATCATCTAAGTTTGATCTAACTGGTCGGAGCGGCGAGATTTGAACTCGCGACCCCTAGTCTCCCAGACTAGTGCGCTAACCGGGCTGCGCCACGCTCCGTTGCCGTTCCCTTAGCTTCGATCAGGCCGGCGCGCAAGACAGGCGATGGGCCACACGCGGCAGCCCCCAGCGGGTCGACGATCCGGTTCGGACCTCTCAACCGTCCTTGAGCACCGCATCGAGCATTTGCCGGCAGGCTATCAGATCCTCCAGCACGGCCTTGAGGCGTACCGCGTCAAATGCGGGTGACAGTTCGACCACGCCCGGGATCGCGTCTTCGTCAAAATCCTCGCCATCAGCCTCGAGGTTTCGGGCACGGCGGGCCAGGCGGGGAACCCCGCTCTCCTCGGCGCTTTCATAATCATCGTCATCGAGATCGGCTGGAGTCGCCGCGTCGTCATCCTCGAGGATACTTTGCCCGATGACCTCTTCGATTGCGCCGAACGAGGCTACTGCGGACGCATCCGCCAGCCGCTGCACCGAGGCGATGCCGTGTTCTTTAAGAATGCGCTGCACGCCGCGAATGGTGTAACCCTCGCCGTAGAGCAGACGGCGGATGCCCCGCAAAAGATCGATATCATCGGGGCGATAATAGCGGCGTCCGCCGCTCCGCTTCATCGGTTTGATCTGAGAAAACCGCGTCTCCCAGAAACGCAGCACGTGCTGGGGAATATCGAGGTCTTCGGCGACCTCGCTGATGGTTCGGAACGCATCCGGCGCCTTGTCCAAACGCTCCCCTCCTCTTTCGCTCGCTCCGGTGAAAGGACCGAACTGTCCGCCCTAACCTTCGCCGTTGCCGGTTTTGTGGCCATTGATTCGCTGTTTCAGGATGGCCGATGGTTTGAACACCATCACGCGACGCGGCGAGATCGGCACCTCGGTGCCGGTCTTCGGATTGCGGCCGATCCGCTGTCCCTTCTTGCGAACCATGAACGAGCCGAATGAAGAGAGCTTCACCGTCTCGCCCTTCTCAAGGCAATCGGTAATCTCCTTCAATACAAGCTCGACAAACGCAGATGATTCCGTGCGCGATAAGCCCACCTTCTGGTAGACGGCTTCGCACAGATCGACACGTGTGACGGTTTTTCCGGTTCCACTCATCGCCTGCCCCTCACGGCGAACAAGATCAATTCGTATCTGAAATTAAGAGCTTAACCACCGACGGTCAACAGCGCACATCAATGCATTAGCATGAAAGAAGGCAGGTAAACTATATCCAATTTTAAGCTCCCGCTCACCAGCGCACCAGCGCCGAACCCCATGTGAAACCGCCTCCCATGGCTTCGAACAGGACCAGATCCCCCTTCTTCACGCGTCCGTCCGCGACCGCAACGCACAGCGCCAGCGGAATCGAGGCGGCGGAGGTGTTGCCATGCTGATCCACTGTGAGCACGACTTTCTGCGGCGCAATATGCAGCTTATGGGCCGAAGCATCGATGATTCGCTTGTTGGCCTGGTGGGGTATGAACCAGTCGAGGTCGTCTGCGCTCGTGCCCGTGGCCTCGAAGGCATCGACGATCACGTCGGTGATCATGCCCACCGCGTGCTTGAACACTTCACGGCCCTCCATGCGCAGGTAACCCACCGTGCGCGTCGAGGATGGGCCGCCGTCGACATAGAGCTTCGATTTGTGCCGCCCGTCGGAGCGCAAATGGGTGGTCAAAACGCCACGATCTGAGGACAGCCCCGGCTGCGGCTGGGCCTCGAGCACGACGGCGCCCGCGCCGTCACCGAACAGCACGCAGGTGCCGCGGTCGCTCCAGTCAAGAATGCGTGAGAACGTCTCCGCGCCGATCACCAGCGCGCGCTTGAACGAGCCGGTACGCAGGAAATTATCAGCGGTGGCGAGCGCGAAGACAAATCCCGAGCACACCGCTTGCAGATCGAACGCTGCGCCGTGGTGAATCCCAAGTCCGTCCTGGACCGTTACCGCCGTCGCCGGGAAGGTGCTGTCGGGCGTCGAGGTCGCCAGCACAATGAGATCAATCGACTGTGCATCCACTTTCGCATCCGCGAGCGCCGATCGCGCGGCATGAATCGCAAGGTGCGAGGTGAATTCGCCCTCGGCAGCAATATGGCGCTGGCGAATGCCGGTGCGCTGCACGATCCACTCGTCGGAAGTGTCTATGCGCTGTGCCAGTTCAGCATTGGTCAGGATCCGCTCCGGCAAATAAGCGCCGCAGCCGAGCACGACCGAGCGTAGTGCAGTCACGAGACAGCCTCCTGAGCGGTCGGCGCTTGGGCAAGCGCGCTGCCGTCGCGGTTGAGCATCTGAATGATCTTGTTGATGAGGTCGTAGCGGACCATCTCATAGCCAACATCGACGGCGTAGGCAAAGCCTTCGGCGTCGGTTCCGCCGTGGCTTTTGACGACCACGCCTTTGAGACCGAGCATCACGCCGCCGTTGGATTTGTTGGGATCGAGCTTGTCGCGCAGCGCCTTGAAAGCATTTTTGGCGAGCAAATAACCGATTTTGGAGATAAGGCTGCGCGAGAGCGCGCCGCGCAGGAATTCGTTAATCTGGCGCGCGGTGCCCTCGGCCGCTTTCAAGGCGATATTGCCGCTGAAGCCTTCGGCGACGATGACGTCGGCGGCGCCCTGGCCGATTCCATCGCCTTCGACGAAACCGACATATTCGAGCTGGGGCAGATTCATCGCGCGCAACAGTTCGGCGGCTTCCCGAATTTCCTCGCGTCCTTTGATTTCCTCGACCCCGATATTGAGCAGGCCGACGGTCGGCCTGTCGAGATTGAACAGCACGCTCGCCATGGCGCTGCCCAGCACCGCCAGCGTCACCAGATGCCGCGCATCCCCTCCGATGGTCGCACCGAGGTCAAGCACGACCGAGTCGCCGCGCATCGTGGGCCAAACGGCGGCGATCGCCGGACTGTCGACGCCGGGCAGCGTGCGCAGGCAGAACCGCGCCATCGCCATCAGGGCGCCTGTGTTGCCGGCGGAAACCGCGACATCGGCCTCGCCTTTTTTCACGGATTCGATCGCAAGCCACATCGAGGAGGCGCGCGCGCCGATCTTGCGGCCACGGCGCAACGCCTGGCTCGGCTTGTCGTGCATGCTCACGGCAACATCGGTGTGAATAATGCGGGCTACCTTCTTCAATCCGGCATGATGCGCCAGTTGCGGCTCGATGACTGCACGATCGCCGAACAGCAGGAATTCGGCGTCAGGATGTCGTGTCAAAAAAATCGCGGCGCCGGGAATGACGACGGATGCGCCGACGTCGCCACCCATGGCGTCAAGCGCGATTCGAACCTTTTGAGGCATGAACGTCCCGGAAACCTACTCTCTTGCGGGCTTAAAATATTGGGCCGCGGAAATCGCCGCGGTTTGCGGCAATCGGCCAAGCGCCACGCTGCACCCCGGCCGGGCCGCGACAATAGCGTTTCCCCGTCCCGACACAACCTCTTCACCATGTCCTTTTACGGGCCGATCGGCGCCGGGGCAGAACCGGAATATGTGAATAAAACCAAATAATTCAACACACTAATGGAGATTTCGAACGAGCCCCCGAAATCGGGTCCGCGGCGCAGGGTCATTTGCGCGAACTAGCCGTCCTTGCCGCGGTCGGGCGTCTTGGGCTGTTTCCCGGAGCCCGGCGGGTTGGAATCACCGCGCAGCGCCTTGAGCGCCGCAAACGGGTGATCCTCGGGATCGGCGGCCTCCACATGCGGTTCAAAAACCGCGCCGGGCTTGCGCGGGTACGGATCCACCGCAAGGAACAACGCGTCGGTGGCGAGCCGGCCAAGATCGATCACGCCATTGATGATCGGCTCCGGCGGATCCGGAATTTCGGTATCGCTCTCGGCAGCCTCCTCGACCAGATCGGAGAGCTGAGAAATCTGCTCAGGCGGAGCGAACATTAAATCAATGTCTTCGTCGATTTCGTTCTCTATCGGATCGAGCGTGACCACGCAGGTCTGGCCGATCCGTGCCCGCACCCGGCCCGTCACATGGACGCGATCGCCACGCTTGAGCATCAGATCGAGCGAGGCGCTCGCCGACAAAACATTGCGCAAACCTGCGACCTCGGCCATCGCCTCTCGCTCGGCTCGATCAGCCTCGAATTCGCTGTGCAAGCCGGTGTCCGGTATTTGCGCGACCGTGACAGGGACGCTCCAGGGATCTTTCGTGTTCATCCTTCCAGCCGTTTCTGCCCGTCGCTCTCATCGCCCGCCTGCACCGGGCAGGGAAACTTCCAGGCCGCGCCAAAGATCGTTGCCTCGTCGAGATTGGTCAAACCTTCAATCGCACTTTCGACATAAGTGGCAAGCCGTCGGGCGTTTTCCATGCCCTCTCCGTCGAGGATATTCCTGCACAAGGCCTGCGCGAGCGGTTCCTTGGTCGATGCAAAAGCCACGTCGTAGGCCGCGCAGCGCCCGTAGAAGGCTTCTCCGAAGCTCCGCATTCTCCTGGGAACCGCGAGATCGCCGACGCCCATCTCTCGCAGATTGGCATCCATGTCCTCGCAAAACCGGTCAAAGAGCGCCTGAGAGATGGTCGTACCGCTGCCGGTGGTCCTCAACCGCCGCAAAATCATCCATAAATGCAGCACCAGGACATCGAAACGACCATTAACTGTGTCCGGTACACCCAGATCCCGGTAGAACGACGGTTCTCGCGCTTGCGTCACGATCATGCCATAGATGGCCTCAATGGTGCCGTGCAGGGGCGTCCGGGATTTCCTGAAGTGATTGAAGGGCCAAAGCATTGTGGGTTCCGCAAGCGAGCCCTCCGGGCCCGCTTCTATTGCAATCGTACGTCGCGCCCGGTACGTCAACGCGTCGGGTGACGCAAGGGGATGGGACCGTTTCCGGCATGATCGAACCCAGTCATACGTGTTCTCGGCTTGGCCCTGCGGCCACTTGGCGCCGCCTGCGAATGGTCGCGGCGATCGCCTTGGCGTGTGCCGTGCTGGGCGGCTGCGGCGAGCAGTTCCAGAAAGGCTACGTCCTGGCACCGGGCGCGCTTGAGCAAATACCGATCGGGGCGAGCCAGGATCAGGTGCTCATCGTGATGGGGACACCCTCCACGGTCGCAACCCTCAACGGCGAGGTTTTCTATTACATTTCCCAGCGCTCCGAACGGCCGATCGCGTTCATGAACGACAAGATCGTCGACCAGCGTGTCATCGCGATCTATTTCGACAAGAAGCGCCAGGTGCGACGGATCGCCAACTATGGACTGAAGGACGGCGCGATCTTCGACTTCATCAGCCGCACGACACCGACCTCGGGCCAGGAAATCAACTATGTGGCACCATTGTTCAAGGCCCTCAACATCGGCCAGGGTCAATGAGGTAAATTCAAGCCTCTCGCAGCGGGGTTGATCCGCCCATCGCCCCTCTGTCCTCGTCCTCGTTTAATAAAACCCCGCGGGCTTGCGTCCCGCGGGGTTTTTGTCATGCATTTGAATCCGTTCAGTGCGCGAGGATGGCCAGCAGCAGCAGCGCAACGATGTTGGTGATCTTGATCATGGGGTTCACGGCCGGACCAGCCGTGTCCTTGTAGGGATCGCCGACGGTATCGCCCGTCACGGCCGCCTTGTGGGCATCCGACCCCTTGCCGCCGTAATGACCGTCCTCGATGTACTTTTTCGCGTTATCCCAGGCGCCGCCGCCCGAGGTCATCGAGATCGCGACGAACAGGCCGGTCACGATCACGCCTAACAGCATCGCGCCGACCGCAGAGAATGCCGCCGACTTGCCAGCCGCGCCGCCGCCCGCAATCCAGTAGATCACAAAATAGACGACGATCGGTGACAGCACGGGCAGCAATGAGGGAACGATCATTTCCTTGATCGCCGCCTTGGTCAGGAGGTCGACGGCCTTGCCGTAATCCGGCTTGTCGGTGCCCTGCATGATGCCGGGCTTGTCGCGGAACTGACGGCGCACTTCCTCGACGATCGCACCAGCCGCGCGGCCGACCGCGGTCATGCCGAGCGCGCCGAACAGATAAGGCAACAACCCGCCGAACAACAGACCCACGACGACGTAGGGGTTGTTCAGCGAGAAATCCGGATTGACCCCGTTGAAGTAGGCGTTGCCGGCCCCTCCCCCGATGAAGAATTTGAGATCCTGGTTGTAGGCAGCAAACAAAACCAGCGCGCCAAGACCGGCGGAGCCGATCGCATAACCCTTGGTCACCGCTTTGGTGGTGTTGCCGACCGCGTCAAGCGCATCCGTTGCCTTGCGGACCTCCTTCGGCAAGCCGGCCATTTCGGCGATGCCGCCGGCATTGTCGGTGACCGGGCCGAAGGCGTCGAGCGCGACGATCATGCCGGCCAGCGCCAGCATCGTCGTGGTCGCGATCGCAATCCCGAACAGGCCGCAAAGGCTGTAGGTGACGAGAATGCCGGCGATGATGACGATCGCGGGCATGGCCGTTGCTTCCATCGAGATCGCCAGCCCCTGGATCACGTTGGTGCCGTGACCGGTGACGGAAGCCGCTGCGATCGACTTGACCGGGCGAAAGTCGGTGCCGGTGTAGTATTCGGTGATCCAGATGATCAGGCCGGTGACGACAAGGCCGACGATGCCACATTCAAACAGCGCCATGCCGGTGTACTCGACGCCGGGGAGCTTGCCGAACCCGATCAGCCAGTAGATGACGCCAGCGACGCCCGCGAGCGAGAATACGCCGGTCGCGATCAGCCCTTTGTAAAGTGCGCCCATGATCGACTGGTTGGCGCCGAGCTTGACGAAAAAGGTGCCGATGATCGAGGTGATGATGCAGATGCCGCCGATCGCGAGCGGCAGCGTCATCATGTTCAGCAGCACCGGCGTCTTGGCAAAGAAGATCGCCGCCAGCACCATGGTGGCGACCGTGGTCACCGCGTAGGTTTCGAACAGGTCGGCGGCCATGCCGGCGCAGTCGCCGACATTGTCACCGACGTTGTCGGCAATGGTGGCGGGGTTGCGCGGATCGTCCTCGGGGATTCCGGCCTCGACCTTGCCGACGAGATCGCCGCCGACGTCAGCACCCTTGGTGAAGATGCCGCCGCCGAGACGGGCGAAGATCGAAATCAGCGATGCGCCGAAACCCAGCGCCACCAGCGCATCGACCACGGTGCGGCTGTCGGGCGCAAGATGCCGCGAGAAGGTGAGGAAGCCGAAATAAAGCGTCACGCCCAGCAAGGCGAGACCGGCAACCAGAAGGCCGGTGATAGCGCCCGCCTTGAAGGCGAGTTCAAGCCCGCCAGCAAGCGAGGTGGTCGCGGCCTGCGCGGTGCGCACGTTGGCGCGCACCGAGACGTTCATGCCGATGAAGCCGGCCGCGCCCGACAGTACCGCGCCGATGGCGTATCCGACCGCGACCAGCGTGCCGAGGAAGTAGACGAGCAGCGCGAAGATGACGATTCCCACCATCGCGATCGTCAGATACTGGCGACGGAGATAGGCCTGCGCGCCCTCGCGCACGGCACTCGCAATCTCCTGCATGCGCGGACTGCCGGCATCCGATTTCAAAACGGACGAAGTCGCCCAGATGGCGTAGACGATGGAAAGCGCTCCACAGAGCACAATCAACCATAATGCTGTCATTGAATTTGCCTCGGATCTATCTTGATGCCCACCTGACGCCATTCGCCGCGGGAGGCGGCGGGCGCATAAAAAGAAAGGCCTGCCCTGCCCAACAAGGCGGCCTCAAATCGGGCCGGACCATGCCAAAATCGTATCCCCGGCGCAATGTCATGCAG
>Ga0070713_100001380_pt1 | contig 15537 bp, 12 predicted proteins | sample LARL82metaG_FD_65465 | JGI IMG/M metagenome (GOLD analysis project Ga0070713, IMG submission 65465) | Corn, switchgrass and miscanthus rhizosphere microbial communities from Kellogg Biological Station, Michigan, USA - LAR L8-2 metaG | ecosystem: Host-associated > Plants > Roots > Rhizosphere ...
TGGCGCAAGAACTAGCTGGACAGCGTGCAACTACGCGAAGGTCGCGGCATCGCGAAACCGCGTTCCTCGCTGGTCCTTGGGAGACAGCAGCGGATTTTGAGTGCCCCAATCGACAGCCAGATCAGGATCATTCCACAATATCGTGCGCTCCAGTTCCGGATAGTAGAACTCGGTGGATTTGTACAGCACATCGGCGGTGTCGGATACAACGCAGAATCCGTGTGCCAAGCCAGCGGGAATCCAGGCCAGCAGTTTGTTCTCTGCCGAGAGTTTCACCGAGTGCCATCGGCCGAATGTCGGCGAACTGCGGCGCAAGTCTACAAAGATGTCGAGCACTTCCCCACTCACCACGCGAACCAGCTTGCCCTGGGGCTTCTGAACTTGGTAATGCAACCCGCGCAGTACGCCTCGTTTTGAGGAGGAGTGATTGTCCTGAACAAACTGGTCTTTGATTCCAACTTCGGCGAAAGTTCGCCCGCTGTAGCTCTCGAGGAAGAAGCCACGATCGTCGCTAAAGACCTTGGGCTCGAGAATCAGCGCGCCCGAGATAGGTGTCTGGTGAATTTTCATTGCGATCAGAAAACGCGTTCCTTGAGCATTTGGAGAAGATAGTTGCCGTAGCGGTTGTTCTTCATGGAAGTGGCCACGCGCTCGACCTGCTCTGCGGTGATGTAGCCCTGGCGATAAGCAATCTCTTCGGGGCAGGCGACCATTAATCCCTGGCGAGTTTCGATGGTCTGGATGAACAGCGAGGCTTCGAGCATCGATTCGTGGGTGCCGGTATCGAGCCAGGCCATGCCGCGTCCCATGACCGCCACATCGAGCATTCCACGCTTCAAATACTCGCGGTTGACGTCGGTGATTTCGAGTTCCCCTCGCGCAGACGGCTTGAGGTTTTGCGCGATCTCCACCACCTGAGAGTCGTAGAAGTAAAGCCCCGTCACGGCGTACCGCGACTTGGGCACCTTCGGCTTCTCTTCGAGACTCAGCGCCTTACCTTGAGCGTCGAATTCAACTACGCCGTAGCGCTCCGGATCGTGCACTGGGTAAGCAAAAATCCGCGCTCCGCGTTCGCACTCAGCCGCCGACTGCACCGCCTTGGCAAGATCGTGCCCATAAAAGATGTTGTCGCCCAGGACCAGGGCGCAGCAACTGCCATGGATGAACTTTTCCGCGATGAGAAATGCTTGCGCGATGCCTTCCGGGTTGGGCTGCGCAGCATAAGAAAATTCAACGCCGAAGCCAGAGCCGTCGCCGAGAAGATGCTCGAATTTGGGCAAATCCTCCGGCGTCGAGATCACCAGAATGTCGCGAATTCCCGCCAGCATCAGCGTGGAGAGCGGATAGTAGACCATCGGCTTATCGAATACCGGGAGCAAACTCTTTCCGACGGCGTGAGTGACCGGATAGAGTCGCGTACCCGACCCGCCGGCGAGGATGATTCCTTTGTATCTGGAAGAACGCTGAGGATTGCTCATGAGCACTTGCTATGTTCCATGCCGCAGGGCGTTGCTGTCAAAACGCTAGAGCGAATACTGCTTGGCCATCCATTGGCGGTAGCTGCCGCTGGTGACACTCTGCACCCAGGCTTCGTTGTCGAGATACCACTGCACTGTCTTGCAAATGCCGCTCGCAAACGTCTCGCGCGGCTTCCAGCCGAGTTCGGATTCGATCTTGCTGGCGTCCATGGCATATCGGCGATCGTGGCCGGGACGGTCGGTCACGAATTTGATCAAATTGCGATGCGGAACAACGGGATCATTCGGCCGAAGTAGGTCCAGCGTGCCGCAAATCGTGTGCACCACGTCGAGGTTCTTGATCTCATTTCGTCCGCCGATGTTGTAGGTCTCGCCAGTTCGGCCTTTCGCCAGTACGGTACGAATCGCTTCGCAATGATCGGACACGTAGAGCCAATCACGAACATTCTGGCCGTCACCATAAACCGGGATCGGCTTTCCCGTGATGGCATGAAGGATGACAAGCGGAATCAATTTCTCCGGAAACTGAAAGGGCCCGTAGTTGTTCGAGCAATTGGTCGTCACGACCGGCAAGCCATAGGTATGGAAATACGCGCGAACCAGGTGATCGGAACCAGCCTTCGACGCCGAATACGGGCTGTTCGGCGCGTAGCGCGTGTTTTCCGTAAACGCTGGGTCGTCGGCACCGAGCGAACCATAGACCTCGTCGGTCGAGACGTGCAGAAACCGGAACTGATCGTGAGCCGCCCCACTTAGTCCAGACCAATAGGAACGCGATTCTTCGAGGAGGCTAAAGGTTCCATTCAAGTTGGTACGGATGAAGTCGTCGGGGCCCTGAATCGAGCGGTCGACGTGGCTCTCGGCGGCAAAATGCACGATTGCTCGCGGCCGATGCGTGATCAATAGCTCGGCAATGAATTCCCGATCGCAAATGTCACCTTGCAGAAATCGATATCGGCGATCGGAGGCAACACTGGCGAGGTTTGCGGGATTCCCCGCGTAGGTCAGCTTGTCGAGATTAACGACGGCCGCGGCTTCCGCGGCAAGCCACTGCAGAATGAAATTCGATCCGATGAAACCCGCGCCGCCGGTGACCAGAATGGTGTCAGCTTGCATGAGGAGGAGAGCGCTCCGAAGCGCCTATTATCGTGCATTTTGCACGATTTGTCCGCTGCCGGCGCGGGCGGCCATTGCTTCAGCACGCATGTATCGATCGGCGAGAATGCCGATGATACGCGCTGCTGCCCTGCCGTCCCAAAGGTCAGGAAGCGAAGTGCGAGTCTTAGATGCAAGCTGGGTGCGAATGGCTTTGGCGATCGTGTCACGGCGTGTGCCGCCGAGAAGATTGGTGCCAACCTCAATGGTCACCGGGCGTTCGGTGTTGTCGCGAGCGGTGACACATGGAATACCCAGCGCGGTTGTTTCTTCCTGAATGCCGCCGGAGTCCGTCACCACGATTCGGGCGTGCTTCATCAGGCACAAGAAGTCGAGATAGCCGAGTGGTTCTACGATGCGAACGGAATCCGCAAAATACCGGCTGAGTCCGAGCTCGCAAATCTTTTTCTGCGTACGCGGATGAGCGGAAAACACGACCGTCATGAGTTTGGAGAGTTCGGAAATTCCTTCGAGAATCTCGACCAGAGATTCGCGGTCATCCACGTTCGCTGCACGGTGAAGCGTCAGGAGTGCATAACGGCGGTTTACAACGCCTAGCGTTCGCATGATCGGGGACGCCTCCGCACGCGATTCGTACTCGCGCAGGGAGTCGATCATCGTGTTCCCAACCATGTGAATCTTAGTCGCAGGAACGCCTTCCTTCCGTAAGTTCCGCACGCCGCTCTCTTCGGTCACGAACAGGAAGTCGGATAGCTGGTCGGTCAGAATGCGGTTGATCTCCTCGGGCATGGCGCGATCGAAGGAACGCAAGCCTGCCTCGACGTGGGCAATCGCGGGACGGCAGTTCGATGGCATCTTGCTGGCGACGAGTGCGCAGGCCATCGTCGAGTTCACATCACCAACCACGAGCATGACATCCGGCTTCTCACTCAGCAGAACCGGCTCAAATCGCTTCATGATTTCTGCCGTCTGCTCTGCGTGGCTGGCCGATCCTGCACCCAGGAACACATCGGGGGTCGGCATCTCCAGATCGGCGAAGAAGGCGTCGGACATCTTCGCGTCGTAATGCTGGCCGGTGTGAACCAGAATCGGCTCAATCGTGCCCGCCCACTCTCCCCGCATGCCATTGAAGTCGCGAATTGCCTTCAGGATTGGAGCGGCCTTCATGAAATTCGGCCGCGCACCCACGACGACGACAATCTTCATCCCAAAAATCATCCCATCATTACCACTGTGGGCGAGTTCCGAATTGGGTCGGCGAACCTTTTTGAATAACGCCACGAAAGTGTTAGGAAGCGTCAATGCACATCTGTTCTAAGGGTGGTATCGTTTTCCTTCGATGGGTTGCCTATGAAAGCCTTACTGCTCTCCGAATACAAGAAGCTGGAAATTGCTGATTTGCCCGTGCCGGAACCTGGGCTGGGTGATCTTTTGGTCCGTGTGGCAGCCTGCGGTATTTGCGGAAGCGATGTTCACGGTTACGACGGATCTTCGGGCCGGCGGATCCCACCAATTGTTATGGGACATGAAGCCGCAGGTATCGTCGCGGGTGTCGGTGCCGGCGTTGAGAGCTTCCGCGAGGGAGACCGCGTCACCTTCGACTCCACGATTTATTGCGGTGAGTGCGCCTTCTGCCGGAGAGGTGAGGCCAATCTTTGCGACAACCGGCAGGTACTGGGCGTCTCCTGCGGCGACTACCGCCGCGCCGGAGCTTTTGCCGAGTACGTTGTGCTGCCGGCGCGCATTGCTTACAAGCTTCCCGACAACTTGTCCTTCGCAGAGGCCGCCCTGCTTGAGGCAGTCTCGGTGGCGCTGCACGCGGTTTCGTTGGTTCCGATCGCGCCGCAGAGCTCTGCCTTGGTCGTGGGTGCCGGGACCATTGGCTTGCTGGTTCAGCAGGGATTGCGCGCAGCTGGCTGCTCGCGGGTGTTCGTGACCGATCTGGATCCCACGCGCCTCAGCTTGAGCGAGAAGCTGGGGGCAACGGCCGTGACTTCCGGCCCGGAGTTGGTCAAGAACGTCCTTCAGCTTACCGGCGGAGTTGGCGTGGACATCGTTGTTGAAGCCGTCGGAAACACTCCTGCGATCCGTTCTTCGATCGATTGCGTCAGGAAGGGCGGGAGCATTGTTCTGGTCGGAAATATCACGCCTGAGGTGACGATCCACCTGCAAAAAATCGTAAGCCGACAGATTCGGCTCCAGGGGTCCTGCGCTTCCTGCGGCGAGTACCCGCGTGCGATTGAGCTCTTGAGCAAAGGCCAGATTAACGTAAAGCCGCTGATCACGGCAGTGGCGCCGTTGACCGACGGACCGCGTTGGTTCGAGCGTCTCTACAGCCATGAGCCGAACCTGATGAAGGTTGTCCTCGAGCCGGGAGCGAGCTCATGAGCGGTCTATTCGATTTGACCGGACAGGTTGCCATTGTCACCGGCACCAGCCGTGGCTTGGGCCAATACTTTGCACGCGCGCTGGCCCGCGCCGGCGCGGACCTCGTGCTTACCAGCCGCGATCGTACAACGCTGGCGCCGTTTGAAGCAGAAATCAATGCACTAGGCCGGCGCTCGGTTTCGCTCGATCTTGATGTCCGGGATCACGAGAGTATTCAGAAGATGGTCGCCGGGGCGCACGAGGCATTCGGGCGTTTCGACATCCTGGTCAACAACGCCGGATGTAATGTGCGCAAGCCGGCACTAGACGTGACCTGGGACGACTGGAATCTCATTCTTGACACCAACCTGCGCGGCAGCTTCTTCGTCGCACAAGCAGTCGCGCGCCACATGATCGAGCGGAAATACGGCAGGATCATTAATATCGGGTCGGTCACAAGCGTGGCGGGATATGCCGGTCTTGGTCCGTATGGCGCGAGCCGCGGCGGTATCCGTCAGCTGACCATGAGTCTTGCGGACGACTGGGGGAAATTCGGCATCACCGTAAATACACTGGCTCCCGGCTGGTTCCGTACCGCACAAAACAAGGTCATGTATGAAGACACCGAGTGGGTGGAATACCTAACCGAGCGAATTCCGCTCAAACGTCCGGGGCAGCCAGATGACCTCGATGGCGCGATTGTCTTTCTAGCGTCGGAAGCGAGCCGCTACGTGACAGGGCAAACGTTGCTGGTGGATGGCGGTATTTCCACCGGAGCGATGCGGGCTTTACCTAAGAAGCAGATTCAGCCTTAAACCAAGGAAGGTCAGTAAGCATTCAGTCGTGCCTACGGCACTACTCATCTTCTCCGCTCTACCGGGCGCTGGAAGCGCCGGGCTATTACCAACCGCCGCTCCGCGGCTGAGACTCTATTTGGCAATGAGCCGGTTTCAGCGAAACCGGAGTCATCCGGCAATCAGCAAACGTGTCTCTTCGGTTTGCATCTCTATTCCGCGATCAGCAAGTTTTCAGCGAAGGGCCACTCGCTGTCGATCCACTGCGCTTCACAGCGGAAATCGGCGTAACCAGCCATGTCGAAGATTTCTTCCGCCGAATACTTGTGGCTGCTTTCGGTCCAAATGGTTTCGCCTTCTTCGAACTCAATCTCCAGACCGGCCATTGGAATCGTTACTTTCTGCGCCCGGTTTGATCGCAGGTGCATTTCAACGCTACGCGCCGACTCATTGATCCGCGCCTCGTGCACAAACTGACCGACGTCGAAGTCAGCATCAAGTTCGCGGTTGATACGTGCGAGGAGATTCGAATTGAATGCCGCGGTCACGCCAAGTTCGTCGTCATACGCTGCGATCAACTGATACGCTGGCTTTTCCAAGTCGGTACCCAACAGAAGCGAGTCGCCGGAACGAAGGACGCGGCGAATGGCGGCCAGGAACTCGATACCGGCGTCGCGGTCGAAGTTCCCGATGGTACTGCCCAGGAACAGCACCAACAAATGCTGGCCGCGCTTGCGGTGGGCGGTAATCTCGACCAATCCATCGAGATACTCGCGTTCGAAGCCCAGAATGCTCACAGAATCGAGATCGCGCAATTCCTGTTGGCACCTAATCAGTGCGGCGCGGGAAATCTCGATTGGATGGTAAAACGTGCGTTGACGCCCAGATAAGGCTTCCAGCAGCCATCGGGTCTTTTTTCCACTTCCACTGCCAAGCTCGGCCACGACGACCGGGCCAGGAACGCGATCGATGATGTCTTGAGCGTGGCGACGCAATAGGCGATCGTCGGCGCGCGTAAGCCCATATTCCGGCAAGTGGCTGATGACTTCAAACAGGGCGGAGCCGATGTCATCGTACAAATACTTCGAGGGCAGTTCCTTCTGCCCCGGCTTTGTGAGGCCCGCACGCACTTCTTCGGCGAATTCGTAAGCAGGATTCGGAGTAATCGCACGAACGAGCATTCTTTCGCTCCTTAACGGCGGACGCAGCGAAATCCTGCGTACACGTACTGGTAATGCGGTTGAAACCAATTGCGGAAACTCGGGCGCAACATGCAAGCAGCGGTGCGTGGAGAGCCGCCCTTCATCACGAAATGCTTGCCGTCGAAGAAGTCAGCAGAGTATCCGGGATAGAACGGAAAGCGCTCAAAACCGTCAAACGGTGCGAATTGTGCTGAGGTCCATTCCCACCCGTTGCCGAGCATTCCATGAACGCCGAACGCGCTCTGGCCAGAAGGCAAGGCGTTCACTGGCACGGGATCCCAACTCACCAGATCGGCGTTGCACGAGCGGGCATTCGGCGGTTCGTTGCCCCAGGGGTAGCGTCGCTGCGTGTCGTCCGGCGTGCCATAGGCGGCGCGATGCCACTCTGCTTCGGTTGGCAGCGACTTCCCTGCCCATTTTGCAAATGCAGAGGCCTCTGCGTGGCTGACGTACACCGGCCAATCCAGAGGCAGTGGAATTTCGTCGAACATGGTGCGGTAGCGCCAGCCATCGCCTGACTTCGTCCAGAAGATGGGGTGAGAAATGCGGTGTGATGTTTTCCATTCCCAATCCGTATCGGCCCAGAACTCACGAGTTTCGTATCCACCTGAGTTCATGAACTCCAGGAAATCGGCATTGCTCACCATGAACTGGTCGATTTCAAATGCGGTGACGTTCACAGTATGAGCTTCGAATTCGTTGTCCCATCCAAACTCGCCGGAGGAGCGGGAAAGACCTAGAGTTGCTGTCCCGGCAGGGATTTCGATCATCCGCTGAATAACGGACTGCGTCACCAGCGACGGACCGCTGTGTTCTCGGATCTTCTTATCGTGTGGCAACTGATGCAGCATGTAGGCCAGCGTCTCAACGTGCATGAGCCGATGTTCGATGGCAACATTGAGAAGCCTGGTGAGTTCGAAACTAGGCCGAAGTCCCGGGCTGAGAATCGCTTCTAATTTCTGATTAATCGCGCTACGAGCGCGCTCAACGTAGTGCTGCACCGCGCTCAAGTCAGGCCAATCGGAAGGTTTGTCATTCGGCAGGCCGCCACCCACGGGATCAATCCCGAAAGCAAAGAGTCGGTCAAATTCAGGGTGAAATGCCTTCGCGTTCAAAACCCGCTCGCTGAGCAGGTTCCAATCGAAGGCTTCGAGATGACCAACGTAGAAGATGATTCGATGACGCTCAGGAATGGGCCGGTCGTACAGAGCACTCGGACGGACTAGCGCGAAGAGCTCATCACTGCGCTCACGAGCATCCTGGATTCGGCCGAGCAACTCATGCCGAAGTTGAATATCTTGTCGTGCAACTGACATTCGTCTCTCCCGCCTAAAACGTTCTTAGTCCTGATTGGCAGCAAACCCCTGTCGGGTCATTTCTCCCGGAACGAGTTGGTCCACGTAGCACCACACCCACGCCTCGCCCGGTTCAATGGAACGTATCAATGGATGTTTGGAGTGATGAAAGTGCTTGGTAGCGTGCTTGTTCTTGGACGAATCGCAACAACCCACGTGACCACACTCCAGGCAAAGGCGAAGATGCACCCATGTGTCTCCAGTCTTGACGCAGTCCTCACAGACATGTATGTCTGTGCTCCTAAACTTGATCTCATTCAGATGAGTGCATTCAGCCACCACGCCCTCCGTTATTCCCTTTTCTCTGATGCTCAGAAGCGCGCAACCTACAGTTCGGCCAATGTGCGATGTACCAGATGGACCGAGATGGCGCCTTCCCCGACTGCCGAGGCGACGCGCTTTACATTTCCGGACCGGACATCGCCCACCGCGAATACCCCGGGCATGCTGGTCTCCAACATCTGCGGGGAGCGAGCCAGATGCCATCCGAATGAAGAACTCCCCCGCAGAGCGGCTTCGAGATCGCGGCCGGTAAGGATGAATCCCTTGTCATCGAGGGCAAGGCATCCCTGCAGCCAATCAGTCCGGGGTGAGGCGCCCGCCATAATGAATACGTGGCGGATGCTGCGAGTGGATGTCTCGCTGGCCTTCTTGTCGAGCCACTCAATACGTTCGAGGTGAGTGTCTCCCTCCAGCTTCGCAATCTCCGTGTGGTAGTGCAGTTCGATGTTGGGGTTTTCGGTGATGCGTTGAATCAGGTAGCGCGACATCGTGTCGGTCAGACCGCCCGAGCGCACCAGCATGTAAACCTTTCGCGCGGTCTGCGACAAGAACACCGCCGCCTGCCCCGCGGAATTTCCGCCGCCAATCACGATCACGTCTTCGGACTCACAGAGTTGCGCCTCCATGTAAGTCGCGCCGTAATACACGCCCTGACCTTCAAACTTCTTCAGGTTCTCAATGGCGGGTTTCTTATAGCGAGCGCCGGTAGCGATGATGATTGCGCGCGACTGCAGGACGGTCCCATCGTCCAGAACCAGCCCATACGGACGTCGCCCGCAGTCGAGTTTAACGATACTGTGGGCGACCAGCATCTTGGCACCGAATTTCTGCGCCTGGTGAAGAGCCCGCGACGCGAGTTCCTGGCCGGAGATTCCGGTTGGAAAGCCAAGATAATTCTCGATCTTCGAACTCGACCCTGCCTGGCCGCCGGGGGCTTCGGTCTCTATAAGCAGCGAGTCGAGCCCTTCAGACGCGGCGTAGACAGCGGCTCCAAGGCCTGCAGGGCCTGCGCCGATGATCACGACGTCGTACACCTGCGAGCTGTCGAGATCGACATTCATGCCAAGACAGCCGGCCAGTTCCTGCGTCGAAGGGTTTCGCAGCACGGTGCGCCCGTCGCAGATAACAACCGGCACTTCGTCCAGGGTGACGCTGAAACGATCAAGGAGTTCTTGCGAAAGTTTGTCAGTGTCGAGGTCGACGTAGGTATGCGGGTAGCCGTTGCGCCCCAGAAACTCGCGAATGCGGAGCGTGTCGCCGGAATGGCGCGATCCCAGCACGATCACGTTGCCAAGGTTCTTAGTGATCAGCGCAACCCGGCGTAGGATGAACGCGCGCATCAGAATCTCGCTGATTTCCGCATCTTTCGCGATCACAGCGCGGAGGGCCTCGATGTTCATTTCGAGGAATTCGCCCGCATCGGTAACGCGGCCGAGCACCAGACATCGTTGGCCGGAAATCATGCTGACTTCGCCGGTAAATTCGCCCGGGCTGTGCGTCGTGATTAGCCGTTCGCCGGAGAGTGTAGGTTGAACGATTTCCATATTCCCTGACAACATCACGAAAAAAGGGACCGAGGTGTCTCCAGGGCGAAACAGGATTTCGCCCGGCCGTACCTGCCGGATCCTGCTGGTAGGGCGGAGGCGATCTATTTGCGCCGAGGTCAGAACCGGGAAGGTTTGTGTGCCGGCATCGAGCGCACTGATGGCAGGCCAGGAAGACATGCTCTCGCCTTTCTACAGTCGAATGCCAGTAATAGATGTCGGGCAGAGCAATTCGGGTGCAACGAAGTTGCACTTCGGAGTCGCAATTAGGGCTGCGGACTCGTCCGCAGGCCCGTATCGCTAGAAGCCAGCAATCTGGAACCTGAGGTCCGCCAAGGCAAAGCGGTACTCATACCCGGCCTGCACATTGTTGATTTCCGCTTGCGTTTGCTGGAGTTGGGCCTGGCTCAGTTCCACAATTGAGCTGAGGCCGATCTTATAGCGCGTCTGGGCAAGATCCAGCGCGAGATTCGACTGGTCTAACAATTCCTTTGCCACTGACAAGCGATTGTAGGCAGTCGTGGCATTGAGCCAACTCGTTCGAACATCGCGAGAAACACGGTTGCGCAGGTCGGCAAGCCTGGCCTGCGAAGCCTGTGCGCGCAACCGCGCCTCTTTCGCGCGAGCGGTGTACAGAAACCCGTTGAAAACGGGGATGTCGACGTTCACGCCAACCGCGCCGTACCAGTTCGAAAGGACAGGATTGCGCACCGGGGTATCGCCTACTGCGCCCGCGGCGCGAATGGTGGGGAAAAGCAGGTCTCGCTGGGCAGTTTGGAATTTCTGCGCAGATTCGTAATCGTAGTTCAGGGCTAGCAGTTCGGGACGCTTTGTGAACGCCTGCGAAATCAGCTCATCCACATTGGCTGGCGGCGGTGCCAGCGCGGTTGTGTCTTCCACAAGCTGGAAATTCTGCAATGTCGGGAACCCCAAGACTGTAGACAGACGCGCCAATGCGGCATTTTCATTGTTCTGGGCGTCGAGCAGGAGCAACTTGGCCTGTGAAAGGTTCACATTCGCAAAGCTTAAATCTAATTGCGACTTGAGTTTGCTGTTGAACAGCGCCTGAACCTGATCGGCGACGGTTTGCCGAGCATTCACGGTCTGTTCCCCGACCAGCGTGAGTTGATGTGCCTGCAACGCCCCGTAGAACGCCTGGTCTGCTGCCAACCGTATCTGCTCTTGCGTGGCAATCGCATTCTGATCTTGTGCTTTGGCTGCCAGGTTCGCGCTCGAGACCAGATTCGTGGTGTGCCCGAAGTCCGTGATGAGTTGAGTAACGCTCGCGCCGGCAGCCGCGCGTTCGTAGATGATGGGATTATTCAGTCCGCCCGCGGTGATTCGGCTACCAGGATGGGAATCGACGGCGGTGAGGTCCATATTGGCCTGCGGAAATAAAGCAGACCTGGTCTCGCGCGTGACCTGCTGAGACGCCAGGGCGTTCAGGCGCGCCACAGTAGTCTGGGGGTTATCTTGAATCGCAAGCTGCTCTGCATCTTTGATTGAGAGCGTGCGTGGTGCAGTTCCAGCCGTTTGCGATCCAGCAGCAGTATTGCCAGGCGCGGCTTGGCCCTGCTGGGCAGATCCGGCTTGCGGCGTCGCAGCCTGCGGCAGCGAGTCGGAAGCAAGCTGAGTCAGCCGCAGGTCGAAAGCAACCTGTGAGGGCGCGTCCGGCGGATTGCCGGCGAGTTTAGAGGTAGTCTGCGCGGCGGCTGAAATCGAGCACAGCAGCACTAGACAGGAGAGCTTTCTATTCATGCAGCAATCTCCGGAGCAGGGTTTTCCTCCTTGCGGTGAAACCAGAGGTAGGCGGCGGGCACGAGATAAACGGTCACAACGACCGAGACAATCAACCCGCCGATGATGGACTGCGCTAAGGGAGCGTAAGCTTCCGCGCCGGTTCCCAACTTCAACGCCATGGGAATCAAGCCAATGACCGTGGCCAGCGAAGTCATCAAAACCGGACGAAGACGGATTCTGCTCGCCACCGCGACCGCTTCCTTCAGCGGCGTGCCGCTTTCCCACAACGATCGCGAGAAGTCGACGATCAGAATGCTGTTCGAGACCACGATGCCCACCATCATGACCAGCCCCATCAGCGACATGATGTTCAGCGTGGTCCCGCTCAGCAGCAGGATGAGCAGCACTCCCATCAGGCCCGGCGGGATGGCGAACAGAATGATGAATGGATCGAGGAACGATTTGAATTGTGCGACGAGAATCAGGTAGACCAGCGCGATCGACAGCAAGAGCCCTATGCCGAAGCTTTTGAATGAAGAGCGCATGCCTTGAACTGAGCCGCGGAGGTCGACACGAACCCCTTCGGGCAGCTTTTGGTCCGCTACGATCTTGGTGATCGCCGTGCTGAGCGTTCCGAGGTCCTCGGTTTTTGGCGCGACGTAGACATCAATCACGCGCCGCAGTTGATAGTGGTCCACTTCCGTTGGCGATTCGATCGGGGAAACGTCCGCCACTGCGTCCAGGTCGGTCGTTTCTTTGCCGGAAGCAGAACGAATCGGGATCTGCTTGAGGTCGTTCAGGGTGTTTACCTGGTTTTCGGGGTACTGAACCGTAAGGAGGTAGTCATTTCCACTCTTGGGATCGACCCAATAACTGGGAGCGATCATGCCGTTCGAGGTCAGCGCGGTGATCACGTTATCGACCACTTCCTTCTGATTGAGACCAACGAGGCTCGCACGTTCTCGATCGATATTGAGGCGAAGAGCCGGGTAGTCGATATCCTGTGGCACCAGAACATCGCTCACGCCTTTGAGCTTGCGAATCTGTTTCGCGACTGCGCTGGCGGTGTCGTAGGTTTTCTCCAGATTCATGCCGCTGACTTGAACGTCGATTGGAGCGGGAAGACCGAGATTTAGAACCGAGTCCACAAGGCCGCCCGACTGAAAGTACGCGCTGAGTTCCGGAACATCGCTTCGCAATGCAGTTCGCACGCGGTTCATGTATTCGTAGCTGCCGACTTTGTGACCCTCTTTCAGGCTCACTTGCACGAAAGCCGTATGGGAAGCTGAGTTCGGCGTGTAGATGGCCGAGAAACCCGGAGTCACGCCGATATTCGAGACGATCATGCCGAGTTCGTTCGCCGGCACGATCTTGCGAATCTCGTTCTCAACCTTTTCGACATCCTGCTGAGTCAGCTCGATTCGAGTCCCCGAAGGAGCCTTCATATTGATCACGAACTGCCCGGCATCGGTGCGTGGGAAGTACGCAACTCCGAGCAACGGGTAAAGCGAGAGGCTCACAAGCGCGATTCCGACCAAGCCGATTGTGGTTGCTACGGGGCGCAGCAGAGCGCGATTGACGGTGTGATCGTAGCGGCGGACCAGCTTCTCAAAATACTTGTTGAAGATGGCATCAATGCGGCCGAAGCGCGAGTCGGAAACGACGTGTTCGTGCGACAGGTGCGGCGATTTGATCCATTTAGCGCAGAATAGTGGCACAACTGTCATCGCGACAAAGAACGAAGCCAGCATTGACAGAACCACGGCGCTGGCAAGTGCGATGAACAGGAACCGGCTGACTCCATAGAGAAAGACGACTGGAAAGAACACGACGATGGTCGTCAGCGTGGCTGCCAGTACCGGGAGGGCAACTTCTTGTCCGCCCTTTTCCGCTGCCACCTCGGGCGTTTCTCCCATCTCCATATGCCGGAAGATGTTCTCCAGCACCACCACGGAATTGTCGATCAAGCGCGAGAAGGCAAGGGCCAAGCCGCCCAGCACCATCGTGTTGACCGTTCCGCCCGTTGCACTGAGCGCAAGGAAAGCCGCGAGTGCAGACAATGGAATCGAAAGGAAGACTGCCGCCGTGGCGCGCATGCTTCCGAGGAAAAGCAAAATCATCAGGCCGGTGAGAATCAGCCCGATGGCGCCTTCGTGCAGCAGGTTATCAATGGCTTTCTTTACGAACACCGATTGATCGAATACTACTTTTGCGATGAGTTGCTTCGGCACGTCCGTGAGGTCGTGCACCGCGTCTTTGATTCCGCTCACAACCGAAATAGTGTTGGTATCGCCGCCTTGCTTCAGAATCGGCAGGTACACCGAGGGCTGTCCGTCTACGCGAACAATGTTGGTCTGGATTTCGTGCGCGTCCATGGCTTTGCCAACGTCCTGCACGAGGACCGAGGCGTTCCCAACTGTCTTCAGCGGCAGGTGATTGATCTCGGAGGTGTTCGGCAGCTGGCTGTTGGTATACAGGTTGTAGTCGACAGGGCCGATCTTCACGTCGCCCGCGGGAAGGATGAGATTGCTGTCATTGACGGTGCGCACCACGTCCATCACGCTGAGTTCGTGCGCCTCAAGTTTCAACGGATCGACATACACCATGATCTGGCGGTACCGTCCACCAAACGGCTGCGGCACAGAAGCGCCTGGCACATTCGCCACCTGATTGCGCACGTTGTATTGCCCGAGATCACGCAATTGCGTCTCGTTCAGGCCTTGCCCCTTCAAGGTGATCAGGCATACCGGCAAGCTGGAGGCGTCGAACTTGAGCACGACCGGAGGCAAGGTCCCCGGTGGCAACTTGCGCAAATCTGCCATCGCTAGATTAGAAATCTCACTCAGGTCCGCATCGGCATTGGTTCCCGGCTGAAAGTAAATCTTGATCAAACTCACGCCGGGAAGCGATCGTGACTCAATGTGATCGATGTTGCTGCCGAGGGTAAAGAATCGTTCGAAGCGGCCGGTGATATCGGTTTCAATCTGCTCAGGAGGCATTCCCGAATAAAATGTCGCCACCACGACGACAGGAATGTTGATCGGCGGAAACAGGTCCACCGGCATGCGAACCAGCACGGTCGTGCCCACGATCGCGATGATCAGGCAACACACAATAATGAAATACGGATTCTTGATAGCAAAACGCGACATCAGAATTTTTCCTCTTGGTTTGCGGCGACCTGTTTCGGACTGACGAGATCGCCGGGACGGAACTCGGAACGGGAGCCGACAATCACGCGCTCATTTGGCGAGAGGCCGCTGACGACCTCGACTTGATTGGCTCCTTCCAGTCCGAGCCGTACCTGCCGCTCCTCAATCCGATCCTGCGAATTGACGACCAGCACCGAGGCTTCATCGCCATTTCGAGTCACTGCCTGGACGGGGACGGCAAGCACCGAGTCTTTCTTGGTCAAGGTGAGATCGACCTCCGCGTACATCCCTTCCACGATCCTGCCGTTCGTGTTGGGAACATCGACCTCGGTGTGCATGGTGCGCGTGTCTTGCGCGACGGCGTCTGCGTAACGGGAAACTTTGCCATCGAAATTGCGATTGAGCGCAGGAACGCGAACTGAAACCGTGCTCCCCAAGCGAACGGACGGAACAGCGGATTCAGGCACAGGAAGCGTCAAGCGAAATAAATCAGTCTGTGCGACGCTT